>Ga0081538_10005929_pt1 | contig 10886 bp, 14 predicted proteins | sample TabmetS5T2R1_FD_71022 | JGI IMG/M metagenome (GOLD analysis project Ga0081538, IMG submission 71022) | Tabebuia heterophylla rhizosphere microbial communities from the University of Puerto Rico - S5T2R1 | ecosystem: Host-associated > Plants > Roots > Rhizosphere ...
GGGCGGGGGGGGGCACGGGTGCGGGGGGGGGGGGGAGCCGGTCGGCCAGCGCCTTGCCGCCGGTCTGGTCGATGTCGAGCAACGCGACCTTCGCCCCCTCCTGGTGCAGCCTGCGCGTGGTGGCGGCGCCGATCCCGTTGGCGGCACCGGTAACGATCGCGACCCGGTCCCGCAGACCCCGCATGGTCGCTCGCGCCTCCCTTCCCTGGTCAGGCCTCGGCCGCGATCTCCACGTCCCAGGCGCCGAGCTCGACCGACCCGCCCTCCCGGACGCCGCGGCCTGAGAGCAGCGCCACGCCGGCGACCGGCGTGGGCACCGTGACAGGCTCCCACGCCCAGTTGCTGGGTGGTTGCCGCGGCGAAGCGGCCAAAGTGCCGATGGTCGTAGGTCGCCAGCGGCGTGGCGCCCTCCGGCTCCAGACCGTCGGCCCAGGCGGTGGCGCGCGCTTCCGCCGGCAGGGCGAAGCTGTCGACCGCGACCATGCTGAGCGGCTCGCGCTCCAGATGCGCCCAGACGCGCTTGCGGACCGCCTGCTTGACCTGGGCCTCCTCTCGGCTCGGAGCGGACCCCCCAGTCACTGCGCCTTCCCCTGCCGAGCGCCGACCAGGCAGTCCATGAGCTGCTCGGGCAGGCCGTCGCGGGTCGCTTCGGTGACCCGAACCACTCGGACGTCGGGCCGGCGCCGGAGCGCATCGGTGAGCTGGTGGCGGGCGAGATGAACGGTGGCCACCACGGCCACGTCCCGCCCAAGCAGCTCCACCACCGCCGCGCGGAAGGCGGCCGAGGCCAGCTCCATCTTGCCCAACTCGTCGACGACCACCACTCTGCCGGGGCCTGGCGCCCGCAGCGTCGGCAACGCGACCCGCTCGAAGGCTGCCAGGTCCACGCCGTATCTGCCCGCCCGGGGTGGCCCAGGCAGGCCGACGTGGGCCAGGACCTCCTGGGCCCCGGAGACGGCCTCGACCATGAACCCCTCCCGGCGCCCGCCAGTCCGCAGCTCGCCCGTGGTGAACCCGTCGACCGGCACGCATCCCTCCAGCAGCAGGGCCACCAGGCGCCGGGCTACGGTGGTCTTGCCGATGCCCGGGCGACCCTCCAGCAGCAGCCGCGGGGTACCCTCGTCCACGAGCTGAACCTAGCCGATCAGGATGAGGGCCGCGAGGCGACCCGTCTCGGGAGCGGTGCATGGCGCGCATCGACCAGTATGAGTTCGGGCGGATCGTCGTCGACGGGCGGGAGGAGATCAGCGACCTCATCATCCTGCCCGATCGAGTGGTGCGGAACTGGTGGCGCCGGGACGGTCACGCCCTGGTGCTCGACGACCTCGCCGAGGTCCTGGACGAGCTCCCGTCCCACCTGGTCGTGGGGACCGGCGCCGACGGGCGGATGCGCCCCGACCCCCAGGCGATCCGCCAGCTCCAGAACCGCGGCCTGACCGTGGAGGCGCTGCCCACCGGCCAGGCCGTGCGCCGCTTCGGTGAACTGGATCCGGCGAACACCGCAGCCGCCCTCCACCTCACCTGCTGAGCAGGGACGGGAGGATCCGACGTGGTGGTCACCTCGGCCTGCTATCGCCGTATACCTGCCGAAGTCGGAGTGCAGCCAGCCGGTCGAGCGCTCGATCCGAGCGCGGCCGTTGGTTAGGCGGGCTGCGTTGGCTGGTCGAACTCCTGGATGCGGGCGGCGAGCTGGAAGTCGCGGTCGGTCAGGCCACCCTCGACGTGGCTGGAGAGGGCCAGGGTGACCTTGTTCCAGCGGATGTCGATGTCGGGGTGGTGGCCGGCCGCCTCGGCCGCCGAGGCGACCTCGTTGACGAACACCATCGCGTGGGCGAAGTCCTCCCGCGCGAAGGTCTTGACGATCTGGTTGCCCCGCCGCTCCCAGCCGGGCAGGCGCCGCAGGCCCTCCTCAACCGCGATGTCGTCCAGCCGTGGCATGGCTCCTCCTTCCCCGGGGAGGACGATTGTCTGTCATCGCCGGCATGGGGGAGAACAACAGATCGGCCAGCCGCCTCCTCTCGCAGCCGGCCGCCGCCGGAGCGATACCATCGGCAGGTGCAGGACGCTGGCCAGCGCGTGTCACGCCACGATCGATGAACGCATACCAGTGGGCTGTTTGAGCGCATCCCGTCCGCGGCGTTGCGTTCTGCGGAGTGGTGCGCTGGGCCGCATAGCGGTGGTAGAGCGCATCCCTTGGCGATGGGTGACCTCGAGGCGGGCAGCTGCGAGGCGGTAGTCAGTTGGGTCGGGCGGGACCGGTTCGATCGGCCTGTGGTTGTTGCTTCTTGAACTCCTCGGCTCCAGCCTGTACCGGCCCGCTGGGAGTCCCCGACCCTGACTCAGGGGGCGGCTGCTCGGCGCCTGGTCCAAGATGCCGACCGGCCGGTGCTGGGTTGCGGATCCCAAAGCCGTTGACCGCGGCGCCGGCCAGCATGAGGGCGGCGGCGACCAGCATCGCGAGGTGGAAGGCATCGGTCGATGCCGTCTGAGCAGCGGCGCGGACCTCGGGCGAGACGTCCGCCGGCGGCTGGTTGAGAGGCGCTACGGCGTTGCGGAACTCGCGGGATCCGGTGCCGACGCCGGGCACTTGCTGGCCGATGGAGGCATAGAAGCTCGCGGCCACGGCCACGAAGATCAAGGCATTCACCAGCGGGGATCCGACCCGCGAGATGGCGTTGTTGATTGCCGAGGCTACGCCCGAGTTCCGCGCCGGGACCGAGGTCATCAGGGCGGTCGTGAGTGGGGCGACCATAATGGACAGCCCCATCCCGAACACGACGAGCCCGGGAAGCAGGTCGCTGAAGTAGTCGGCCGGGGGCAGGATCGTTGCCGACCGGCCACCGCCGAGTACCCAGCCCTGGCTGTCGGCCGGGATGCGGGCGAGCCACAAGAAGCCAAGCGCCATGATGGCTGGGCCGAGGCTCATGAACAACCGTGGTCCGTATCGGGCCGCAAGTCTCCCGAAACGCGAGGAGAGCAGCGCCAGGAACAGCGTGCTCGGCACCCCGGCGATCCCCGCGGCCTGTTCGTTGTAGCCGAGGGTGCCGATCATGAAGATGCCAAGGAAGGTAAGGGCCACATACAACGCGCCGTAGATGACGAACGTCGAGATGTTGGTCACCGTGAAGTTCCTGGATCGGAAGAGCTTCGGCGGCACCAGCGGGTCCGTCCGTCGGGTCATCAGGAACGGGAGGGCGATCGCTGCGAGGGCGCCGACCGCCAGGCTCACCACGGCGATGGGCTCGCTCCAGCCGTGCTGTTGGCCGCGGATCGTCCCGAAGGCGAGTCCGGCGACAGCAACCGCGACCACCAGCGAGCCGAGCCAGTCGAAGTGTCCGGTGGCCTGGTCGTCGCGAGATTCCGGAACGAACCGGACGGTGGCGAGGTAGGCGATCAACAGGAAGGGGAGGTTGATCAGGAAGGCCATACGCCAGGAGATGGTGTTCACGAGCAGGCCCCCGACGAACGGGCCGAGGATGGTCGTGGCGCCCGATGCGCCGGCCCACAGGCCGAAGGCCCGTCCCTGCTCCTCGCCTTGGAAGCTCGCGGTGATGATGGCGAGCGAGCCGGGGACCAGGAGGGCGCCGGCGGCGCCCTGCAAGGTCCGGCAGACGATCAGGAACTCCATGGTGGGCGCGATCCCGCACAGCAAGGAGGTGGCGGCGAAGCCGACGAGCCCGATGGCGAACATACGCCGACGGCCGTAGTAGTCGCTGAGCGCCCCGCCCAGGATCAGCAGCGCACTCAAGGTGACGAAGTAGCTGTTAGCGACGTAGGACTGCGCCTCAAGCGTCCCGAACAGGTCGGAGGACAACTCCTCGCCGATCCTGGGCAGGGCAAGGTTCACGACCGAGGTGTCGAGGAAGACGATGCCCGACCCGAGGATGACGGCCAGCAGCGTCCAGCGCTTCCGTGTGGGCGTGAGGGCGGCTGCCTCGGCGATCCCCGCCGATCCGCTCACCGAGCGGTCACATCCGCTCGACCCACTGGGCTCGCCACTGGGGCGCCTGGAACGGCTGGGCGAAGTAGTCGGTCTCCTTCACGACCTTCCCGTCGTGGAGCTCGATGACGCTCACGCCGAGGTAGCGGCTGCCGTCCGCATAGGTGAGCTCGACCTCGAGCACGGCAAGGTCGCCGCCGGCTAGGGTGCGCCGAAACCGCATGGTGGGCAGGCCACCCGGGAAGTGCTGATTGATGGCGATCGCGTTGTCGCGGCCGACGATGCGCTCACCCGACTGGGGCCACTCCTGCACGAAGTCCTCGCGCAGGTACCCGCTGGCGGCATCCCAGTCACCGGCTTGCAGCGCCTTCCAGACCGCCTCGGCCACGTGGCGGGCGTCCCGCTCGTCCATGTCGACCCCCTCCCTTCCCCGTGGCAGCACCGGGGAGCTATTCAACGGTGGCCAGCACTAGGTTGAGGAAGGGCTCCCAGCAAATGCGCTCGCAGGGCTGTGCTAGGTGAACAGCTCGTCGGCGGTGTAGGGGTCCGCCCAGTACTGCCAGACCTCGGTGACCTCTCTGTCGCGGACATAGAACACCAGGGTGTTGTTGTCGTGGAGGGTCCTGCCTTCCCGCTCGGCGTGGGCGGTGTGCAGGCCGACCGCGTGCTCGTCGTTGGCGAGGACGTCGTGGACCTCGACCCGGAAGTTGCCGCCGGTCAGCTCCATGGTCTTGGCGAAGAAGCCGAGGACGGTGTCGACGCCTTGGTGGTCGCCGGCCAGTTGGCTGCGGCCGCCGGCGTGCCAGACGATGTCGGGGTGGAACAGCTGGCGCAGGGTGTCCATGTCGCCGCGGCTGAAGGCGTCGTAGCCCCGCCGGATGAGGTCCTCGTTGGGATGGCCCATGGTCGCCCCTCGCGCTCGCTAAGCCGAGACGGGCGGACCCTAGCAAGCACGCAAGGCTCCAACAAGAGTGGAGCGGTCAAAGCTTGCTCTCTCGCTCTACGTACGATGAGGTCCGACTTGCTTGGGGCCCGTCCGCAGTGCTGCAGGATCACCCTTCACCCCATCCTTGCGGCGTCCGCGGAGCTGCGCGGCCTGGGCAAATGCTGGATAGCACGGCGCTTGGCCGTCGATCTTGTCATTAGCTGCGGCCGGAGCGGGTGGCGATCCGAGCGACGACGAGTGAGCCGGCGCCCACCAGTCCGGCCGCGAGCACCCGGCGGACCGCGATTGGCGGGTCGGGTCGGCGCCGCCAGCCCCCACGGGTCCGGGTCTGGCTGTCGGAGCTGGGCGCATACAGGTTGCCGTCGGTGGCGGGGGCTGGCCCGGTGGTGAACTGCAGGGCGTCCACGTAGCGGCGGTTGATCCGCTCGAACCGGCGCGGGGCGACCAGCTCGGCCACGGTGGCCAGGCGGCCGGCGCCACCCACGATCCGCTCCCGCTCAGGGTGAAGGGCGCTGGCCAGAATCGCGCTGGCGACCTGCTCGGGCGGGTAGGTGGGGGGCGGCGCCTTGACCGCCCGGCCGCTGTAGTTGGCCGTGCTGGCAAAGATCGGGGTGTCGATGGGGGACGGCGACACGGTGCAGACGTGCACGTTCGGGAGGTCACCGAGCTCCTGGCGGAGCGCCTCGGAGAACCCGCGGACGGCGAACTTGCTGCTCACGTAAGCGGTGAGCCAGGGTGCGCCGATGTGGGAGTAGACCGAGGCGTTGTTGATCAACACCCCATGGCCCTGCTCGCGGAAGTGGGGCAGCACCGCCCGGGCCCCGTGGACGTAGCCGAAGAAGTTGGTCTCCAGCACCTGCCTGAAGGCCTCGGATGGGGTTGCCTCCAGCGACCCGAGCAGGTAGACCCCGGCGTTGTTGACCCAGATGTCGATGCGGCCGAACCGCTCGACGGCACGTCGGGCGAGCTCGGCCACTGCTGCCTCGTCGGTGACATCAGTGGGTACGGCCAGGGCCTGGCCGCCGGCCGCCTGGCATTGCCGTGCCAGCTCCTCCAGGGCGCCGGCTCGTCGCGCGGCCAATACCACCCGCCCGCCCCGGTGAGCGAATGCGAGCCCGGTTGCTCGGCCGATCCCACTGGACGCGCCGGTAACGACCACGACGCTGCCGGTCAGGCTCCTACCCATAGCGTTCACCCGTCTCGTGTGGAGGATCATGCCGGCTTGCCGCCGGGCGGGCAGGCAAACCGACGGCCCGGAGCTGGAGCGGCCCGGCCAGCACAACAGCGGCCACGGCGATGCAGGCCATCTCAGAAGGAAAGCTATTGGTCACCCCGGCCCGCATAGGCGAAGGCTCATCGCCGGGCAGACCAGATGGTCCGACACCGGCTGGGCTCGGGTCCAGCCGGAAGTCGTGCCAGGCTACGCGTCGGGCGTGGCAACGCGGGGTGTGGCCGTGGGGGCCTGGTCATCGCCCGACTGGTCGTCGACCTGGGCGTCGGCGGCGTTGCGCTTGATCGCCTCCACCCCTTTGAGGGCGCTGCTCTTGCTGGTGTAGGGCTCGCTGGTGGCCATCAGCTGGCCATCCTCGGCCTCGATCCTGAAGCGGTAGCCGTCGTCGCCGTCCCGAACTACCACGAACCGTCCCGTCACCGCATGCTCCTTATCGTCCTAGTGATGAGTAGCCCTGATCGTCGACGGAATCCCACCGCCGGCAGCTTCACTTGCCGAGCCGGTCCTGCGGGTCGCCACGGTCAGGCGTCGACGAGGGCGCCCTGGTCGTCGACGAGGGTGATCTTGGCCGACAGCCGATCCTGGAAGCCGGCCAGGGTGCGGCCCAGGACGCGATCCCGCAGCGACGGGTGGGCCAGCTTGTCAGGCAGGACCACGCGGTCGACCCCGAGGCGCTCGCAGGCGGCGGCCAGAGCCGCCGGGCCGGTCCCACGGGCCAGCCATGCCCCGACCTGTAGGCCGAAGGCTCGCCCCTCGGTGACCTGGTCGGCCAGGTACCGGCGGCCCAGCCGGAGCAGCTCGGGGATGTCCAGGGGGCGATCGCCGGCCGGGCCGTGGTTCTGGGAGGTCCAGGGCCCGTACTCATAGGGGTCGACCAGATAGGACTCCGCTGACCGGTCATACAGGACCACCGTGGCCCCCTCGCGCCGGGCCAGGTCCAGGCCGGCCCGCCGGCACACCGCATAGGCCGGGTCGGTCCCATCGTCGGTCGCCACCAGCAGCATCGTCGACGTCGCCGTCCTCCGGCCATCCGGGACCGGGGCCGCCGCCCGATCGGCCAGGCCGTGCAGGTGGCTGGCGATGGCCCCGACCAGCCGCGGGTCGTCGGTGACGAACCCGGCCCAGGTCCGGGAGGGGTCGGCGGCTCCGCCCTGACCGATCCGGTCCGGGGTGAGGTCTCAAAGCCCACGAAGGCCAGCGGCTCGGGAGCCTCGGTGACCAGGAACCACTGGTTGGCGAGCGCGCCGTGGTCCTCGGGCAGGCGCACCCAGCGCACTTCTGGCACCTCGGTGGGGGCGCCGGTGCCAAAGGCGATGACCTCCACGCCCTGGCGGGTCAGGTTGCGGTAGGTGCGGGCCTCGCCGTCGAGCTTGTCGGCCCGCTGGAAGCCCACATACAGGGTCGTCCCCGGCGCCGAGACGGTCCGCTCGATCTCGCGGGTGGCGGCCAACATCTGCCGGGCGTCATAGAGGAACCTGGCCCCGAGCAGGGGCCCGCCCAGCTCCTCCTGGGCCCGGGCCAGCAGCTGGGCCACCTCCGCCGCGGCCTCCTCACCCGTGCCTGGTCCTCGATGCCAGTCCACCCGCACCTCCGTTTTCGATTGGACTTTGTGCTGTCGCCTTCGTCACAAGGACCGGCGACGGTTGCCGGGGTGTTGACCGGATCGCATCCCCGGAGGTGAGGCTGCCATCGGGTCGCGGGCCAGCTCGATGGGCACGGTGAGAGGGCGCGGCCGGCGCAGGTGGTCGATGGCCCGCCTCGTCGTAGGGCACCAGCCGGCGCAGGTAGGACAGCACCCGCGGCCCCAGGGCCTCGCAGACGTCCTCGACCGCCCGCGGGTCCCGGTGGCCAGCCGGGTCCCGAGCACGGCCATCGCCTGCAGCTCCATGCACCCGTCTTCGCGCCCGCCCGGCCGGTTCCTGCAACCGCGGCAGCGTCCCCTCACGAAGGTGGCCTTCAAGTGCAGATCGCACCGGCTGTCTGAAGGGAGCCCCATGTCCCCCCGTTCGCTAGCGCGGCGCGCCGGCCTGGTCCTGGCCCTGTCCGCGGCCAGCCTGCTCGCCCTGCCCGTCGCCGCCGGCGCCCAGAGCGCGCCGGCCCAGGTCCGGGTCGCCCACTTCTCCCCCGACGCCCCCGCCGTCGACGTCTACGTCGACGACGACCGGGTGCTGTCCGGGGTCAAGTACCCGACCGTGTCCGACTACCTGGAGCTGCCCGCCGGGTCCTACGAGCTGGCCGTCCGCCCGGCCGGCGAGCCCGCCTCCTCCGACCCCGTCATCGAGGCCACGGCCGAGGTCGAGGGCGGCAACGCCTACACCGTGGCCGCGGTCGGCCCCCTGGACGACCTCGGGGCCGAGATCTTCCCCGACGACCTCAGCGCGCCCGCCTCGGGCAAGGCCAAGGTCCGGGTCATCCACGCCGCCCCCGAGGTCCCGGCCGTGGACGTGGCCGTGGAGGGCGGCCCGACCCTGTTCCAGGGGGCCGAGTTCCCGTCGGCCACCGACTACGCCGAGGTCGACGCCGGCACCTACCCGGTCCAGGTCAAGGCGGCCGGCGGCGACGACGTGCTGCTGGAGGCCAGCCTGCCGGTGAAGGCGGGCACCATCTACTCGGTGGCGGCCGTCGGCGGGGCCGGCAAGGACGCCCGCCTGCTGCCGATCGTCGACGCCACCGGCGCCGGCCAGGCACCCCACGGCGGCATCGCCACCGGCGCCGGCGGGACCGCACCCGGGGGCACCGCCATCCCGGGCGCGAGCCTGGTCCTGGCCGGGACGGCCGTGCTCACCCTGGCCGGGCTCGGCGCCGGCGTGCTGCTGCGCCGGCGTGCCAGCGACTGACCGCCGGGTCGCCGCCGGGCTGGCCTGGCTGGCCCTGGCCCTGGTCCTCGGGGCGTGCGGGGAGCCTCCCGCGCGCCCCGAGGCGTCGCTGTCCACCGCCCCGGCCACCAGCACCACGGCGGCGCCGGCCACCACGACCCGGGCGGCCGCCCCGTCCTCGACCCGGCCGCGGCGCAAGCCGTCGCCGCCGGTCCGGGTCGAGCTCCCCTCCATCGGGGTGTCGAGCCGGCTCGTCCGCCTGGGCCTGAATGCCGATGGCACCATGGAGGTACCCCGCGACTACGCCCTGGCCGGCTGGTTCACCGCCGGGCCGATGCCCGGCGAGGACGGCCCGGCGGTCATCTCCGGCCACGTCGACTCCAAGTCGGGCCCGGCCGTCTTCTACCGCCTCCGCGACCTGCGCCGCGGCGACGCCGTCCGGGTGCAACGGGCCGACGGCGCCTGGCTCGCCTTCGAGGTCACCGGCACCGCCCGCTACGCCAAGGCCGCCTTCCCCACCGACGCCGTCTTCGGCCCGGTCACCGGCCCGGTCCTGCGCCTGATCACCTGTGGCGGCGAGTTTGACCGCTCCCGCGGCAGCTACCTCGACAACGTCGTGGTCTCGGCCCGCCCGTCAGGCTAGTCGGCGATCCCCAGCGCAGCGCCGGCCTGATCCTGGCCGCCCGGCGGGCCGGCCAGGCGGTGGTGACCAGCGACAGGGCGGTGCCGAGCAGAATGCCGCCGACGGCGACGAAGGAGCTCTCCAGCAGGAACGCCCACGGGACCACCGGGCCAGAAAGCCGAGGGCCGCCAGCACCGTGGCGAGGAGCGGCCAGTCCATTCCGGATGTTGCTGCTGGCCGACCTCGACCATCTCCTCGGCGGCCAACAGGTCGTGGTCGCGGACGGCCTGGCTGAGCCGGCGCATGATCTGGTCGTCGGTCATGGCCTGATCCTGCGTGGATGAGCGATGCGGGTCAGCCAACCCAGCCAGGCCGGCTGGTGCTCGTCGCCGAGGCCCTCATAGGACTGGACGACGAACACCACCCCGACCCCGGCGTCCCGGAGCCGCTCGGCCAGGTCGATCGCCGCTCGGGCGCCGTCAGAGACGGCGGAGAACTCCTCGAGGTAGACGGTCATGCCTTGGTCGTCGCGGTCCTCGTGCTGAGTCGTTCAGCGCGTGGATTCTTCACCGCGGGGGAGTACGCCGTCCTCGCGCCATGCCCGCCTTGGTTCTGCCTGGTTGGCTAGGGCTGGCTCCCGGTCCCCGAGGGATCACAGCGCCGAAGGCGCACCTGACTGTCGTTCCGTGCGGCAGGTTGGGCCACCTCGACCGAGCGGCGAGTTGGTCAGCCGCCGGCGCGATCCAGGTGGCGGTAGATCCAGGTGCGGCTGACGTCCAAGGTGGTGGCGATCGCGGCCACGGTGTTGACGGGGAAGCTCACCGGCCCGCCGAAGTCTGCGATGGCCAGGCGGCCGAGATGCCGCTCGACCAGCAGCCTGCGGCACTCGGTGTCGTCCAGCTCCTCCATGTGGGGCTCGGGCACCCTGGCGCCCCCTTGATAGCGGGACACAGACCTGGAGGCTGGAGGGTGGCGCGGCGTCATCGTCCCGCCGGGTCCGGGCCATCGGACTCGAGGGAGGCCTACGCCAGCTCTTCGCTCCAGGCAGTGTTCAGGAACGCTCGATCTGCAGCAGGCCCCGCTCCCGGTCCTGGACCATGGGCGGTTGGGGCTCGACCTCGCGGACTCGTGGGCCCGTGCTGGAGAGTATCTGGATCTGGTCGCCCACCTGCAGCTGCTGGAGCTCGGGGATGATGTGGTCGGCGCTGGGCTGGCCGTCGTTGTCGATCCAGTCGTAGCTGTACCAGCCGGCTCGGCCGTAGCCGATCTGGATCAGCCATGGCCAGACCTGCTCGGGCGGGCCGCGATGGTGATCGCTCGGGTGGTGCTGG
>Ga0081538_10005930_pt1 | contig 10885 bp, 11 predicted proteins | sample TabmetS5T2R1_FD_71022 | JGI IMG/M metagenome (GOLD analysis project Ga0081538, IMG submission 71022) | Tabebuia heterophylla rhizosphere microbial communities from the University of Puerto Rico - S5T2R1 | ecosystem: Host-associated > Plants > Roots > Rhizosphere ...
ACGAACGAGTAGAGCGCGATCTCGCCCAACATGAACGACCAGTGGTCGGGGAAGATCTTGGACAGCGCCGACTCGGCGAAGGCCGAGCCGCCGATCCTGTCGTCGATCCAGCGGGCCAGGCGCCTGATCATTCGGGCCGGTTCCAGAACCCGGGCCCCACGGGTTCGGTGTAGTCGGACAGCGAGACGATGAAGCCGGCGTCGTTTACGCCGATCGGGAGCTGGGGCAGCGGGCGGGTGGCGGGCCCGAACGTCGGCTTGGCGCCCTCCGGGACCGAGAAGGTGGATTGGTGGCAGGGGCAGAACAGCTCCTGGGTCTCCGCCTGGTACAGGCCGACGGGGCAGCCGGCGTGCGTGCAGACCTTGGAGAACGCCACCACGCCGCTCACCGACCAGTCGCTCGGACCCGGGGGTGTGACGTCCTCGGGGAGACGGATCAGGAGTGTCTGGGAATCGGCGGCGTCCTCGTGGCCCTCCGGGAACACGGTGACCACGCTGTTGAGATCGAGGTCGCTGACCTGAATGGGGACACCGGAGTCGGTGACGGCGCGGCGGCCCCGGCGCCACTGGGTGCGGAACAGCGAGCGGCCGGGGCTGGTGCCCAGCGACCGGACGGGGAACAAGGCGGCGATGCCGAGGAGTCCGAGCGACGCCGCGAACGCGACTGCGATGGCACGGCGGCGCTCGATGGGCTCGGCTCCGGCCTCGAACGCCGCCTCCACGCCGGGCCGTTCGGCTGTGGCGTGCGGCACGATGTCACGCGGCTCCACGAACTTGTCGCCGGGCAGCAAGTGGTGACCGAAGAGCACGAGCGCGATGGCGATGCCGCCCAGGGAGACGCCTAGCAGCGCGCCCTCGATCTGGGGGTCGCCGCCGAGCGCGTAGACAATGGTGAGCCCGATCGACGCCAGCATGCTGGCACCGATGGCGGCCAGGATGCGGACGCCCACGTTCACCTCTGCTCCCCCCGCTTGGTTCCGACCCAGCGAATGAACAGCACCAGGCTCCCGAGCCCCAGGGCCCAGCCGACGGCGCCCTCGGCCACCGGTCCGATTCTGCCGATCGGGGCGCCACCGCGGTCGTCCGGGCTCTCTAGGTACTCGACGTATTCGGCGATGGCATCGAGCCCCTCGGCGTTCACGACGCCGGGGCCGAACGCGGGCATAGCCCCGGGTCCCGTGCGCACCGCCTCCCCGACCACGGTCGGTGTGGCGGAGTCCAGGTTCGGGATGACGATGCCGGTGGTTTCGCCCCCGCGCTGGGCGAGCATCGCCCCTCCGATGCCGGTGGTGGCGTGGCAGGCCGCACAGTGCTCCTGGTAAAGGTCGCGGCCCTCGGGGAGGGCTCCGGCCGCGGCCTCGACCTCGGGAATCCCGGGACCCGGCTGGTCGAACGTCTCGTCGATGTAGCCGACCAGCGCGGCGATCTCCTCCTCGTCGTAGGGGGTGTCACCCGGCCTCACCCGCTCGTCCGCGTCGCCGATCGGCATCCGCCCGGTGCGCAGCATGAAGTCGGTCAACGCCGGCCCGTTCTCGCCGGTCACCAGGTCGGGGCCGTTCGAGGTACCGCCACCTGCATCGCCGTGGCAGAACGAGCAGTCGCGTTGGTAGAGGTGCTCGCCGAGCGCGAGAGCCTCGGCGTCCGGGGGCTCATACGACGCCGGCGGTCGGTAAGGCTCGGGTTGCTCGAAGTACGAGCAGGCTCCCGCCGCCAGGGCGGGAACGACCGTCACCAGGAGGGCCACCCGGCTCGGTCTCACGACGGCCCCCTCACCGTCGCGGCCCGCTCGCGGTCGCGCACCTCGAGGGATCCGAGCCAGTGGGCCAGGAGCGCCGCGATGACGACCGTGTACACAATGCCGGGCGGCACCCACATCAGGCCTCCGGCGAGCTGCTGGTCCTCGAGGGGGGTCAGTCCCCAGCTCGGCGCGACCGACGCGTGCATGGGGTACAGCGGTCGCTGCGCCAGGGCGAGCACGGCGCCCAGCGCGCCGCTCTGCAATGCCGTCGCCAGCAGCAGGCCGGACGCCGCCGGGATGGCGAGCGGGCGGCGGGCCCGCCCCAGCGCCAACGCCCACACCAGCGCGGCCGTCGCGATCAGGCTCGCGTGCTCCAACCCGTGGAGGGCGTCGCGGCGCAGCGCGACCTCGTACAGGGCCGGGAGGTGCCAGGCCCAGAGGACGGCCACCCCGATCGCCCACGCGGACACCGGATGGAACAGAACTTCCCTGGCGGCCCTGACGGATGGACGTGATCGAACACGAACGAACAGCCGGCGGCCGCGGAGAGGCATGGCCTGGCCGAGGACCAGCACCGGGCGGGCGCAGACCAGGAGCGGGGCGACCACCAGCATGAGCAGCAGGTGCTGGACCATGTGGGCGGTGAACACCGATGACGCCGCCAGTTCCAGCGGCGACGCCAGTGCGAGGGCGAGCGCCAGCAGCGCAGCGGCGAAGGCAGCGATGTGCGCGGGGCGGACCAGCTGCCGTCGTCGGGCGCCGAGGTGCGCGAGCCCCGAACGGTAGAGGAGGGCCGTCAGCACCAGGATCCCCAGGATCAACGGGTCCGGGCGCCACGAGCTCCACAGGTCCGACCGTGCGACGGGTGTGTGCGCCAGCATCATGGGAACGAGCACGGTCATGGCGACGTCGCACAGGTGTCGAGCAGCAACGGGGGCAGGAAGCCCAGGAGGATCGCGCCGACGAAGATGACCCCTTCGACCACCCCGGCGAACGCCATCCATCGCTCACGCTCGAGCACGTCGCCGTCGGAGGCCCGCCGCAGCCTCCGCCAGCTCGCGAGCGCGGTCAGGCCGGCCGCCGCCGCCGTCAGGACCATCAGGGAGTTGAGCGTCCACGACACCTCGTCGACGCTGAACCCCAGGATCTCGCCGCGGTCGGTGGTGGCGGGGGAGCACGCGAACCACTCCTCCAGCGAATAGTTGAGCAACAGGTGCCCCAGCCACGCCACGGGGCTGCCGAGGACGCCGAACCACAGGGCGCGGGAGCCGTGGCTCTCCCGGCGGGTGATGTCGCGGACGTCCTGGTCGATGCTCATCAGAGATGCGGGGTGAGGTAGATGGTGGCGAGAACGAACGCCCACACCACGTCGACGAAGTGCCAATACATGGTGAAGTTCTGGACGGTCAGGTGGCGCGACTCGTCGAAGGCCCCCTGCCAGGCCCGCACCTGCGTCCACAGGCTCAGCATCAGCCCGCCCAGCACGTGGGCTCCGTGGAAACCGGTGAGCGTGTAGAAGAGCGACCCGTAGGCGTTGGTGGTGGGCCCGAACTCGTCGAGCTTCTCGGGCCACTCGACGCCGAGGGTCATCACCAAGAACGTGGCCCCGAGCACGAATCCCGCCGCCAGGCCGGCCTTCAGCCGCGTGACGTTGCCGGCCCTGATGCCCGTGTGGGCCATGTGCACCGGAATGCTCGACGACCACAGGATCGCAGTCATGATCAGCGGCAGCGCCAGCTCCGGCGTGGCGATGCCGTCTGGCGGCCAGATCGGGCCGTTTCGGAACCGCAGGTAGAAGTAGCTGGCGATCAGCAGGGCGAACAGGGTCGCCTCGGTGCCGATCAGCCACACCATGCCCCACCAGCCGAATGCCCGCGGCCCGTCGTATCGCTGCGGCAGCAGCTCACCAGGGATGCCGGTCTCACCGAGGAGCGCGTCGTGGGTCGTCGTCACCTCCATCAGCTAGGTCTCCTGGGTCTGTCCACGCGGCCAGTACCAGCCGATGAGCCCGCCGACGCTGGCGACCACCGCAGCGACGGTGAGCGCCCAGTTGTCCAGCAGCACGGCAAAAGCGAGCACGAGCAGCGCGACGCTGAGCAGCAATGGCCACACGGACGCGTGTGGCATGTGGACGATCGCCTGGGGCCGGGCATCGAGCATGCTCGTCGACAGTGTGACGTGGCCGTCGGTGAGAGGCCGGCCCCCGTCCTCCGGCGACTGGACGCCGCCGACGAGTTCCGGCTGGTCCCACATGGGCTCGCGACTACGCACGGTCGGGATGGTGACGAAGTTGTAGTGCGCTGGCGGCGATGATGCGTACCACTCGAGCGTCTCTCCCCGCCACGGATCGTTGCCCGCCGGGGCGCCCCGGGTGCGGCTCCGGAACCAGTTGACGATCGTGACGAGGATCCCCACCGCCAGCATGAACGCGCCGATCGTCGACGCCATGTTGTACCCGCCCCAGCCGAGATCGCTGTCGTAGGTGTAGACGCGGCGGGGCATGCCGAAGAGGCCGAGCAGGTGCTGGGGGAAGAACGCCAGGTTGAACCCGACGAACATCAGCCAGAAGCTGACCTTGCCCCAACGATCGTCGAGCAGCCGGCCGGTGATCTTCGGTCCCCAGTGGTAGATGGCGGCGAAGATCGGGAACACAGCACTGCCGACCAGCACGTAGTGCAGGTGGGCGACCACGAAGTACGAGTCGTGTACGGCCTGGTCGAAGGGGATGGCGGCAAACATCACGCCGGTCACCCCGCCGATGACGAAGATGAAGATGAAGCCCAGGACGAACAGCAGTGGCGTCCGCAGCACCGGACGCCCGGCGACGAGCGTGGCTAGCCAGGCGAACACCTGGATGGAGCTCGGGATCGCCACCATGAAGCTCGCGAGCGAGATGAAGCCCAGCGTGATGTTCGGCAGGCCCACGGCGAACATGTGGTGGACCCAGACCCCGAAACCGATCAGCGCCACGCTCAGCTCGCCGATGACGATGTAGGTGTAACCCACGATGGGCCGGCGAACCCAGGTGGGGATGATCGCCGAGGCGATGCCGAAACCCGGCAGGGCGACGATGTACACCTCGGGATGGCCGAAGACCCAGAACAGGTGCTGCCACAGCAAGGGATCGCCGCCCGCGTCGGCATCGAAGAAGTGGAAGTCGAACTTTCGGTCGAGGAGCAGCAGCACCGAGACGAGCGTGAGAGCCGGCAGCGCGAACACGATCTGCAACGCCATGGCGAGCTCGCCCCACACAAAGATGGGAATGCGGCTGACGATCATCCCCGGCGCCCGGAGCTTCAGGATCGTCACGATGAAGTTGATCGCCCCGCCCGTGCTGGAGATGCCGAGGAAGATAAGGCCCACCGCGTAGAAGTCGATGTTGATCGCCGGCGTGAACGCCTCTCCCGACAGGGGCACGTAGTTGAACCAGCCGGCGTTGGGGGCCCGCCCCACCAGGAACGACGAGTACAGAAAGAAGCCCGAGGCCAGCAGGACCCAGTACCCGAAGGCGTTGAGGCGCGGGAACGCCATGTCGCGGGCGCCGATCATCAGCGGCACGAAGTAGTTGCCGAAGCCCGACAGCACGGGCATGGCGAACAGGAACATCATCGTGATGCCGTGCATCGAGAAGAGTTGGTTGAACGCCTCGGGGCCGATCACGTCGAGGTCCGGCCCCGCCAGCTGCGTGCGGATGAGCAGGGACTCGATGCCACCCGCAACGAAGAACGCCATCCCCGTGTAGAAGTACCTGAGCCCGATTCGCTTGTGATCGACGGTCCCCAGCCACGATCCCGGGCCGGGTGGCTCCGCCCACACCGCCTCCAGGCGCTCGACGGTCGAGACGGTCGTCGCCGTCGCTTCCGGTGCCGCGGTCGTCGTCATCCGGGCCTCACTCCAGCTCCATCAGGTAGGCGACGACGGCGTCGACCTGGTCGGGGGTGAGCTCCGTCGGGGGCATGCTGACCCCCGGCTTGTCGTCCTGCGGGTCCGTGATGAAGTCGGCGAGGGACTCGGGCGTGAGGCGCTCGACACCGGCGGCGAGCGTCTCGCGATCGGCCAGGTGGGTGAGATCGGGGCCGAGGATCCCCTCTGCCGAGGTTCCCCTGATCGTGTGGCACCCTGCGCACGAGGCACGCTCGAAGATCTGCTGACCGTCTTCGGCTTCGGGTCCTTGGGCCTCGGCTGCCGGTTCGGCCTCGCGCTCGACCCAGTCGTCGAACTCATCGGGCGCCATCGCCACGACCAGGATCTCCATGTGCGCGTGCTGGAGGCCGCAGAACTCGGCGCACTGCCCACGGAAGCGACCGGCGTGATCGGCGACCACCGACAGCTGGTTGTCGGCACCGGGGATGTGGTCCTTCTTCACCTGCAGCTCCGGCACCCAGAAGCTGTGGATGACGTCGGCAGTCGGCAGCGCGAGCTGCACCGTCTCCCCCACTGGGATGCGGATCTCGTTGGCGGTGACCGCCCCGTTCGGGTACCGGACCTCCCACCACCAGGTGTGGCCCACGACTTCGACCTCGAGGGGTCGATCGTCGACCGACCCCATGTCGTTCACCACGGCCAGCGAGAACGCGAAGGACCCGGCCAGGATCCCTCCCGGTATCGCCGCCCCGGCGATCACCACGAACCGGTCGCCCCACGGCACCGGCCGCCTGTCTATGTCGTCCGCGTCGCTGCCGTCCTCGGCGTGCAGCTCCGCGCGTCGGCGGCGTGCGGCCGCCAGCAGGAAGCCGGTCACCACCGCGACCACGGCGCAGGAGATCCAGAACAGGACCCACCACAGCCCCTCGACCCGCCGGGCGTCATCGGATCGCGGGTCGAGCATGGACGGGGTGTCACCGCCGCACGCGGTGAGCACTGCCGCTAGGAGCAGAGCGAGGACGGGACTTACACGATGGCGCCGGCGCGGACGCCGCCGCGCTGTTTGCGCCGGAGGGATCGCCCAGGCGCCAGCTGTAACTGGCCGCCGTCTCGGTCTCGCGCTTCGCACGGCTGGTCGCGCTCCCCCTCCGGGCCACTGCGCGCGCCAGCGTGACCGACGAGCGGCAAGTGACGCCGACGGGTCATGCAGAGCGCGCTCAAACCTCGCAGGTGCCCCCTGGATGCACCTCCCGGCTAGTCAGCGGGGACACCGAGGACGTTGATGCCGAGAACCTAGGGAAGCCTCGGCGCTGGGCTTGACATCTCAACCTACGTCAGCCCGACGCTCCGGGCCAGGGGTGGTCGGCGGGTTGTTCGGCGAGGCTCCCGGCCCGCTCGCGACGAGACCACAGGCACTGTTGGTCGTGCGCTGACCGCTGTAGACCTGACGCCAACGGCGGCCGCAGTCACCCGAAGGAGGGCCCGGAGAATGAGCGCCACTACGAATCCTGCGCCCGGCGCCTGGCCGGAACTGACGGTGCCTGGTTGGCAGGACACGCGTGACACGCTGCACATGTGGACCCAGATCGTCGGCAAGGTCCGCCTCGGTCTGATGCCGATGATCAACCATTGGTGGCAGGTCCCGCTCTATGTCTCGGCGCGGGGGCTCACCACCTCGCTCATGCCCGCCGGAAGCCACGGCCTGGAGATCGAGTTCGACTTCGTCGATCACGTCCTCGAACTGCGAACGACCGATGGGGAGCGGCGACGGGTGGCCCTCGAACCCCGGTCGGTGGCGAGCTTCTACGCGGCCACGCTGGCCGCGCTCGACCAGCTGGGGCTGCGGGTCCACCTTCTCGCCCGGCCGTCCGAGGTGGTGGAGGCGATTCCGTTCGACCAGGACGAGGTCCACAAGTCCTATGACGCCGACGCCGCGCACCGCTTCTGGCTCGCCCTCGTACAGATACATCGGGTGCTGATCGACTTCCGGTCCCGGTTCATCGGCAAGGCCAGCCCCGTTCACTTCTTCTGGGGTGGAGCCGACCTCTGCACGACGCGCTTCTCGGGCCGGCCGGCTCCCAAGCATCCGGGCGGCGTCCCCAACTGCCCGGACTGGGTCCAGGAGTTGGCCTACAGCCACGAGGTCTCCAGCTGCGGCTACTGGCCCGGCGGCGAGGAGGGATCGTTCTATGCCTACGCGTACCCGGAGCCCGACGGGTTTGCCGACTGGCCCGTGGAACCGGCGGCGGCGTCCTACGACCGCGATCTCGGCGAGTTCCTGCTGCCGTACGCGGCCGTCCGCACGGCCCCGGACCCGGACGCGGTGCTGTTGGCGTTCCTCCAGACCACGTACGAAGCGGCCGCGGAGCTCGCCGGCTGGGACCGCGTCGCGCTCGAGGTGCCAGGCTCTCCGGCTCCGTCCACGAACACTTGAGCGGACGTAGCGCTTCGACGTTGCTGCACGAAATCGGTGGTCTTGCCGACCGGCGGACGACTACGACAGCTCGGTGCGCAAGGCGGACATCACGGTGGACGTGGTCTCGTGTCTGGTTGCCTCGCAGTTCCCGCAGTGGGCCGGGCTCGAGGTTCGCCCTGTCGCGCTCGATGGTTGGGACAACACCACCTTCCGTCTCGGCGACATGATGGCCGTGCGACTCCCCAGCCACGAGAAGTACGTCCCGCAGGTCGACAAGGAACATCGCTGGCTGCCGATCCTCGCGCCGCAGCTACCCCTCCCGATCCCGCAGCCGATCACGAAGGGTGCACCCGGATGCGGTTTCCGGGCACCGTGGTCGATCTACCGGTGGCTGCCGGGCGAGCCCGCTGGCGTCACTAGCGTGAGGGACTACGAGCGACTCGCCGAGGACCTCGGCCGATTCCTCATCGCCCTGCAACGAGTGAACACCGCGGGCGGTCCGCCGCCGGGCGCCCACAGCTTCAACCGTGGTGGTCCGGTCGCGGCGTGGGACGAGCAGACGCGGGCCGCCATCGCCGAACTTGGGGACGAGATCGACCGTGAGGGCGCGACGGCGGTCTGGGAGGCTGCCCTCGCGGCGAAGTGGAACGGCCCCGCTGTCTGGGTCCACGGCGACGTCACCGGCTCCAACCTGCTGTTCCGCCACGACCGGTTGTGCGGCGTCATCGACTTCGGTTGCACCGCGGTCGGTGACCCGGCCTGCGATCTCACGGCGGCCTGGACGATGTTCGAGGGCACCAGCCGACAACGGTTCCGATCGACGGTCCGGGCCGACGCCGGTACCTGGACGCGGGCACGAGGGTGGGCTCTGTGGAAGGCATTGATCGCTATCCCGCGGCGGCCTCCGGACGATCCCGGACGAACCGGTGCACGGTTCGGATGGAGATGGAACGCACTCGACGTCATCGACCAAGCGATCGCCGACCTCCGATCGTCCTGAGGCGCCCCGAACACCCGCTCGACCCCGCGCGGGATCGGCGAGGCAGCGCCGCTCGGAGTGGTCAGGCGAAGGACCGCCGGTACAACTCGACGCAGTATCCGTCTATATCAGCGAGCTTCCAGAACTCGAAGCCGAGCTTCCCGATCACGCCCTTCGACGCTGTGTTCCGCCGATCGATCATCGCCAAGAGCTCGCCGCGGAACGACCCAGAGGCGACGGCAAGCAGAGCCAGGCTCGCCTCGGTCGCGTATCCGTGCCCACGCGCCCATGGCACCAACCGGTAGCCGAACTCCAGCCGCAGCGCACCCTCGAACTCGAACCAGGCCGCCCCGCTGTACCCGACGATGACGCCCGACGACCGCACAACGATGGGTTGCTTGGCGAACGGCACGCGTTCAGCGGTCTGCAGCATCGTGTCGAAGCGCGCGTTGGCCGACGCCAAGTCGTGGACTCCGTCGGAGAACTCCATGAACGCCGGATCCTGGAACAGCGCGACGAAGCGGCACCGGTCGGCCTCCACCGGTGACCGGACTTCGAGACGTGCGGTCAGCACCCAACGAGTCTGCTTCGCACCGGCAGCGCCGATCGGCGGATATCCGCTAGCTCGCCACGGTCCCTTCGGCGAGGTAGAGCGTTCCGAGTGCGAGCGGCCTGACCGAGAACTGGTCGACCCGGCGCTGGAGGTGGTCCCACGGGGTGTCGAGTCCTTCGAATGTCGTGACGTAGGGCCTGATGCCGCGACGGACGAACGCGTTGAGGGGCCGCGCCCATCGTGACGCCCACTTGGGGCCAAAGGCGACGACGCGGGCGCCGGGCCGGCAGGCAGCGACGATGCGATCGATCACGGCTGGGGAGCGCACCAGGTCGTGCACGAGGAAGAACAGCGCGCCATCCACATTGGCGGGTAATGGCGCTGTCGCGGCGTCGCCCACGACGATGTCAACGTTGTCCCACCCGCTCTCGTCCACGCGGGCGCGGGCGTGAGCGGCCATGGCCTCGCTCAGATCGATCCCGGTGACGTGACCGCTCGCACCGACAGCCGCCACGAGGTGGGGAAGGTTCGGCCCAGTGCCGCACCCGACGTCGAGCGCATGGTCGCCGGGCCGCAGCCGGAGGCGGCGGACCACGCCCGGGCGCCAGCGATTGGTGAGGCGCACGCGTCGCTCGTAGGTCGCCGCCAGCCCGGCATAGCGGCGAGATGCCTCAACCGGGTCAGGCCCGTCGGACATTCATGCCCCTCGTGACAACCCCCTCAGCCACCGCCACCGCCCGGGTCGTAACAGTACGACAGCGTGCTAGCGGATTGCGTCGAACCACCGCCCGTTGTAATCCCGGTTTCACGGTGGTGGCCGGCCGGGGGGCTGGCTCTCGAGGGTGCGGCCGTCGGGTGTGGTCACGACGAGGGTGTTGTCGGGGAGGAGTTTGGCGTGCCAGCGGGGGGTGTGGAGGAGGTGGTGGTGGCGGGAGCATAGGAGCGTGAGGTTGTCGAGGGTGGTGGGTCCGCCGTCGAGGACCCGGCGGAGGTGGTGGGCTTCGGTCCAGGCGGGGGGTCGGTCGCAGCCGGGGAAGCGGCAGTGGCGGTCGCGGATGACCAGGGCGTTGAACAGGTTGGGGGGGACGGTGCGGGTGGTGGTGCCGTAGTCCAGGATGGCGGAGCGGCCGTCGGTCACCACGCGGTGGATGCCGGCGTCGCAGGTCAGGCGCCGCAGGGTGGTGGCGTCGAGGACCGATCCGTCGACGAGCCGGCCCTGCCCGCGGCGTTGGAGGTCGGAAAGGGTGGTGATGATGTTGAGGTGGGGGCGGTGGCGGCCGCCGCGGCGGGTCTGTTGGTGGTCCAGGAACCAGCGGCACAGGTCGACCAGGGCGTC
>Ga0081538_10005931_pt1 | contig 10885 bp, 10 predicted proteins | sample TabmetS5T2R1_FD_71022 | JGI IMG/M metagenome (GOLD analysis project Ga0081538, IMG submission 71022) | Tabebuia heterophylla rhizosphere microbial communities from the University of Puerto Rico - S5T2R1 | ecosystem: Host-associated > Plants > Roots > Rhizosphere ...
CGAGACCTACGGCGGCGAGGCGATCTACCGGGTCTACCTGTTCTCGCTGCCCTGGTTCGCGCTGCTCGCTGCCTTCGCCCTGCGACCGGGCGGAGACGACTGGTCATCGGTGAGGACCGCGGCCCGCCTGCTGCTGCCGCTCGTGCTGCTGCTGGGGCTGTTCCTACCCGCGTCCTTCGGGATGGCGGCCACCAACGAGGTGCGTCCCGGCGAGGTCGCCGCCAGCCAGTACTTCTACGACCACGCGCCGCCCCGTTCCCTGCTGATGATCGCCTCACCCCAGTTCCCGGTCCGCCTGGCCGGCAACTACGACGAGTTCGCGCTGACGATCGGCGAGGCGGACCCCAGCCTGCTCACGGTGAAGCCGTCGCTGCGGCACAAGATGCTCGGGGACCGACACGTTCCCGTCGTCGCGCAGGCGATGCGGGACTACGCCGGCGGCGAACCGGCCTTCCTGGCGGTGAGCAGGAACGGGAAGGTGAACTCCCAAGTCCTGGAGGCGCTGCCGCGCGGCTCGCTCGACCAGCTGGAGCGGGCCCTCTCGCGATCCAGGCGCTTCCGTATCTGGTACCGCAACGCCGACACCACGATCTTCCAGCTGGTGCAGGCGCGCCCCGCCCAGGATCCCGCCAACGGAGCCACGAGCCGGTGACCTCCACGCCGTTTGAGCCACCGAAGCGAGGCAGGCGCGCTCGCGTGCTCATCGTCGAACAGCCGGGCGAAGGGCTCTGGGGGGCCCAGCAGTACCTTCTCCGCCTCGCGCCCCTGCTGGAGGCCAGGGGCTACGACCAGGTCCTCGCCGCCCCGGAGGGCAGCGCGGTGGCGAGGGCCTGGCGCCAGCAGGGCCGCCCGCACGTGCATTTTCCCGTCCCACCGGAACGGAAGATACGGCGACGCGGCGACCGGGGGCCCTTGTCGCCCCTACTGCTCGCCCGCGAGCTCGCCCGGACGGCGGCCAACGCCCGCCGCATCGCCGCCCTCGGGTCCGCGCTGCAGGTCGACTGCATCCACGCCAACGCGCACTGGTCACACCTGGAGGCGGCCCTGGGCGGCAGGCTCGCCCGCCTGCCGGTGGTCCTCCTCCTGCACGACCTCCTGCCGGGCATCGCCGCCCGGTTGCGCGCCCCGGCGGTCCGGATCGCCGACGCGTCGGTGGCCGTCAGCAACGCGGCCGCAGGCTCCTTGCCGGAGCGGGCAAGGTCGCGCGTGACGGTGATCCACAACGGCGTCGACCCGATGGCGCTGTCGCCAGGACCGGCGCAGCCGGACATCCGGCGGGAGCTGGCGACGGACCCGTCGGCGCCGATCGTCCTGGCCATGTGCCGCCTGGACCCACGCAAGGGGGTCGACCAGATCATCCGCGCCGTCGCGGCACTCGACGGCGACCTCGGGCGAGCACAACTCGCCATCCTCGGCGCCAGCAGCACCGGTGAGGAGGGCCTGGCCCGGCGGCTGCGAGTGCTCGGCGCCGAGCTGCTCGGCCCCCGGGTCCGGTTCCTCGGGCCTCGCCAGGACATCGCCGCGGTGCTCCGCAGCGTCGACGTGCTGGTGCAGGCCAGCTCCCGCGAGGCGCTCGGGCTCTCCGTGCTGGAGGCGCAGGCATGTGGCACCCCGGTGGTCGCCTTCCCGGCTTCGGGCACGTTGGAGATCGTCCGCGACGGCGAGACGGGGTTGCTCGCCCGCCATGACGACGTTGCCCACCTCTCCGCCTGCATCGGTCGGGTCCTGACCGACGCCGGCCTGCGGGCCCACCTGGCACACGCGGCCCGGGCGCAGGTCGTCACCACCTTCACGCTGGAGCGGCAGGCCGACCGGCAGGCAGGGCTCCTGGACGTGCTGGTTGGCGGTCGGGGCGACCGTCGCCTCCGGACCAGATCGCCGGTCCAGCAGGAGCGCACCGCATGACCGGCGGATCCCTGGGCCGGCAGCCCGGCGTCGCCGCGAGGGGAGCGCCGGGACCGTCCGTGGGGCGCATGCTGGGGCGAGGGCTGCGGACCCCGCTCTACCGGGACGCGCTGGCGCTGCTACTCAACAGCGGGGTCACCTCGTTGATCGGCGTGGCCTACTGGACCTTGGCTGCGCGGCTCACCTCCCCCGAGGTGGTCGGCGTCAACGCCGCGCTCATCTCCGCGATGATGGCGCTGGCCAGCCTCAGCCACCTCGGCCTCGAGGGAGCCCTCGGCGGGTTCCTGCCGCGGGCCGGTGCGGCGACCGGCGCGCTCGTGAAGCGCGCCTACGCGCTGGCGACCGTGCTCGCCCTGGCGTTCGCGACGGCGTTCGTGGTGGCGGCGCCGCGCCTCTCGGAGCAGCTACGAGACCTGCAGCGTCCGGGCGTGGCGGCCCTGTTCGTAGGCGCGGTCCTCAGCTGGTCGCTGTTCGCGCTACAGGACAGCGTGATCACCGGGCTCGGCCGGGCGGTCTGGATCCCGCTCGAGAACATCCTCTACAGCGCGGTCAAGCTGGTCCTCGTGCTGGCGCTGGCCGCCAGCCTCGGCGGCTACGGGATCCTGGTGTCCTGGATCGTCCCGGCGGCGCTGGCGGTGGTCCCGGTATCGCTCGCCGTCTTCCAGGTCTTCATCCCGGCCCATCTGCGGGCGTACGGCATCGAGCCCGCCCGGGGGACCCACCTGTTCCGCCGCTTCGTCGCCAGCGACGGTCTCGGCATGCTGCTCGCCCAGATCCACAGCGTACTCCTCCCGATCCTGGTGATGGAGCAGGCCGGTGCGGAGACGGCAGGGCGCTTCTACATCCCCTGGATGCTCGTGCAGTCGCTGGACCTGGTCGCCGTCAACGTTGGCATGTCATTGACCGTCCAGGGCGCGCACGCCCAGGATCAGCTCCCCACCATGTTCCGGCGTGTCCTCCTCCGGACCCTCGCCCCGGTTGGTCTGCTGGCCGCCGCGGCGATCGTCGCAGCGCCGCTGGTGCTGACCCTCTTCGGCGCCGGCTACGCGGACGCGTCGGTGGAGGCCTTCCGGCTCCTGCTCCTCGGCTCGTTGTTCCGGGTCGTGACCACGCTGGCTATCTGCGCCGCCCGGGCCGAGCGACGGCCGTCGCGGGTCGTCGCGCTGCACGCCGGCCTGACGGTGCTGGTGCTGCCGCTCGCCTGGCGCCTGACCCCTGGGCTGGGGGCGGCCGGCGCGGCCCTGGCCTGGACGATCGGACAGGCCGCGGTCGCCGGGCTGGCCGTGCTCCTCGTCCGCCACCTGTTGCGCGGCTGGAGACGACCGCCAGGGCGAACACCATTCGTCGCCCGTACGCATGCCGACAGGCCGGCCTGAGGCCGGAGCGGTGCCCGACCGGCTGCGCTCCAGGTCTCGGGCGAGGCTGCCAGCGGCGATCGGCTGGCTGATCACCGTGCCGCTCTCGATCTGCGCCGCCGCCCGAGCGGCACGGCTGGAGGAGTCGTCGTCGCTCCTCCTCCTCGCCGCCGGCCTGACGCCGCTGCTTGGCCCGCCGGCCCTGGTGGCGCTCGGCATCGGGCTGTGGCAACGCCGGCGGCCGTTGGCGGTCGTGTCGGCCGCGACGGCCGCGGCGCACCTGTGCTCCGCGCTGGCCGGGCTGGGCGTGCCCGTCCGTGTCCTGTCGTCATCGGCTGGGACGCTGCCGGCGTTGCGGCTGTTCAGCGCCAACCTCTATCAGGCCAACCGTGACCTGGGGCGGATCGGGCAGGAGATCCGGACCACCGCGCCGGACCTCGTCGCCCTGCAGGAGGTCGGACCCGGCGATGCCGCCGGCCTGCAGCGCTCCGGCGTCCTTGCCGCCTTCCCCTATGCCGTGACCGAGTTACGCAAGGGCCCGTCGGGGATCGGTCTGTGGTCGCGCTTCCCGGTCGCCGACAGCCAGGTGCAGGACGTCCATGGCATGGCGGTCATCAAGGTCACGATTCTCCTCGGCGCCGACCGGCTGCGGCTCTACACGATCCACACGGTCGCCCCGCTGGGCGACGACCGGATCCGGTGGCGGGCCCAGCTCCGGTGGGTCGAGCAGGAGGTCCGCCGGGAACACGGACCCTTGGTGGTCGCCGGTGACTTCAACGCCACCCGCTACCATTCCAGCTTCCGGCGGCTCCTCTCGGAGCGCCTGGGGGATGCCCACGAGCGGCGTGGGAGGGGATGGGCGACGACCTGGCCGCGGGACCGATGGCCGCTGCCGCCCCTGCTGCGCCTGGATCATGTCCTCGTCTCGCCGGACATCGGCGTGCGATCGATCCGGGAGGGCCTCGGCCAAGGCAGCGACCACCGGCCCATCATCGCCGAGCTTGTGTTGCGGTCGGGCGCCGCGGCACCCAGCCGCCCGGAACCGAAGGGAGCGCCATGACGGACTGGGAATCACTGCACCGGACGGGCTACGGCCTGCCTGGAGATTCTCGACTGAATTATCCGGTGGACTCCCACCAGCAGGGTGCACAGGCTCTGCTGAAGCTTGCCCGACCATTGACGGACGCCGTTCCGGCGCATGGCCGGCGCTTTGCTGCCCGGTAATGATCCGTGATAAAAACATGACCGAGCCGTCGGTTCCCCCAGACCGGCACCAATCTGCTCGCGGCGGTCGCCAAGTGCTCGCCCGCCTGACGCCAGGAGGTCAGCCATGGCCAGCCACCGCCAGCGCCGGCGCCGAGCTCGCCCTCGTCATGTTGCGGTCGTCGCCTGCGCGGCGAGCCTGGTCGGCCTCCTGCTGACCCTGCCAGGTGCGATCGGAGCGGGGCGGTCCGCACCGCGGGAGGCCGTCGTGAGGTCGGCGGCGCCCACGACCCTGCCGCAGACGTCGGGCACCTTGCGGTCTTCGGCAACGCGAACGCGCCCACGGACGGCCATCGGCGTCGCGGCATCCACCGCCGCCGCCACCACCACCACGACCAGCAGCCGGCGCCAATCCGTGCCCGCGGCGGCGACGGGCTGGGTCAACGTGGTCAACGACCAGTTCAGCTCCGGTGGGGTGCCGGCACACTGGCACCGGTACGACGGGCCCTACGGCTCCGCCCCGCACAACTGCGCCACCCCGTCGCACGTGTCGGTGTCCGGCGGCTCGATGCACCTGCTGATGCGGCACGAGACGAGCGGCCGGTGCGGGGCCGGCTGGTACACCGCCGGCATGATGCTCCACAGCGCCTTCGCCAGCGTCGACCAGCGGGTGACCGTGCGGTTCCGCGTGGTCAGCGGCGGGATCAGCGGCCACCACATCATCCCCATGCGCTTCCCGCCGGGTGTCCCCTGGCCCCAGGGCGGCGAGGAGGACTACTGCGAGGGCAGCGGGTCCAGTGGCTGCCACACCTTCCTGCACTACGGGGACAAGGCCAGCACGCAGGTCCTGCGTCGCCACGACTTCGACCTGTCGCAGTGGCACACGGTGCGGTTCGAGCGGCGCAACCACGTCGTCAAGGCCTACATCGACGACCTCAGGACGCCGGTCTGGACCTACCGTGGCTCGTCGATGACGCTGCCCGACACCAGAAAGCGGGTGGTGCTGCAGCAGGAGTGCCGGCACTCCGGATGTCCGGCCGGGACCACCGGCACCGAGGACATCCAGATCGACTGGATCACCGTCGACAATCCGGCCTGAGAAAGGGAATGTGGTGAACTCGACCCGAAGGCTGCTGGCGCTCCTTTACGGCTGCCGGAACTGGCTCCTGAAGCAACAGTGGTTCACCAGCCGGCTCTTGCCGGCGCTGCCGCGGTCGCTGCGATGGACGCTGCGCAAGCTCTACTTCCTGCCATCGGACCTGATCGAGCGAGTGCTCAGCGATCGGGACGAGTTGGTCCCTCCCAGGTCATCGATCTTCACGGGCTCGGTCGACGATTTCAGGAGCAGCGGCGAGGCGCTTGTCCGTCGTCTTGCCCATTCCGGGTATCTGACGCCGGAATCGAAGGTCCTGGACATAGGCTCCGGGATGGGGCGCGTCGCCGTGGCATTGACCTCCTACCGGGACGGAAGCGGGTCCTACCACGGTCTCGACATCGTCCCATCAGGGATCAAGTGGTGCAGCGAGAACATCACCTGCAGGTATCCGAACTACACCTTCACGCTGGCTGACATCTTCAACAAGGAATACAACCCCGCTGGGCGGCTCAAGGCCTCCGAGTACCGGTTTCCCTTCGATGCCGAGACGTTCGACCTCGCGGTGCTCGTATCCGTGTTCACCCACATGCTGCCCGAGGACATGCGGCACTACATCGCCGAGGTCGCCCGGGTCCTCAAGCCGGGCGGCACGTGCTGTGCGAGCTACAACCTTCTCGACGCCGAATCGCTCCGAACCATGAAGGCAGGCCGGGGTGCATTCCGCTTCACACCCCTCGGCCCGCACTGGGTGGTCGACGTCAACGTCCCGGAGCTGGCCGTCGCCTACCAGGAAGACTACGCCCGGAAGCTGTTCGAGGAACACGGGCTTTCGTGCACGATCCACCATGGCTGGTGGTCGGGTCGCACGGACACATCGCGCGAGCCGCCTTGGTTCCTTGACCAGGACGACCCGGATTTCCGGTACTTCGACCAAGACTATGTGCTCGCGACCAAGGCTGAAGGTGGGACAGCGTGACGAGATAGCGCCACCTCGCGGCGCCAGACCCCTGGTGGCCGGTCATCGCCGACCTTGCGTTGCTACCCTGAGCGTCCTTGCCCACGCTGATCGGTAGATTGGTGGAGCATGATCACGGTCGGTCGTCCCGAGCACCGAGGTCGCGATGAGGAACGCTGTCGCTGCGGCCACCCTCGTGCCGTCCACCTGCACTATCGACGCGGCTTGGACTGCGCCGTCTGCGGCCCGTCGAACTGCCACCGCTTCCGCCGCCGGCGGTGGCGGTGGCGCCCGGACCGCCTCGGAGGCGGTCCGGGCTGATCTCGTCAGAGGATCGTCAGCACCGCGAGCAGCACTGAGGCCGCCACCACCAGCGCTCTCCGCCTCCTACTGCGCATGGGCCCTCCTTTGCGAGGGATGGTCGGGATCGAGGCCCGCCACACCGTCCCGACCTCGCCGAGCATGCGTCGACAGACGGTTCCCAGCAGGGGCGACAGGAGAAGGGCCGCCCCAGCCGGCTCGAGACTCGCTGCTGGGAAGAAGCGCTCAGGGACCGGCCTGCGTTACACGGGGTGCGGGCGGCGACACCTGGCCCTCGCTCGACCCCTGGCCCTGTCCCTGCCCCTGGTCGACCGGCTCGTCCTCGTCCTTGGGCTTGTCGTCCTTGGGCTTGTCGTCCTTGGGCCTGGCTTCGCCGGGCAGGAGCTCGGCGCACCAGCCGGCGATCTTGTCCTCGCCGCCGGCCGCCCTGGCCAGGGCCTGGAGCGCGGGGGCCTCCAGCCTCCTGCCCTGCCCGCTCTGGCCGGCCAGGTAGGCCAGGCAGAGGCCCTGGTGGTTCTTACCGGCGGCCGGTCCGGCGGCGGTGGACGCCGGACCGCGAGGGGTTGTGCCGGTCGGCTGCGAGCCCGAGGGGCCGGTGGTCGCGCCGCTGGATGCCGGGCCGCTCGTGGCCGCCTGGCCCGGCCGAGCGCCCGGCGAGCCCGGCGGCGTCCGGTCGTCCAGCGGGGCCAGGATGCTGCGGGCGGCGTCCCGCACCGGTGCCGGGAAGTGGCCGGTGGCCGCCGCGGCCACCCCGCCGGTGGCCACCGCGCCAACCAGGACGACCGCGGCCAGCCCGGCCCGGCGGCGCCTGGGAGGCCTGGCCAACCGTCGGGTGCCGGCGGTGGCGCGCCGGCGCCGGGTCACCGCCCGCAGCTCGGCCAGGGCCGCCGCCTGGCCGGAGAGCTCCTCGGGGCTGGGCGGCGCCGTGGTCGCGGCCAGCAGCGCGGCCACCTCGGCGTAGCCGGGTGGCACCTGGGCGGGGGAGAGCCCGCCGCGCAGCAGGCGCTCGACGGTCTCGTCGTCGAGGGCCAGCGGGTCGGCCTCGGGCTGGGTGGGTGGTCGGCGCATGTCAGCTGAGGAAGCGTCGTCGGAGCCCATCGCGTTACACCACCCCTCGGATGTGGTCGGCCCCGAGTCGCTCGGCCAGCCGGCGCAGGCCGCGGTGGGTGAGCACCCGGACCGTCCCCGGCCGCTTGCCCATGATGGTCGCCACCCGGTCGACCTTGAGCCCGGCCACCACCCGCAGCACGATCGCCTCGGCCTGGTCGGGCGGGAGGGTCGCGACCTGGGCCAGCGCGGCCTGGGTGGAGAGGCGCTCGAGGGCGGCCGCGGCCGGGTCGTCGGAGGCGGGCTGCTCGGCGAGCCCGTCCGCGGGCAGGTCCTCGGGGCCCCGGCGAGCAAGCCGGCGGCGCCAGTCGAGCAGCTGGTGGCGGGCGATGGTGAACACCCAGGCCCGGAACGCCGGCTCGTCGCCGCGGAAGCGACCGATGCCGCGGACCACGCCCAGCCAGGTCTCGGAGGCGAGGTCCTCGGCCACGGCGGGCAAGACCACCATGAAGTACCGCAGCAGACGGGGCTGCAGGTCGACCCAGAGCCGCCCGAACGCCTCCTCGTCGCCGCCGGCGGCGGCGCGGAGCACGTCCTTGAACTCAGGGCCGATCATCGCCGCGCCAGGACCGGACGCCCAACAGACTCCCCGACAAACGCTCCAAAGGACCAACAAGCTGCATGGACCGGCGGGAAGTGTCAAACGGGGATGAGGCGGCCGGGGCCGGCACGCGAAAGGACCTCCGCTTCAGGTGAGCGGAGGTCCTCGAACGCGAAGCCGGGCCGCGCGCGATCACCGCCCGCAGGCGGGGTCGGCGCCGAGCGCACCATCCCCATGGCGTGGCGCCTTCAGGCCTCCCTCCCGTTGGCCTGGCCGCGCGTCCCGGCTCGCCGCATAGAACGTCGCGCCGGCCGCGGGCGTTACCGCCCTGAATGTAACGGTTTGCGCCGGGCTGGCATTCTTCCGCCGACGAGACGACAACGAGCCCCACGTCGGCTGCACCTTCCAGGTCGACTTCTACGGCTACGACGAGGGCGACCTGTTCGCCGACGTCACCTTCGAGTCGCATCCCCCGACCGGTCCCAGGCGGGTGCTGCTGACCGACACCGTGTTCATCGGCGAGGACGACAACGCCGGCGGGGGCAGCGAGGCCGGGCTGGACGCCAGCGAGACCTACACCCTGGACTTCACCGGCATCGAGCCCCACCCCAACCAGGGCTTCCACGTCAAGCTGACCATCCACGCCGACGGCTCCAAGGGCGCCGACGTCAAGCACAAGGTCTTCTGGGTCACCGGCTGCCCACCCGGCACCACGACCACCACCGGCGCCACCACCACGACCAAGGGCGGCACCACCACGACCAAGGGCGGGACCACGACCACCGAGGGCGGCACCAGCACCTCCGGGGCGACCAGCACCTCGGGGGCCAGCTCGACCTCGGGGGCCACCTCCACCAGCCACGACACCAGCACCACGGCGGAGGTCGGGGGCTCGTCCTCGTCGGCCGCGGGCGGCTCGAGCGGCGGCGGCCAGCTGCCGTTCACCGGCGCCGGCACGCTGCTGCCGCTGCTCGCCGTCGGCCTTGCCCTGCTGGGCCTGGGCGGGGCGACCCTGTTCGGCAAGGCCCACCGAGGCTAGGCGAGCCCGCGGCGGCTGACGGCCGGAGGGCGGCGGCCGAGGATGGCCTCGGTCATGCGGACCACCCGGACGGTCGGCCGGACCTGGTGGACGCGGACGATGCTGGCCCCGGCGGTGACGGCGTAGGCGACCGCGGCCAGGCTGCCCTCCAGGCGCTCGTCCACGGGGACGTCGAGGGTCTCGCCGACGAAGTCCTTGTTGGAGACGGCGACCAGCACGGGGTGGCCGAGGCCGGTCAGCTCCCCGAGGCGACGGGTCAGCTCCAGGGAGTGGAAGGTGTTCTTGTGGAAGTCGTGGCCGGGGTCGACGATCAGCCGGTCGGCCGCGACCCCGTGGCGGCGGGCCAGGGCGGCCCGGTCGGCCAGGAAGGCGCCGACCTCGGCGACCACGTCGGCGTAGGCGGGCCGGTGCGGCCGGGTGCGGGGCGGGCCGCCGGTGTGCATCACCACCAGGCCGGCCCCGGCCTCGGCGGCGGCCTCGGCCACGGCCGGGTCGCGCAGGCCCGAGGGGTCGTTGACGACGTCGGCCCCGGCGGCCAGGGCCCGCCTGGCCACCCCGGGGCGGAAGGTGTCGACCGAGAGGACGGCGTCGGTGCGGCCGCGGAGGGCCTCGACCAGCGGCACCACCCGGTGCAGCTCCTCGGCCTCGGACACCGCCGGCCCGGGGCCGGCCTTGACCCCGCCGACGTCGAGCCAGTCGGCCCCCTCGGCCAGGGCGCGGTCGGCGGCGGCCAGGGCGGCCTCGAACCCGAAGGTGGCGCCCCGGTCGTAGAAGGAGTCGGGGGTGCGGTTGAGAATGGCCATGACCGCGACCCGGCGGGCGAAGTCGAAGGTGCGCCGGCCGTAGGTTCGCAGCATGCCGGCGATGGTAGTCGACAGCCAGGAAGGAGGAGGCGCGTGCGGGTCCACCTGGAGGAGCGGGTGGCGGTCGCGGCCCCGCCCGAGGCGGTGTTCGCCGCCGTGGCCGACTGGGAGGGCCAGTCGGAGTGGGTGGCGCTGACCAGGGTCACCTCCGAGGGCGGGCCCCGTGGCGTGGGGGAGCGGCTGGTCGCCGACACCCGGGTGGCCGGCATCGGCTTCCGCGACCCGATGGAGGTGACCAGGTTCGAGCCGCCGTCGCGGATCGACGTGCGCCACCTGGGCCGGGTGGTGCGGGGCACCGGCACCTTCCTGGTCGAGCCGGCCCCGGGCGGGGCCTGGTTCGTCTGGGTCGAGGACGTCGACCTGCCCTTCGGGGCCCTCGGCCGGCTCGGCTTCGCCGTCGTCGGCCCCGCCTTCCGGCTCCTGCTCCGGCGCAGCCTGCGCCGGCTCGCCCGCCGGGTCGAGTCCCGCCCCCACCTGCGCCGGCCGTGGTAGCGTCGCCT
>Ga0081538_10005932_pt1 | contig 10884 bp, 12 predicted proteins | sample TabmetS5T2R1_FD_71022 | JGI IMG/M metagenome (GOLD analysis project Ga0081538, IMG submission 71022) | Tabebuia heterophylla rhizosphere microbial communities from the University of Puerto Rico - S5T2R1 | ecosystem: Host-associated > Plants > Roots > Rhizosphere ...
CGTCTCCCCCCCCGGGGGGCGCCCCCCCCCCCCCCTGGGGGGGCCCCCCCGCCCCCCGCCTGCGTTGTGTTCCGACACGACGGGAGGCGACGGCCTAGTAGAGGTGTGGATGGCGTCTGAGACCAGATGACCACGGATCACGAGGAAATTTGCCGTGAGGCGACGGCGTCCTGCGGGTCGATTCCCGGGTGGCGCAGGCTCCGAGTTGCCTCGAACATGTTCCGCGCGAGGATCGTCCCGCAAGTTCGAGGAGATTGAGCTGGCCTCCCTCTACCAGGAGCAAAGGCCAGCGGTGAGGGGATCACGTTTTTCAGGTTGGTGCGCCGGGACGGAGGGTGACAGCGGCCGATGTCAGCGGCTGCCACCACGCTGCGGAGGCGGTGCATCCGAATGCTCGGGCGTGTCCCCAAGCGGGGGTCCTGTCCGTCCATGTCGGTGCCCGCATACGGCTCGTCGCCTCGGTGCGCTGACTCGTCGTGGAGGCGGCCCCCGTCTTTGCGGTCTTCGACCGTGCCAGCGCGACCAGCAGGGCACACGGCCGTCGGCGGAATGAGGCCGGCAAGCAGACCCGCGACGGCGTATTCCGGGCACGCCAGCCCGGCCGCAGCGGATATGAGCAGGTAGAACCCCAGCGGCCCGCCTATGGCCCAGCGGACGATCGGTGGGCGGGCGCGATCGCCCCACTCGTGAGCGGCCAGGTTGAAGGAAAGGGTGCAGACGGCGAGGAGGAGCAGGATGCCGGCGATCAGCAACCCCGGCTCCCAGCGCCCCGAGCTGACGGTGAGTATCACGAGGTTCGCAGAACGTCACCAGCGGCCAGACGATGGGAGACCATCGGCCCAGGACGGGCCATAGGTCGCCGCTCCGGCGATTCCAACCGCTGGACGAAGAAAGCGAGCGGCCTATACCAGCAAGCAGGTGGTGGCCGTGACTAAGAGACCCCGTCGAAATGGATGACGGAAGCCGCTTGATCGGCGGGCGGCGAGAGCGGGCAACTGGCAGTCGACTCAACTCGGCGATCGTCAACGCCGTCGTGCACTTGCACAGCCGCTACGCGGGTCGCGGACCCACCAGGGCCCAGGCTTTCGCGCGGCACAACGTCGTCGTCCTCCTTATGGAGGACGCCATGACCCAGGGCGAGCGGAGCTTGGCTGCACACGGCCGGCAGGCCGTGGCGCTGGACATCCGCAGGCAGCTCGAGACGGCGATGCGCGAGCGGCTTGTGGGCGCCGTCGAAGACCTCACGGGTTGCCGAGTGGTGGCGTTCATGAACGACAACCACATCGACCCTGACGTGGTCGCCGAGCTGTTTGTGCTCGACCGTCCCGTCCCCGGTGCGCAGCTGGCACCGAACGGTGGCTGAGCCGGGCGGTGGTCGCCAGGCGGGTGGAGGTCCCCGTGGACTGTCCTCGTACCCACAGGAAGAGGCCGAGAATCAGGCCGGCGGCGCCGATGATCATCAGGATCAGCCCGGTCGTCTGGAGGTTGAGCCACACCACGGTGCTCAGGAAACTCTCGCTTGGTTCGGGTGGACGCGGAACCGTGCAGTTGGTCCGATAGGACGGCCGAGGGGGCGTTCAAAGGGCGGCAGTTGAGCCGTACAGGTCTCGGGCGACCTTGCGGACACACGCGAGCACCGGGCCCACGCGTGACGTCGGTCTTGCGAGCCAAGCCACCGCTGTGTCCGGCATCCGCTGCGGCGGCTCCAGCAGATGGCGCGTGACGAGAGTGCTGAGCTCCCCGACGGTCCGGAGGGCTGAAGCCTGTCGCAAGGTGATCCCGCGGCCCTCCGCGACGGCGAGGAGCACGTCGCGTCTGTGCGCACCACCCGTTTCGCGTACCCCGCGAAATCGGTAGCCGGGACCGTCGAGCAGCGCCATGAGGTGGTCGTGAAGCGCGGGATCGCCGGCGGGAGGGGCGATGAGCAGGATCTCGCCCTCAAGGTCGCTGGGAGCGAGAATCGGTCTGTCCCCCAGGCGATGCCCCGCCGGGAGGAACGCCGCCAACAGCTCCCCCGGGAATAGGGGCTCTAGTTCAATCTCACGCCGGTCGCGGGCGCAGGGGGTCAGGGAAAGATCCAGCTCGCCTATGCGCAGCCGCCTCAACAGCTCGCTGGAGTCCAGGTGGACCGTCTCGGCGTCGAGGCCCTGATCGCATGCGTAGAGCCCGCCTAGGAAGGAGAGCAGGCGCTGGACCGGGAGGTCGGGGACGCACCCGATTCGGAGGTCACGCACCCGAGCTCGGCATATCGGCACTGTCGGCTGGCGAACGATCGCGACCATCCGGAAGATTCCCCGATTTCGCGGGCTTCTAATCGATCAGGCTGAAGCGCAGGGCTTTGGCGACTGCCGAAGCCTTGTCGGCGTCGCGCCCAGCTTCGGTAGATGTTCTCGGCGACCGCCCGGCCGAACGCTTCGGACCGGTCGATGTCGAGGAATCGCTTGGGCAATCGTTCAGCACGACGGCGCGGCCATGTTCGTCCAAGCTGATTACGGCGTCCGCCGCGCTGTCCAGGATCGCGTCGCCCAGGGAACCTGAGCCCCGCTGATCGAGAAGAGGTCCGTGTGCACTTCTAGGCCGGTCGCCTTCGCGAAACTGCTCGCGAGCGCCCTCGATCTCCTTGATCGCCTCCTCGGCACGAGAGCGCGAGCCCTCGATTTCGACGACTAGTTTCTCGAGTTGCTCGGCTCGAACGACTACGAGCGCGCCAGCCGCTCGGCTGCCTCTGTGCTGCATTCGAGCGTGCGCGGCTCCTCGCTGATTTCGATCCGATGCGGCTTAAGCCGCTCGGGCGTGGGGATGTGCAGTCTCAGGACCCCGTCGACCAGCAAGGCCTCGACCGCCCCGGGGTCGAGGCGCCTCGGGACGCGCAACACGCGCTCGAACCTCCCGAAGCCGCGCTCCATGTGCCGGGAGGCCCGCTCGCCGTTCTCGCTGCGATAGGGACAGGGCCGCTCGCCGCGGACAGTCAGTACGTCGTTCTCGAGCTCGATCTCGAGCTGCTCGCCGCTGACACCAGGCATGTCCATATGGATGGTCACGGCCTCGTCCGTGACGAACGCATCGGCGAGCGGAAAGAACCCGCGGACGGTGCCGCCGGTGGAGACGTAGCGATCGAGATCGCGCACCCAAGGAGCCAGCGGCTCCATCACCATCGTCATCGCAAGCACCTGCTTTCGTCGAGGTTGCCGTGCCCGTGTGCCGAGCCCAGCGCGTACTACTCGGTAGCTAGGTCGGTGCTGGAGCGTGTCAACCGGACACTGGCGCGTCGAGGACGAACACCTCGGCGGCGAGGTCGGGCTCGACGTGGTTATCGCTCATGTACGCGACGACCGTGGAGCCGGTTACCTCCTCGACCACTGCCACCAGCTCATCCCGCATGGCCGCTTGGGACTCCCGACGCATTTGCCGCACGGTGTCGACCTTTCCGGCGGCGGCCAGGCTCTGCTCGGCGGGCGTCATCGCATCCTCGAGGATGACCACCACGATGTTGCCGTTGAAGAAGGCTCTGGCCCTCGAAGGCCCCCGGCCGGTGAATTGCGTATGACGACGTACCACTCCTCTTGCGATTGCGGCATTCAGCTCGCCGCCATAGGGTCTCGGCTGTGTCTCCGGACGACTGTTCGCGCCGGTGTCGTGGTGCGGCATGGAACCGCCCGGGACATAGGGGAAATGAGGACCGGCCATGGGGGAAAAGGCCTCGAAATGCAGGGCAATTGTTGCGTGCCACCGTGTGTGTGGGCCACGCACGAATCGTGGGTGGTGCTCTCGGTCAGCGACCACTCGGCAACGCGCCGAGCACGCCGAGGCCCCTTGCTCGGTCGAGGGCCTCGGTGCGCCTGTGGACGTCGAGCTTGGCGTAGATGTTGCGCAGACGCATCTTCACGTGTGGACCGAGACCGACAGCTCGGTCGCGATCTCGGCCGCCGTGAGGTTGGTGGGGAGGAAACGCATGACCGCGAGCTCGCGAACTGTGAAGGTTCCCGGACTCGGCGGCCCTCTCGGATGCCGCGCCGGGCCGACGAGTCGGCGAAAGCAGTCGAGGAGTTCGGCTCTGAAGGCGCCATGGCTCGTCCGGTGGCGGGATGGCGCTCTACAGCGCTCGCGCTCGCGAGGGCCTGGCGTCAACGACGCCAGGGACTTCGCAGCGTGATCAGCGCCATAAGCCCGCAGCGCGGCGATCACGGTCCCCCAGAATCGCGCCGATCCCTTGCTTCCCGCTGGATCGAGACCCAGGCCAGCGGACTCGCACCGCAGCGCCTGCGTTGTGCCCGCTGGCGGGCGGGGCCACGGTGACGGCACATCGGCCCCTACCGAACAACTCGAAGAGGCGGCCACGTCGCACGAGCCCGTCCCCCCGGCCGCGGAATGACCTGGGCCGGATCATCCCGCGAGCGCCGTGCTGCGTCATCCGGTGCATCCTGTTGCTGCTCCCCGGGCCCACGCTACCTATGCCGAGACGGGCCGAGCAGACCGAGGGCCCTCGCTCGCTCGACGGCCTCGCTGCGCCGGTGTACGTCGAGCTTGGCGTAGACGTTGCGCAGGTGCATCTTCACGGTGTGGACGGAGACGGACAGCTCGGTCGCGATCTCGGCGGCCGTGAGGTTGGTGGGGAGGAAACGCAGGACCGTGAGCTCACGATTGGTCAGTGGCTCGCGCAGGAGGTCGGCTTCCGCGGCACCAGCCGTCTCGACGCCGGCGAAGCGGTCGAGGAGCTCGTCGATGAAGGCGGCATGAATGGTGCGGTGGCGGGGATGACTCTCCAACAGTGGTCGCGCTTCAGGGAGGGTGAGGAAGATCCACGTCTGGCCCTGTGGTTCGGCTAGGTCGAGTGCGCGCTCGAGGGCTTGCTCGGCGGCGACCGCCTCACCAAGCCGGTCACGCGCGATCGCCTCCAGGGTGAGCGCTTCAATCTCGAGATTGACATGCAGCACGGCGGCCGAGCCGTCGCGTACGGGGGCAAGGGCATCAACCGCGCCCCGCGGGTCGTCCTCGGCCAGATGAAGGAAGGCCGCAAGATTGCACCACGCGACTACGCTGCTAACCGCTTGACCGGCTTCGTTCAACGCTTCGCGCGCGAGTTCGGCCTCGCCGAGGCGGATGCGGACGTACAGCTGACGAGTTCTTATCGAGGTGGCAAGGAAGTGCGGCGCCTGCAGGCGCTCGTGTGCCCGCTCTGCCTCTCGCAGAAACGCGAGGGCCTCCTCGTAGCGACCCTGCGCGAACCGCAGCGCTCCATAGGAAACAGGTAGCCCTACGCTCGCGTCCGGGTCGGGTAGCCCTCGCAGCACCCGTGCTGCGCGGTCGAACCAGGTCTCACCCTCTTCGAGCCGGCCTCTGGCGACGAGTGCATTACCCAGTGCGGCGTAGAGGACACCCGCAACTGGATCGTCTGACCAGCCGAGTCTGCGCGCCAACTCGATTCCCTCGTGACTGCGCTCCTCAACCGCGTCGAGCCGGTCGGTTATGCCCGCCACCTGAGCCAGCGCGCCTAGGGCGCCTATGGCCAGATATGGCCGCTCGATCTGGCGGGCAAGTTCGAGCCCTTCCTGAAGATGCCGCTCGGCGTCTTCGAGCCGTAGCGCCCAGAGCTCGACGTACCCGAGGTTCACTAGCGCCAGCACCCGCAGGTCCGCGTTCGAGGCCACGTCGGCCCAGGTCTCGCCGTTCGCCGGGGTGAGAATGGCGTGCGCGCCCTCAACCGTCGCCTCGAAGTCGCCGCGGCTGCGGGCGCGGATGAGCTTCACAACTGTGAGCGTGACTTCGAACCGCCGCCGACGTGGCTCGGGTACCGACTCGGCGAGCCGTTCGGCGGACGCGATGAGAGCGTCGGCCTCGTCGACATCCCCAGCCGCGAGGCGGTCGGCCGCGACCAGCGTCGTGAGCTCGGCGTCCGACCTCACGAGATCGAGCGGAAGGCCGGCGTGCAGCGTCCGGAGCGTCGCCTGTTTGCCGTCCAGGTACAGGCTGAACCAGTGCTCCGTCAGCAGGTCGCGCGCATACTCCCAGTCCCGGCCAGCCTGCACATGCCGGATTGCCTCCAGCGCAAAGCCGTGTTCGCCGTACCAGCGAGCCGCGGTGCGGTGCAACCCTTCGATCTCCTCGGGCGTCTCGCGGCGCAGCTGCGCGCGAAGGAGATCGGCCAGCAACGGGTGGTAGCGAAACCACAAGCGGCTGACGTCAACCGAGGTGACGAACGCGTTCGCGTCTTCGAGAGCCACCAGCAGGCGCTCCCCATCGGACCGGCCTGCGAGCAGGTTCGCCAGCGGACCGTTAACCCGCTCCAGGAGGCAGGTCCGTAGCAGCAGCTGCCGAACGGCGGGCGGCTGGCCGGTCAGAACCTCGCCGGTGAGGTACTCGGACACCGTTCGCTCGCTGCCCGAAAATTCTGAGACGAAGCGGTCGGGATCGTCCCGGCCCGACATCGACAACGCCGCCAGCCGCAGCCCGGCCGCCCACCCTTCCGTTCGCTCGTGCAGACGAACCAGACTGTCACGCGAGAGTTCGATCCCGGCTGCCGTCAGCAGCTCGCGGGCCTCCTCTTCGGTGAACTCCAGATCGGCGGCCCGGATCTCCGTCAGCTGGCCGGCCACCCGAAGACGATGCAACCCGAGCTGGGACTCGCGTCGCGTGATCAATATCACCCGTAACGCTGGCGGCGTGGACCGGAGTAACTCGGACAGCCCTATGAGCGCTTGCTTTGCCCTGAGCTGATGCAGGTCATCGATGACCAGCAGGATCGGAATCGAGAGCCCGCGGAGACCCCCGACCACCCGGCGCACGAACTGCTTGCCGGCACCACGGGGGGACGGCGCGCCGGCCTCTCGCAGCGTTTCGCCGATCGCGCGCCAGAAGTGAGCCGCGTCCCGTTCGTCCCGCTCCACCGACATCCAAGCGACAGGGCCCGGCCAGCCGGTGTCTCGGAGCCACGAGGCGACGAGCAGGGTCTTGCCGCCGCCCGCGGGCCCGGAGACAACGGTGACGGGACCCTCTGTTCCCCGGCGAAGCAGCTCGAACAGGCGCTGACGGCCCACAAGCTGCACCGACGGCGGGATGTCCGGGATGGAAGTTCGGCCGTCAGGGGCTTGCACCGGTGGGAGCTGTGGCCGGTCGCTCCCCGGCGCGCGCAGCATTCAGTTGGGCGGCCCGGAGCGGGTGCTCCGCCCGGCAGGGCTGGTCCAATCGTGTGCTCTCTTTCGGCAGCTGCGCTCGGTTTGCGTCGGTTTGGCCGGAAAACCTAAACGGTCAAGCAGACGCGACGCCCCGGACGCGCCGTTCGCATGCGGGGAACGCCTGTTCGCGAGACGAGGCGGCGTCTCGCAGCTTGCCAAGGGCTCGCTCCTCGATCTGCCGCACTCGCTCGGCGCTCAGATGCAGGCGGCTTGCAATCTGCCGCAGAGTCTGCTCGGGGCCATCGAGACCGAAACGGGCCGCCAAGATGGCGCGCTCTCGTTCGCACAGGTCAACAGTAAGTCCGCGCACCTCCTCGATCTCTTCCTCCTCCTCCACGCGGTCGTACTCGCCTTCGGCGAACGGGTCTCGGACGAGCTCGCCGAACGTGCCGACCACCTCCTCGTCACGCGCAATGGGCTCCTCGAACCGCCGCGGCGCGCGGTCGACCGCAGCCAGGCTCTCGACCTGCCTCCTGGTCAGCCCCGATCTCTCTGCGAGGTCGGCGCTTGAGGGCTCCATACCCCGCGCCTGGAGGTGGTCGCGATGAGCGTCCTTGACGCGCGCCAGCTGCCTTAGCGCCCGGTCGGACAGAACCACCGGACGCGCGAGCTCCGCCACCAATCGCTGCATCGCCTGCCGGACCCACCAGCACGCGTAAGGCCAGAATGGTCCTCCCAGTCCTGAGTCGTAACGCTCGAGGGCCCTCAGTAAGCCGACGACTCCCTCTTGGATCAGCTCGGTCCGGTCAACCCAGGCGGAGTTGTGGTATCTGCGCGCCATGCTCGCGATCAGCGGCATGAATGCTTCGACGAGCGCCTCGCGTGCCCCCAGATCGCCGCCCGACGCTTCCAACACGAGCTCACGCTCGCGGAATGAGCGGCGGGATTCCTCTTGTCTCAGCGCCGCGCCCATGACGGCTACCCAGACTTGACGGCGATGCGGCGGGGCTTGGCCCGCTCGGACTTGGGGATGCGAACGGCCAGGACTCCGTCGTGCAGAGAGGCTTCGATGCTCTCTGCGTCGGCCTCCCCAGGGATAGTCACCCGATACTCGAACCGGCCCTTGCGCCGGGTTCGCCGGCGAATGATCCCCTTGCGCTCACGCTCCTTGACCTCGCCCGAGATCGTCAGCTCGAAGTCACGCATCTCGACATTGACGTCCTTGCGGTCTACGCCGGGCAGGTCGGCTTCGACGATCCAGGCGTCTTCGGTCTCTTCGATGTCGGCCGCCGGCGCCCACATGACGCCGTCACCAGTCGGGGCTTCCGACCAGACGCCTTGCATACGCTGCTCCATGCGCGTGCGCACGTCGTCGAGCTCGCGGAACGGGTTCCAGCGCTCGGTCAGCGAGGTCGGTGTTGTCGTACGGCGGACTGGTAGGGCCATGGCTTTCTCCTTCATCGTTGGGCCATGCGTTTCGCAGAGTCCGCTCGGGGCCTGCGAGCGTCCCGCCGGGGAAGCGGCTCCACGCTCAGCACCCCGTTGCGAGCCGGTCCGTACGGGCGGCGACGAACGGCGAACTCGACGTCCCTCGGCGGCCGGCCCCGCTGGTCAGCCGCGCTCATCAGGGGCCTCACCATGGGCATCGGTATGCGGCCAGTGGCCGCGTGTGTGGCCGGGCAGGCCGCGATTGTCGCGAAGGGACCGGATCGCGCTATGCGGTCGCGGCAGGACGGTGCCGCAGTGCGGGCAGTATTCGAAGCTGGACCAGTAGGCGGCTGTGAACGCGATTCGCCCACAGCGCGCGCAATCGACGTAGGGCATGGGGTCTCCCTTGGCCGGGCAGGGGCCAGTACGTCGTCCAAGCAGGCGGCTCTTTCCCGAACGGGGATGCCGCTTGCAGCGAGGCGCGCTTGAAAGCGTGACGGCGCACCGGAATCGCCTCCCGGCAGGTGTACTCACCCGACGGTCCGTTCCGGGCGCGAGTCCCGTCGCGTCTCGTCCTCTAGAGACGGGTACCGGCGCCTCTAGACGCCTGGTACCGACACAATAGGTTTCCCGAAATGGGAATCTCCGTAAACTGCGGATTTCCGCAAAATTCGCTAATAGCGGGTTTTCGTGGACCCACTCTCGCGAGCACTCACCCCTCAGGGGCTCCCAGGCCCATGATCGAGGCGGCCTCGACACGAGCCGGCGCCCGGTGACAGCGCACCACCATGGTGTGCGAGCCTTCGCAGCCACCGCATCGCGGCTTTGGGGGCGACGATCAACGCGGCCACGGTGAGCTTCAGCAGAACCGCCAGGACGCAGACGCCGATTGTCGGGAGGGTCTCCCTGGGCTCACTTCACGGGCGGCGGTGCTCCACCACGAGCGGGCCGCCGGAGTGCCGGGAGGAACCCGGCCCCCCCTTTGGGCGGCCCGCTGTGGAGGGAGGGAGCATGCGACGGAGATCAGGAAGTGGCACCCTCGAGCTGCTGCGGCTCCTCTTTTGCGTCGCGGCCTCCGGTCTCAATCCGCCGCGGCAAGAGAGGCTCGGGCTTGCGTATCCGCAGGCTTGCGCTCGCGCGATGAGCCTGTCGTCGTTCCAGCTCGGGTCAGGACACCGTCCGTCAGCGAGGCGTCGATCGAGCCCGGCTCGGGTCCCTTCGGGACGCGCAGGTCGCGCTCGAAGCGGCCGAATCCGCGCTCGATGCGCTGCCACGCTCGCTGCCGACTTCCATCTCGTAGGGAGTACGGCCGGTCGCCGCGAACGGTCACCACGTCGTTCTCGAGCTCGATCTCGAGGTTCTCGCTGGTCACGCCGGGCACGTCCATGTGAACAGTGACGTCTTCGTCGGTGGCCAGGAGGTCGGCGGGCGGGGTGAACACGCCGACCCCAGCCGAGTTACCGAAGTAGCGTTTGAGTTCGCGGAGCCAGGGTGCACATGGCTCTGCCGGCATCGCACGACAAGGTCCCCTTCCTGGAGGGCTTTGGTCGGTTCAATCGGGGGGTTAGGCCGAACACCAGAGGCGTCAAGATCACCAGGAGCTGGTCCCGTCGGCGCCAGCGGCTCGGTCGCTTCGAGCGAGCTTGGCTTTGAACCTCCTCCGACCGGTCGCGCAGCTCGCGGCCGCCATCGGTAGGGTCGACTTCCCTTTGTTGGCTGTCGGGACGCGGCGGGTGAGCCGTACGCCGTGTTCTCCGGTCGCTCCCGAGGCGGGCAGACAATGGTGGCCGTCGCAGCCACCCTCCGGCCGAGCGAGGCCGTTCAGGACCCTATGTGAAGGTCCGCGCCGCGGAGGGCGGATGTCTCGTGTGGGCGCCGCCTGAATACTGACCCACCTGCGCCGGTCGAAAAGTGACCCACCTGGCGCGGGGTCGGGGCTGTCCGGCCGGGTGCGGACCCTCGCTGGATCTGAACGATCTGGCGAGGAGGAAGGCGGTTGGGCGGGGTGGAGCAGTGGGCGGAGATTCGGCGCATGAACCGGGTCGAGCGGCTGTCGATCCGGGAGATCGGTAGACGGACCGGGCTGCACCGCAAGACGATCCGGCGCCCGCTGAGCTCGGATGCGCTGCGCGCGCCGGTCGAGTCGAAGCTTGATCCGTTTAGGGACTGGATCTGCGAGCGGCTGCGCGAGGACCCGGCGATCCAGTCGCTGCGGCTGCGGGAGATGGCGACCGAGCTTGGCTACCGGGGTGGCAAGACGATCTTCGACGATTACGTGCGCGAGGTCCGGCCTCGGTTCGTGGTCAAGCGCACCTTCCAGCGCACGATCTACCGGCCCGGCGAG
>Ga0081538_10005933_pt1 | contig 10883 bp, 13 predicted proteins | sample TabmetS5T2R1_FD_71022 | JGI IMG/M metagenome (GOLD analysis project Ga0081538, IMG submission 71022) | Tabebuia heterophylla rhizosphere microbial communities from the University of Puerto Rico - S5T2R1 | ecosystem: Host-associated > Plants > Roots > Rhizosphere ...
TGATCGCCATCGGCATCCGGCTGGCGGTGGTCGAGCCGCGCATCTCGGCCGCCCTTCTGTTCGCCGGGAGTTTCGTGCCCCGCACCCTGTTCGAGGAGGCCCGGCAGGTCACCATTCCGCTGCTGGTCCTGCTGCAGTGGGACGACGAAGGAAACGACCGGCAGCTGGCCCTGGACCTGTTCGACGCCTTCGGCTCCAAGGAGAAGACGCTGCACGCCAACATGGGCGGGCACACCGGCGTGCCGCAGTTCGAGGGGGACGACGGGACCCGGTTCTTCGCCCGGCACCTGAGAAGGCGAGCTGGAGCGAGCGCTGGCCAGGCAGGCGCGGGCAGAGGCGGGTAGTCGGACGCATCAACTCCTGGTGGCGGGCGCGGCTGCGTACTCGGCCTCGGTGACGTGGTCGCCCCAGTCGACCTCGGGTCGCTGGTCGCCGGGGGCTTCGGTGATGGACAGATGGGTCATGTAGTGCTCGGGGGCGGCGCCGTGCCAGTGCCATTCGCCTGGGGGCGTGGAGATGATGTCACCGGCGCGGATGTCCTCGACCGGGCCGCCGCGGGACTGCACCAAGCCCTTGCCTTCGGTGACATACAGGGTCTGCCCGACGGCGTGGGCATGCCAGGCGGTGCGGGCCCCAGGGGTGAACCGGACGGCGTTGACCCGTACCCGTGAGGGTTCCTCGCCTCGGGCGATGGCGTCGATGAAGACGTCGCCGGTGAACCATTCGGCCGGGCCTTTGGTAGTTGGCTGCTTGGGCTGGATGGGCACAGGTGCCTCCTCACTGAACGGCTGCTGCTCAGGGGACGCGGCGGTAGCGCGCTCAGGTGTTCAAGTCAGATGGGACGGCAGGCGCTTGCCCCGGGGTCGAGGCCCAGCTGGCGAGCAGGCGCAGGGCCTCCTCGGACGGCGAGCCGGGCTCGGCGGTGTAGATCGTGAGGGTGAGGCCGGGCTCTGCGGCCAGCTCCAGCCCCTCGTAGGCCAGGGTCAGCTCACCGACGATCGGGTGGTGGTAGGTCTTGGCGCCGCTGCCGTGATGGCGGACGTTGTGGGCGCCCCACCGCCTGCGGAACTCGTCGCTGCGCGTCGACAGCTCGCCGACCAGGTTCTGGAGGTCTTTGTCGTGGGGGTCGCGGCCGGCCTCGGTGCGCAGAATGGCCACGGTGATGTCGGCGAGGAGGTCCCAGTCCGGGTAGAACCGGCGGGCGCGCTGGTCGAGGAAGGTGAACCGGGCGAGGTTGGGGGGCCGCTGGGGGTCGGCGTAGACGTCGGCGTAGAACGCTCGGGCGAGCCGGTTGGCCGCGAGCAGGTCCATGCGGCCGTTGCGGACGAAGGCGGGTCCGTCGGTGACCGCGTCCAGGGTCCACACCAGGCTCGGGCGCGGGGACCACGGCTTGGCCGCACGGCGCCGGGGCCGCACGAGGGTGCTGCTGCCGTCGGCGGCCTGGGCCAGGTCGAACAGATGCGCCCGCTCGGCGTCATCGAGCTGCAGCGCCCGGGCGATGGCGTCCAGGACACCGGCCGAGACCCCGGCAAGGGCGCCTCGCTCCAGCTTGGCGTAGTACTCGATGCTCACCCCGGCCAGGGCGGCGACTTCGCTGCGGCGCAGGCCCGGGACGCGCCGGTTGGGGCCGGCGGGCAGGTTGGCCTGCGCCGGCGTGAGCTTGGCGCGCCGCGAGACAAGGAACTCCCGGGCTTCTGTGCGATTGTCCACGCCAGGAGCGTACGCGCTTCGGCCCGGTGGGTGGGGTGCCCTGTCAGTACACCTTTCAGCAGGGACTTCCTCACCGTCCCTGCCCGCGGTTTCCTGGACCCATGATGACCTCGACCATCCGCACCGTCGACCTCGACGGCGTCCCCGACGGCTATCGGGCCATGACCGATCGCGAGGCCCTCAAGGTGATGATCAGGCCGTGACCGGCTGGACGAGCGAGGAGCTCGACCGCATCGGCACCGCGCAGGAACTTGAGGTCGCAGCACTGCGGGCCGACGGGAGCCTGCGCCAGCCGGTGACGATCTGGGTGATCCGCGAGGGCGACGACCTGTACGTCCGCTCCTGGCGCGGCCGGTCCGGCGCCTGGTACCGCGGCGTCCAGGTGCGCCATCAGGGTCACATCCGGGCCGGCGGGGTCGACAAGGACGTCGACTTGGTGGCGGTCGATGACGAGGAGCACAACCAGCGGATCGACGCCGCCTATCAGGCCAAGTACGGCCGGTACGGGTCGAGCTACGTCGAGCCGATGACCAGCGGCGAAACGCGGACGACGACGCTCCGCCTCCAGCCGCGAGCAGCCAAGGGGGCGGCGTGAGCACGCGGCCATCACCCACCGCACGCGTCTTTATCACCGGCTCCGCCGACGGCCTGGGACGGGCGGCTGCGCAGACGCTGCTCGAGCAGGGGCACGAGGTCGTCGTGCACGCTCGCAACCGGGACCGGCTCACGGCCGTGGGCGAGCTCCTGGACCGGGGCGCTGCGGCCGTGGTCGGGGACCTGTCCGACTCCGAGGAGACGCGCGAGGTCGCCGGCCAGGTGAACCGCCTCGGGCAGATGGACGCGGTGATCCACAACGCCGGCGTCTACACCGGCCCGCAGGTGCTGCCGGTCAACGTCGTCGCTCCGTACCTGCTCACCGCGCTCATCCACCGCCCGCAGCGCCTGGTCTACGTCAGCAGCGGCATGCACCGCGGCGGTCGAGCCAGCCTGACCGGCATGGACTGGAGCGGCCACCGCGCGACGGGCTCCTATTCGGACAGCAAGCTGTTTGTCACCACGCTCGCCGCTGCCGTCGCCCGGATCTGGCCGGACGTGTTCAGCAACGCGGTCGATCCTGGCTGGGTGCCCACCAAGATGGGCGGCCCGGGTGCGCCCGACGATCTGCGGCTCGGGCACCTCACCCAGGTGTGGCTGGCCACCAGCGATGATCCGCAAGCGCGCACCTCCGGCGGCTACTGGTATCACCAGCGCCGGACCGAGCCGCATCCCGCCGTCCGTGACCGGCGGTTCCAGGACCAACTGCTCGACGACCTGGCTCGCTTCACCGCCACGCGCCTCGTCTGACGGTTGCAGAATTACCCTCGCTCGGGCGCCAGGCGGCCGCCGGCTCGGGTGCGGACCTCGTTGGAATGGAGCTCGGCCTCGCGGACGACCCGGGCGGCGTCGACGGCGACCAGCTGTCCGTGCCGCTTGAGGATGCGGCCGTCGACCAGCACGGTGTCGACGTTGGCGGGGGTGACCGATCGGACCACGGTCGACTCCAGGTCCCCGACCGGGGCGACGTTGAGGCCGCCGCCGTCGACCAGGATGAGGTCGGCCCGCTTGCCGGGGGTGAGCGAGCCGCAGACGGCCTCCAGGCCGAGGGCGCGGGCGCCGTTGATGGTGGCCAGCTCGATGCAGCGGCGGAAGCCGAGCGGGGCCAGCCCCTCGGTGTCGGTGCCCTGCCAGGGGATGGCCATGTTCCAGGCGACGTTCATGGCCTCGAACAGGTTGATGGGAGCCAGGGAGGCGGCGTCGATCGAGAGGCTGACGCAGACGCCGGCCTGGAGCATCCGCAGCAGCGCCGCCCGCGGGTCGCCGGCGTCGCCCAGGCGCAGCTCGGAGTGGACGGCGAAGCTGAGCGGGGTGCCGGTGCGGGCCATGGCCTGCCGGTCGGCCTCGGTGGCGGCCAGGAAGTGGCAGAGCAGGAAGTCGGGACCCAGGTAGCCCTTGGCCTCCAGATCGGGGGCCTGCACGGCGGTGCTGGCCCCCTGGACGGTGTGGATGGCGACCGGCAGCCCCCGCGAGCGCGCCTCGGCCATCTCCCGGTCGAACACGGCCAGGGTGCCCAGGTCGGGGCCGCGCAGGTTGACCCCCAGGTGCACCAGTCCCTCGAACGGCGAGCCGGGACCGAACCACTGGCCGGCGACCCGGTCGATGTCGGTGAAGTCGAGCGGCTCGTCCTCGGGCAGCAGGTCGCGGTGCCCGTAGGAGTAGCGGGCGCGGACCAGGGCGTCGCGGTGGGCGGTGAGCTCGGCGTCGGCGTGAGCCGGCGAGCGGGTGTTGTGGGACCAGTTGTGGACGCAGGTGATGCCGGCCGACAGGCCCTCGACCAGGCCGAGGGTGACGCTGGCGTAGAAGTCGTCCGGCTGGTAGGCGGCCGAGGTGGCCCATTTGGCCGGGAAGTACTCGAAGCCCTCGGCCACGTAGTTGCGGCCCAGCGTGCTCCACATGTGGAAGTGGCTGTCGACCAGGCCGGGCATGACGATCATGCCGGCGGCGTCGATGACCTCCGCCCCGGCGGCGGCCAGCCCGGGGCCGACGGCGAGGATGCGACCGCCGTCCACCTCCACGTCGGCCCGGGGCAGGGTGCCCAGCTCGGGGTCCACCGAGACGACGGCGCCGCCGCGGATCAGGTAGTGGCCGCGGCGGGGCCTCGGTTGGTCGGTCATCGTGCTCCCTTCTCGAGCCCCACGAGCTCGCGGAGGATCGGCGGGTCGTCGCGGAGGGTGGCCGGCGGGCCGGACCAGGCGACCGTGCCCGCCTCGCCGAGGATGCAGACCCGGTCGGCGAGCGCCAGGGCCAGGTCCACGTTCTGCTCGGCCAGCAGCACGGCCTGACCCTGGCCCCGGATCTGGCCGAGCCGGTCGGTGATCAGGTCGAGCACGGCCGGGGCCAGCCCCTCGGACGGCTCGTCCATCAGCAGCAGCCGCGGGTTGGTCATCAGTGACCGGCCGATGGCCAGCATCTGCTGCTCGCCGCCGGACAGGGTGGCGGCCGGCTGGCCGCGCCGCTCCACCAGCCGGGGGAACAGCTCCCAGACGCCGTCCAGATCCCAGTCGCCAGGGCGGGCCGCGATGCGCAGGTTCTCCTCGACGGTCAGGCTGCCGAACACCCGGCGGCCCTGGGGGACCAGGCCGACGCCGCGCCGGGCCACCTGGTAGGCGGGCAGGCCGGTGACCTCCTCCCCGGCGACCCGGACCGACCCGCCGGTCGGCGCCGGCGGCCGCAGGCCGCAGACGGCCCGCAGCAGGGTCGTCTTGCCCATGCCGTTGCGCCCGAGCAGCGCCAGCAGCTCGCCGGCGGCCACGGTCAGGCTGAGGCCGCGCAGCACCGTGCCGGTGGCATACCCGGCGGTCAGGTCCCTGACCTCAAGCATCGACCGTCCGCCCCATGTAGACCGCCTGGACGGTGGGGTCGCCGCGCACCCGGTCGGGCGGGCCGAGGGCGATCGGGCGGCCGTTGTGCAGGCACAGCACCTCGTCGGCGAGGCTCAGGGCCAGGGTCATGTCGTGCTCGATCAGCAGCAGGGGCAGGCTGTCGGGCAGCGACCCGAGCAGCTCGCGGAGCCGGGACCGCTCGCCGGCCGACAGGCCGGCCGCCGGCTCGTCCAGCAGCAGCAGCTTGGGCGAGGTGGCCAGGGCCAGGGCGACCTCGAGCTGGCGCTGCTCGCCGTGGGACAGCTCGGCCACCCGGTCGCCGGCCCGGGCGGCGATCCCGGCCCGCTCCAGCGCCTCCATGGCGGCCAGCCCGACCCGGTCGCCGGGCCGGACGGGGCCGAGCCGCCGCCAGTGTCCCGGCTGGCCGGCCTGGGCGGCGAGGCGGACGTTGTCGAGCACCGACAGGCCGTCGAACAGGTTGCTGACCTGGAAGGTGCGCGACAGGCCCAGGCGCGCCCGCCGGTGGGCGGGCAGGCGGGTCACCTCCCGCCCGAACAGGAAGATGCGGCCCTGGCTGGGCGGCACGTCCCCGGCGATGAGGCGGAACAGGGTCGTCTTGCCGGCGCCGTTGGGGCCGATGACGGCCAGCCGCCGGCGGGGTCCCAGCGTCAGCGTGACCCCGTCGACGGCCACCAGCCCGCCGAAGCGCCGGCTCACGCCCTCCAGCCGCAGGACCGGCTCGGTCTGCCCGTCGGCCAAGGCCGGCTCACTGCCCGGTGTAGTCGCGGCTGAACACCGGGTGCTCGAGGAACGCCTCCTTGCCCTCGCTGCCGAACTGGCTGACCTCCGGGAAGGTCTGCTCGTCCACGCTCCACAGGGTGCCGTCCTCGCGGCGGGCGACCTGGGTCCGGTAGACCGGCCCGACCACGTTGTTGGTGTCGTCGAAGGTGAGGGCGCCATACAGGCTGTCCGACAGCGACACCTGCCGGGCCGCGTCGATGAAGGCCTTGCCCTCGATCTTGCCGCCGGTCTTCTTCAGGGCCTCGGCGACCACCTGGGCCATCATGTAGGCCCCGGCCGCGTACAGCGAGGGGATCTCCTTGTGCTGCTGCTCGTAGGCCTTGACGAAGTTCTGCACCACCGGGGAGTCGCGGCCCTCGACCCAGTAGGTGAAGCTCTGCAGACCCAGCGCCTCGTCGCCCACCTCGCGCAGGAACACCTGGTCGGCGAAGCAGCAGTTGCCGATCAGGGGGATCTTGTCCTTCAGCCCGAAGCCGGTCCAGGCCTTGTAGAACAGGATCGCGTCGGGGCCGCCGGCCGAGCCGACGAACACCACGTCGGGGTTGGCCTGGCGGGCCTGGGAGACATAGGTGCTGAAGTCCTGGGTGCCGAGCGGGTGCCAGACCTGCTTGGTGATCTTGCCGCCGGCCTCGACGAAGGCGCTGACGAAGCCGCCGCAGCTCTCCCAGCCGAAGGCGTAGTCCGGGCAGATGGTCACCGCCTCGCGGTGCCCCTGCTCGTACGCCCACTGGCCGGCCGGGAAGTTGGACTGGCTGCTGGTGTAGCCGACGCGCAGCACCAGCGGGTCGAACTTGCGCTGGGTGAGGTCGTCGGCGCCGGTCATCTGCACCGTCGGCAGCCCCCTGCCGGCCACGTAGCCGGCCACCGCATAGGCGGTGTTGGCCAGGATCGGCCCGGCCACCAGCTGGACCTGCTCCTGCTCGACCAGCCGGCGGGCCTTGGTGAGGGCCACGTCGGGGTCACCGGTGTCGTCCTCGAACACCGTCTGGACGGTGGTGTCGCCGGCCTTGCCGCCGTTCTGGCTCCAGTACATCTCCCAGCCACGCCGCATGTCGGTGCCGAGCGCAGCCACGAAGCCGGTGACCGGCGAGATGAACCCGAGCTTCACGCTGCCGCCCGCCTGGTCGCCGCCGCCGTCCTCCCCGGGTGCGCAGGCCGAGGCGGCCAGGGCCAGCGCCACCACCACCAACAGCAGCCGGGCGGTCCGCCGGGACTGCCAACTCCGAGGGATCATGACTCCTCCTTCCTTCGAGGCCGCTGTGCCAGCGTCCCTGCCAGGCCTTCCAGCCCGCCCACGATCCCGCGGGGCGCGTAGAGCACCACCAGGATCAACGCCACCCCGAGGACCGTCGGCCAGCGCTCCACGTAGCTGCTGAGCCAGTACTCGGTGGCGACCACGATGCCGGCACCGACCAGCGGGCCGAGCAGCGTGCCGACGCCGCCCACGATCACCATCACCACCGCCAGCGCCGAGCGGGGAAACGACACCGCCGAGGGGCTCATGAACTCCGAGTTCCAGGCCAGCAGGACCCCGGCCAGGCCGGCGAAGCCGCCGGAGACGACCATGGCGGTGAACTTCACCGCCCGCACCGAGTAGCCAAGGCTGGTCATGCGGCTCTGGCTCTCGCGCACCCCGCGCAGGGTGAGGCCGAACGGCGAGCGGTTCAGCGCGGCCATGGCCAGCAGGCAGACGCCGTAGACGGCGGCGGTGAAGAAGTAGAACTGCCACCACTCGCCGATCGGCTCGGGCCGGCGGATGCCGGTCAGGCCGTTCTGGCCGCCGGTGACGCTGGACAGCTTCACGGCCAGCCCGAACACGGTGATGCCGAGTGCCAGGGTGATCATCAGGAACACGATCCCGCTGGTGCGCATGGTGGTGAGGGCGTACAGGACGCTGACGGCGAGGGTGAGGGCGCCGGCCACGCCCAGGGCGGCCGCCAGCGGCAGGCCCTGCACGGTCGCCCAGGCCACGCCGTAGGCGCCCGCCGCGGCCAGGCCGGCATGGCCGAGGGAGACCAGCCCGGCCTGGCCGGCCAGCAGGTTGACGCTGCCGGCCAGCAGGGCGGCGATGAACCCCAGGGTGAGCAGCGACACCACGTAGCTGGGGAGCACGTACGGGGCGGCCACCACCGCCGCCACCGCCACCGCGGCGGCGGCCGCCTTGACCAGCCGGACGGAGGTCACGGCCGCGACCTGCCGAACAGGCCTGAAGGGCGGAACATCAGCACGACCGCCATCGGGGCGAACACCGCGAAGGACGACAGCTCAGGCGCCCAGACCTTGGCGAAGGCATCGAGCAGCCCGATCAGGGCGCTGCCGACGGCCGCCCCCTGGAGGCTGCCGAGGCCGCCGACCACGACCACCACCAGCGCGAACAGCAAGATGTCGGTGTCGGCGCCCGGCCGCAGGGTGAGCAGGCCGGCGGCCACCACGCCGGCCAGCCCGGCCAGGGCGGCGCCGAACACGAACATGGCGGTGAACACCCTTGGCACGTCGATCCCGAGCGACTCGGCCACCTCCCGATCGTCCACCCCGGCCCGGATGAGGGCGCCCAGCCGGGTGCGGTGCTGCACGGCGTAGAGCAGGACTCCGACGGCCACCGCCAGCGACAGCACGAACAGCCGGTACGCCGGATAGGTGACGGCGCCCAGCTCCACGCCGCCGGCCAGGGCGTCGGGGATCGGGATGGAGCGCGGGTTGCCGCCGAACAGGGCCAGGCAGGCGTCGGCCAGGACCAGGGCGATGCCGACGGTGAGGAGGACCTCAGGTAGTTCCTGGCCTCGCACCCGCCGCAGCAACAGCCGCTCGGACGCCAGCCCGATGACCGCGGCGGCGGCCGCCCCGGCCGCCACCGCGAGCGGGAAGTTGCCGCTGGCCCCGAAGGCGGCCACCCCGACGTACCCGCCAACCAGGTAGAAGGCGCCGTGGGCGAGGTTGACGATCTTCATCAGCCCGAAGACCAAGGTGAATCCGCTGGCGAGCAGGAACAGCAATGCGCCGAAGCTCAACCCGTTCAGCGCCTGCAGTGCAACCTCGTCAAGCGACATCGCCCGGCACGGCCAGGGTCCCAACTGTCTGGATGTTCAGAATCGCTACACGATTGTGCAGTGTCACTTTACGCTGGCAGGGGAACGTGTCAAGGATGCGCCGGCGTTCGGGCGCTGGGCGGTGCATGCGGGCTGTTCCTATCGGCGGGGTGGGTCGGCGCTACCGCCCGCATCTTCGACCCGCTGGACTTCTACGTGAAGGACCGGCCGCCCAACCTGCCGTTGACGCTGCTCGTGCTGTTCGCCGGGCTGTGGGGGATGCCCCTGCTGTTCGTGGTCTCCGGCCTGGGTGCCTGGTAGTCGCTGCGGTCGCGGACCGCGCCCGGCTTCGTCCGGGAACGCCTGGCCCGACTGCTGGTGCCGTTCGTGGTCGGCCTGCTGGTGGTCGTCCCCCCGCAGGTCTACTACCAGCTGCGCTTCGAGGTCAGGATCCCGGCTCCTACTGGGGGTTCTACCGGGAGTTCTTCCAGGTCCACCTGGGCATCAAGTTTCCCCTGGTTCATCCGCCCCGACGACCCACCGGACCTGTTCGGGCCGGCCCACCTGCGGTTCCCCGCCAACCCCGGCCGGACGATCCGGCCGACGGCACGCTTCGGCTGCGGCATGGCGCGATCGCCTACGCCAACCAGGCCGTCCTGCCGGTGTATGTCCTGCATCAGACCGTGATCGTCATGCTCGGCTTCTACGTGGTGCAGTGGGCCCTGCCGACGCTCCTCAAGTACCTGGTGATCAGCTTCACCGCCCTGGTGACCACCCTGGTTCTGTATGACGTCGGCGTCCGGCGCACCCCGGTCACGCGTGTGCTCTTCGGCATGAAGCCAGCGAGCCGCCAGGGAGCTCGCGCACCAACGTCGCTGTAGCCCCACAGCGACCTGACCTCGACTACTCGAGCAGGCGGCCGGCCACGCTCAGGTCCGGGTCCGGCCGTGTCCAGTCGGCCAGCTCGGCCGGGACGGCCGGCACAGGCCGGGGGTCGACGGTCAGGCGGCCGGTGCCGTCCAGACGGGCCTGGAAGTTCACCTGCAGGTCGGGTGAGAGCTCGGGATGGTCGTGGCGCTGGTGGGCGCCGCGGCTCTCGGTGCGGGCGAGGGCGCCCTGCAGGGTGGCCTCGGCGGCGGCCAGGGAGGCGCGCAGGTCGAGGGCGTGGGCCAGGTCGCCGTAGCCCTCGGAGGTCGGGCGGACGTCCACGTCGGCGGCCAGCTGGCGCAGCTCGGCCACCCGGTCCAGGCCGTGGCGCAGGCCGGGCTGGTCGCGGACCACCCCGCAGGTCTCCCACATGGTGTCGCGGAGCGCCCGCTGCAGTGGGCGGGCGAACTCGGACCCGTGGCGGATGAACCCGGACAGCTCCTGGTCGGCGGCCCGGACCACGTCGCGGGCCCGCAGGGCCACGTCACGGGAGGCCGACCAGCGGGCGGCGGCCTCCCCGGCCCGGCGGCCGAACACGACCGTCTCGGCCAGGGAGTTGCCGCCCAGCCGGTTGGCCCCGTGGAGCCCGGCGGTGATCTCGCCCGCGGCGTACAGGCCGGCCACGTCGGTGGCGTGGGTCTCGGGGTCGACCACCACCCCACCCATCGAGTAGTGGGCGGTCGGGGCGACCTCCATCGGCTGCCGGGAGATGTCCAGCATCTGCAGCTCCAGGAACTGCCGGTACATCCGGGGCAGCTTCTCCAGGATGGCGTCCTTGCCGAGGTGGCTGATGTCCAGGAACACCCCGCCGTTGGGGCCGCCGCGGCCCTGGGTGATCTCGGTGTAGTTGGCCAGCGCCACCCGGTCGCGGGCCGACAGCTCCATCCGCTCGGGGTCGTAGCGGGCCATGAACCGCTCCCCGAGCGAGTTCTTGAGCTGGCCCCCTTCGCCGCGCACGGCCTCCGTGACCAGGGTGCCGGCCGCGTCCTCGGGGGCGACC
>Ga0081538_10005934_pt1 | contig 10882 bp, 6 predicted proteins | sample TabmetS5T2R1_FD_71022 | JGI IMG/M metagenome (GOLD analysis project Ga0081538, IMG submission 71022) | Tabebuia heterophylla rhizosphere microbial communities from the University of Puerto Rico - S5T2R1 | ecosystem: Host-associated > Plants > Roots > Rhizosphere ...
CGTATCTGCTCGGGCTGGTGGGCCGGGACGCGGTGTGGGTCGCGGGTATGGTCGCGGCGCTGACCGCGCTGGCCACCATCGCCGGCAACGCCTTGGTGGAGGTCCTCACCAGGTTCTGCGGCCGGCGAACCACCTTGCTGCTGGCGGCCATGGCGGTGCTGGCCATGGCCACGGTCGGGGTGGGGCTGGCCGGGTCATTCTGGGCGGCGGTGGTGCTGCTGCTGGCGCTCAGTGCCGCCGAGGGGGTCGTCATGCCCGTGCAGCAGGCCTACCTGCACCAGGTGGTTCCCTCGGCGCAGCGGGCCACGGTGGTCTCCTCGGTCTCACTGGTCTCCAACCTCGGTGGGGTCGGTGGGCAGCTGGGGCTGGGCTGGACCGCACGGGCCCACTCGGTGGCGGCCGGGTATGTGACGGGGGGCCTGGCGATGCTGCTGGCCCTGCCGCCGCTGCTGGGGCTGCGACGGATGCGCCAGCGCGCCGACGTGATCGTGGGACGTAGGGCCGGCACCAGGGGGCCATGCGCCGCCCAGGGGCTCCCGGTGGTGGCGTCGGTCGACACCGTACCCCGCCACCCGACAGGGGTCGTCGAACCGAGGCGAACAAGGCGGTTGTCCGCCGGCTGATCGACGAGCTGTACGCACCCACGCTCGCGCCGGCGGTCTGGTCGCTGGAGGACACGCTGGGGCGGCTGCGCCAGCTCGGGCTCACCGAGGAGCGCAGACGCCGGGGGACCGTCGCAAACCGGCTGGACAGCGCCGGGGCGAGGCCAGAGACTGTTGCCGTATGACCGACGCGGCGCACGCCAGCCGTCAGGCAAGCGGCACCCTGGTCGCCGCCGCCACGGTGGAGCAGGGGCGACCGTTCGTCGGTCGCGTCCAGGAGCTGCGGGAGCTGCGCGCCGCGCTGGAGGAGGCGGCCGCCGGCCGGGGCTGCCTGCTGCTGGTCACCGGCGAGCCAGGGATCGGCAAGTCCCGGCTGCTGGAGGAGCTGGCCAGGCAGCTCCCTGAGCACGGCTGGCGGGTGCTCGTCGGCCGCTGCTGGGAGCACGGCGGCGCGCCCGCCTACTGGCCGTGGATGCAGGTCGTCCGGGCGGCCGGCAGCGAGCTGGTGGAGCACCTGCCGGGCACGCCGGCGGCCGCCGACCCGGAGGCGGCACGCTTCCTGCTGTTCGACGCGGTGGGCCGGTTCCTGCGGAAGGTGGCCGAGTCCGGGCCGCTGCTGGTGGTGCTGGACGACCTGCACGCGGCGGATGCGCCGTCGCTGTTGCTGCTGCGCTTCCTCGCCCAGACGGTGACCGACGACCGTGTCGTGCTCGTCGGCGCCTACCGGGACGCCGAGCCGCGCGTCCACGAGCTGGCGGGCCTGTTCGGCGACCTGGCGCGGGTCGGCCGCCGGGTCCCGCTGCCGGGGCTCAGCCGCGCGGAGGTGGGTGCCTACATGCGGCGGGTGGCCGGCCGGCCGCCGCCCGGCGGGGTGGTCGCCAGGGTCCACGGCGTCACCGCCGGCAACCCGCTGTTCGTCGGCGAGGTCGTCCGGGCGTTGCTGGCCGGTGGCGACCTGGGCGCGGCCGAGGGCCGGGTGACCGATCCCACGCTGCGGATCCCCGAGGAGCTGCGCGGCCTCATCCATCGCCGGCTGGCCGGCCTGTCCACCGAGGCCGTCTCCAACCTCAAGGTGGCGTCGGTCGTCGGCCGGGAGTTCGAGCTGGGCGTGCTGCGACGCATCAGCCGCCTGCGCGTCGGGCGACTCACCGAGGCCCTGGCGGAGGCCGAACGGGCCGGGCTCGTGAGCGAGGACCTTTCGGCGCCGGGACGCTACGCCTTCTCCCACGAGCTGGTGCGCGAGGCCCTGTACGGCGACCTGCCGGCCGCGCGCCGGCTCAAGCTCCACCGCGCCATCGGCCTGGCGCTCGAGGGGGCGTTCCGCGGCGACCTCGAGCCGCATCTCGCCGAGCTCGCGCACCACTTCAGCCGATCGGCCCCGCTGGGGGACGCGGGGCTGGCCGTCGAGTACGCCATCCGCGCCGGCGACCACGCCGCGGCGCTGCTCGCCTACGAGGACGCGGCCAGGCACTACGAGCACGCCCGGCGCCTGCTGCCGATGGTCGAGGGCGCCGACGGGGACCGGCACTGGGAGCTCCTGCTGCGCCTTGGCGACGTGCAGTGGTGGGCCGGGGACGCCGAGCAGGCCGGCCGGAGCTTCGAGCAGGCGGCCGCCGTGGCGGGCCGGCTCGGCGCGGCGGAGTCGCTGGCGCACGCCGCCCTCGGCTACGTCACCGGCACCGCTCCGGTCATGCGGCTCGGGCTGGGCTGGATGGTGCTGACGGGCTGGCTGACCCGGCAGACCACCGGCATCCGCCTGCTCGAACAGGCCCTGGCCGCGCTGCCCGAGGGCGACAGCCCGCTGCGGGCGCAGGTGCTGGCCAGGCTGGCCACCGAGCTGTACCCGAGCGGCGACGTCGGCCGCCGGACGGCGCTCGCCGAGGCCGCCGTGGCGATGGCGCGCCGGGTCGGTGACCCGCAGGCGCTGCTGGTGGCCCTGCACGGCCGGCACTGGGCCATGCTCGCCCCCGAGCGGCCCGACCTGCGCCTGGCCAACGCCGCCGAGATGCTGGAGCTCGCGGTCATGCTCGGCGACGAGGAGACGGCGTTCCTGGCCCGCCAGGCCCGCCTGCACTGCCTGCTCGAGCTGTGCGACGTCGCCGGCGTCGACGCCGAGCTGCAGGCCATGACGCAGCTCGCCGACCACCTCGGCCAGCCCCTGTACCGCTGGCACGTGGCCAGCCTGCGGGCGATGCGGGCGGTGCTGGGCGGGCGCCTGGAGGAGGCCGAGCGTCTGGCGCGGGGCACGCTCGAGATCGCCGGGCTGCGGCCGAACGAGCACATGACCTACATGCTCGAGCACGCCCTGATGGTCGCCATCCGCTGGGCGCAGGGCCGACTGGCCGAGCTGCGCGAGACGGTCACGGCCCACGGGGACCGGTACCCTTCGGTCGCCCGCTGGCGCGACGCGCTGATCGCGGTGGAGCGGGGCGACGAGCGGGCGGCCAGGATCGAGATCGAGCGCCACGCCCGCGCCGGCTTCGCCGAGCTGCCGCGCAACGTGCTCTGGGTCCTGCACCTCTGCGCCCTCGCCGAGGCGTGCGTGCTCGTCCGCGACCAGCGGCGCGCGGCCCGGCTGTACGAGCTGCTGTCGCCGTATGCCGAGCGCAACGCGGTCTCCCTGTCCACCATGCCGTTCGGGCCGGTGGCCCTGCGGCTCGGGATGCTGGCGGCGCTGCTGCGGCGCTGGAGCGAGGCCGAACGCCATCTCGACATGGCGATGGAGCGCTGTGGTCAGCTCGGGGCGCCGGCCGTCACCGCCCGGGTGCTGTACGAGCGGTCGCGGATGCTGGTCGCCCGCGGCGCCGGGGAGGATCGGGCCGCCGCCCTGGAGCTGCTCTCCCGGGCGCAGGCCATCTGCCGCGAGCTGGACCTGCCGGGGATCTCCCGGCGGGTGGCGGCGCTGGCCGCCTCGGTCGCCGGGCACGCCGAGGACGACGAGCCTGCCGCCGGCGCCATGTTCCGCCGCGAGGGCGACTACTGGACCCTCGCCTACCGGGGCGAGCTGGCCCGGCTCCGGGACGCCAAAGGCCTTGCCTACCTCGCCTGCCTGCTCCGCCACCCCGGCCGGGAGCTGCACGTGCTGGAGCTGGTGCGCGAGGTCGAGGGCGCTGTGGCCGGCCCCGCCCCGAGCCGGCGCCGGGCGGACGTGGTCGCCGCGGGCCTCGGGGTGTCCCGTCTGGACGAGGCCGGTCCGCTCGTCGACGCCCGGGCCAGGGAGGCCTACCGGCGCCGGCTGCGCGATCTGGAGGAGGACCTCGAGGAGGCCCGCTCCTGGTCCGACCCGGAACGCGCCGCGCGCGCCCAGGCGGAGATCGACGCGCTCACCGCGGAGCTGGCGCGGGCGGCGGGTCTCGGCGGCCGCGACCGCAGGCCCGCCGTGCCGGCCGAGCGCGCGCGCGTGAGCGTCACCAAGGCCACCAGGAACGCGATCAGGACGATCGCCAGGCAGTGCCCGGCCCTCGGCGACCACCTCGCCGCCTCCGTCCGGACCGGCCGGTTCTGCTCGTACGCACCGCCCGGCGAGGCCCCGCCCGCCTGGTCGTTCTGAGGCCACCTCGTCACAACTGTTCCGGGGACGGTCACGCCTTCCCAGGCGAGCTCGTCCACGACCGGAGAGGAGCGCTCATGACGCAGACCCAGGAGGCCCCGGAGCGCGCGGGCGCGGTGTACTCGTTCCAGGGCACGCTGATCGAGGCGTGCTCCTGCAACGTGCTGTGCCCGTGCTGGATCGGTGAGGACCCCGACCTCGGGGAGTGCTACGCCGTCGTCGCCTACCACCTGGACGCCGGGCAGGTCGGCGGCATCGACGTGTCGGGGCGGAGCGTGGTGCTGCTGGCCCACATCCCCGGCAACGTGCTCGCCGGCAACTGGGAGGTGGTCGTGCTGGTCGACGACCACACCACCCCCGAGCAGCGCGACGCGCTGGTCAAGGCCTTCAGCGGCCAGCTCGGCGGTCCGCTGGCCGACTTCGCGCAGCTCATCGGCACGGTCAAGGGGGTCGAGAGCGTGCCGATCAGCCACCAGGTGCGCGGCGGCGTGGGGACGCTCTCCATCCCCGGCATCGTCGAGGCCGAGATGGAGCCCTACCGCAGCCCGGCCGGCGACGTCACCACCCTGCGGGACTCGGTCTTCTCGACCATCCCCGGCTCGCCCGCGTGGGTGTCCAAGGCGAGCCGCCACCGGGTGAACCTGCCGCAGTACGACATGAGCTGGGAGTACGAGGGACGCAACGCCATCCAGGCGGAGTGGAGGATGGAGCACCTCGGATGAGCCAGGCGGCGCCAACCAGATCGCGGCGGGCACGCTGGCGCCTGCCACATCCCACCGTGGTCTGGGCGATCGCGGTCGCGTGGGCGGTCGCGCTGGCCGCCCAGGCGACCGGGCGGGGGCAGCTCCTGCACCACGACGCGCTGGCCGAGGGCGGCCTGCCCACCTGGGCCGCCCTCGGCCTGTTCCTGCTCGCCTGGCAGCTGATGATCGCGGCGATGATGCTGCCCTCCAGCCTGCCCATGGTCCGCCTGTTCGGCCGGGCGAGCGCCAACCAGCCACGGCCGCTGCCGGCCAGGGCGGCGTTCCTCGGGGGCTACGCCCTGGTGTGGACGGCGTTCGGGGCGGCCGCGTTCCTCGGCGACCTCGCCGTCCACCGCCTGGTCGGGCGCTGGGACTGGCTGGCCGCCAGGCCCGGGCTGCTCGGCGGCGCGGCCCTGTTGCTGGCGGGCGCGTTCCAGTTCTCGACGATCAAGGATCGCTGCCTCACGGTGTGCCGGCATCCGGCCGGCTACCTGCTGCGGCACTACCGGCGCGGCACGGCGGCGGCCTTCCGCCTCGGCGCCGGCCACGGCCTGTTCTGCGTCGGCTGCTGCTGGGCCCTGATGCTGGTCGCCTTCGCCGTCGGCGTGGCCAACCTGTGGTGGATGGCGGCGCTGACCGCCGTGATGGTGTTCGAGAAGACCGGCAGGGGAGGTCGGCGCGGGGTGCGGCCCATCGGGCTCGGCCTCCTCATCCTCGGGATCCTCATGGTCGCCAACCCCGTGGCGGCCGGCCCGCCGAGCAGGCCCTCGAGCCTGCGGCCCTGGGGCAAGGGGCCCGTCACCGCCCAGGCCACCGCCGAGTCCGTCACCCCGGCGGGCGCCACGCGGCTGGTGGTGATCGGCCGCGAGGTCGACTTCACCATCATCGACAACGCCCCAGAGGGCGACAGCCCCGGCGACCAGATCCTGTTCACCGACGACCTGTTCGACCAGGCCGGCCACCGGGTCGGCCGCGACGAGGCCCGCTGCACCATCATGTTCCGCGGCGACGTGCTCTGCGACGCCACCTTCGTCCTCGCCGGCCGCGGTCAGCTCACCATCGAAGGGGTCGGCCTCACCTTCGCCGTCACCGGCGGCACCGGCGAGTTCAGGAAGGCCCGGGGCCAGATGCACGAGACCTTCCTGCCCACCGGCGAGTTCAGGTTCGTGTTCACCCTCTCCTGAACCCGCCCTGGTCAGGTCGCCTTCAGGTAGAGGACGCTCGCGCCGCCCTCGACGGGGGGCTTGAAGCTCACCGGCCCGGCCTCCTGGACCGTCACGTCCCCTCCCGCAACGGCCTGCCGGTCGTCGACGCCGAACCACTCCACCGAGTAGGTGGCGGGCTGCAGCGTCACCGTGAACGCCTCGGCGGGCGTGGACTGGAGGGCGAGGTACTCGACGCCCGGGTTGGCCAGCGCGAAGCCGGTCGAGCAGAGGTCGCCTCGGGGCTCCATCTCGACCAGGCCCATCCGCCGGGCGTACCCGGTGGTGTCGCCCATCGCCAACCTGGCGGGCTCGAAGCCCTCGAAGGCGGCGCGGGCCTCCGGGCCGGTCGGGTTCACGCCGGCGATGATCCCGAAGTCCATGAGGATCGGGTGATGGCCGCGGAGGAACGTCCTCCAGGCCCACAGCGCGTCCCCACCACCCGGGGCGAAGTGATCGGTGTCGGCGATCACGACCTTGCGCCCGTCGCCGGGAGGCGGGTCGGCGAACCAGCCGGACTCCGGCAGCTCGGGGTTGCCGGGGTACCACTCGGGCTCCTCGAACCCCGGCGAGATCCACTCGGCCCGGCTGGCCCACAAGGGATCGTTCACCTTGGTCTGGTCGGGGACCGGGAACTGCATGGTCATCCCCATCGGGCGCGGCTGGAGGCCGCGCTGCTCCTCGTACCGCTTGACGGTGTCGATCACCCAGTACTGCCACTCGGTCGAGTCGCCCCAGTCGGGCACCTCCTCGTAGGCGAGGGACCTGGCGAACTCCAGGTCGACCCGCCCGCCGCCCGACGACTCGTTGGCGACCTCCCACAGGACGTTCGGCAGATCGTGGACGGTGTCGACCACGTGACGGATGTAGGCCTCCTGGAGCTCGCGGACCCGCGGGTCCAGCGGCAGCACCTGGTAGTCCAGGATCGACTCGATCCCGACGCCGTTCACGTTGTTCATGGCGTGGAACGGGTGCCCCTCGACGTGGTCCGGCGCGGTGCTCAGGTGGATGCCCCACCCCTCGAACAGCATCACCGCCACGTACATCCCCCGGTCGCCGGCGGCGATCACCCGCTCCCGGAGCCGGTCGAAGTAGGCGTCGTCGAACCGCTCCAGGTCGAACCTCGGCTTGCCGTCGCTGGCCTCGCCGGGCCCGGTGCGCGCCCACGGCTGGGGCAGCATGCACAGGTGGTAGTCGGCCACGGCCGTGTAGGACCGGAACTGCTCCCAGCGCCACAGGCGGATGAAGTTGTGCCCGCGTTCCTCCAGGAAGTCGAGGTAGTCGCCGAAGTCCATGCGCTCGGGCTCGTCGCTGCACGGCCTGCCCGGCCCGATCCCGTCCTGGAAGTTCTGCCAGATGTGCGAGCCGGCCAGGTACACGGCGCGCCCGCTCGCGTCGCCGGCGACGGTGAAGTAGCGCGGGTTCCGCTCCGACACGACCAGCGGACCGGGCGCGTCCCTTCGCGACGTCGGGCTCCTGCGAGCCTGTCCCATGGTTCCTCCTCCTCGCATGGCTGCGCCTTCGGGGGATCTTCGTCCGGACCAGGCTCGAAGAGCACATCCGCCGAAGACATCAGCCAGGTGGCCAAATCATGGCGGCCGTGCGAGATACGGCGGCCGTCTAGGAGGCCGGCGTGGTCGTGCGCTGCTCCGCGTGCCGGACGGCGGGCCGGCGGGCACGTACGCGGCCGAGGGCACGGACCTGGCTGGGGAGGCGGCGGTGGGCGGGGTCGCGGCTGGCAAGGGCGAAGGCCGTCAGGGCGAGCCCGAACAGGATGGCCCAGCGCTGGTGGGCGCCGTCCCATGCGGCGCCGCCCGGCGGGGCGTACAGCGCGACGCGGGCGGGCAGGAAGAAGGCGGCGCTCGCCAGGGCGAGCAGGGCGGGCGCGGCCACCACGCCGCCGCGGCGCTCGGGCGCCAGGTGCGACCCGGCGGCGGCGAGCGCGAGGGTCACGGCCAGCAGCGCCGCCGCCTCCAGGGTGAGCGCCGCGACCGGCAGCGGCAGCTCCGGGTGGACCGCCCGCACCCGCCACACCACCGCGACCCACCAGGCGGCGGTGGCGGGCAGCAGCAGCACCACCCGCAGCGTCCGGCGCAGCAGCAGCGACCCGGCCACCGCCTCGGTGCTGGGCTCGCTGGGGTCGTCCAGCAGGAAGGCGTAGCCGAGCGCCGCGGCGATCATGGCGAGCCGCAGCCACCGCACCAGCTCCGCCGGCGACGTGGGCACGCCCGGCCGCACGGCGAGCGCGAGCAGGCCGAGGCTCAGGGCGAAGGCGCCGAGCGCCGCCGCCCAGCCGACCGCGCGGGCGGTGGGGACCAGCAGCGCCGGGACCAGGCGGAGCTGGCGGCGGAGCCGTCTGGCCGGCATCAGCACGCTGGGCCGAAGCCGACGCCGCCGGACGGGTTGGCGCTGTCAGGCGGGGGCTGCACGCCGAGGAGCTCGCCGAGCCGTTCCAGGGACGTCTCCGGGGAGGTCACCACGTCCCAGTTGCGCCACAGCGTCTGGGCAACCTGGTCGCCGGGCCGCTCGAGCAGGGCCAGGGCGAACTTGGCCTCGCGCACCCCCCACCAGGGGTCGTCAACGTCGGCGTCGTTGGGCAGCGCCCAGGTCTCGAACTCGGAGGGGGCGTCGGTGAAGGCCTGGCGGAGCCCGGCCGCGGCCTGCGGGCTTGCCCGCGCGGCCAGCCACAGGGCCACGACCGCCCGTGCGTTGCAGCCGATGCCGGCGGTAGATGGCCCCGGACCGGGATTCGGCTTCGGCTCCGCGTCGGTCGACGGGACGTCGGTCGGCGAGATGTCGGTGCCGGACTGTTCGATCAGGCGGGCAGCGACGTTGGCGGCGAGGCGCGCCTGCGAGATGACGAGCGCGTGGCCTTCCCGTCCCCAGGTGGTGCCGATCGGGGCGACCGGAGGGCCGGCCTGACCAGGCTCCTGGCCAACGGTGGGGTCGTCCTCGTTCTCCTCGACCAGCCGGAACCAGCCGACGCGCTGTGCCACGGTGACCGGCACCGCTCGCGCCGCCGCGGCGGGCGGCACGCCGGCCACCACCGCCCGGACGGTCGGCTCCCACAGGCCGATCTGCCGCTCAAAGCCGGGGAACACGCAGTACACCGCCGGGCCGCGCCGCTGGCAGACCTGGTGCGCGGCCGGGTTGGTGGCCGCGGCCAGCCGCCGGGCCGCCAGCGCCGCCGACGTCGGCCTGGTCTGGACCACCGCCGCGGCGGTGGTCACCGCCAGCGCCGCCACCACGACCGCGCCGGTGACGGCCTGGGCGCGGCGCCGTGCCCGCGCCTGCGCCTGGCTGCGCCATACGGCCAGCGCGCCAAGGACGACCGCGGCGCCCAGCAGATAGACCAGGTGCCAGGTGGCCGGCCGGCCGAGCAACGCGGCCGGTGGCGGGTCGATGGTCACCGGCCGCAGCAGCGTGCCCAGCCACACCCACGACCGCTGGTCGTGCCCGCCCACATACAGGTCGGCCAGGGTCAGCGACCCGACCGCGAGCCCGACCAGGACCAGCGGGGCGACCGCCACCGACCGCCAGAGACGGCCGAGCAGCACCCCCAGCCAGCCACCCAGCAGGATCAGGGCCGGGCCGGTGGCCGCCTCCGCGAGGTGGGGGGTGCCGACGCTGGCAGGCATGCCCGCCAGCCAGGCCAGGTCGGCGGCGACCAACACGCCGCCGAGCGCGGCCAGCGGCGGCACCGACAGCAGGTGCGCCACCGTCCGCCGGGCCAGGCTCAGCCGGGTGGCACCGTAGAGGTCGACGGCGCCGTCGCGGTGCGGGCGCAGCACGGCCAGGTTGGTGGCCAGTAGCGCCGCCCCGGCCAGCGGGGCCAGCGGGAACTGGGTGGCGATGTCGGCGTAATGGAGCACCGGCACGGTGCCCTTGCCCCAGCGCCACAGCAGCCACGCACTCAGGGCGGTCGCGGCGAGCACGGCGGGGTGGCGCAGCAGCCGGCCGCTCTCGACTGCCGCCAGGGCCAGCATGGACCGGCGGGAGCGGACCTCGGCCGGAACCTCCCGCGGGACACCGGCGGCGGGCGGGCGGTCGTCGTGGTGCTCGACGGTGGTGGTCATGCCGCGGCCTCCTCGGCCTGGTCCCCGCCGAGCAGCAGCAGGTAGCCGTCCTCGAGGGTGGGCTCCAGCAGCTCGGCGCCTGCCGGTGGGTTGCCGATGTTGCGGTGCTGGCCGGTGCCGGTGCGCCAGGCGGCCAGGGCGCCCGGGTCGCGTTCCTGGCTGTGCCACACGTGCCCGCGGGCCAGCCCTGCCAGCTCCAGCGGCGTGCCCGCAAAGCGCAGCCTGCCCAGATGCAGGACCAGGACCTGTTGGGCGAGCGCGACCACGTCCTCGGTCTGGTGGGTGGACAGCAGCACGGTGCGGCCCTCCCCGAGCCGGCTGACCAGGTCACGGAAGCGCAGCCGCTGCTCGGGGTCGAGGCCGGCGGTGGGCTCGTCGAGCACCAGCAGGTCCGGGTCGCCCAGCAGCGCCTGGGCCAGCGCCACCCGCCGGCGCATGCCGCCCGACAGCGCCTTGATCTGCTTGCCCCGCACCGCGCCCAGCCCGACCAGCTCCAGCACCCGCCGCACCTCCTGATGGCGGGCGCGCCGCTGGTGCAGCTCCTTGAGGATGGCCACGTAGTCGACGAACTCGAAGGCGGTGAAGCGGGCGTGGAACCCGGGCTCCTGGGGCATGTAGCCGAGTCGGCCGCGCAGGTCCAGCCGCTGGTCGGTGCGCCGGGGGTCCAGGCCAAGGGCATGGACGGACCCGGTGTCGGGCGCCGAGACCG
>Ga0081538_10005935_pt1 | contig 10879 bp, 13 predicted proteins | sample TabmetS5T2R1_FD_71022 | JGI IMG/M metagenome (GOLD analysis project Ga0081538, IMG submission 71022) | Tabebuia heterophylla rhizosphere microbial communities from the University of Puerto Rico - S5T2R1 | ecosystem: Host-associated > Plants > Roots > Rhizosphere ...
CGCGCTGATGACAATGCCCGAGAACAGGCTCTCCTTATAGGAGAAGGCCTTGTAGACGGTTTGCTTGGAAACGCCGGCAAGTGCCGCGATCTCGTCCATGCTCGTGCCCCGGTAGCCGTTGCGCAGGAAGAGCGTCGTGGCCGCTTCGAGAATCGTCCTGCGCTTGCGCTCGGCCCGGGACTCTCCCGCCAAACCAGAGGCCGTTTGCGCATTGGGTGAAGACGGACCCGTCATCTGCCACGAGAGTACTAGACGGTTCCGTTTTCTAGTACTATACGGTCTAGTTCCGTCGAGCATGACCGACCCGAGGAGACCGGAATGTCGTCACACGAGTTGTCCGTGATCGAAGCGCAACCCTTACTGGCCGACCTCGTGATTGGCGAGTCCCCTCGTTGGCACGAGGAGCGTCTGTGGTTCGCCAACTGGGGCGCCGGGGAGATCGTCGCCGTCGATCTCGAGGGCAACGCCGAGGTCGTTGCCGAGGGGCCGCCGGGCCTCGGGTGGTCGATCGACTGGCTTCCGGACGGTCGCCTGCTGGTAACGGGAGACGAGCTCATGCGCAGGGAGCCCGACGGCTCGCTGGTGAGCCATGCGGACTTGAGCGGCCTCGGCGTCGACGGTTTCAACGAACTCGTCGTCGACGGTCGCGGCAACATCTACGTCAACGGCGGCTGCGACTTCGAGCCCGGCGAGGGAAACGCCCCGGGAATCATCGCTCTGGTTACCCCGGATGGGTCCGTGCGCCGAGTGGCCGACGGGATCGCGTTCCCCAACGGCATGGCCGTCACACCCGACAACTCGACGCTGATCATCGCGGAATCCTTCGCCGCCAGGCTGACCGCGTTCGACATCGCCGACGACGGCGGCCTCTCGAACCGCCGCGTATGGGCGGACGGCGTTGGCCCCGATGGCATCTGCATCGACGCCGGCGGTGCGATCTGGACCGGTGTGCCCCCGTTCGACGACCACGTCGTCGGCCGGGTCCGCGACGGTGGCGAGGTGCTCGAGCGGGTCAAGCTGGAGATGCCCTGCTTCGCCTGCATGCTCGGCGGCGAGGAGCGACGAACGCTGTTCATGCTGACCGCGGACTGGCACATGAACGAAGGCTTCGACGACAACATCTCGCGGCTGACGACAGGACCGCGCACCGGCCAGCTGCTGACCGCGCCCGCCCCGGAGGCGGGCCTCGGCTGGCCGTAGCCGAAGGGCTAGAAGACCCGCAGGATCAGCGCACCAACTGCAAGCAGCAGGATCACCACGGGCGTGGGCAGATGGCGCTCATCGTGGAAGCGGATGTGGGCGGCGACCGCGAGCACGAAGTAGCAGACGAGGCCGACCGTCGCCGCGATGCCGATCGGCTCCCAGGCGAGGCCCGCGATGAGTCCGGCCGCGCCGGCCAGCAGGATGAGCGCCAGGACGCCTAGCTTGTTCTCGGGCACACCGACTCTGGCGTAGGCGCGGACTACATCCGGACGGTGACCGAGCTTCCGGATCGCCGCGAACACCAGCAGCGCAGCGAGGACGACAGACAGAACTACGATCATGCCTCAATATAAACATATGTATAGATTGAGCGACGCCCGGTGAGCCCGCAGCGCAGCAACCGCGCAAACCTGGTCGAGGGCACGCTGCGCTGCCTCGAGCGCTTGCCGCCGGAGCAGATCACCGCGCGCGCCATCGCGGAGGAGTCGGGGGCGAACCTGGCGTCGATCGCGTACCACTTCGGCTCGAAGGAGAAGCTCGTGACGGAGGCGGCGATCGCTGGCCTCGACCGCTGGCTCGAAGAGATCGCCACCGAGCTGGGCGAGCTGGGCTCACAGCAATCGGCGGTGCGGTTCCGGCTCGCCTTCGAGGCGGTCGAGACCAGCCGCCGCCGCCACAGCGGCCTCGCGCGCAACTACGTCGCCGCGCTCGCGAGGGCCGCGCACGACGACCGGATCAGGGAGCTGCTGGCAGCCGGCTTCGCCGACGCGCGACCCAACGTCGCCGCCGTGCTCGGCCTCGGCGACGACCAGGCCGGGCAAGACGCCGCAGGCCTGGTGCTGGCCCTCTTCCACGGCCTGCTGATTCAGGTGCTGCTCGACGAACGGCTCGCCATCGACGGCGACCGGATGCAAGACGCACAGGCGCGGATGCGCACCGTCATGCCAGGGGCTCGGTCCAGACCAGCGCTGAGCCGTCGAGCACGATCGTCCCCTCCTGGTTCGTAATCGTCGTGCGCAGCTTCGTGAGCGGCTTGTCCTCACGCGCCTCGAGCACCTCGACCTCGGCCGTGATCTCGTCGCCGGGCCGGACCGGCGCCTTGAAGCTCCAATCGACGTGCAGGAAGACGCTGCCCGGCCCGGGGAGATCCTCCGCGACGACCGCGTTCAGGAGTCCCGAGGTCACGCCGCCCTGCACGATGATCCCGCCGAAACGCGAGCGCGCAGCCGCGGGCTCGTCGTAGTGGAGCGGGTTGCGGTCACCGGTCAGCTCGGTGAAAAGCTCGATGTCCCGCCCACGGACGGTCCGTGTTCTGGCGGCCTTGTCGCCGACCTGCCGCGACGCCATCTATGCAGCCTAGGTCAGCGGCGCTCTCCGACGACGAGCAGATAGTCGCGCGTGTGCGCGATCTCGTCCCCCACGCGGTAAGTGGACTCGAAGAAGTCGACCCACGCCCGCTGTAGCTCCCCGCGGCGCTCGCCGAGCGACTCGGCGAGCGTCTTCGTGGGCCCGAAGCTGCTCGAGAACAGCTCCCAGTAGGCCTCACCCGACGGCAGGCGCAGGGTCGACACGTGTTGCTCGCAGTCGAGGTCGAACCAGTCGCCGAGCAGCTCGCGCACAGTCGGCTCGTCGCCCCAATCGAACGGGCTGGTCGGCGGCGGCGCGGGCTGGAACGGCGCCATCATGCCGAACATTCGCGCGACGCCGCCCGTGGGGGTCCAGCTCGCGAGCGCGATCCTGCCACCGGGGCGCGTCACCCGGGCGAGCTCACGCGCCGTCGCCTCGTGATCCGGCGTGAACATGACTCCGAAGGTGGACGACACCTCATCGAAGCTCCCGTCCGCGAGGTCGAGGCGCTCGCAGTCACCCACGCGGTAGTCGATCGAGAGCCCAAGCTCATCCGCGCGCTCGCGGGCGGTGTCGATGAGCGCCGGGGCGAGATCGATCCCGGTGACCTGCGCACCGGCCGCGGCCGCGCGCTCGGCGACCGCGCCGGTGCCGCACGCGAGATCAAGCCAGGCTTGGCCGGGCCGCGGTTCGAGTCGCTCCACGACCTGCGCGTGGACGTCGGCGACCGTCTCGGTGACCTGCTGATAGGGGCCGTTGCCCCACATCACGCTCTGGCGCTGCTTCAGCTCCTCGTAGGCCATCGACGTGTTGTACGCCGGTCAGCGTCGCGGCTCAAGCCTCAGGCGTTCGACTGCGACAGCAGCCAGAGCGCGAGGCTCGTGAAGCCAACCATCACGGCGAGCATCCAGTACTGCGATCGCACCGCCTGCTTGGGGTCGTCGTAGAGCGCGAGCGCGCGGTCGTGTGCGAGCACGAGCGCCGCTACGTGACCGACCACGACGAAGGCAACCTGGAAGTACCAGGTGGCCTCACCGCCGATGAGCGTGTAGTCGATCTGGCTGTCGGCAGTGCCGAAGAGATCGCTGCCGTCGCCGAGCGGGTCGGAGACGAGGAAGGCCATCGCTTGGCCCTGAAAGAGCAGCAGAGTGAAGTAGTGCGCCGCCACGTAAGCGAACGCGATTGGCACGAGCGAGTGCACGAACTCGCTCGCGATCCGACCCGCGCTGAAGCCACCCCCGACGCTGCGGGCGCCCAGCACGCCGAGGCGATAGAAGCCGAAGACGAGCACGATCGTCAAGATCAGGCCGAGCAGGAAGGCGAGCTCGAGCGAATGCTGTGGACTTAGCCCGATGTCCTGGAAGAACTGGGCGAGGTCGGGCGAGATGTCCGTCCAGGGCTGCGCCTCCGAGGCGCCGTCGAAGGTCACGGAGCCGATCATCACCGCGAGCAGCGGCACGGTCCCGGCGGCAGATGGCAGCGCGGCAAGCCCTGACAGCGGCTTGCGCACGCCCAGCTCGCGGCCGCGCGCCTCGAGCGGCGAGATCCGCGAGAACAGGTTGAAATAGACGGAGAAGGCCTCGCCGCGGTCGCACCAGACCTCGACGCCATACAGCGCCATCGCGATGAACGTGGCGGCCGAGTAGATGAGCACGGCGATGGCCAGGTTCTCGGGCCGGTCGCCGTTCGACGCGACGAGCTCGATCGCGGCGAAGGCGAAGATGCCGGCGGCCGCCGGCCAGCGGCCCAGCCTCCCGGGATAGCTGAGCGCGGCCGGGAGCTCGCCGCGCGCCGCCGTCTTCGCCACCCAGGCCACCGAGCGACCGATCGCACGCCAGGGGTTAAAGGCGCGGAACACGTCGCCGAGCAGCACGCTCGCCGGGACGAACCCGAGCCAGAAGATCACGTAAATGAAAGTGGGCGCGAAGTTGGCGGTCGAGCTCTGCACGCCCTCGAAGCCGGTGTAGACGACTACCCCGAGCAGAAAGACACCGATCGCGCCGCAGAGGATCTCGACGACGCGACTCGTGACCACCCGGCCGAGCAGACGCGGCAGCGGCCGCCACCCCTCGTCCTGGAGCTTCGGCGCGGGCCAGAGGATCGCCAGCGCGACGAACGAGATCACAAGCACCATCGCGGCGGCCCAGCCGAAGAGCCATTCCGGGATGGGCAGATCGGAGCGGGCCACAAGCCCGTGTGCGATCTGGATCACTGGCGCGTCAGGAGGGGTTGACCACTAGGCGCGCGACGAGCGGGTCGAGACCCGCGTCCTCGGCGGTATGGCTCTCCAACTCGAAAACGCCCTCGAGATCGGCAATGAAGACGAAGCGCGCCGGTGCGCCGGGTGCGGCGTCCTTGGTGAGGTCATAGCCGTGCAGATGGATCTCGTCAGGGGCGTCGGCCGCGACGACGATCCGCACGGGCCTGCCCTGCTCGGCGTCGATCGACGGTGCCCCGCCCACAACCTCGCCGCCCCGGATCCGGATCCGCGTCACAGCCGGCTCTGGCTCGGGCGGCGTGGTCTCCGTCTGGGTCTCTACGTCGGTTTCGGTCTCGACCTCGGTCTCGGTCTCGACCTCTGTCTGCGTCGTCGTCTCCGCCGCCGGGTTGCCGTCGTCCTCGTCGTCCCCGCCCGGGTTCGCGATCACGAAGGCGATTACTGCCACGGCAACGGCCGCGACGACCAACAGAATTCGCTGGTTCCTGGACATCGCGCGGCGGAGTATGGCAATGGATGTCGCGCCGCCATGCTGCGCGACAGCGGTCGAGCTGTTGGCTGTCAGCTAGACGGCCGACTCGATTGCCGGCATGTCCTCGGCGTCCTGCTCAGCCGCGGGCTGCAGGGCGCCGAGGCCGGCAGCCTCGTCCGCGCGCCGCTCCGGATCGAAGCGATAGCCGACGCCGAAGTGCGTGTGGATGTAGCTCCACGTCGGCGACGCCTTCTCGAGCTTCTGGCGCACCTTGCGGATGAACACGTCGACGGAGCGGTCGCCGTGCGCCATCGCGTAGCCCCAGACCGCCTGGTAGATCTCCTCGCGCTGGAGGACCTTGCCCTCGGCCTGCGCGAGGAGCTGCAGCACCTCGAACTCCCGCCGCGTGAGGTCGACGCTCTGCGTGCGCACGAACGCCTGGAACTGGTCGGCCCGGATCTCGAGGTCGCCGGCCACGAGCGGGCCGCTCTCCACCCGTGCGGACGCGCGCTTGCGCCGGCGCACGACCGCCTCCACGCGGGCGAGCACCTCCTCGGGGTGGCACGGCTTCGTGACCCAGTCGTCGGCGCCCAGCCGCAGCCCGCGTACGCGTTGCGAGACGCTCGAGCGGCCGGTGCAGACGACGATGCCGAGCCCGGGCAGCGCCGCGGCGACGCGCTCGAGGAAATCCCACGCGCCCGCGCCGAGCAGGCCCAGGTCCACGACCAGGGCGTTGACGCGCATGGCGACGAACTCCTCGGTGCGCGGCGGCGCCTCGAGACGGCGGTACTGCCAGCCGAGATCGCCCGCTCGTTTGACCAGAACGCGAACGAATCCCGAATCCGAGTCAAGGATTGCGAGACGGAGCTCCGACATCCGCCCGGGAGTCTACCCACGGCCTCGACGGAGAGAACGAGCGATTTACAGCTTTTTCACAGGCCGACAACGGCGCGATAACTGAGATTCCGCACGTAGCTGGAACAGTCGCCGAGCCATGGAGGCAGCCACGAACCACGCGAACATGAGGATCGGGACCCTCGAGATCAGGCCCGCCGAGTTCATGGCGCTGCTCGACGGCCGGCGCCTCGAGCTAACCGTGCGCGAGCTCGAGCTCCTGACGGCCCTGGCCGAGCGCCACGACCGCATCGTCAGCCGCGAGGAGCTCTACCGCGTCGTCTGGGGCGAGCCCTACCGCAAGTCGGACCGTTCCGTCGACGTCTACGTGGGCAAGCTGCGCCACAAGCTGGAGCAGGCGCGGCCCGGCCGGCAGCTGATCCACACGCACTTCGGCTTCGGCTATCGCCTCTCCTCGGAGTGAGCCAGGTGATGCCATTCCCTGCGCAGCCGGCCGAGCCGGCTGCTTCGGCGCTTTCACACGTTTTTCACAAGACAGGCACAAGCCGATAACAGACTCCCGGCGGGCCACTGAGAGCGTTGCGCCTTCAGTGTTCCGAGACAAGGAGAAGACCGCATGAGGAAGCTCCTCGTGTTCGCCGCCTGTGGCGCCCTCGCCCTGGGTGCGGCGGCCTGCGGCGATGATGATGACGACAGCGGCGGGAACGGCGGAGGCAGCAGCAGCGGCGGCGACCTCTCCGGGACCATCCGCATCGACGGCTCCAGCACGGTCGCGCCCTTCGCGCAGGCCGCGCAGGAAGAGTTTCAGGCTCAAAACCCGAACGTGAAGATCACAGTTGGAACCTCCGGCACCGGCGGCGGCTTCGAGAAGTTCTGCGCCGGCGAGACCGATATCTCCGACGCCTCGCGCCCGATCGACGAGGAAGAGGAGGTGCCGATCTGCGAGAAGAACAACGTCACCTACAAGGAAGTTCAGGTGGCGAACGACGGCATCTCGATCGCGACCAACCCGGACCTCACGGTCGACTGCATGACGACCAAGCAGCTCAAGCAGCTGTGGGAGAGCGGGTCGAAGGTCAAGGCGCTAAGCGAGATCGACCCGAGCTTCCCCGACACGCAGCTCAGCCTCTTCGGGCCCGGCACCGACTCGGGCACGTTCGAGTTCTTCACCGAAGAGATCAACGGTGAGGAGGGCAACAGCCGCAAGGACTACCAGCCCTCCGAGGACGACAACGTGCTAGTGCAAGGCGTCGAGGGAGAGCAGGGCGGCCTCGGCTACTTCGGCTTCTCCTACTACGAGCAGAACCAGGACAACCTGGGGCTCGTGAAGGTCGACGACGGCGATGGCTGCATCGCGCCGAGCAAGGAGACGATCGCGGACGGCAGCTACAAGCCGCTCTCGCGCCCGCTGTACATGTACCCGAGCCAGAAGGCCCTCAAGAAGCCCGAGGTGCAGGCGTTCATGGACTTCGTGCTCGAGAACTACCAGACCCTCTCCGAGGCGTCGCAGATCGTCCCGATGTCGGAGCAGCAGGCAACCGACGCGCAGGCGTCCCTGGGAGCGAGCGGGTCCTAGCGTGGCCGCACGCTCGTCAAGCGTCGCAACGGGCAGCGCGGAGGCACCGGTCCTCCCCGCTGCCCGGCGCCGCTGGGGCGAGGACATCATCAAGGGCCTGCTCATGCTGGCGGCCTTCATCTCGGTCCTCACGACGACCGGGATAGTCCTCTCGCTGATCGAGGAGACGATCAGCTTCTTTGGGGAGGTCGGCGTCGCGGACTACCTGTTCGGGACCGACTGGTCGCCGCTGCTCGAGCCGGCCTCCTTCGGCGTCCTGCCGCTCGTGCTCGGCACGATGCTGATCAGCCTGATCGCGATGGTCGTGGCGATCCCGCTCGGGCTCGCTGCCGCGATCTACCTCGCCGAGTACGCCCGGCCCGCGGTGCGCAAGACGATCAAGCCAATCCTCGAGCTGCTGGCGGGCGTGCCGACGATCGTGTTCGGCTACTTCGCGCTCACGTTCTTCACCCCCGAGATCCTGCGCGCGATCTTCAGCGAGGACCGGGTTGGCATCTTCAACGCCCTCTCCGCAGGGATCATCATCGGCTTCCTGATCGTGCCCACGGTGGCGTCGATCTCCGAGGACTCGATGTCGGCCGTGCCGCAGTCGCTGCGCGAGGGCTCCTTCGGGCTCGGCGCCTCGAAGCTCCAGACCACGCTGCGGGTTGTCTTCCCGGCGGCGCTGTCCGGCATCGTCGCCTCGATCGTGCTCGGCTTCTCGCGCGCGGTGGGCGAGACGATGGTTGTGGTCATCGCCGCCGGGCTGCAGCCACAGTGGGGCCTGAACATCTTCGAGTCGATGGAGACGATGACGACCTTCATCGCGGCGACGGCGAAGGGCGACATCGCCACCGGCAGCATCGCCTACAAGGTGATCTTCGCCGTCGGCACGACGCTCTTCGTGATCACGCTGATCCTGAACATGTTCTCGATTCGCTTCGTGCGGAAGTACAGGCAAATCTACGAATGAGCACAGAGCTGGAGACGCTCGCGCGGGCGCAGGCGATCGGCCGCCCGTCGGCCAAGAACAAGACGAAGGACCGCGGCTTCCGCTTCGGCCTGCTCTTCTGCGTGGGGCTCTCGGTCCTGCTGCTCGGCGTCCTGCTCGTCGACATCGTCTCCGACGGCGCCAGCCGCCTCACCTGGGACTTCGTGACGAGCTTCACCTCGATCAGCGCCGATCAAGCCGGCATCCAGGCGGCTTTCTGGGGCACGATCTGGCTGATGGGCGTGTGCGCGGTCTTCATCGTGCCCGTGGGCGTCGCCACCGCCGTCTATCTCGAGGAATACGCGGATGAGACCAAGTGGTACAACCGCTTCATCGAGCTGAACATCCAGAACCTGGCCGCGGTTCCCTCGATCGTCTACGGAATCCTCGGCCTGGCGTTCCTGGTACGCGGCCCGCTGTCGCTCGGCCCGGTGATCCTCGCCGGCGGGCTCACGCTCGGCCTGCTGGTGCTGCCGGTCGTGATCGTGGCCGCCCGCGAGGCGATCCGCGCCGTGCCGCCTTCGATCCGCGAGGGCTCGATGGCGCTCGGAGCCACCCAGTGGCAGACGATCTGGCGCCAGGTTCTGCCGGCGTCAATCCCGGGCATAGCCACCGGAGTGATCCTCGCGCTCGCGCGAGCCATCGGCGAGACGGCGCCGCTGATCGTCGTCGGCGCCGCGACCGTGATCGCCTTCAACCCCGAGGGCCTCGACTCGGCCTTTACGGCCATGCCCATTCAGATCTTCGACTGGATCTCACGTCCCTCGAACGACGTGAACGACTACAAGCCCCTTGCAGCCGCCGGCATCCTGCTGCTCATGATCATGCTCGTGCTCATGAACAGCGTCGCGATCTGGTTGCGGAATCGTTACGAGCAGAAGTGGTGAGGTGAACTAGAGTGGCGGAGCGCATGAGCGAGCCTCAGGACATCGAGCCTGCCGAGCGGCGGGATCCCGAGCAGCGCGAGCAGCGCGGGCTGAGCCAGCCGCTTGAGGTCCGCTCCCCTCACGGTGACGCCAAGTCTCCCGCCGTCGAGGGTGTTCCGGAGGCGGAACGCAAGCCACGCGAGGCCATCTTCGGGCTCCACGATGTGATGGTCTCCTACAACAAGAAGCCCGCCGTCCGGGGCGTGTCCTTCGACATCGGCAAGAACGAGATCACGGCGCTGATCGGGCCCTCCGGCTGCGGCAAGTCGACGCTGATCCGCTGCCTCAACCGGATGAACGACCTGATCCCGGGCGCGACCGTGGAGGGCGAGGTGCTTTACCACGGCCAGAACCTCTACGGGCCGCAGATCGACGCCGTCGAGGTGCGCAAGCGCATCGGCATGGTCTTCCAAAAGCCGAACCCGTTCCCCAAGTCGATCTACGACAACATCGCCTTCGGCCCGCGAGTTCTGGGCATGAAGGGCGACATGGACGAGACCGTCGAGAGCGCCCTGACGCACGCGGCGCTCTGGGACGAGGTCAAGGACAGGCTCAAGACGAACGCCTTCGGCATGTCGGGCGGCCAGCAGCAGCGGCTCTGCATCGCCCGCGCGCTGGCAGTGGAGCCGGACGTGATCCTGATGGACGAGCCCTGCTCGGCGCTCGACCCGATCTCGACCGGCAAGATCGAGGACCTGATGCTCTCCCTGAAGGACGAGTACTCGATCGTGATCGTCACTCACAACATGCAGCAGGCCGCGCGCGTCTCCGACAAGACCGCCTTCTTCACGGTCGAGCTGAGCGAGGACGAGCACCGTACCGGGCGGGTGGTCGAGTTCGCCGATACGGAGAAGCTCTTCACCAACCCCGACGACCCGCGTACGGAGGCGTACGTCACCGGCAAGGTCGGCTAAGAGCGCTAGCGTGTCGGATACGACTCGCCTCCAGTTCCAAGAAGAGCTCGCTGGGCTCGAGAAACAGGCGATGGGTGCGTTGCCGATGGTTGTGACGGCGCTCGACCGCGCTCTCGAGACCGTTCAGCACCAGGACGTCGAGCTGGCGAGCATGGTGATCGCCGACGACGACCGGATCGACGGCCGCTACCTCGAGGTCCACCAGGGCGTGCTGTCGCTGCTGGCGCTGCAGGCGCCCGTCGCGGGCGACCTGCGCCTCGTCGCGGCGCTGCTCCACATCATCAAACACATCGAGCGCATGGGCGACCAGTGCGTGAACATGGCCAAGCTCGTGCCGCTTGCCGGCCACGAGCCGCCCGCGGACCCCGACATCCTCGACCTGATCGCCCGCATGGGCG
>Ga0081538_10005936_pt1 | contig 10875 bp, 8 predicted proteins | sample TabmetS5T2R1_FD_71022 | JGI IMG/M metagenome (GOLD analysis project Ga0081538, IMG submission 71022) | Tabebuia heterophylla rhizosphere microbial communities from the University of Puerto Rico - S5T2R1 | ecosystem: Host-associated > Plants > Roots > Rhizosphere ...
AATAGTGGAGGGCGGACGATTAGGCCCTCCCTACGGGCCGGGCGCGCTTCGCGCGCAATTAGAGAAAACCAGTTTGCGGCTTCGCCGTCATTTCTGGTCTCCAATCACCTACTACCCAGTGGGTTGGTTGTCGGCTGGTGCCTGGGTTCAGAGGGGTTGGCGGAGCTGCGTGGAGACCCGGTCGCCGCTGGGGTCGAGCAGGTTGATCAGCTTCAGCAGGGCGTGCTGCAGAGCGACCAGCCGCTCCCGATGCTCCTCCGGCCCCTCGGTGAGGCGGTCCACGTCGTCCAGCAGGGTGGTGAACCAGCGGGCCGTGTCCTTGTCGTCTTGTGCCTTGACGAAGGCGGCGTAGCCCAGGCAGTCCCAGCGCGGCCCAACCCGATCCGAGGGGTTGTCGGTCCGGGTGAGCAGGACCTCGCCGATGGCCCGCTGCTCACCACGGAACACCCGCAGGGTCGGGTCGGTGAACGTGAAGCTGTCAGATAGGACGTCGCGGACCTCCTCCATACAGGCCATCACCTCCCGGTCCCGTTGCACGTCGACCGGATCGATGAACTGGCTCTCGCGGCGCAGGATCTCGCTCCAGCACAGGTACTGGCCGAGTAGGTACACGCTGTTGAGCCGGGCGTACTCGGCCTCGGCCGGGGAGCCGTTGGTAAGGAACCGCTCCAAGAACCTGTGAGTGGGGCTGGCGATGTTGTACAGGCGGGTCTGGAGGTTGAACGCCGCATGCAGGAGCGGCTCCCGGTAGCGCAAGGCCAGCTCCGCCGCCGCTTGCTGGCGGTCGCGGACCGCGGCCCGGCGGGTCAGCACCACCGTGGTCACCGCCGCCCCGGAAGAGATGACCGCCCCGGCTAGCGACACGATCCCTGACGCATCTGCCATTGCGGCCTCCCAGTCCTGCGGCTTCTGTTTGCAGTGTTGGCTACACGTGGTCGTCCTACCTGCCGACCTGGTTCTGGGCAGCCTGGCGTTCGACCGTAGCAAGCGGATCGGGGTCGAGGTCGGCTGGGACCAGGCGGGCCCGCAGCCTAGCCGCCTCCTGTGCCCAACCGTGGTCGACGCCTTCGGCTTGGTCAAGGTGGGTGTGAGCCTCCAGGGCGTCGAGCTCCTGCCACGCCAGGCCGCGGCGGGTCGCGATCCGCAGAACGGCGTCAGCTGCATCCCGGCCTTGGTCGATCTGGGCTGGGCTACCCGCCGCGGCCTGGTCGGCACAAGTGCGGGCGCGCACCGCCAGTGCAGCACCGTGGAACGGAAGCAGGCCGCGAGGGCCGGTGATGCTCAGGGCCTCTGACGTGTGTCGCGTCGCAGCGTCCAGGTCCCCAGCGGCGCGAGCGCCCTCGGCCAGGACCGGCAGGGTCGCGGCCAACTCCACGAGGTGGTCGCCGTCGCGGAGGATGACCGCGGCCACGGTCACCCGGGACCTGGCGGTGGCGTTGTCCTCGGCGGTCAGATCTAAACTAGCCAGCACCCGATCGCAGCGGGCCACGTTCTCGTTCCAGCCTTCCTCGGCGCTGATTTCGCGGTTGCGCTCAGTCAGCCGCCGGGCTGGAAGGAGCCGGCCAGTGCGGGCCAGGAACTCTCCCCACCAGGCACCTGCCATGCTGTACAGGTGGTCGCCTTGGTACATGACTTTGTCGGCGGTCAGGAAGTGCGCCTCGGCAGCGCGGCTGTCGCCAGCCAGCATCGCCGGCCATGCCTGATAGACCTCCGCTATCCAAGTGGCCTCGGAGTCCTCAATGATGGCGGCGTGGGCGGCGGCCTCGACAGCAGCCCGCCGGGCTGCCTCGACCTCTCCCAACCGTCCCAGACACTCAGACAGGTTCTCCAGCCCGATGGCCAGAAAGGCCAGGTTGTTCGCCTCTCGGTAGTGGCGGACGGTAGCATCCAGGTACTCCCGTCCAGTCACCAGATCCCCGGCATTCATCGAAAAGATGCCAACTGCGCCGAGGTAGAATCCCAAACGAGCTTGGGTCAGCTGGTCGGGGAAGGTCCGCCGGCGGATCGGGGTGGCCACGAACGCCGACGCGGCGCGCTGCCCCAGCCGAGCCGCAGGCAACGTCAGCCACATCTGGCCGTTGGCAGTGCGGCCGCGGTAGAGGTCGTCGGCGGCCTGCCACTGGTCGGCGTCCAACAGCAGCTCGACCGCTTCCACGACCCGCAGCCCATCCTCCCGGCTGGCGATCCGCTCCGGAATTCCGCTGAGGGTGGCGTCGGCGGCCACCTCGGCGGCGCCCATGGCCAGGGGCCGGAAGCTCTCGCGCACCAGCGGATGCGCCGACAGGGTCCCGTCTGGATGCGAGGACAGCAGCCCGGCCAGTCGCTCCCGGGCCGCAGCCTGCACCTGCTGGGGGGTCCATCCCTCTAGGCGGCCTCCGAAGCTGGCATGGCCGGCCACGGTCAGGACCGCATCGGGGGTAACAGGGTGGGCGAACAACCCTACTGCGGCGACTAGATACCGGTCCGGCTCCGACAACCGGTCGGCGTAGAACCCCAGGACCTTGGCCACCCGGGTGTTGGTTGTGGCCGCTCGGGCCAGTTCCGCCCGAAGGCGGTCCAAGTCATCGGCTGGGGGCCGGTCGGCCAGTAGGCCACCCAAGGCGGCGACCGCCAGGGCGTGGCCGTCCACCCCTTCGGCCAGCTCGCGGCACTCGGTTTCGTTCAGCCAGTCGGCCCCCGAGGCGGCCAGCAGCGTCGCGCCCTCGGCGGGAGTGAACGGGGGCACGTCCAGCATCCGCGCCGCCCCGCCGTCGAAGCCCTCCAGGTCCGCGAACGCAAACCGCGATGTCAACAGCACCAGGCCCCGGTGGTCCAGCTGGCAGGAACCGGTGAGGACCTCCCGCAGGGTGCCGTCCAGCAGCCGCCCAAACTGTGTCCCCTGCGGCCCCTCCTGGGTCACCTCCAGCCCGTCCAGCACCAGCACCAGCGGCACCGCCTGAAGCAGCGCCAGTAGCACCGCCGCCGGCCGGCCCCGCCCGACTAACTGCACCCCGAACTTAGCCGCGGTCCACTCCAGCAGGGCCTCAGTCCAATGCTCGGCGGAGGGGTCAGCGTAAAAGCTCCACCCGAACACCCCCCGCAACCCCGGGCGCCCAGCGGCCCCGCCGTGCTGGTCGAGCCAGTGGGATACCAGGGCAGTCTTGCCTGCCCCACCCCAGGCCGTCACCCCCACCAGCCGCACCGTCGGATCCGCGGCCCACCGGTCCAGCCGGGCCAGCTCCTCCACCCGACCCAAGAACGGCTTCACAGGCTCAACCGGGGGCACCCACCGCACCGGCATGGCTGGCGATGCGGTCGCTGCAGTGGCGGTGCTGGTCTCCGGGGACGCAGCTACCAGTGCGCCCGGGGAGCGGTCCGGGGCAGCCCGCGTGGCCGGCCTCGGCGGCGGGACGGCGGGTATCGGCGGATACTTCTCTACGACGAATTCGCCTAGCAGCCGCTGCAGCGCCGAGTGATCCCCCCTAGGCGCCGGATACAAGATTAGGTCCGCGCCATACTCGATCTTTGCCAACCTCCCCAATGTCCGCGGATCCTCCCTGCGGTCAGGGTCCCAGGCCATGATCGCGACATGCCGCGCCGGACCGCCTGGGTCAATCCGTGTCCCGGCGTGGTCGGCGACCTCCCGCAGGACCGAGTTGATGCGTTGGTCGGCGAAGCTGAACCCGATCCACACCAGGTGCCAGCCGTCCATCATCTGCGCCAGCACACGCGACAGCTTGCCCGCGTACGCCCGTCGGTATTCGGTGGTGGCCAGCACGATCGCGTCGGGCTGGTTGTGGTGGCCGTGGGCGAACAGCACCGGCAGTTCCTCGTCACCGAACACGTCCCCGGTCCGCCAGCGGTCCAATGCCAGCTCGTCGGTCCAGGAGGCGAACCCGGTCCCGATGGCGTTCGGGCGAACCCGCATGCGAGCGTCCACGATCCCGGGGTCGTAGTTGGTGGTCACCACCGCCTTGAACGGGCAGCGGCAGACTAGCTCGTGGGTCGGGGTCCACGTCCGCCCCGACTCGGGGTCGCGGCGGACTCGGAACACCGCCCGCAGTGACGCCTGATACTGCGCAACGCCGAGGTGGCCGCGGAGGATCTCCACCACTGAGTCTGGCCGCTCGCCCGCCAGCGCTCGGCAGGTCGCGGCCGCGTCCTCGGGCAGGCCTTGCTCGTTGGCGGTGTCGATCAACTCGGCGATCACCGTGCCCCACAGCGGATACAGTGGCGCCGAGGTGCCCGCACCCAGAAACGCCACCGCTTCACCAGCATCGAAGTACGACTGCAGCCTCCGCAGGCCGGCCGTGTTCACCCTGGCCAACTGCTGCGCCTGCTCCGGAGCCAGCCCGGCTAGGTAGGCAGTTGGGTGATCCGGCTCCGAGAAACTGTCGGAGCCATCTGTTCGCTCATGTGCCCTGTCGGTCATGTCCCCCCCTCTGCCACAAAGCAGGAAGCAGTCAATCCATCCCGTACTGCTCGGTCAACCCATACAGAAGGCTGCCATGGCGGGCAGCCGGTGAGTACGATCGCCAGCCACGTCTCGGGGCCGGTGGGCCAGCCACCTCTCGGAGCCGGCTTCCTTCTATTGGCCGGTCATTCTCACGGTCATTCCACCACGCACAACCAGCAAGACGGGAGGCGTCCAGACGGACGGGGAAGCGAACCTGACCAGCGAGAATGACACCAGCCGCCATCCGATGGACGGCTGGGAAGCGACTCATAATCGCTCGGTCGCAGGTTCGAGGCCTGCCAGCCCCACCCAACGGCCCAGGTCACAGGCCTGCGACACTTGCTTTGCTTGCTCCGCGGTCACTCCCTGGTCATCGTGATCGGCCGGCTCAAGTCCCGGTCCTGGGAGACCCCCGAGGGCGACAAGCGGTCGGTGGTCGAGGTCGAGGCCGACGAGGTCGCCCCGTCGCTGCGCTGGGCCACCGCCAAGCCCCAACGGGTCGCCAACGGCAAGGCCAAGGGCGGCGAGCTCAACGACGACGCTCCTTCTAGCGAGCAGTGAGGCCGGGGCGGATGCGACCCCGTCCCGGCCTCGCGCACCACGAGCCCTTCGAGGAGGTCTCTCGGATGCACCCCCAACCCTACCCCACCCATTCCCATCCTGAGCCGGCCCTGCACCTGCTGGGCGGCATCTGGATCGGGTCCTGCCCCACCTGCGGCTGGCAGCTGACGACCGCCCGCACCCAGGCCCGCTGCGAACGCCGCGCCTATGAGCTGCTGCGTGCGGTGCGCGCTGAACACCACCAGCCATGACCCGGACGGTCCGAGCGACGCACGTCGCCGGGCCGACACCGTGGCCAGCGGGACGGCAAGGGGCATGCCAGCGCCCCATCACGGTTGCTGATGAGCGCCTGGCGCTTGTGTCCTCCTTGGCTGAAGCGCACAGTTGGCGCTGGCCCAGCCCGACGGGGGTCGTGGCGGGGAGGTGGCGTCATGCTGCAGGCGAGCGGCGGCCTTCGTTCTGGAGACCGGCGAGGATGTCCTCGTACCGACTGGAGGTCACCAGCAGGTCCAACAGCTCAGGCGAGGCGGCATCGCTGGACCCGGGTGCTGGTTGCCGGCCTGGCGTGTGTGCTGGCGGCCGCCTGTACCGGCAGTGACGGGCAGGGGACGACGGCGACCACTCGGGCGTCGGCGGCGCCGGTCCAGCGGGACTACTGGCCCACGGCCGGCTGGCAGGCCGCCGCCCCGGCCAAGCAGGGGATGGACCCGGCGGTCCTGGACGACCTGGACACCATGGTCCCCGACCTCTACCCGCAGGTCCGTAGCGTGCTGGTGGTGCGCCATGGCTATCTGGTGTACGAGCGCTACTGGCACGGCGACGACGCCGGCGACGGCCAGAGCAGCTTCTCGGTGACTAAGAGCTTCGTCTCGGCGCTGGTCGGCATCGCCCTCGGCGATGGCAAGCTCAAGGGCCTGGACCAGACCGTGGAGGAGCTCCTGGCCCCCCACCTTCCTCCCGACGCCGATCCACGGCTGCGCCGGGTCACGGTCGCGCAGCTGCTGGCCATGACCTCCGGGCTGGCCGGGGACGACTCGTCGTTGGGCGGTGACGACCGGATCTGGGAGCGCGTGTTCCAGAGCCGCGACTGGGTCCGGCACATCCTCGGCCGGCGGCCGGAGACCACGCCCGGTGCCGAGTTCGCCTACAGCGGCGCCAACTCCCATTTGCTGTCGGCGATCGTGGCCGATGCGACCGGCCAGTCCACCCTGGCCTATGCCCGGGCCAAGCTGTTTGGACCCCTCGGCATCAGCACCGACAACGCGCTTGAGCAGGTGCTGCGCCGCTGGCCACCCACCCAGGCCCAGGTGGCGGCCTACGAGCGAGCCCCGGTGGCCTGGCCCAAGGACCCTCAGGGCTACCACCTGGGCGACAGCCTCCTGCGGCTGCCCGCCCGCGACCTGGCCAAGCTCGGATACCTGTACCTGAACGGTGGCCGCTGGGACGGCATCCAGGTCGTCCCGGCCGACTATGTGGCCGCCTCGACCCGGCCGCAGAGCGACCCAACGGTAGGTCCCGGGGACTACGGTTACCACTGGTGGGTGACCAATGAGACCGGCCAGGCCAGCTTCCGCGCCATGGGCTTTGGCGGCCAGCTCATCCAGGTCATCCCCGACCTGGACCTGGTCGTGGTCATCACCGGCGACTACACCCAGGAGCGCCACGACGCCCCCAACCTGGTCGGCGGGGTGATCGTCCCGGCTGTCACCAGCTAGCGCCCTCGGCCGGTGGGTGCCGCTGCGCGGAGGGCGGGACGCCCGACCCATGGCATCGGGACCATCCGGCCCGCAGGCCGCCCAGAGTTCCTCTCGGGCCTCAGCGTTGGCGGCGAGGAGGAACGAGCACCGGCGCCGGTGCCAGTGGGGCCGGGTGGTAGTGCCTGCCCGGTGAGGGCATCGGCCGAAGGCGGCGATGCAGGAGTCGGGCCAAGTGAGCCGTACGGTTCATCTGGTCCCAAGCGACGAATGCGGTTACGGCGCTGGCAGGTCGTTTGGCCGCGAACCGGAGAACAGGCTCAGGCGCCCAGACAAGCGCCGTGCAAGCACCTTCCCCCACCGATGCGGCGCTGACCTGAGCGTGGCAGACCCCCATGGTCGTCCACTGGGCGAAGAAGGGACCCACAGATGCCAAAGCGCCTCACCGTCTCCGCCACCCTGCTGGCGCTCACGTTGTTGCTGGCCATCGCCAATGTCGGCAGTGCGGCCAGTCCGTCATCGGGCCGAGAGGCCGCGGCCCGGCGGGCTGCCCAGCAACCCTTGGCCGCCAACGCCGCTAATGATGCCTTTGCCATCAACGACGGCTTTGTCACCAAGACCTACAACCACCTCGGCAACCCCGCCAACGGCATCTTGACCGCCGAAACCTGGGGAGAGGGCGGCTGGATCCTCACCGAGCCCGGCGGCCTGGTCCCCAACAACTCCCAGGGTGTAGTGCGGGCGCTCAAGCAGTCCAAGGTGCTCCGGGTCGCGGTGCGGGTGGAGCTGTGGGGCATGGACGTCCCAGAGCCCGGCATCCCGCGGTTGCTCGCCAGTTCCAGCACGGTGAACTCCGGTACCGCCCCCTCGGCCCAGGTGAAAACTCCTGAGGTGAATGTCAGGACCGCACCGTGCCTTCTGTGGACAAAGGCGTTTGTGACGATCCGCTGGAGCGACAACCGGCTGTCCAGCGTGAGCTTTGAGATGCCGGTCGGCTACTTCAACCTCGACGCCCACTGCTGAGCTGACGCCCCCGCCGCGGTGGACCGCCGGTCATCGTCACATGACCGGCGGTCCGCTTAGTCGAGCGGGAGCGCCCTCGGCTGGCGGGTGCCGCTGCGCGACGGGCGGAACGCCCGACCCGTGTCACCGGGACCATCCGGCCCGATCCGGGGTCAAGCTGGAGCGCCCGCAGGCCGCCAGCTTGCCCTCGGCCCGTCCAGGCTGGCCTGGGTCGGCGGCCGAGGACGAACGAGCTAATGGCGATGCAGTGGGCCTGCGATAGGCGAGGCTTGCTGCGGCCAGCCGGCGGGTGAGCACCAAACGGAACGAGTGGTCGCAGCTGAGCCCTGTCGTCAAGACCGTGCCCCCGCCGGCCAGGCGAGGAGGCAGACGGCTGGTGGGATGACGTGCCGAGCTCGAGCACTGCTCCATTAGGTTGCCGCCGCCCTTCTCCAGGCCGAGCGTAGGCGTCGAGACCAGGAGGGAGTTCGCGGTGTTGTTGGTCGGGATCGATTGGGCCGAGCGTCACCATGACGTGTGCGTCATGGCCACCGACGGCCGGGTGCTGGCCTGTGAGCGGATCGCGGACGGGGTGGCTGGGGTGGCCCGGCTGCACGAGCTGATCGCCTCCTGGGCGGAGGAGCCGGCGCAGGTGGTGGTCGGGATCGAGACCGACCGGGGGCTGCTGGTCGGGGCGCTGGTCGCGGCCGGCTACCAGGTGGTCGCGGTGAACCCGTTGGCGGCCAGCCGCTATCGGGAGCGCCACACCATCTCGGGGGCCAAGTCGGACCGCGGCGATGCCCGGATGCTGGCTGATCTGGTCCGCACCGACCGCCACCACCACCGGCCGGCCAAGGGCGACTCGGGGCTGGCCGAGGCGGTCAAGGTGCTGGCCCGCGGCCATCAGCAGCTGGTGTGGGCCCGCCAGCGGCAGGCCAACATCTTGCGCAGTGCCCTGCGGGCCTTCTATCCGGCAGCTCTGGCCGCCTTCGGTGGGGATCCCGGTGGCCGCGACGCCGTGGCCGTGCTGGCCCTGGCGCCGACTCCTGAGCGCGGTCGGGCGCTGTCCCATGCCGAGCTGGTCGACGCGCTGCGGCGGGCCGGTCACCGCCGTCAGGTCGGGGCCTGCGCCGCCGCGATCCAGGCGACCCTGGCCAGTCAGCAGCTGGAAGCCCCACCAGTCGTGGTTGCTGCGTACGGCCAGGTGGTGGCGACCGCGGTCGCGGTCATCGCCAGCCTGAGCGAGCAACTGGCTGGGCTGGAAGCTGCGCTCAGGGCGGCATTCACCGCTCACCCGGACGCTTGCATCGTGCAGAGCCAGCCTGGGCTGGGGGTGGTGTTGGCCGCTCGGGTGCTGGCCGAGTTCGGCGACGACCCCCAGCGTTACGTCAGCGCCAAGGCCCGCAAGGCCTATGCCGGCACCGCCCCGATCACCCGGGCCTCGGGCCTGCGGCAGGTAGTGTTGGCCCGGTCGGTCGGGAATCGGCGGCTTGCCACCGCCTGTCATCTGTGGGCCTTCGCGGCCCTGACCGGCTCAGCCGGCGCTCGCCGCTACTACGACGCCCACCGGGGGCGTGGCGCCACCCACCATCAGGCCCTGCGGGCCCTGGCGAATCGGCTGGTCGGGATCTTGCACGGCTGCCTGCGCCACCGTCAGCCGTATGACGAGCAGCTGGCCTGGCCGACGGTGACCGCTGACGCGGCCGCCTGACCCAGCGGGGAGGGGGTGCCGGGGGAGGGGCAGCCCCTCCCCCGGCCTACCGGCCATCCTGCTCGCCCGGGGGCCAGTGGTGCCGGTGGGGCAGGGATGCCGCGAGGTCAAGGCGCGGGGCGAAACAAGTTGGCCCTCTGTCAGGTCGCCGCCGAAGGCGACTCAAGAGGCCAACTTGTTTCGGAGGAGCGCCTTGACCGTGGCCACGGCCGCCCGCCGGCCGGGCATCGTCAGGTCATGGCGTTGTCGGTGGACACGATCAGGGCGTCCACCCCAGGCCAGCAGGCCAGCGGCCCAGCCTCCTCAACCAGCAGCCCAGCGGTGCCACCGTAGCGGTCCAGGATCGGGGTCAGCTCGGCCACCCGGGCCGCCTGCTGCCGCTCAAGGCCGGGAAAGGCGACCGTCACCGTCTGGTCGACAACGAAGGCCCCCTCGGCCACCAGGGCGGCGAAGTGGTGGCCCATCGACGTCCAGTCATCGTCGGCGAATCGGCTGGCGTGGCCGTTGCCGCACCAGACCAGCAGCCGCTCGCTCGCGGCCAGACCGGCGAACACCGCGGCCAGGTTGCGGGCCTGCTCGACCTCCCGCCAGTTGGTGAACGCCTGGCTCATGAAGCCCTGCTCGACCAGGGCAGCCGGGGCATGGTCGATGTCGGCCTCATAGCGCCACAGCGTCCAGCCAAGCGCCAAGGCGGCCTGAATGAACTCGGCCATGTCGGGCTGAGCTAGGTAGCCGCCGGCGGCGTCGGGCGGTCGGCGGGTGGTGTTGGCGGCCTCGGCGTCGCCGGGCTGCAGCGCCTCCATAGCCAGGTGCCGGGCGCCCATCGCGTGGGCGCTGGGCAGAATCTGGCGGCCGAGCTGCCTGGTGCGGAGGCACCGGGTGAGGCCGTTGTGGGCCTCGTTGAGCATCACGACCCGGCTGCGGCGGAAGCCTTCCTCTACCAGCTCCTGCGGTGTCCGCCATGCCGCCGCCGGTACCTCGGTCCAGCGCATGGCCCGATCATAGCCCCGTGACACCAGGCCCACTCGGGCCTTGACAGGATCCAACGGTGGGATGTCTTGACGCCGGCGCCTGTCGGGCCGGGTGGTATTCCCGCCGGGTGAGGGCATCGGCCGAACGCGGCCGGGTGCAGGGTCCCAGCCGCGCCGAGGCCGATTTAAGTGGCGGCGTTGCCAGTCCCGGGCGGAGCGGTGGTTCTGCGAACCTGTGACATCTATAGAGAACGGTACAGACGGGGAATGGTGCGAGCTCCGAGTCGAGGAGGATCAATGGGCTTGAGCAGCTACAGACTGAACGCGTTCATCGCGGTCACCGACATGACACGGGCGGAGGAGTTCTACGAGGGGAAGCTCGGTCTTCCGGTGGTACGGACCGACGCTGACGGAAGCAAGGTCTATGCGTCAGGCGGTGTCGAGTCGCTAGTTGTCTACCCGTCTCCGGACCACGCCGGCCGGTCGACCGCGACCCTGGTG
>Ga0081538_10005937_pt1 | contig 10875 bp, 5 predicted proteins | sample TabmetS5T2R1_FD_71022 | JGI IMG/M metagenome (GOLD analysis project Ga0081538, IMG submission 71022) | Tabebuia heterophylla rhizosphere microbial communities from the University of Puerto Rico - S5T2R1 | ecosystem: Host-associated > Plants > Roots > Rhizosphere ...
TGCGGGCCGGTGGCGGTGCCCGGGGCGGTGCTCGCGGGATGCGGGCCGGTGCCCGGGGCATGCGGGCCGGTGGCGGTGCCCGGGGCGGTGCTCGCGGGATGCGGGCCGGTGCCCGGGGCATGCGGGCCGGTGCCCGGGGCGGTGCTCGCGGGATGCGGGGTAGGTGACGTAGTACTATCGCCTATCTACCAGGGCGGCCGCGGCAATGTGCCGCGGCCGTGCCACTTGTCGTGACGGGTTCGCCCGCTCACCAGCCTGGGGTAGAGGGTTCGGCGACCGCCTTTGACGGGTCTCGGCGGTAGCCGTAGGCTGAAAGGCCATTCTGCTCTCGCGAGGAATCCATGCGGGTTGTCGTCACCTTCGAGCTCCAGGGAACATCAGAAGAGATTGGGCCCCTGCTCGCCCAACTCAGTGAGACCATCAATGGCGCGCAGTCCGAGGACGCAGCGGACGCCACTTGGTGGACCCCGGAGCGGGCGGCCGCATTCGTTAGCGGGTTGACCGCACCTGCTCTCACTGCCCTTCGCATCATTTCCGAAGGAGCGCCGCGAGTCCCGTTTGCCGAAGTTCAGCGACGGATGGGCATGCCCGGCCCGGAGCTGGCCGGAAGACTCTCGTCCATCGGATTCGCCGTGGCCAGGATGGGAGGGCCCGTGCCCTTCGTCCGAGACTACTACCAGCGCCTCTACCACATCGATCCTCGAGTGGCCAAGGCGCTGAGAGACGCTATCGTTGCGGAAGAGCGGCGCCGGCCCACAGGTGAGCGCATCCGCCGTACCCGTCCACCCCGGGCGCGCAGCGGTAGACGGTCACCAGTCCGGCCACGGCCACAGTGACAACCTGCTTCTTTCCGCCGAGCTGGCCGCTGCGCAAGCTCATTCCAGCTCAGCGCCTGTCCAAATCAGTTGAGTCTGTGATCGCCAAGCAACTCCATTCCATGATGGCGTCGAGGATCTGCGCACAGGACCGCTGCGGAGAGGTGCTTCGCTCCGAGGTACCGCAGCCTGAACCCCAGCTGCCGGGTCCACTTCCCGCGCAACGAGTTGGCCCAGGTCCCAAAGGACTCGGCCGAGATGGTGGTCGCGGTCATCCGTACCATCTTCACCCCGAGGCGCTGCTGCGCCTGGCGGGGGCGGTGCTCCGCGCCGGATGCGGAAATTGAAGCGGCTCACGGAGCCGGTACCGTTGGGTGCCCTGAATGGTCATACTCTCATACGGGCATCAGGTCGGGGACACGGATCCAGATCCAGTGGTGCTGACGGGGCACGCTGCCCGTGACGGATCTCTTCGGCCTGCCTACCGTGGTCCGGGACCCTATCCACATCCTGGGGCCACGCGATCGAGCGTTCAATGTCCTCCTCGACCGCATCAGCCACGTGAGGCGAGAAGGTACGGCGAAGCCGTAGAGTGGCGCCGGCGCGCATCGCGACCGTCGCCAACTGGGACAAAGACTATACATTGACACCACCGCGCAAAGCGACCAAGGTATCCCCTGACACGTGTGAGGCTCAGCCCGACGCGGAGGGGGGAGTAGACGGCTTAGACTTGGCAGCCACGATCATGGTGCTTGTCCACAGCGGTTGAGCAGTTCAAGGAGTCCGGTGCGGGGGCTGTACTCAAGCCCAACATTGGAATCTTGGCTGCAATTTGAAATAGTGCTGCCGACTGCGGAAAAGCATTCATGCAGGGGCAGATCCAATATGAGGCGCCGCTCAGTCCGCGGATGCAGCCGAGATCGGCTTTCACCGGGTTGTGGCTCACCGCGCAAATAGCTGTACACCTGTACGGGTATGACAGCGACGAGCACAGGCCGTTCGCGATGCGTGGGCTGCCGTCGGTATCGGCGGGCAGGCAGGGTTGCTTGGGCGGGGTCTTACCACGCTGACAGCCGGAAGGCTTGATGTTCCTCGGGCTGTCGTCGCGTCCTCGATGAGCCCATGGCTGCCTGGTGACTGGTGAATTCGGCAAGCTCGTCTGGTGGAGGCAGCAACCGCGACCAGCGCGCAGACACGGCTCTCCGAGGAGGATGCACCGATGCGACCGCCACGAAGGTTCGGACGAGCAGGGCCTAGTCACCGGTGTCTGATGCCCGCCGATGTCGTCCGCTGAGCCACCGGCGGCCTTGCTCGGTCTTGTTTTCATCTGCGTCGACAAAGCGGATGTAGTTGCTCTTGGGATGTCCTGCTCCGGCTGTTTTCTGGGGCGGTCACTTTCATGCGCGAACCGCATGGCTTGATGTGGGCTTGGTGTCCTACCTGTAGAGAGAAGGCACCGTTAGTAGGAGTGCAGGAGGCTACTGATGCGAGACGGTCAACGCTCTCAATCTCGCCTCTCGCCCGCGGGCCCAGACCCGCTACAGGACCCCGTCGAGCCTGAACAGGGCGGGCCATCGAACCAGCAGATGGCAGCGTCCGGCGCGCCCGGACGACCCTTGCTTGACAGGCGAGAGGACCACCATCTGTCCGTGCGGGGGCACGACACGGCACTCGCGGTTCAGAGCCAGGCCTGCCTCCACGAACTTGTTCAGGCTCAAGCGGAGCTGACACCTGACGCTTGTGCCGTCATGCAAGGGGGCCGGCGTTGGTCCTACCGGGAGCTCGATCGTCGCGCCAACGGGCTGGCGCGCTTTCTGCGACGCCTGGGCGTAGCGTCTGAAGTGAAGGTCGCCGTCTGCCTGAAGCCTTCCCCCGAGCTGCTGGTGACGCTGCTGGCAGTCCTCAAGGCAGGGGGGGCTTACGTCCCGATCGCGCCGTCGATGCCTCCTGAACGGGTCGCCAGGCTGCTGGACGCTTGTGGGGCGTCCATGGTGATCACTGAGCGAGAGCTGTCGGCGTCCGGCGCCTGGAACATGGGACGTCGGCTCGTCCTCCTCGACGATCCTGCAGGGAGAGCAGAGGTTCAATCCGGTTCCCCCCCGGCAGGCATCGCCACCGCGGACAATCTCGCCTACGTGATCTCCACATCAGGCTCCTCTGGTGACCCGAAGGGTGTCATGGTCCCGCATCGGGCGATTATCAACACGCTCCAGTGGAGGCAGCGAGCTTTCCCGCTGAATGGGTCTGACCGCGTTCTCGTCACTTTCTCGTTCGCCTTCGACGCCTCCATCTTCGAACTCTTTCAGCCGTTGCTTGGCGGAGCCACCGTCGTCTTCCCGGTCGCCGACCTGGGGGGAGATCCTGCACACATCATCAGCGCCGTGCGCCGTTATCGGATCACAGTCCTTGGCGTCATCCCGTCCTGGTTGTCCCTGCTGGCGAGCGATCCGGAGTTGGCCGAGTGCCGATCACTACGGCGGGTGTTCTGTGGCGGCGAGACCTTGCCCGCTCAGGCCGTCGAGCGGATCAGAAGACGTCTGGCCGTCGAGATCAACAACATGTACGGGCCGACGGAAACAGCCATGGAGGCCACCTTCCTGACCTGTTCCCCTGGTCGACCCATCTCCATCGGTCGTCCCATTGCCAACGTGCGGGCATATGTCCTCGACGATGCGATGCAACCGGTTCCATCCGGGACTGTCGGCGAGTTGTATCTGGGAGGGGCGGGGCTAGCTCGGGGCTACATCAACAATCCCGGGCTGAGTGCGGAGCGCTTTGTCCCCGACCCCTTCGCGACGCTGCCCGGCGCTCGCATGTACCGCACCGGCGACTTCTGCCGATGGTTGCCGGATGGCAACCTGGAACTCTTGGGCCGTCGCGACCGCCAGGTGAAGCTGCATGGCCACCGCATTGAATTGGGAGATGTAGAGGCCGCGCTGTTTGGCGCTGCCGGAGTGCGTGAGGCCGCCGTCGTCCTTCGGGAGGACCAACCCGGAGCCGAGCGACTCGTCGGCTATGTCGCTCTCCAGTCTCCGGGTGCCACAAGCCCTGAGCGTCTGCGTCGTGATCTGAGCCGCCGCCTGCCGCGGTACATGGTGCCCTCAGCGTTCGTCGTCCTCGACGGCCTGCCGAAGACTGTGGGGGGTAAGCCCGACCGCCGTTCGCTCCCCGTCCCCCGCATCCCCTCCCTTTCGGGGAGCGTCAACGAGGAGCCTGCGGGATCGCTCAGACAGTCTCTGTCGGGCCTGTGGCAGCAGGTGCTGGGGGTCAGCGGGTTCAGTGACCGCGACGATTTCTTCGAGGTGGGAGGGAACTCTATTCAGGCTGCCATCCTCGCGCACAAGCTCGAGGAGATGCTGCAGGAGCCCGTGTACTCCGCCGTGGTGTACGACTCGCCGACGATTGAGAAGTTGGCGGACTACCTGCGACGGTACTACGCGCGCGCGGTGCTTCGACTTCTAGGCCCCCAGCTCGACTCCTACCCAGGACCACAGAGGACGCCAGCCCGACCCATCCACCAGGACGACCTCTCCCACCTGAGGCAGCTGATCCGGACGCTTCCCGACCGGCAGCCACGTCGTCCCGGGCCGAAGAATCCTCCTGCGGTGTTCATCCTCTCGCCTCCCCGGTCAGGATCAACGCTCCTGCGGGTGATGCTCGGCGCCCACCCTCGGCTCTTCGCGCCGCCCGAGTTGCAGCTGCTCAACTTCAACACCCTGCGGGACCGAAGAGCCGCATTGTCAGCCCCTCGGGACGACTTCTGGTTGCAGGGCACCGTGCGCGCGGTGATGCAGGCACGCAAGTGCGATGTTGGTGAGGCGATCGCCATCGTTGAGCGTTGTGAAGAGCAGGACCTGTCCGTCAAGGATTTCTACCGCTTGCTCCAAGACGCTCTGGGTGACGTGACCCTTGTGGACAAGACGCCCACCTACTCCCTGGACGTACGGACCCTGAGGAGAGCCGAGGAAGACTTCGAAGGCGCTCGCTATCTCCATCTTGTCCGGCACCCCTCGTCCGTGATCACCTCCTTCGACGAGGCCAAGCTGCACGTGTTCTTTCCGCCCTTCCTTTCGGCACCGCATCCGTTCACCCCTGTGCAGCTGGCTGAGCTGGTCTGGACCATCTCGCACCAGAACATCCTCGACTTTTTTCACGACATTCCCGAGGACCGGAGGCAGGCTGTCTCCTTCGAGGAGCTGGTCGGCGACCCCAGGACGACCATGGAGCGACTTTCCGACTTTCTCGGGTTGCCGTTTGACGCCGCAACGGTCAGTCCTTACCAGCAGGACCAGCGCTCGCTGATGACCGATCCCATCCACCCTATGGCCCGGATGCTCGGCGACGTCAAGTTCCATCAGCACGGGCGGATCAGGCCTGAAGTGGGCCGGCGCTCCTATCCTCCTGCAGCCATGAGGGCACTGGGGGACGTGACCCGGCGGCTCGCATCCACCTTCGGCTACGAGGCGTCGGCTCCCGTGCCGCCGGCGTTGGTGGGCCTCCAGGTCCAGGGAGCAGCGCCAGCCATCTACTTCGTGCATCCCGCGGCGGGCAGCGTGTCCTGCTACCAGGCCCTCGCACGGCGCCTCGGCCCACAACGGCCCGTCTACGCATTCCGCGCGCCCGCCCTCGACGGAACGGGGCCCGTGCCAACATCCATGCAGGAACTGGCGTCCTCCTACCTGGTCGAATTGCGGAGGCGTCAACCTCGCGGCCCTTACCGGCTGGGGGGCTGGTCCTTCGGCGGCGTGGTTGCCTTCGAGATGGCCCTCCAGCTGATCGCCAGCGGAGAGGAGGTCGCGCTGGTCGCGCTCCTCAGCAGCCATCTTCCCCGACTCGGCGCCCGTCCCCTCCGTCGCGATCATAGTTTCGCGCAGGTCTTCCTGCGCGAGCACCGCCTCGACGTCACCGCCCTCGAGTGGGACGCCAACAGTGGTCCACAGCTGTTGGAATACGCCTTCGACAAGGCCAGACCCGCTGGCATCGTGGCGACGAACAGCACCCTTCGCGACTTCAGCCGAGTCATCAGGAGATACGAGCGTGTCTACAACCTCCATGTTGATATGGCGCGGCGCTATCGTCCGCAAGGGCGATTACCGAGAGTGACGATTTTTGAGACACCAGACGATTCGACAGGTGGCGGCGGACAGTTCCTTAAGTGGGATGAATTCGTCGACCACCTCAGGGCCATCGGCATTCCGGGCGATCACTTCTCGATCCTTCAGGAACCGGACGTGGATGCCTTGGGAGAAGCGCTCAAAAGGGAACTCCTGGCCGCCGACAGTCCCCAGGAGAGGCAGTGACAAACCGTATCCTTGAGATCAGGTCCTAGAACCGGGGAGGCCTCTGACCTTTGGAGCAACACGCAAGGCAGGACACCTGGATCGAGGTGATCGCCATGTTCACAGAGTACCTGCAGTCAAAGATCCATATGGCCACGATTACCGACGTCAATGCTGACTACCATGGCAGCTTGACCCTTGACCGGGATCTGATGGATGCCGCAGGAATCGACCACTTCCAGAAGATCCTGGTTGCAAATGCCAACAACGGGTCGCGCTTCGAAACCTATGTGATCGAAGGCGACCGAGGTTCCGGTGTAGTGGCACTGAATGGGGCGGCCGCGCTACTTGGAAAGCCAGGCGACAAGATCATCGCCATGACATTTTGCTTGCTGTCAGCGCAGGAGGCGTCGCAGCACAAGCCTCGGATAGTCCTAATCTCCGAGCGGAACAAGCCACTCATGCTGGTGCTGCAGTCATGACGAAGACCGTCGTCACAGGCCTTTGCGCCGATCGATCATGTCACTTCCAGCGTGACCTCCGTAGATACCCTGCTCGTACCGGCAGGAAGTCCCGTTAGAGAAGTAGCTATGATAGGAGTCGCCTTATGACCACGCCGAGCATGAAGGCAGCCGATCTCTGGGGCATTTGTGTCCAGTTGCTTTGGGACGATGAATACGTCAAGTCCTTGGAGTCCCTGCTTCGTGGTCGCGGCGTCCAAACGATACTTGATTGCGGAGGCGGTACGGGATTCCCGGCTATTGAACTCCGGGCGAGGGGCTGGGACGTCGCCTATGTCGACAACTCCACCGAGATGGTGGAGTCGTTTTGCGGCAACTGCGCTAGTCGCAATGTGCAGATGCCCACGTACCAACTTGATTGGCTCGAACTGTCCGAGGCCCTCGGAAAGCAGTTCGATGCGCTGCTCTGTCGCGGCAACTCCTTGATATACGTGGGCTCATGGCAAAGCGGCGTCGTGGCTCCTGACACTCGAGAACTGATACGCAAGGCCCTCCGTCAGTTCTATCTCTCCCTGAATGAAGGCGGGTTACTCTATCTGGACCTGATCGGTTCCCATGAGTACGACCGTGCCGCGTATCCGATCCGCAGCGAATATGCTGGCACGTTGCCAGATGGCTCCGAAGTCTCCCTTATATGGGAAGTTTCCCACGACTACACGACGCGGACTCGTGCCTGGAGAACGGTTGTTGAACGAGACGGCGTGACGTTCGACCAGACATATCACAGCTATCTCCTCAGACACAGCGAGCTGCGATCCGACCTCCAGGCGGCCGGCTTCCGCCAGATCGAATCGTGCGCACCCGAAGCTGATCACGGCTACAACGTCTTCCTGGCCCACAAATAGCAGGAGCTCGCGGTTGGAGGACAGTTGAGGGAGTCCCAATACTGCCAGGTGGTGAGCGGACCATGAGCGATGCTATCGATCGGAGTTCGTTCTCGGACTTGGATGTCGAAGACATCTATGGGCTCTCTCCCGCGCAAGAGGGCATGCTGTTGCACACCCTGCGTGAGCCGAAGAGTGGTCTGTTCTTCCTCCAGAGGGTCCTTTCCCTCAAGGATCCCGACGTCCCTTCGTTGCTGAGAGCTTGGCGACGAGTCATCGATCGACATCCCATCCTTCGGACCTCTTTCCATTGGGAAGGGCTCAACAAGCCGGTGCAGGTGGTACACGCCCAAGTCGAGCTCCCCGTGGAGCATCTGGACTGGCGCGGCCTTCCCCGGCCGGACCGGGATGATCACCTCAGGGCCTTCCTGCGCGCCGACCGGCAGCGCGGTTGGGTGCTGACCGAAGCGCCGCTGCTACGTCTGACCTTGATCCGGCTGAGCCAGAGGGAATACCTATGCGTCCGGAGCCATCACCACATTCTCTTGGACCGCTGGTCCGGCCCGAGGGTATGGAAAGAGGTCCAGACATTGTATGGGGCGTTTCGACAGGGCCGTGACCTCGACCTGCCCCTGCCGAGGCCATTCCGGGACTATATCGCCTGGCTCCAGAGGCAGGACCCCACCGAGGCGGAAGTCTTCTGGCGAGAGCAGCTCGCCGGGTTCACCGTGCCGACCCCTCTACCCGGGGTGAGGATGGTCGAGGTGAGCTCCCGCCCTGACGAGCGGTTCCTTGTCCGGTCGCTGTCCTTGTCTGGAGCTGAGACCGCGGAGCTGGAATCTGTCGCCAGACGCTGGCAGATGACGCTCAGCACGTTGATCCAGGGTGCCTGGGCACTCCTGTTGAGCCTCTCTGCCGGCGAAGAGGATGTCGTCTTTGGCGTGACCGTCTCCGGACGACCAGTGGACCTGGATGGCGTCGAGTCCATGGTGGGGCTGTTCATCAACGGCTTGCCGATGCGGGTTCGAGTGGAACCAGAGCGTCCGCTGGAAGCGTGGCTGCGTGGACTGCATGAACAGCAGGCGCAGCTACAGCGCTATCAGCACAGTTCTCTCGTCCAGTTGCAGGGCTGGAGCGAGATCCCGCGGGGGCTGCCGCTGTTCGAGACGTTGGTGATCTTCAACAGCGAATCTCTAGGAGGAGGGCAGAGGGCGAGTAGGGACAGGCCAGCCGAGGGTTCCGCCGCGGCCAAGAACGAGCCTTCGGTGAAGCGGGAAAGGAGCGCGAATCAGTCGCCGACCGTCGGCAGCCCGACGAATGACCCCCTGTCGCTGACCGTGCAACCAGGAGAGAGGCTGGTCCTGGAGTTGACGGCCGACGCTCGCCGGTTCGAGTCGGGAACCCTGATTCGCTTGTTGGAGCAGCTGCGATTGCTACTCCAGCAGTTCGTGACAGCCCCGACGGGGAACGTCGGGGAGCTGTCGCTAGTGGCTCCGGCCGAGCGCCAGCGGGTGGTACACGACTGGAATCAGACCCGGATGCACTACCCGCAGGACGTCTGCCTGCACCACTTGTTCGAGGAACAAGTCCACCGCATGCCCGAGGCCGTCGCCGTCGTCTCCGGCTCCCAGGCGGTTACCTATCGCGAGCTGAACCGCCGGGCCAACCAGCTCGCGCACCACCTGCAGCGCCTGGGCGTGGGACCAGAGACGCTCGTAGGGCTGTGCGTCGAGCGGTCCGTGGAGATGGTCGTGGGCTTGCTTGGGATCCTGAAGGCGGGCGGGGCGTATGTGCCCCTGGACCCGGCTTATCCCAAGGCGCGTCTTGCCTTCATGCTGGCCGACACGCAGGCGCCCGTCCTTGTGACGCAGGCCACGATGCTTGCCCATCTGGGGAAGTCGGCGAGCCAGGTTGTTTGCCTCGACCGCGACCAATCCTTGTGGGAGGGCCAGTCCCCAGAGAATCCGGAGCACAGCACGGATGGCGACAATTTGGCGTATGTGGTCTACACATCCGGCTCGACAGGTGTTCCCAAGGGCGTCCTCGGGCTTCATCGCGGCGCAGTGAATTGTCTGGCCTGGCTGTGGCGAGCCTATCCCTTTGCCGCTGGAGAGGTTGCCTGCCAGAAGACGCCGCTCAGCTTTGTCGACTCAGTCTGGGAACTGTTCGCGCCCCTGCTTCAGGGCGTCCCCACGGTGCTCGTTCCCGATGCCGTCGTGAAGGACACCGCGCGCCTGGTGCAGAACCTCGCCGAGCACGGGGTGACCCGAATCGTACTGGTACCGTCGCTGCTCAGTACCATCCTCGATACCACGGTTGGTCTCCAGCATCAGGTGCCTGAGCTTCGACTCTGGATCGCCGGTGGCGAAGCCTTCAGCGCGGACCTTCTCAGGCGCTTCCAGCAGTGCCTACCGGACAGTGTCCTGGTCAACCTGTATGGACAGTCGGAAGTATCGGCCGTTGTGACAGGGTATGACACCGACTTGCTACCCGCAGGCTCCGAAGACATGCCGATCGGCCGACCGATTGCGAATACGCAGGTCTATCTGCTCGACGCACGCCATAGGCCAGTTCCCATAGGTGTGCCGGGTGAATTGTATGCCGGTGGGGACGGGCTCTCTCGAGGGTATCTGAACCGTCCCGATCTGACTGCCGAGCGGTTCATTGCTCACCCTTTCGGCAGCGAACCTGGTGTGCGTCTCTACAGGACCGGGGATCTGGCCCGATACCTGCCGGACGGCGCCATCGAGTTTCTGGGACGGGTCGACGACCAGGTCAAGATCCGCGGCCACCGCATTGAGCTCCAAGAAGTCGAGAGCGTGCTGCGCCAGCACGATCAAATACTCCAGGCGGCTGTCGCGGTGACGGGTGACGAGTCCCTGGCGGCCTATATCGTTCCGAACGAGGGTCGAGCCCCAGACAGGAGTGACCTGCGCGAATTCCTACGCAGCCGCTTGCCAGAGCCCATGATTCCAAGCGTTTTCCTTGTGCTGGAGGCGCTTCCTCTCACACCCAGCGGCAAGGTGGACCGCCGGTCGCTGCCCGCTGTCACGCCGGACCAAATTGCGTCACCCAATGGGCAGGTGCCCCCGCGGACACCGACTGAGGAGCTGGTCGCGGACGCTTGGACCTCCGTCCTCAATGTATCCAGGATCGGCATCGACGAGAACTTCTTCGAGTTGGGCGGCCATTCGTTGATGGCCACCCGGCTGGTCTCGCGCCTGCGCAAGGCTACCGGTGTCGACGTGCCCATCGCCGCCATCTTCGACAGGCCGACGGTGGCCGGGTTGGCGGACTGGATCGAGGGGAACCGACACGGCTCCCCCCCCGCGCCCCCCGCGCCGGGGCCCGGGGCGGGGGCAAGGCGAGGGCGGGGGCCGGCGGGGGGGGGTGGGGGGGGGGGGGCGACCCCCCCGCCGCCCCCGCCGCCGGCGGG
>Ga0081538_10005938_pt1 | contig 10870 bp, 7 predicted proteins | sample TabmetS5T2R1_FD_71022 | JGI IMG/M metagenome (GOLD analysis project Ga0081538, IMG submission 71022) | Tabebuia heterophylla rhizosphere microbial communities from the University of Puerto Rico - S5T2R1 | ecosystem: Host-associated > Plants > Roots > Rhizosphere ...
GGCGGCGTGCCCCGTCTGCAGGAAAGCTGGCCATGCCGAGCTGGATAGCACGGGCGATATGGGTCGATGTACCGTCGACTTCTGAGGCAATGTCAGAGAGCGTAAAGTCGCGCGACACCTCCTGTTCCAGAAACGCCTCGGCACCAAACACCACCAGTCCCACGTGGTCTTGAGGTCGCTTGCGGGCGCTCACCGCGCGGAGAAAATCAAGGGCCTGCTGACGCGCGGCAGCGGCGATGCTATGGGAGCGGTCCAGCAAAAACACCACATTGGCGCGTTGATACGCTTGGGTAAGGCTCAGACGCACCAAACCACCCACCAGCAGCAGCATGACGGCGAGACGGAAGCCGATGAGCAAGCGCCGCCGCCATGGCGGTAAACGTCGTGGGGTGCGTCGTAGCCAATAGAAGAAGAGCGGCACCAACGCCAATAACGCCAGACAATATGGATAAAATACGCGTATCTGCACGCTTTCCCTCAAAAATCACGACACCAGACGTACCATTCACCGAAGACGATCACCACCGCTCCCAGCAGCAGGTAGGACCATAATGGTGTCTCTACCACACCGGTGGGCTGGAGCGCTGCAGCATGGTCAGCTGGCAGCAGCGCTGGCAACGCCTGCGCCGGATTGATATCCGACTCGGTTTCGTCGAGCAAGCTTACCGCCAGATAACGCTTGGACTCGCCATAGCGTATAATGTACACCCCAATCTGCTGCGCATCGGCAAAAACCCAGGGATTGCCCTGCACCGTATACTCGCGCTCTTTTCCCTGCGGATCCTGCACCGCAACGCGCTCGACCGGCGTCTCAAAAAAAACGGTATACGGCATCCCCGCCTGCACTTGCCCAGCAGCAAAGTCACCCGCATGCGGGTCGAACCAGCTCAGGAGATTACTGATCAACACGGGAAAGGCCACCCGCAGAGGCAGATCAGACTGCATGAGGTCGAAGGCCAGGGTCAAGATGCGCAGTGACGGCTCTTCAATGAGGCTGAGCAACGACATGCCTGGCCCATCGATCAGACTGCGCGCCCCCCCTTGCGGCTGTAGGGCCAGGGCGCTCTCAATGCGCAGGTCGGTGAGATCGACGAACTGCAGCAGCGGATGTTGCCGCTCCCAGTGCAGCACCTGGGGGCGCTCCACCGTCTGCGCGGCTGGCAGCCGATGGTCCTGGGGTACGGTGTGAATGAGGAGGTAATTCCCCCGCTGCAAAGGCGGTGGCTGCACCCCGTTAAAAATGATCACATGGTTCGATGCCAGGAGCTGCGGCAATGCCTCGGAGGTCACTTCAGGAGCCACATTGACAATCACCCCAGGAAGAGAGGTTAAGAGCTGTTCGAGAAAGTAATTCCCCTCCCCTACCAACAGAATCCACGTCTGCGCCTGTTCTGCCAACACCCCAAACGCATGGTTATCAAGGGGAAACGCATCCTGCACGAGAATCTCGGCTTGCGCCGCCCCCTTCAGCGACCCTTCCAGGTTGGCGACGACCACCTCTTCGCCTCCAGGTGGCAAGGAGAGCTGGCGTTCGAGTAGACGCTGCCGCCGCAACGTCAGTTGCAGGGGTACCTGACGGGTTTCCTGGGAAAAATTCTTCACGGCGAGCAGTACCTCATGCTGCTGCGCCGTATCCAGTGCTTTGCGAAAAGCAAAGCGGGTGATACCCACGTTCCCTTCTCCACCTGCTACCCGGATATGGCGGATCTGGTCGCGGGGGAAGTCGTCCTGCGTCACCTGCCGGTAGGCCCCATCGCCAATGACCACGACTTCCTGGGCTTTGTGGCCCTGCGTAAAGGACAAGGCCAAGAGAACCGCTTCTCGCATATTGCCAGGAGCGTCCGTCGGTCGCAAACCGGTAATCTCCTGCCGCAACAGGGCTTTCTCCTCGGTAAAAAAGGTCACCACACGCGGCTGCTGGGCCGCGGCAATAATCGCCATCTGGCGTCCGCTGGGCAACGCTTGCAGGACCTGAAGTGCCTCCTGCTGCGCCAACTCAAAACGCGTCCCTTGTGGCGTCTGCGTCTGCATACTGGCACTCACATCGAGCACCAGCACAATGTCCTTACTCTGCGCCACGGTTTTGGTCAACGCCGGATTCGCCAGGGCTGCAGTGAGCACGAGCGCCAGCAGGATTTGCAAAAGCAAGGGCAGGTTGTGCACCAGACGCCGCAGCCCCAGGCTGCCGTGCGCCTCGCGCAGCACCTGCTCCCAGAGAAACAGCGTGCTCACCTGCACATCACGACGCCGGTAGCGCAGGCTATGCAGCACAATGATCAGGGGAATGGTGCCGAGAAAGGCGAAAGCAGCGGGATTGAGCCAGGTCATACCACACGTCTCACACTTGTACACCCTAATGCAGATAAAAGCCACGCCGCAAATAACGTAACACCAGGTCCTCGAACGGCACGACGGTGCTGGCACGCAAGTACTCAATATTGCGTTTCAAGCAAAACATCTCAATGTTCGTAAAGTATTCGGCGACTTTTTGCCGGTACAGCTCAAGCAGCCGCCGATTCACCGTCAGCCGCCGTTGTTGTGTGCTTTCAATATCGTGGAGACGCAGCGCACCGTCGAGCTGGGGATAGATCTCCGCCTCATCCACGAGCTGAATGACGAGCACGTCAAAGCGGCTATAGGACAACGCATCCAGGCCCTGCTCATACCCCTGGGGATCGAAAAGGTCGCTAATGACAATCGCCAGTCCCGTCTGCCGGCTATGGGTGGCGTAGGTGCGCAGGACACGATTGAGATTGGTGCCCCCCTGGCACTGCAAGGCATCAAAGTAACGGAACATGGAGAAGATCTGTTGGCGTCCGCGCTGCGGCGGCTTGGGCATTCCCAGCTCGTCGGCGAACGAGACCGCCCCGACGCGGTCGAGATTACTCAGACCGATATAGCCAAGCGCCGCCGCCACCCGCTTGGCATAGTCCAACTTCGGGGGATCGCCCAACTGCATCGAGCCGCTGGTATCGACCAGGAGATGCACGGAGAGGTCTTCTTCCGCGGTAAAGACCTTGAGGAAGAGTTGATCAAGGCGACTGTAGACATTCCAATCCACGTAACGGAAATCGTCACCGGCATGATAGCTGCGGTAGTCGCTGAACTCTAGACTCATGCCACGCCGCAACGTGGTGCGATCGCCATGACTCTGGCTGCGGAAGACCTTGCGCGCCAAAAAACGCAAGGTCTCCAGCTTGCGCATGAACTCGGCATCAAATAGGGTGCTCTGCATACCATTCCTTAGGCCGATAGGCTCGCCACCTGGGTGGCCTGCTCCGGCAAGTGCTGCAGCACATCGCTGAGAAGATTGGCAGTATCAATCCCTTCCGCTTCCCCCTCGAAATTGAGAATGAGCCGATGGCGCAAACACGGAATGGCGACGGCACGAATATCCTCAAAGCTGACATTGAAACGGCTGTCAAACAGCGCCCGCACCTTGCCAGCCAGCACCAAGCTTTGCACCCCACGTGGGCTCGAGCCGTAGCGCACGTAGCGTTGCACCAGCTCCGTGGTCTGCGGCGTATCCGCATGCGTTGCCATCACCAGACGCACCGCATAATCTCTCACGTGCGACGCAATCGGCACCTCGCGCACAAACTGTTGCGCTTCCAGGATGCGCTCCGCCGTCAGCACCGGCTGTACCACCGGCTCTTGCCTTTGGGTGGTACGATTCACAATCTCGCTGAGATCCTGCAAGGACGGATAAGAAATCTGGAGCTTCAAGAAAAAGCGGTCAAGCTGCGCTTCTGGGAGCGGGTAGGTCCCATCCATTTCCAGCGGGTTCTGCGTTGCCAGGACCAGAAAAGGCCGGTGCAAGCGGTGCTCGACCCCAGCCACGGTGACCGTTTGCTCTTGCATCGCCTCGAGCAGTGCCGACTGCGTCTTCGGGGTGGCACGATTGATCTCATCCGCCAGCACGATATTGCCGAATACCGGTCCGCGTTGAAACTCGAAAAAACGCCGGCCGGCCTCGTCCTGCAGCACCATACGCGTGCCGATGATATCGGCTGGCATCAGATCTGGGGTGAACTGAATGCGAGAAAACTGCAAGTGCAAAGCAGCGCCAAGGCTCTTCACCAGCAACGTTTTCCCCAGTCCTGGCACGCCTTCTAACAAGGCATGCCCCCCACACAATAGACAGGTCAACAAGCCGTCGACCACATCCTGATGACCCACGACGACCTTGGCAATCTCCTCACGCACTCGCTGAAAGTCTTGTCCAAACGCCGCCACCCGCTCTTGCACATCCATGACGCCACCATCCCTCACTGTTTGGTCTCGGGTACTATGCCAATGGCGAGGAAATACTGTTTGATCTGTTCACGGTAGCCACGCGGGATCTGTTCTTGCCTGAGCACTTCCTCAGCGGCACGCTGATATGGCGCCACCGCCTGCTCCGCCGCGACCCGCGCCTCGTTGCGCAGCGGCAGGCGGCGCACATAACCTAAGCGCATGGCGCCCTCGCCACTCTTAACCTGCACTTCAGAAACGGGTTGCTCCGACTCGCGTAGCGGCTGGTTCTGGCGTTCCTGGTGGTGACGGGCAAAGCCATAGTCCTCGCCCAACCCTGGCGTGGTAAAATCCTCCATACCGGGCATGTCCTCACCCATCATGTCCTCACCAAATTCGAATGATCCGCCCCCATCCGTAGGCGTTTGGCCGTCGCTATCTTGCCCTTCCGATGTCTCTCCTGTCTCATCACGCTGGATCGTACGCGACGAGTATTGCAGCGCTCGCTGGGCACGTTCGAGATGCTCCATCTCCTCCGCTGCCTGTTGCTGCTGAATAATGTCCTGCAACAGCTGCCGTGCCGCTTGCAGGTTCCCAGCTTGCAGATCTTGCAGCAGGCGTTCGAGCTCAGAGTTTTGCCCCACCTGCCGACTCAGACGTTGAATGCCTTGCTCTGCAAGCTGTTTGCTCTCACCGGGCAGCACCTCGTGCTGCAGCAGTTTTAAAATGTCTTGCAATTCCTGTTTAATACTCTTCCCAGAGGCCAGCACATCCTGCGTCGCCGTCAGGCCCGCTTCGCTCATCAACGTACGCCCGCGCAACTCTTGCTGCATGCGTTGCAAGTACTGCGACAGCGTTGAAATGCGCTCCGACACCTCCCCCTGCTCACCGCCTTCGCGTTGCATGCGGCGCCCCAAGTTTTGCAGATGACGCGCCAAGACCAGGCTGCGATCGAGCTGTTCTTGCTGCGCCAACTGTTCCAGACGATGGCCCCAGCGCTCCAGGCGTTTGCCCTCGCGCCTGACGTTTTCAGCCACACCGTTGCCGACATGATCGTCAAAACGCAACGGGGTCACCTCGAGCCGTGTAAAACCAATGAGGGCGGCAAGCAGGAAGGGAATGCCCCAGAGGCGACGCGGCAGGTGCAGCGGGAAGACGACGCGCACTTCGACCCGACGCGCGCTCTTCTCGGCGTCGCGCAGCAACGCCGGGAGAAACGGATTGCTCGCATAGCACTGCACGTATTCATACGCGGTGCTCAAGCGTTCCTGGAATCCCTGCACCCGGTCCGCGGCAATGAGCGCCGCCAGCGTCGAGAGGCGCACACGCCACGCCAACACCCCATACACCCCTAGGGTAACGGCCAACAGCACCCCATACACCTGCCAGAGCGCCACGGGCCAGTCGATGAGCCGTATCAGTACCGTAACCAACAGACTCACCCCCAGCGCCACGAGCAGCACATCACCTCCTAACCGGAACCGGTTGAGCCTTACGTACCGCTGCCGCAGTTGCTGTCCTACCGTCTCAAGCCCGTCATGCTCCTCCACCGACACCCTCCTTCTGTGTGTCGAAAAATCGAGCGGCGTGGTGCTGGATCCACCGTACCCGCACGGAGGCGATTATAAAGAAGAGCCCCCCGAGAAGCAAATGTAGCCCTCCGGTGACCATACCACCAGGGAGGGTCAGACCGAGAAACGAAACGCCCGCCAGGCGCTTTGGATCATGCCAAATGCTACTATCGACAAAGGCCAGGACAGGATTACACACGGGTAACACAAAGCCGCTCACCACGATAAAAAACACGCATAAGAGACGCGCCAGGAGGTAGAGAAGAAACTCATCCCGTTCGCAACAGAGGAGCAAGGTCACCGCGATGACCCGATAACTGCCCACACAAATCAGGATGAGCAGCGCGCCAACCCCGAGATGGGCCAGGGATTCCCCTGAGACGCCAGCCGCCAACACCAACAACGGCAGCGACAGGCCCCAGAAAAAAACACACTCCAAGAAGCCTGTCGCCAGATACCCACGTAAAAAGACACCTCCTGGCAGAGGCGCCAGGGACAGCCAATCGCGCAGGCTGATATACTCGGAGCCGAGCAACTTGCGCGACCCCTGGCTGAAGTTGATATACGCGAGAATACCCAAGACCGACACCCCGAGAGGAACATAGGTAAACGGCAAGTCACGGAGTTTCAAAAAGCCTTCCTTGGGCCAGGCGATAAAGAGGACGATCGCCAACAGAATGAGATAGTTTACCCCGTGTGACCAACGCACCGGATTGCGCGTAAATTCCTCCAGACCACCGCGAAAAACGGGATTACGTAAGGCCCGACGAAACGGAAGCCAGAACATCGATGTATGGCGCCTCTTAGTTCACCAACTGACTAATAACCAACGTCATGCCGCGCGCTGGCGACCCCGTTAGGGGCTGTTGCAACACGCTAGGGACGGTCATCCAACCCACCAGAACGGGCGTGGCGCTGAGCTCTGCCAGATGCTTCTCACCAAAGTAATGCTGCAGGAGCACTTCCTGAAAATAGGCAGCCCCGGGGAGGGGAGCGGCAGGAGATAATTTCAACAGTGCCTGCCAAGCCGTTTCGTATTTGCTCTCCGTTGGTTGCAACGTGACATAGAGCTCTTCAAAGAGCTCTTCGCCAGCGGCGAGAGTTCCTAAGGAAAAGAGCCGCCCACGGTAGAGCACCACCATCCCCTGCACCGCCAGGTGGCTACGATTGTGCACCCGCAGCGTCAAGCCGTCGCGATGGAGCTGGGTCACAATGCGCAAGGGGGCAGGGGTCATCGTTTCGACACTAAAAACGCGCAGCGTCCACGGCGCCAGGCGGATGCCGCGCACCGCCAGTGGCTCCTCAGACGTCATCTCGAGCGCCTCACCGGCCTTGCCCGTGCCACGGTGAAAGGTGTGACGCAGAACGGTGGTCGGATGCTGCACGTCGAGCGTGAACTGACCACCGCGCGCCGAGAACACCCCAAGGTAGCCCTGCAGGTGCGTGTAGTCCGCGTCGGCAAAGGTCTCCATGCTCGAGACGTCAAAAAACAAGGCCGGCTCACGCAAAGCAGGCTCGGGAAAAAGGCTGTAAGCCCCCCCGGTGAAACCGACGACGAGGCAGAGCGCATAGAGCCAACACCGTGACCGCTTGGCGCGGCGCTGTCGCATCCACCAAAAGAGCAACGCCAGGCTGCCACAGTAAGCGAGCAAAAAGCCGCTAAGCAACATATGGGACGGGTACGCCAAGATCGGCCGGCCCAACAGTTTGATCACCGGATGCGCCTCATCGAGCAGACCGAGCTCAGCGAACACGCGGCTAAAATCGATGCGATCAACGGGCTGCAAGATATCCTGCCACAACGCGGCATTGCCCTGCCAGGAGGCGAGCGGTTGTGCCGCATAATCGACGGCCAAAAAGACGACGCGCCCTTTGCCGTACGTACGCTGCGCCAGAAGCGGCGCTTCCGACGTGCCAACCAGTATCTCTCCGTGCCGCAGACGAGCGCGTGCCGCAAGCAGCGGCGTGACGGGAAGCGGGATCCCGTAATGGGTCGCCAACGCCGGTAAGCCGTCAAGCCGCTCCAGGCCTAGCACTTCTACGGGTAAGACGCTTTGCAGGCGAGGTTCTTGCAACAGCGCGTATTGGGCATCGGCAACGATCACCACCGTGCCGCCCCGGATCAGCCACTGCCGCAGGGCGGTCCATTGCCGTTCACTCACGGCCTGGAACGACATGCCTTTGATCACCACCGCGGTGACACTGTCATAGCCAATCCAGTCGTGCGGCAGCTCAGCCAACGGCAGATAGGCGACGCGCGTGTGACGTTGAAACGCAGTAGCGAGGAAGTCCAAGCTCAAATCGTGGGTGAGCCCAACGATGACGTGCTCAGCACTCAAGGCATCACGCAGCTCGAGTTGCTGTTGGGCAAGCACCGTATCGGCGGTACGTAAGGAAACCTCAACAGGTTGACTAATACTGGTAATAGGTACGGCAAAGGTAAAGCGTTTGCGCGACCGATGCGGCAGCTGCACGCGGCGTGTAAAGGTGGTCACATGCAAATCCTGACGGTATTCGCTACCACGCCAGACGCGCACCTCCAGTGTACCCCTCAGGGACGCGCCGGTGTTGTAAAGGCTCACGGTCACGGGGTTCCACTTTTCTAGGCGAACCGTTCCCTGTAAGCCCAAGTGGGCCTCCATCGTGACTTGTGCCACTGTTACACCTGGGCCTACCAGCAGGCAAATGGCCAGTATAATAAACCGCATACTCTCCATCACCACCCTACCGGCATCCAACCATGGACCTTACTCTATGTGGAATTCCTCTACCTTAACCAACCTACCGCGTCCGCGTCAACCATGTTCTGCCAACGCCGTTGACTCGCCTCCTGCGGCAGAGAGCATACCTGAAAACAATCACATCTGACAATGTACACGCTGTGCGTCAATGTTCGAAAATGTATGTCTGGGGACTTAGGCGGTGAGGAGCACCACGCCCAGGACGGTCGAAATAAACGGGTTGAGATTGTTAATCGAGGCCGCCACGGGAGTGCCAACCATGGCGCTCAATAGACTCGCAATGACCGTGAGCCACTACATAGGACTTCGCCCTCCGTTATATCTTAATATTTGGCAGCTATATGGCTCGGCAGGATAAGAATTGGCCTTGACACATACGACACTTTACGAGTATATTGTAAATATACCTAAGAGACATGCCAAAGTTTATTTTTTTCTTATGTGATAAAGGAATACTTTTATACTGTTTCTTGTCGAATTTTACTTATGTACTAAGTACATTTTTCTTTTTTATAATTGTATTTATGTTGAAATAAAAAGAAAGGATACTCTTTAGATAGTGCTGATGATGACCTAAGAATCTCATAAGGATGGTGACAATCCAGTGGGATGGGATGGAGATTGGACACTTTTTGTCCAGTGATCCCTGGACCAGGCGCAGGGACAGAAACGCATTTTTTGACCATTTCCGCCAGGTGTATAGCATCTCATGAATCGGCAAGCGGCCCTTGAACCTGTTGCGATCTTGATCGTAGAAGACAGCCCGAGCGAGGCGCTGTTGACCAGAGAAGCCTTTCAGGGAAGCACGATGCGCCACAACCTATACATGGTGTCGGACGGCGCTGAAGCGCTGGCGTTCTTACGCCACGAGGGCCCGTATGCCGCCGCACCACGGCCCGACATCATTTTGCTAGATTGGCACCTGCCCAAAAAGGACGGGCGCGAGATCCTCGCGGAAATCAAAGCCGATGCCAACCTGCAAGACCTTGTGGTGATCATCCTGAGCACCTCACACGATCCAAGGGACGTCCATACCGCCTATCGCCTCCATGCGAACTGTTATATCGCCAAACCATCAGATTTTCAGCAGCTTGCCGAGGTCGTCAAGGACCTTGAGCGCTTCTGGTGCAGCGTGGCAATGTTGCCATCACACGAGGCCAGTCTATGGCATAAAAGCTCATGTCAGGCGTGTACCATGGCATGCAGCGCTGGCGCAGACAGAAACACTGAGTTCTAGGCAGAACATGCGCAAAGTAGGGTCAAGGCATGAACGGAGGCAGGTATGCTGGCGCGAGACCAATGGCTGGGGTTGGCTCGGAAGTTGGATTGGGAGTACTCGTACGTCTCAGAACAGGAGGTCTTCCCCGAGCTCATCAGTGGGCATCCCTGGCTGCCCCATGCCGTCTGGCAGAATTGGGACGAGCCCTACCGGACCTCCTACGGCGAATACGTGACCACCCAGCACGAGAAGGACGCCGCGGTGTCTGCAGTACGCGACGCCGTGGGACGGCTGGAAGACTTTGCCAAGCTGGCCACGCCCTGGCTCAGCGCCCTCAAGTTGCATGCCGCCACCCTGCCCCTCGCCGAGTTTGCTGCAGTGGTCGGCAATCTCCGAGCCGGTCGCTTCGGACGTGACAGCGCCTGGCGCACCATGGCCACCTTCGGCGCCCTCGATGAATGCCGCCATACGCAGATCCCGCTCCTGCTCATGCATGAGCTGGTGCGCTGGGATCCCCAGTTTGACTGGACGCACAAGTTCTATCACACCAACAACTGGGTGGCCATTGCCAGCCGACACCTCACCGACGAGCTGCTGCTCGCGGCCAATCCCATCGAGTTTGCCGTAGCCACTCACTTTGTGTTCGAAACCGGCTTCACCAATCTGCAATTCGTGGGCCTGGCGGCGTTCGCTCATCTGGTGGGCGACCGCATGTTCGAGACCATGGTCACCAGTATCCAGACCGACGAGGCGCGGCATGCCCAAATCGGTAGCGCGGTGCTCGCCACCCTGGTGCAACATGATCCGGCATATGCCCAGTATCTTGTTGATAAATGGTTCTGGCGCAGCTGGCTGCTCTTTGCCGTGCTCACCGGCTTCTGCATGGACTACCTCACACCCCTCGACAGGCGGCCCTATTCTTTCAAGGAGTTCATGGAGGAATGGATTCTCGATCAGTACCTGCGTCACTTGCAGGCCTTCGGGTTGCACAAGCCGTGGTACTGGGACATCTTCCTGGAAGCGTTGCCCATTTATCACCATATGGTGTATGTGAGCGCCTATACCTATCGGGCCACTGTCTGGTTCAACATGGTCGTGCCAAGCCC
>Ga0081538_10005939_pt1 | contig 10870 bp, 9 predicted proteins | sample TabmetS5T2R1_FD_71022 | JGI IMG/M metagenome (GOLD analysis project Ga0081538, IMG submission 71022) | Tabebuia heterophylla rhizosphere microbial communities from the University of Puerto Rico - S5T2R1 | ecosystem: Host-associated > Plants > Roots > Rhizosphere ...
CGTTCGGACCACGTGCGCGAGCATCTGGAGCGTCGCGGCGTCGGCCCAGTGCAGATCCTCGGTCACGAGCAGCACGGGCGTCGCCCGGGCGGCCTGGCCGACCGCGGCGGCGACGGCCTCGAACAGGCGGTGGCGGACATCCTGCAGCCCGCCCGCGGGCGTGGCCGCGACCGGGTCGAGCTCCGGCAGCATGCGGGCCAGCTCCGTGACGACCCACTCTGGCAGCGCATCGCGCTCGGCGGCGACGTACGGGCGCAGCGCCTCGGTGAACGGAGCGAACGCGACCACGCCGTCCTCCATGCAGCGGCCGGCGAGCACGGTCGCGCCCTCGGCGTGCACCGCTGCGGCCAGCTCGCTCAGCAGCCGCGTCTTGCCGCTGCCGGCGTCGCCGGTGACGATCGCGACCGCCGCGGCGCCGGTGGCGGCGCGGCGCCAGGTGTCGCGCAGCGCGGCCAGCTCCTCGCGGCGGCCGGCGAGCGGCGCGTGCTCGCTGCGGGCGAGCGCCGCCGGGATCGGGAGTGCCGTCGGGGACCGGCGCGCGGAGCGCAGCTCGTCGACGAGCGCGCGCAGCTCGGTTGACGGAGCCATGCCGAGGTCGCGCCGCAGCGTCGCGCGGAACGCCTCGTAGGCCGCGACGGCCGCCGGGCGGTCACCGGCGCGCGCCAGCCGTCGCATCAGCGCGCGCAGGGCGTCCTCGGAGTGCGGATCGAGCTCGAGCCGGCGGCGCGCGTGCGTGGCGGCGGCGTCCGTGTCGCCCGCCGCCTCGGCGGCGTCGCCGGCGCGTGCGAGCAGCTCGGCGATGCGGTCGCGATGCTCGGCGCGGGCCTCGAGCACCCAGTCGTCGTCGAGGTCGGACATAAGCTCGCCGTCGCCGAGCGCCAGCGCTTCCGCCGGGGCCAGGCGGCCGATCTCGCGCACGTCGATCCAGACGTCGGGCCCGTCGACGATGCCGATGTCGGCGCGCTCCGCCGCGAGGTGGCGGGCCGCCTCCTCCCCGAGGTCGCGGCGCAGCGTCGCGAGCGTCGTCCGCAGGCTGGCGCGCGCGCTGCTCTCCAGCACGTCGGGCCAGAACACCGTCGCGACGCGCGAGCGCGGGTGCAGGCCGGGGTGGTACGCGAGCCATGCCAGCAACGACCGGGCGCGGCGGCTCGCGATCGCCTCCAGCCGCCGCCCGTCGACCTCGACGCGAACCTCGCCCACCAGCCAGATCCGCAGCATCCCGCCAACCCTACTCGCGCCCGGTCCCGTGCCAGGCGCGTCACCTGTCGCGGCTGACGCGGTACGGGTAACCGCACTGCGGATCGGGCGCCAGCCGCCTCGACCGTGCCGGCCGGATCCGGGACGCTTCCGCCCGCTTAGTTGCACCAACAACGACACGGCCAGGGTCCCCCAGCGCCCGGGACCGCGCGGCGCCCACCCGGCCAACGTGTCCCCTGTCCCCGTTCTCGGAGGTCTGATGCAGCTCCTTGCTCGCAGGACCGCCGCCGCGTCGGCGGCGGCGCTGGTGGCAACCTCGGCCGGCCGGCGCGGGCCGACGCGGCCGCGATGACGACGGCGACCGCAACGACCGCCCGGCCGCTGCACCGGCCCGGCGGCTCCGGCGACATGTACTGGGGTCCCGGCGACCTCTACCGGTTCCTCGTCACCGGCGCCGAGACTGGCGGCGCCTACTTCGCGATGGAGGCGCTGGTGCCGCCGGGCGGCGGCCCGCCGCCGCACATCCATCGCAACGAGGACGAGACGTTCTACGCGGTGGACGGGCAATGCTCGATTCTCCTCGACGACACGTGGGTCACGGCGGGCGCCGGGGACTTCGTGAACGTGCCGCGCGGAACCGTGCACTGCTTCCACAACCACGGCACGGCGCCGATGCGCATGATCCTGACGTTCACGCCCGCGGGCATGGAGCACTTCTTCGAAGAGACGCTCGAGCGCGCGCTCGACCCGACGCTGGACCCGCCCGAGCCGCCGGAGGCCGTGGCTGCCCGCTACGTCGAGGCCGCGCCGTGCTACGGCCTCGAGTTCCTGCCGCCGGAAGGAGGCGTCTGATGCTGACGGCGGAACCCGCCCCGGCAGGTTCGCGCGTCGAACTGCGTCCGATCGAACCGAACGACCGCGACGACGCCGCCCGCGTCCTCTACGAGGCGTTCGCCGGCATTCACGATCATCACGGCTTCGCCCGCGACTTCCCGTCGCTCGAGGCGGCGCTCGACCTGACCGGCAGCTTCATCGCGCACCCGTCGATCTGGGGCGTCGTGGCCGAGATCGACGGCCGCATCGTCGGCTCCAACTTCCTCGACGAACGCGGACCGATCCGCGGAGTCGGACCGATCACGGTCGACCCGGAGGCCCAGAGCCGCGGCGTCGGCCGCCGCCTGATGGAGGCGGTGATCGACCGCGGCCGCGACGCCGCGGGGATCCGCCTGCTCCAGGACGCCTTCAACACGCGCTCGCTCGCTCTGTACGCGTCGCTCGGCTTCGATGTTGCGGAGCCGGTCGCGCTGATGGGTGGGCGGCCGCGAGGCGCGACCGTGCCGGGCGTCGCAACACGGCCGCTGCGCGAGGCGGACATCGGGGCGTGCGAGCGTCTCCACCTACGGGTCCACGGGTTCGAGCGCACGGCCGAGCTGCGCGACGCGCTCGCGCTGCCCGGCCTCTCCCCGGTCGTGGCGGTCCGCGACGGCCGCGTCGTCGCGTACGCCACGACGCTGACGTTCTTCCCGGCGGCGCACGCCGTTGCGGAGAGCGCGGCCGACATGTCGGCGCTGATCGGCGGCGCGCTCGCAACCGGGGAAGCGCCGGCGTCGTTCCTGCTGCCGACGCGGCAGGCGGAGCTCTTCCGCTCCTGCCTCGCCGCCGGCCTGCGCGTCGTCAAGCCGATGACCTATATGACGCTCGGCGAGTACCGCGAGCCCGCAGGCGCCTGGATTCCCACCGTGCTCTATTGAAGCCCGGGCGTCAGGAACCTGACGCGCCGGAAAGCGCCAGTTCACGGACTGGGCGGCGTTTCAGCCGGTGGAGGTAGCGGGACGGATGGTCGATACGTGGAGCGGATACGACACCGAGGCGTTGCGCGCGCGGATCGCGGAGGTCGAGCGCGAGAAGGCCGAGGTCGAGGCGTTCGCCGCGATCGCCGCGCACGAGATGCTGAAGCCGCTCGTGATGACCGAGGCGTACGCGGCGATCGTCTCCGCGCGGCTGGACGACGAGGCGCACGCTGACTCGCGGCGCGACCTCGACGCGCTCGCCCGCGGCGCCGCGCGCGTGCGGCAGCTCGTCGAGACGCTCCTGCACGAGGCGCGCTCGAGCGGCCGCAAGCTCCGGCGCCGCCCCGTCGACCTGCAGAAGCTGGTCCGTGACTGCGTCGGGCTGCTGGCGCCCGAGATCGAGTCACGCGACGCCGAGGTCGTCTACGAGGACCTGCCGCCGGTGGTCGGCGAGCAGGCGCTGCTCAGCGGACTGCTGATGAACCTGCTGATCAACGCGCTGAACTACTCGCCGCGCCGCGCCGGCGTGATCCGCGTCTGCGCGGCGCGCGAGCCCACCGCCTGGCGCGTCGCGGTGGAGAGCGAGGGACCGACGATCCCGGAGGAGGACCGCCACCGCATCTTCGAGCCGTTCCACCGCGGCCGCGGCGAGCGGCGCGCGCGCGGCACCGGGCTCGGCCTCGCGATCTGCCGGCGGATCGTCGACCGCCACGGCGGTGAGATCGGCGTCGTCCCGGTCAACGGCAGCGGCAACCGCTTCTTCTTCACGCTTCCCGCCTAGCGGCGCCAGCGTTCGTTCATCGGTCACATCGCTCCGTCGCGTCGGGTCATCACGGCAGACCCGCGAGATCCCGACGATTTGACAAGGAGAGCAGCGATGCGAGTGTTCGTAGCAGGAGCGAGCGGTGCGATCGGCGCCCGGCTCGTCCCGCAGCTCGTCGAGGCCGGCCACGACGTGATCGGCAGCTTCCGCTCACCTGGCAACGCCGAGCGCGTGCGGGCGCTCGGCGCCGAGCCGGTCGCGCTCGATCTGCTCGACCGCCGCGCGGTGCGCAAGGCCGTGCTGGAGAGCGCGCCCGACGCGATCGTCCACCAGGCGACCGCGCTCGCGAACATGCGGTTCTCGCGGCGCTTCGACCGCGCGTTCGCGCCGACCAACCGGCTGCGGACCGAGGGCACCGGCGCGCTGCTGGCCGCCGCGCGCGAGGCCGGGGTGCGGCGGTTCGTCGCGCAGAGCTTCGCCAGCGCGCGCTACGAGCGCGCCGGCGGCTGGGTGAAGACCGAGGACGACCCGCTCGACCCCGACCCCGCGCCGACGATGCGCCAGACAGCCGCCGCGATGCGCCATCTCGACGAGGCCGTCGTCGACGCGGGCGGGATCGCGCTGCGCTACGGCGGCTTCTACGGCGCCGCCAACGACGGGCTGCTCGAGCCCGTGCGCAAGCGGCAGTTCCCGATCGTCGGCGACGGCGACGGCGTCTCCTCGTTCATCCACCTCGATGACGCCGCCGCCGCGACCGTGCTGGCGCTCGCGCACGATCGCGCGGGCATCTTCAACGTCGTCGACGACGAGCCGGCGCCGGTGCGCGAGTGGCTGCCGGTGCTAGCGGACGTGCTCGGCGCCAGTCCGCCGCGCCGCGTGCCGCGCTGGGTTGCGCGGCTGCTCGCGGGCGACGCTGCGGTGATGATGGGAACGGAGTCGCGCGGCGCCTCGAACGCGAAGGCCAGGCGCGAGCTCGGCTGGGAGCCGCGCCACGCTAGCTGGCGCCAGGGCTTCGCGGCCGCGTACGCCCGGGGCGGCGCGCGGCTCAGCAGCGCAGCCTGACCGGCGGTCGGGAACGCAGTCCTCGCACCGGCACGGCGGCTTACAGCGCGTCGACGACCGCGTCGATCGTCAGCGCGCCGCGCGCGCGGGCGACGGATACGCGATGGTGCCCATCGCGCACCGCGAAGCCGTCCTCGACGGGCGTGACGGTGATCGGCGGCAGCACGGTGCCGCGGTGCTCCGCCAGCCAGACGCGCTCCCACCGCGCCCGCGCGACAGGCGCGGGCCGGAAGTGGCTGTCGAACTGGGCCGCGCGGCTCGGCTCGAGCGTGCCGTTTATCGCGGCGAGCGGGATCTCGCGGATCCCGCCGCCGATAGCGGCGGCGGCGCGCGCCTCGTAGACGCGCAGCCGTGTGCACGCCGAGGCGCGCCGCAGACGGCTGACGATCGAGGCGCGGCGGCGCGCCCGGGCGAGGCGGGAGAAGGCGCGCTGGGCGTCTACGTGGCTGGAACCGGTGGAGAGCATGGGGAGTCCTTCTAGGAGCGGGGAGGTGCGGTGGTGGAGCGGATGACGAGCTCGGCGGGGAGGAGAACCGATTCGCGGTCGTCGGAGTCGAGCAGGAGCCGGACCGCGGCGGCGCCCTTCTCGGTGTGCGGTTGGTGGACGGTGGTCAGCGGCGGGGAGGCCGTTGCCGCCTCGGGGATGTCGTCGAAGCCGATCACGGAGAGGTCGGCGGGGATCTCGAGCCCGCGCTCGGCGGCCGCGTCCATCACGCCGAGCGCGAGGACGTCGGCGAAGGCGAGCACGGCCGTGGGCGGCTCGGGCAGATCCAACAGCTGTTGCGCGGCGATCCGCCCGGTCTCGCGGCGGTGACCGGGACCGCTCGCGACCGGCGTCGCGGGGTCCAGTCCGGCGGAGAGCCAGCCCCCGAGCCGCTCGGCGCCGACGAAGTAGTCCGTGTGGTCCTGGGCCTCGGCGAGCGTTCGCGACGGGTTTCCCCAGCCGTGCACGAGCGCGATCCGGCGATGGCCGAGCTCGAGCAGGTGCTCGGCCATCTTGCGCGAGGCGCCGCGGTCGTCGACGTTCACGCGCGGGGCGCCGTCCGCGACCGGCTCGTGGTCGACGAGCGCATACGGGAGCCCGCGCTCCTGCACGGCGCGCAGGCGCGCGTCGTTCTGCGTCACGGAGTACAGGACGAAGCCGTCGACGAGCGCCGTGCGCACGTGCCTCTCGTCGGCACCCTCGAGCAACGGGACGAGCGTCAGGCCGAGCGAGCGTGCCTCGCACTCCGTCGCGACGCCGAGCACGAGCTGCGCGGTCGCGGGATCGGTCAGCGCCGCGGTGAGCGAGTAGTCGAACACGAGCCCGAGCGATCCGGTGCGGCCGCTCGCGAGCCCGCGCGCCATCGGGTTGGGCCCGTGATAGCCGAGCTCGCGCGCCGCGGCGAGCACGCGCTCGCGCAGCGCCGGCGAAAGCTGGTCGGGCCGGTTGAAGGCGTTCGACACCGTCATGCGCGAGACGCCGACGTGCTCGGCGACCGTCGCGAGCGTGGGGTGTTTGCTTCCGTTCGTGCGACCCATTAGCTGTACCGGTAAAGACTATACCGGTACAGAAGCGCATTCGTCAAGCGCGGACCACGAATCATCCTTTCCGCTACGGCCGCAGCTCGACGAGCGTCGCGTCGTCGTACGCGGTTGCCCAGACCGACCCACCGAGCTCGACCACGTCGCCCCCGCTCGGCAGCTCCGGCGCCTCGATCGTCTCCGCGATCCGGCGGCTCCCCGGATCGATCCGCGTCAGGAAGTGCCCGCCTTCCTCGCGCACCCAGACCGCGTCGGGGGTTGCGAAGAGCGACCCGCCGTAGCGCGGATGCACGTCGTACACCGCAAGGACGTCGAGCGTCTTCGGCTCGATCTGCGCGACGCCGCGCTCGAATCCGACCCAGACGTGGTCGCTGACCGCGGCGTTCGTCGCGCCCGCGAGCGCGAGCTCGCCGGTCACTGCCCCCTTTGCGGCGTCGATGCGCAGGACGCGATCGTCGTCCGGGCACATCGCCCAGAGCGTGTCGCCGGCTGCGGCGAGCTCCGCGCAGCTAAAGTCGAGCGCGACGGTCTTGGCCGGCTTGTTGTCGCGCGGGTCGATCGCGGTCAGCTTCGCGCCCGCGTCGGTGAGCGCCCAGACGCGATCGGCGGCGCTGACGATCCGTCCCTGGACGGGCAGCTTGTCGATCCGAACGGTGGCGGCGACAGCGTTCTTGGCGGGATCGATCCGCGTGATCACGCCCTCCCGCGGGCATGACCAGATCGCCTCCTCGCTCGCTCCGATGCCCTGGCAGAGATGCTCCCCCCGCAGGCTCGAAGGGATCCGCGCGATGACCTTGCCGGTGTCGGGGTCGACGCGGACGACGCCGGCATCGTCGCGCTTGATCCACAGCGAGCCAAAGGCCGACACCGTCCAGTCGGGATTCCGGATCGACAGCTCCGTCAGTTGGACATCCGACAGGTCGACGCTCTCGGCCCCGGCGGCGGCGATCGGCTTGGGCAGGCTCGAGCGCGCTTGCGTCGACGCTCGCCCCTCCTCCCCGCCGCCCTCATCGTCACCGCCGCAGCCGACGAGTGCGGCGGTGGTCAACCCAATCGCAGTGAGTATGTTGAGGCGTGCGTTCATGCGCGAGACGCTCGCGTTCGGCGCTTGCCGCTCGCTGACAAACGCCTGACAAACGAATGGCGAAGCGGGTGTAGATTCGGCCCTTGGGCACGAATCTGGACTTTCGGATCCTCGGCCCGCTCGAGGTCACGGCTGGGCCGCGGCCGCTCCGCCTCGGCGGTGCGAAGCAGCGCGCGCTGCTGGCGCTGCTCCTGCTGAACGTGAACGACGCCGTCGCCGCCGACCGTCTGATCGACGAGCTGTGGGGCCGCTCGCCGCCGGCGGACGCTCCCACCGCGCTGCAGGCGCACGTCTCGCGGCTGCGCAAGCTGCTCGAGCCCGACCACGGCGGCGCGCCGAAGCTGCTGGTCACGAAGCCCGAGGGCTATGCGCTGCTGATCGCGCCGCAGCAGCTCGATCTCAACCGGTTCGAGCACGCCGTGCGCGACGGCCGCCGCCAGCTCGAGCAAAGCGACCCGGAAGCGGCGTCACGAACGCTGCGCGCGGCGCTCGACCTGTGGCGCGGCAAGCCGCTCGCCGGGCTCGAGTACGAGGCGTTCGCGGCGGATGCGATCCGCGCGCTCGAGGACCTCCGGCTAGAAGCCGTCGAAGCGCGGATCGAGGCCGATCTGGCGCTCGGCGGGCACTCGGAGGTGACGCCGGAGCTGGTCGAGCTGGTGCGCCGGCACCCGCTGCGTGAGCGCCTGCGCGGCCAGCTGATGCTCGCGCTGTACCGGTCGGGTCGCCAGGCGGACGCGCTGGCGGCGTACGACGAGGGGCGCCGCGTGTTCGCCGAGGAGCTAGGGATCGCGCCCGGCGCCCCGCTGCGGCAGCTGCACGAGCGGCTCCTCGCCCAGGACCCGGCGCTCGATGCGCCGGCGAGGAGCGCAGCCGCAGCGGCGCTGCCGCGGGCGCCGAACCGGCGGCGTGCGATCGGCCTCGGCCTGGCGGCCGTGGTGGCGATCGGCACCGCGATCGCCCTCGTCGCGCTGATCGGCGGTGATCGCGACGCGACGGCGGCGCCGGCAGAAGGAACGCTGTATGCGCTCTCGGCGAAGACCGGCGAGCGCCTCGACGAGGCGATCGAGATTGGCGGCGCGCCGGTCGCGGTCACCGCCGACGGCACCCGCGTCTGGACGCTCGATGCCGACCGCCAGACGATCTCGCGGGCCGACCCCGGCTCCGGCGCGGTCGCCACGTTCGGCGTCGGCGCCACGCCGATCGATCTCGAGGGCGGCGCCGCTTCGCTGTGGGCCACGGTCGGCGAGCGCGTCCGCGGCGTGCAGACGGCCGGTCCGCTCGGAACCGCGATCGCCCGCGTGGATCCGACGACGTCGACCGTGCGCGCCCGCATCGTGATCACGCGCCGCGGCCCCGCCGTCTCGACCGCCGCCGACGATCAGATCGCGGTCGAGCCGGACGCGGTCTGGGCGATCGGCTCCGATCACAGCGTCGCCCGGATCGATCCGCGCACGAACCGCGTGACCGCGACGATCCGCGGCCTCGAGGCGCAGGCGATCGCCACCGGCGACGCGGGAACCTGGGTCCTGGCAGCCGACGGGACCGTGGCTCGGATCGCGGCGCGGGGCGGCCGCTTTCTCGAGCGGGCGCGAGTCGGCGCCTCGGCCGTCGCCTCGATCGCCGTCGGCGACGGCGCGGTCTGGGTCAGCGCACCGGGCGATGGCACGGTGTGGCGCATCGATCCCGCGGCCCGGCCGGCGATGCGCACGATCGACGTCGGCACCGGGGCGACCGCGCTCGACTTCGGCGGCGGCGCGCTGTGGGTCGCCAATCCGCTGCGGGGCACGGTCTCGCGCATAGACCCCGAGGCGAACGCCGTGACCGCGACCGCCCGGCTGGGCGGATCGCCGCGTGCGGTCACGGTCGCCGGCGATACGGTCTGGGCCGCCGTGGCGCCCGGCGGCGACCGGCCGCTCCCGGCGGACACCGGCGCGCCGGGCGGCCGGATCCATGCGGCGTGCGAGTCGACCTTCTTCGGCGGCGAAGGCGAGCCTGACGCGCTGATCGTCTCCGATCTCCCGCTGCAGGGCGGTGTCCGGATCTCGGTCCAGCAGATGGTCCAGGCGGTGGCGCTGGTCGTGCGCAGCCGCGGCTTCCGCGCGGGCGACCTGACCGTCGGCTACCAGTCGTGCGACGACTCGGTCGCTCGCACCGGCCTCTTCGACTCGGGCAAGTGCGCTGCCAATGCGCGCGCCTACCGCCGTGACGCCCGCGTGCTCGGGATCGTCGGCACCTTGAACTCGCCCTGCGCCGTCGCCGCGCTGCCCGTTCTCAATGCCGGCCCTGAACCGGCTCCGGCGATGATCTCCCCGCTGAACTCCTATGTCGGGCTCACGCGCCCGGCTCGCGGTGCGCCCCCGGGCGAGCTCGAATCGCTGTATCCGGACGGGAAGCGCAACTTCGCCCGCGTCTATCCCGCCGACGATCATCAGGCCACCGCGCTCGCCGGTCTAGCGCAGCGGATCGGCGCCGAGCGCGTGTTCGTCCTGGACGACGGCGATCTTCTCTACGGGGACATGCTGGCGGACCGCTTCGTGCGCGAGGCGCGCGCACGTGGGCTGGCGGTCGTCGGGCGGAGTCAGTGGAACCCTCGCGCACGCACGTATCGCGAGCTTGCCGCGACGGTCGGTGCGGCGCGACCCGATGCGGTCCTTCTCAGCGGCACCCTGAGCTCCAACGGGGCGGCGGTGCTGCGTGCGCTGCGAAAGCGCCTCGGCCGGCGACCGGCGGTGCTCCTCCACGACGGGTTCACCCCGACGGGGCTGCTCGTCGACCAGGCCGGTGCCGCCGCCGGCGGCGCGTACATGAGCGTGGCCGGGATGATCACCGAGCAGCTCCCGGCGGCGCGGCGCCTGGCGGAGGAGCTCGGCGGGACGTTGCCCGGAGTCCCGATCGAGCCCAGCGCGATCTATGCCGCGGCCGCGACCGGCGTGCTGATGGACGCGATCGCCCGATCCGACGGGACGCGACGGTCGGTGGTGAAGGAGATGCTGGCCACCGACGCCGAGCGCAGCGTCATCGGCCGGATCCGCTTCGACCACAACGGCGACGTGGAGTCGGCGCCGGTGACGATCCTGCGAATCCAGCCCGGGGCGCGCGACCTGCCGACCTTCCGCGACGCCGTTCCCGAGGCGGTGGTGCGCCCGTGAGACCGGCTAGAGCCAGCCCTTCTCCTCGGCGATGCGCAGTGCGTCGGCGCGGTTGCGGGCTCCGAGCTTGCGGATCGCCGCGCTGAGGTAGTTGCGGACCGTGCCCTCCGAGAGGTAGAGCGACGCCGCGATCTCCGCCGCGGTCGCCTCACTCTGCGCCGCCGCGAGGACGTCGTGCTCGCGCTCGGTGAGCGGGCTCACGCCGTCCGCGATCGCCGCCGCGGCGAGACCGGGGTCGATGACGCGGTTCGGCATGACATTCGTCACGTCTGCCGGGCCGAACGACTACCCGCCGAACACG
>Ga0081538_10005940_pt1 | contig 10867 bp, 10 predicted proteins | sample TabmetS5T2R1_FD_71022 | JGI IMG/M metagenome (GOLD analysis project Ga0081538, IMG submission 71022) | Tabebuia heterophylla rhizosphere microbial communities from the University of Puerto Rico - S5T2R1 | ecosystem: Host-associated > Plants > Roots > Rhizosphere ...
GGAGATCGCGCTCGGAACCGAGCGCCCGGTTCTGACCTCCTCCTTTATTCGCTCGTACATGACGATGTTGGCGTCGGCCGCCACCGCCAGCGTGAGCACCATTCCCGCAATGCCCGGAAGCGTGAGCGTGATCGGGATCAGCTTCACGAGCGCGAACAGGAAGATCGCGTAGATGATCAGCGCGACCGTCGCGACCAGCCCGAGCACGCGGTAGAAGACGAGCAGGAAGAGGATCGTCAGGGCGAGTCCGACGGCAGCGGCGGTCAGGCCCTGGTCGAGCGCCTGCTGGCCGAGCGTGGCCGAGACCTGGGTCTGGGAGATCAGCTTGAGCTCGATCGGGAGCGCGCCGATGCGGAGGCTCTCGGCGAGGTCCTGGGTCTCCTCGATCGTCCCGATCCCCTCGATCTGCGCCCCAGTGCGGCCGTCGATCCCCTCGGGGTTCTGGATGAAGTCGATCGTCGCTAGCGAGACGATCTTGTTGTCGAGCGTGATCGCGAAGCGCTGGAAGGCCTGCTCGCGGTCGCTGCCGGGCGGCAGGATGATCTTCGAGCCCCGGTCGGCCAGCCGCCTCGTGACCCGCGCGAACGCCTCGCGGCCCTGATCGGTGAACTCCATCGTCACGATCGGGGCGTTGGTGTTCTGGTCGAACTGCTGCTCGGGGTTCTTGATGTCGTTGCCCGAGAGCTCGGAGTCGTCCTCGATGACGAAGAAGTTCTTGATCTGCGGCGGCTGGTTCTCGACCGGCTCCCCCTCGACCACGACCACGCCCTCGGGGACCTTGATCACACGCGACCCGCTAGGCGGGCCGCCCGATCCGAGCGCCTCGAGCTCGGACTTGCACTCGGTGTCCTTCGCGTACTCGGGCGACGGTCCGGGCTGCGGCTCGTAGTCGGCGAGGAGCTCGTCGCAGGAGCCCGACGGCTCGTAGTCGGCTGTGCGGACCGGCTTCTTGTCGGGACCTATCGGCAGCCGGTCCGGACCGAACAGGTAGTAGCGATCGCCCGCTGTGTTGTTGTCCTTGTCCGCCTCCGCGGGCGTGTCCTCGGAGCCCTCGGGGACGTCGGCCTGCTCGGCCTTGCCCTCCTGCGTGGAGGCGAACTCGACCGCGTCGTAGAGGGACTTCGTTCCCCTGAACGGGTCGTCAGGCCCGCGCTCGCCGAGGACGTTTGCCTCCCAGTCGTAGAACTGCAGCTGGGCGGTGGTGCCGACCTGCTGGATCGCCCGCTCGGCGTTCTGCACGTCGGGCAGGCCGATGGAGATCTGGTCGCGGCCGGAGCGCTGAATCTCGGGCTCGGAGACACCGAGGGCGTCGGTGCGCTTGCGGATCGTCTCGACCGAGTCGTCGAGGGCCTGCTGCGTGACCTCCGGGACCTGCGGCGTGGGCCGGCCCTGGTAGACAAGCTCGATGCCGCCCTTGAGGTCGAGCCCCAGCTTGGTCGGCTTGGTCAGGATCACCGCGATCGCGGCACCGAGCAGCACGACCACGAGCCCAAGGATCGTGAGGTTTCGGACCTTGTTGGTCATCGCGGCGTGAGCACGAGCAGAAGGCCCCCGTCGTCGTCATAGGCGGGGAAGATGTCTGCCTTGGCCGGCTCGGGGCGATCTCCTTCCGCGTGCACCACGACCGGCTTGTCGAGCACCCGTACGCCCCACTCGAGGGCGGTGGCGATGTAGTCGTCCCCGTTCTCAAACTGCAGCTTCAGGACCTCCTGGGCAGGCCTGCCCATCACGTCGAGGTCGCCCAGCCCGGTCAGCTCCCGCGCGCCCCGGCCGGTGCCGATCAGCCGCCCTTCCTGGTCGAGGATGAAGAAGGCGGCGTTGGGGGCCGGGTAGTAGTCGTCGAGCAGCTCGAAGAGGAAGCCGAAGCCGCACTTCTTGCAGCCCTTGGCGCGGCTCTGGAAGCCGGCCGTGCGCTCAGATGACTCGCTGCGGTTGCCGCAGTTCGGGCAGATGAAGATGGCCATGCGAAGGACTTAGGGTAGGCGGTCGCCTAAAGGGCAGGTTAGTCGGGCCCTCAGAAGAGCTGCTGCGCGGCCTGGCGCGGCGCCGCCAGCCCCACATGAGCAAACGCGGCGGCGGTGGCCACCCTTCCGCGCGGCGTGCGCATGAGCAGGCCCTGCTGGAGCAGGTAGGGCTCGTAGACGTCCTCGATCGTGTCGGGCTCCTCCCCCACCGCGACCGCCAGAGTGGAGAGCCCAACCGGCCCCCCGCTGAACTTCCCGCAGATCGCGCTAAGGATGTCGCGGTCCAGCCGGTCGAGGCCGGCGGCGTCCACCTCGAGAAGCTCGAGCGCCTCACGGGCGACCGGCTCGTCGATGTGACCCGCACCGCGTACCTCGGCGAAGTCGCGCACGCGCTTGAGCAGGCGGTTGGCCACGCGCGGCGTGCCGCGCGAGCGGGCCGCGATCGTCTCGGCGCCCGGGTCGTCGATCTCCACCTCGAGGATCCCTGCCGAGCGCCGGACGATGCGCGCCAGGTCGCCGGGCTCGTAGAGCTCCAGCCGGTGGCTGACCCCGAAACGGTCCCGCAGCGGGGTGGTGAGCAGTCCCGCGCGCGTAGTCGCGCCGATCAGCGTGAACGCCGGCAGGTCGAGGGTCACCACCGCCGCCCCGGCGCCCTGGCCAACAGTGATCGGCAGCCGCCGGTCCTCCATCGCCGGGTAGAACGTCTCCTCGAGCGCCCGCGGCAGCCGGTGGATCTCGTCGACGAAGAAGACGCTCTGCGGGTGGAGCGCGGTGAGGTAGCTCGCGATGTCGCCCTTGCGCTCGAGCGCGGGGCCGGCTGTGGGAACGAACTCAACGCCGAGCTCGTTGGCGACGATCTGCGCGAGCGAGGTCTTGCCGAGCCCCGGTGGGCCCGCGAACAGCACGTGGTCGAGCGCCTCGCCACGGGCCTTGGCGGCCTCGATGAAGACGGCGAGCTGCTCCTTGACGCGCTCCTGGCCGACGAAGTCCTCGAGTCGCTTCGGCCGCAGCGAGCGGTCGAGGTCGTCCTCGGCCGGAAGCGGCGCGGGGTCGTGGATGCGCTCGACGCCGGGCGTGCGGATGCTGCCGCTCACCGTGCAGCCCTCAGGGCCTCGGAGATGAGGTCCTCGGGCGTCTCACCGGCCGCCTGGTCGAGCAGCGAGTCAGTCTCCTGCGGGCTGAAGCCGAGGCCGATGAGGCCCTCGCGCGCGAGGGTGCGCGGATCGTCCGAGGCGGTGCGGCGCACCACGATCTCGTCCGAGACTCGCCCCGCCACCTTTTCGCGCAGCTCGACGATGATGCGCTCCGCGGTGCGCTTGCCGATACCGGGGACTGCCTGGAAGCGGGCGCTGTCGCCCGAGGCGATCGCATTCAGGAGCTCGCGCGGGGTGCCGCCGGAGAGCACCGCGAGCGCCACCTTCGGGCCCACGCCCTGGACGCCGATCAGGAGCAGGAAGAGCTCTCGCTCGGCCTCGGTCGAGAAGCCGAAGAGGTGGATGCCGTCGTCGCGCAGCACGAGGTGCGTGAAGAGGCGGCTCTCTTGGCCGGCGGCGGGGACATCGGCCAGCGTGCCGGAGGAAACGGCCATCCGGTAGCCGACCCCGCCGGCCTCGATCACAACCTCGCCCGCGAGCCTCGTCACGACCTCACCGCGCACCAAAGCGATCACGCGAACGCCCTCCTGCGCTTGCGGGGGAGCGACAGCCTGCGCCTCAGCCGGTGCCGCCACCTCATCCCAGCGCCTCCTTCAGCGGCGCGGAGTTCGCGTGGCAGATCGCGACCGCGAGCGCGTCCGCCGCGTGGTCGGGCCGCGGGAGCTCGGGAAGCGCTAGCAGGGCGCCCACCATCCGCTGCACCTGCTCCTTGCCGGCGCCGCCGCTCCCGCACACGGCCTGCTTGACGACCTGCGGGGTGTAGGAGAAGCACGGGATCCCGGCCATGCCGGCCGACAGCAGCACGACCCCGCGCGCCTGCCCAACCGCGAATGCGCTGTGGGCATTGCGCCCGAAATAGAGGTCCTCGATCGCGACCGCGGCGGGCCTGTGCTCCCGGATCAGGTCGCAGACGCGCGCGTGGATGTCCGCCAGCCGCCGTTCGAGCGGGGCGCCGGGTCGCGTCTGGATCACGCCGCCGTCGAGCGCCGCCAGCCTGCGGCCACGGGAGAGCACCACGCCATATCCCATGTGCGCGGTGCCGGGGTCGATGCCGAGTACCACCACCTATGGGTGGGATTCTGCGCGCGGGGGCGGACGCCTTCTCTAGCGCGTCCCGTGCCAGGTCACCCAGCCGAAGAGGAACTGGCACGGCAGGCGAGCCCACAGCGCCGGAGCGGGGATCTGGGGGAATTCCTCCGAGTTGACTGTCATGTGGATGTTCGCCGGGTAGACCGCGGCGAGCGTGGCCAGCAGCCACCAGCGCGCCGCGCGGCGGGTGCCGTCGGGCAGCACCGCGATGCCTCCGGCGATCTCGGCGATGCCGCTGGCCACCACGAGCTCCTTGCGCCAGCGCGCCAGCGGCGGCGGCACTATCGCCTCGTACTGGCGCGGGATTACGAAGTGAAGCGTGCCCGCGACGATCCAGAAGAGCGCCGTTCCCAGCCGGGCCCGGCGAGTCCGTCCTGGCATCTAGCCCGCTGCCGCCACCCGCTCGAGCACGTCGGAGTCCACGTCGAAGTTGGCGTGGACGGCCTGCACGTCGTCCGAGTCCTCGAGCGCCTCGATCAGGCGCATAAGGCCGGCGACCCTAGCCTCCTCGACAGGCGTGCGGGTGGTGGGCCGTTGAACCAGCTCCACCGACTCGATCTCGACACCCTCCGCGGCGAGAGCGTCGCGCACAGCCGAGACCTCGGTCGGCGCGGTCACGATCTCCCAGACGTCGCCGTCGGCCAACACGTCTTCGGCGCCGGCGTCGATCGCGGCGAGCAGCTCGTCCTCCGAGTAGCGCGAGCCGTCGACGACGATCTCGCCCTTCTTCTCGAAGGTCCACGCCACCGATCCGGGCTCGCCGAGGCTGCCGCCGTGCTTGGTGAACGTGTGGCGCACCTCCGAGCCGGTGCGGTTGCGGTTGTCCGTGAGCGCCTCGACGAGAATCGCCACCCCGCCCGGCCCGTAGCCCTCGTAGAGCACCTCCTCGAAGGAATCCGCATCCGAGTCCGCTCCGGTCCCCTTGGCGATGGCGCGCTCGATGTTGTCCTTGGGCATTGAGGCGTCGCGGGCCTTCTGCACGGCGAGCGCCAGTGCTGGATTGCCGTCAGGGTCTCCCCCACCGTCACGCGCCGCGACCGTGATCGCGCGCGTCAGCTTCGTGAACAGCGCCCCGCGCTTGGCGTCGACTGCCTTCTTCTTGTGCTTGATCGAGGCCCATTTGGAATGCCCGGCCATGGCCGGCAAGGGTATCGCCGGGGATCAGCGGCGAGCCACGCCCAGGATGCGCGGCGCTACCGGGAAGGCGAGCGCTCCGGGCGGGAAGTGAAAACCCCGACAGCGAACGACCGTGAAGCCGGACGCTTCGATCGCCGTGAGCGTGTCGCGGTTCGGGTGGCAGCCGCCCATCAGCCGTGGCCAGACGTGGTCGACGGCGTCCTGCCAGCGCGCCCGCGCGGGTTCGCGGCCGCGCACGTGCTCATAGAAGCGCAGCTCGCCTCCGGCCCGGACAACGCGACGCAGATCACGCAGCGCGACCTCTTGGTCCGGAACCGAACAGAGCACGCCCGCGAGCACCGCTGCGTCGAAGGAGGCCTCCTCGAACGGAAGCTCACCGGCAAGGCCGTCGAGCACCCGGGTCTCGACCGGCAGCCGGGCTGCGGACTCGAGAGCGCGTGAGCGTAGGTAGGGCTCCGGCTCCACCGCCACGAGCTCGCGCACGGTCGCCGGGTAGTGGGGAAAGTTGATCCCGGTGCCGGCCCCGACCTCCAGAACCCTGCCTGTCAGGCCGCGCAGCAGCTCGTCACGCAGCTCGGCCTGGCCCCGCTGCTCGTCACGGGCGGCGTTCCACTCGAGCAGCCGGGCGAACAGAGGATGGCGAACGGGGGATCCGCGGCCGGCCATGCGGCCAACCCTACTGCCGCGCCGTCCACTGGCCCGCTAGGGGCCCGGCTTCGTGTCGTGGAGCGACATCGAGGCGGGAACGTTGAGCCCGGAAGCGTTCCAGGGCCCGGGCCGGCCGGGAGTCGGCGCCCGAAGCGCAGGCTACGCTCGACATCATGCTGCTCCGGTTAGCGCTCGGGGCGTTCGTTCTGGTCACCTGCATGGCGGCCTACCCCGGCCCGGCGGGCGCGGCCGTACCCCCGATCGGCGACGGCGCCTGGTCCTGGTTCGGCGACCCGCGAGCGGTCACCCACAACGGCCGCACCTACGTCGGCTGGGTCGATCTCGAAGGTGACATCAAGGTCAGCTCGTTCGACCACGCGAGCGGCGAGCGCGTGACCGCTGTGCTCGCCGCGCGCCTGAACCGCGACGACCACGCGAATCCCTCCATCCACGTACGGCCGGACGGGCGCCTCGTCGTCTTCTACTCCCGCCACGTGGGGCCGGCGATGCACTATCGCGTGTCCTCGCAGCCCGGCGACGTCAGCTCGTGGGAGGCGCCGCAGACGCTCCCCGTGAACGTCCCGGGCATCCGCGGGTACACGTATCCGAACCCGATCAGGCTTGCGGCCGAGGGGCGGACCTACCTGTTCTGGCGGGGCGGCAACTACAACCCGACCTTCTCGGTCCAACAGGACGGGTCGAGCACCTGGTCGCCGGCGCGCAACCTGATGGTCAAGCCGAACGAGCGCCCGTATGCCAAGTTCGCCGACAGTGGTGGCGACACGATCCACGTCGCCTACACAAACGCCCACCCGAACGAGTTCCCGAGCGTGAACCTCTATTACGCGCGGATCAGGGCAGGCCGGATCGAGCGCGCGGGCGGACAGCAGATCGGCACGCTCGACGGCGCCCCGATCGCACCGGAGACCGGCGACCTGATATTTGACCGGGCGGAGCCGTCGTGGGTGCATGACGTGGCGGCCGATTCGGCGGGTAACCCGGTCATCGTCTTCGCGAGCTTCCCTTCGCCGAGCGACCACCGCTACCACTACGCGCGCTGGACGGGGAGCGCCTGGCAGGTCCACGAGATCACGGCCGCGGGCGCGTCCTTCCGCGAGGAGCTGCGTCCGGCCGACTACTACTCGGGCGGGCTGACGCTCGACCACGAGGACCCATCGCGCGTCTATCTGTCGCGGCAGACGGGCTCGAGCTGGCAGGTGGAGACCTGGACCACCCAGGACGGCGGGGCGAGCTGGACCCAGCAGGGGGTCAGCGCTCCGTCGCCCGAGAAGAATGTGCGCCCGGTCTCGCCGCGGGGGATGACGCCGTTCGGCGGCGACCTGAACGTCGTATGGATGCGCGGCGCCTACCCCAACTACGTGGACTACCGCACCTCGATCGCCGCCTTCATCCTCGACGGCTCGAACCTGCCGCCCGTCGCCGACGCCGAACCCGCCGTGCGGAGCGGCCCGGCTCCGCTCGAGGTGCGCTTCGACGGGTCCCTGTCCCGGGACCCGGACGGCGCGATCACGAGCTGGGAGTGGGACTTCGGAGATGGGACGAGCGCCTCCGGCGCGGAGATCACCCACACCTATGCCGCAGGCGGCCGCTACTTCCCGTCGCTGACGGTGAGGGACGGGGCGGGCGCCACGGCGACCCTCGTGGAGGAGATCACCGTCGGCCTCCCCGCGGCGCCCGTCGTCCACAGCGGCGGGGCGAGCGGCAACACCGTCCACGGCGCCATCGATCCGGAGAACCAGCCCACGCAGTGGCAAGTCGAGTACGGGCCCACCGACGAGTACGGGGCGGTCACTGCCAGCGGACAGCTTCCCGGTGACGATGCTCTCCATCAGGTCGAGACGAGCCTGCCCGGCCTCGTGCCCGGCCGCCTTTACCACTACCGCCTCGTCACCACGAACGCATCGGGCAGCAGGGAGGGCCGGGACCGCGTGATGATCGCCGGGCGAACACCGGGCTCCGATGCCTACCGCGAGGCGGTTGTCGGAACACCGGGCCTCGACTCCTACTGGCGCCTCGGCGAGCTCGCGGGCGCAGCTGCCGCGAACAGCGCCGGCGGCCCACCCGGCTCGTTCACGGGACGCTTCGTGCTTGGGCAGCCAGGCGTCCTCGGGCCGATCGGTGACACCGCGGCAAGCTTCGACGGGGCAAGCGGCGAGGTCGCGGCACCCGGTTCAGCGCTTGCGAGTCCAGCCGCGACGATCGAGGGCTGGTTCAACTGGCGGGCGGGCACGAGCGTCCTGCGGGACTCCACCTCTACCGGCGGAACCGGCTGGCTGCCCGCCTTCAACAACAACGGGACCCTTCACTACCGCCTGGGCGGGAATGGATTCGACACCGGCCTCCCCGTCGGCGCAGTCCGCGACGGCGCCTGGCATCACCTGATCGCGGTCAAGGACGGAGCGGCGGCGCGGCTGTACGTCGACGGAACCCTGGTGCACCAAGCCGGAAGCGGCGCGGGCTCGCAATCCGCCCTGGGCCCGTGGCACATCATGCGGAACGGGACCACCGCCAACTTCTCCGAGGGCGAGGCGGACGAGGTAGCCCTCTACACGCGGGCGCTCGGGGCCGGCGAGATCAGGGCCCACTACGACCTGGCGCGGGCTGTCGCGGGAGCACCGCTGCCCGCCGAGCCCACAGCGCCGGCGGCCGAACCGCCGGCCGCCGGGGCCGGACGCGCCGGAGGTGTGCTGCGCCGCCCGGCCCGGCGGGCACGCCCCCGCGCCGGCTCCGCATCACTCCGCCGCGGCCGGCTCACCGTGTTCGGCGCACCACGGCGGTCGAACCGGATCGTCGCGCGCAGGAAGGGCGCGGCTTGGCGCGTGTCCGACGCGGCGGCGCCGCTGCGAGCCGGTCCCGGCTGCCGCAAGCTGAGCGCGCGCACCGTGAGCTGTCCCCTCGCGCGCGTCCGATCGATCGCGCTCTACGGCGGCGACGGCCACGACCGGCTGACGGTGATCGGCCGGATCCGCGCCCTGCTCGTGGGCGGGCGCGGGCGCGACCGGCTCGCAGGAGGGGCGCGCGCCGTCTTCCGCGGAGGACCGGGCGCCGACCGGGTGGTGCGCACGAACTGACGACTCAGGTCACTAGACGAGAAACTTCCCGTCGCGCTGGAGCTCTTCCCCGTCGACCGTGATCGAGCCGCCCTTGCGGAGGTCGCAGACCATGTCCCAGTGGACGGCGGAGCTGTTGGTGCCGCCGCTCTCGGGGTAGGACATCCCGATCGCCATGTGGACCGTCCCGCCGATCTTCTCGTCGAGCAGGATCTCCTTTGTGCCTGTGGCGATCCCGAAGTTGGTGCCGATGCCGAGCTCGCCGAGGCGGCGCGCGCCCTCGTCGGTGTCGAGCATCTCGAGGAGGAACTCCTCGCCCTGCTCGGCCGACGCGTGGACCACCTTGCCGTCCTCGAAGCGGAACCGCACGCCGGACACGGTGCGGCCGCCGTAGCTGGCCGGAAACGAGAAGGCGATCTCGCCGTTCACCGAGTTCTCGACCGGACCGGTGAAGAACTCCCCGTCGGGCATGTTGTGCTCGCCGACGCAGGGGATCCAGGTGCGACCCGCTATGCCCAGGGTGATATCGGTGCCCTCCGCCTGGATGCGCACCTCCTCCTTCCCCTGGATCCACTCGGCCAGGTGGTTGACCTGGTCTGACTGGCGCCGCCAGGCCGTGACGGGATCGCCGTCCGTGGCGAGGCAGGCGGCGTAATAGAAGTCCTCGTACTCGGACAGGGACATCCCCGCCTCGCTCGCGTACGCATGCGTCGGGAAGAGAGTGAGCGCCCAGCGGTGCTCGCCCGCCGCCGCCCGCCGCATCGCCGTCTCCATGATCGGCTTGCGCGCCTTCTGCGTGCGCGCCTGCTTCTTCGGGTCGGCCCGCGACAGCTCGCGCGAGTTGACGTCCGCCATGATCGCGATGCGCACGTCGGAGTGCTCGACGACCCACTCAGTGGGCGGTGCGATCCAGTCCAGCTGCCGATCCGTGGCCAGCTTGTAGAAGGCGGCCTGCGCGCCCGAGGTCGTGAGCTGCATGACCGGCAGGCCGCCGGCGCGCAGGACCTCCTCGTAGACCGCCTGCACGAGCGGCTCGGCCGCCGTGGTCGACTGAATCACGCACACGTCGTCCTTCTGGACGCGTGTCGAGTAGTGGACGAGGATCTTGGCGAGCGCCTCGGCGCGCTGGTCCCTCATGAAAGAACTCCCGCTCGGTCGAGCAGCCATCTGTGGAGGCTGCGGTCTTCGGTCAGCTCGGGGTGGAAGGCCACCGCGAGGATGTTGTGCTGGCGAACGGCCACCGGGTGGCCGTCGAGCTCGGCGAGCACCTCGACCTCCGGTCCGTGCTCGTCCACCCAGGGCGCGCGGATGAAGACCGCGGTAACGGGCCCCAGGCCGTCGAGCTCGATCTGGGCCTCGAAGCTGTGGAGCTGGCGACCGAATGCGTTGCGCCGCGCGGTCACGTCGAGCAGGTCGAGGTGGTCGCGGTCGAGCATGATCAGGCCGGCGCAGGTGGCGAGCACGGGCGTGCCGCCGCGGACGAGCTCGCGCAGGGGCTCGCCGAGGCCCTCGCGCTCGATGCCGAGCGTCATCGTCGTGGACTCGCCTCCGGGGAGCACGAGCCCGTCGAGTCCGGCGAGGTCCACGGGCGTGCGCACCTCACGGGCATCCGCACCCGCCTCGGCGAGCGCGTGGGAGTGCGCCTCGAAGTCGCCTTGGAGGGCGAGCACGCCGATGAGCGGACGCCCTACCAACCGCGGTTCTGCAGCAGGCCGCCGTTCTCCTGGAGCGTGCCGATCTCGATGCCCGGCATGGCGTCGCCCAGCTCGCGCGACGCTGCCGCCACGCGCGCGGCGTCCTCGTA
>Ga0081538_10005941_pt1 | contig 10865 bp, 10 predicted proteins | sample TabmetS5T2R1_FD_71022 | JGI IMG/M metagenome (GOLD analysis project Ga0081538, IMG submission 71022) | Tabebuia heterophylla rhizosphere microbial communities from the University of Puerto Rico - S5T2R1 | ecosystem: Host-associated > Plants > Roots > Rhizosphere ...
GGCGTCCCAGCCGAGCTCGGCGGGCTCCCGGGAGAAGCCGTAGCCGGGCAGGGACGGCAGCACGAGGTGGAACGCGTCCGCCGCTTGCCCACCGTGCGCGGTCGGGTCGGTCAGCGGTCCGATGGTCTCGAGCAGCTCGATCACCGAGCCGGGCCAACCGTGCGTCATCACCAGCGGCAACGCGTCTTCGTGCTTCGACCTGACGTGGATGAAGTGGATGTCCACCCCATCGATCTCGGTCTTGAACTGCGGCAGGGCGTTCAGCCTCGCCTCGCATTGGCGCCAGTCGTACTCGCTCGTCCAGTAGCGGGCGAGTGCCTGCAGGGTCGCCAGCTGGACACCCTGCGACCGGTCCTCGACGAGCTCCTTGGTAGGCCAGCGCGTCGCCTCGATGCGCCGACGCAAGTCGTCCAGCTGTTCCTGCGGTACATCGACACTGAAGGTGCGAATCTCGGTAGCGGGCTCGACAGTTGCCATGCTCACCTCCCGGTCGTCGGGTCGACCCTAATCGTCGAGGGCCGTCGCATTACGGCGACGCGCGGCGAACATCGTCGAGGCCGTCGCACTACGGCGACGCGGCGAACGATCCGACGCCGACACTCTCATATCCCCCGCTACGGATCAACGCTGTTCACCACGTCGACACAAGCACGCCTTTGAGCTGTCGTGTTCGAGGACGGGAACGGATACGGCTACGAAGAGGTCAGGCCGCCGGCAGGAACCCGGCCCAGCTGGTTGCGCGAGGTGATCTGGAGCTTCTGGAAGACCTTGCGCAGGTGGTACTGCACCGTTCGCGGGCTGATGAACAGCTGCGCGCCGATCTCGGGGTTGGAGAGACCGTCTCGGGCGAGGCGGGCGATCTGGGCCTCCTGGGGTGTGAGCACGGCGCGCGTCTCGTCGCTGCGTTTGCGCGCCGTCTCGCCGGTGGCGGAGAGCTCGCGACGGGTTCGCTCCGCAAACCCCTCCGCTCCGATGCGGCTGAACGTGTCGTAGGCGGCTCGAAGTTGCTCGCGCGCGTCGAGGCGTCGGTTCTCGCGGCGCAGCCATTCGCCGTACACGAGTTGCGCTCGGGCCAGGTGAGGGGCGAGGCGGCCGCGGGCCAGCCGCTCCACGGCCTCCTCGTAGAAAGGTTCGGCGGAAGGGCTGTCGGTCATCAGCGCGCGCGAGCGGGCCTCGATTCCGAGGGCCCAGTCGGTGCCGCTCGCTCGGGTTCGTTCACTGAGGCGCTCGAGAGCCGTGGCTGCGAGCTCTGGTCGATTGCTACGCACGGCTGCCTCGATGAGCTCGACCAGCGCGAGGGCGTAGAGGGAAAGGTCGTCCTGCGTGCACGCACGCTGGGCCGGCGCGAGCGCCTCCTCGTAGCGGCCGAGGCCGTTGAAGAGCACTGCGTTTGCGCACTCGATCATGCTCAGCGCCATACCCTGGCCTCTGGCGGTCGCGTCCAGGCGGCCCGCTTCGATCAGCTCCAGCGCTTTGGCCTCGTTCCCGCGCCACGCGGCAACCATCTGCCTGGCCTGCACCAGGAGCGCGGTGTGGGTCGCCTGAGCGACCGCGTATGCCTCCTCCAGCAGCGCCGACGCCTCGGCGTACTCGCCGGCGTGCACGTGCACGCCGGCGCGGTAGCTGGCCGAGATGGGAAAGATGCTGAGCGCGCCTGTCTCGCGCGCACGGCGGACGCCGCTTGCGGCGAGCTCCTCCCAGATCTCGTGCTCCCAGAGATCCGCGGCGACGCGGCACGCCAGCCAGAGCCAGCGGTCCTTGGCCGGACTCGGCCCGTCGTCCCGCCGGAAGGCCTCGAGGGCCGCCCGCAGCGGAGCCACTGCCGCCGCGTAACTCTGTGTGACCAGCGTCGCGAGGCCGTTCAGGAGCAGGTCGGGCGCCGCCGGGAGCTGCCCCGGGGGTGTCGCGCGGACGACCCGCAGCACATCCCGACCGTTGCCGAGGCGGCCGGCGAAGATCGCCGCCGCAAGCGCTTCGAGGCATGTCTCACGCGCCAAGCCCGGGTCGAGCGGGACGAGGCGCGTGGCGGCATCGAGTAGCAATGCGGGGGCGTCGCTCCCCCGCCTGAGGGCAAACGCGATCTGCGCCCTCAGCCGCTGCATCCGCGCACGCTGGAGCTCGTCGAGCGGGGCGAGTCCCGCAGTCGCGAGCAGCGCTTGCGCCGCTTCCGGCGCGCCCGCGTCCAGCTTGGCTTGGGCGGCGGCGAGCGCTCGGGCGCCTCGGCGCCCGGGATCGGGGGTCAGCTCGGCCGCTCGCTCCAGGAACGCGGCCATGGCCGCGACGCCGCCGCGACGCCGCGCGCGGTCGGCCGAGCGCTCCAACTCGCCGGCGACCGCCTCGTCGAGGCCGGCCGCCGCTTGGGCGCGATGCCATGCCCGTCGATCGGGATCCGCCTCGAGGTCGGTCGCCTCGGCCAGGGCGCGATGTGCCTCCCATCTATCGGGCGGCGCCGCCGCCCGATAGATCGCCGAGCGCACCAGGGGATGACGGAAGCGCACGCGGGCGCCGACCTCGATCAAGCCGGCAGCCTCGGCTGGCCAGACAGCGTCGGGTCCGACCCTGAGTCGCTCGGAAGCGCGCCAGAGCAGGGTGACGTCGCCGAGCGGCTCCGCCGCCGCCGTGAGCAGCAGCCGCTGTGAATCAGGCGGGAGCGACTGAGCCCGCCGGAGGAAGCTCTGCTCGATGCGGTCCGTCAGCGGGGCGCCGGGGAGCGCGAACCCTCCCGCAAGCTCCGCCGGCGTCAAGGCGCGGGGAAGTTCCAGGAGCGCGAGGGGGTTCCCGCGTGTCTCGGCGATGATCGTCTCGCGGACTCGCTCATCGAGGGGCCCGGGGATCGCAGAGTCCAGCAACACCCCCGCATCGTCGTCCCCGACCCCCTCGAGGACCAGCTCAGGCAGCCCGCTGAGCGCGTCGATGGGCTCGCGGGTCACGAACACGAGCGCGAGTGGCTCCGCAAGCAGCCGGCGCGCGACGAACGCGAGCGCCAGGGCCGACGCCTCGTCCAACCACTGGGCGTCGTCGAGCGCACAGAGCAATGGGCGTTCCTCGGCCACGTCCGACAGCAGACTGAGCGCTGCCAGCCCGACCAGAAAGCGATCCGGAGCGTCCCCGCCACTTAGCCCGAATGCCACGCGCAGCGCATCGTGCTGTGGGGCTGGCAGGCGCTCGAGTCGATCGAGCATCGGCGCGCATAGATGCTGAAGGGAGGCGAATGGGAGCTCCGTCTCAGACTCGACGCCGACCGCCCGCAGGACGCCAAGGTCGGGAGCCGCGCCGATCGCGTAGTCCAAGAGCGCCGTCTTGCCGACTCCAGGCTCGCCACGGACTACGAGAGCCCGGCTCTCGCCCCCGCGCACCGCGTCGAATAGGCGGTCGAAGGTGGCGCACTCTGTGTCGCGCCCCCTCAGGGTGTTCTGATCGGCGATCGCCATCGGGGACCGAACCGACGGTACACCAGCGATCCCGCCGTGCCAATTCAGCCGCTCCGGGCCTGGTGAGCACGACTGGCGACCCGGGCTGGCGTGTCGGCGGATTCGACGAAGCCTCGGCCGCGAGATCCTCACCGCATGCCTACCGGCCGACGCCAAGCGGTCGCGAGCCGGATCCCACAACGAAAGGAGAGCGGATGAAGATCGTCGTCATCGGCGGGAGCGGCCTCATCGGCTCGAAGCTCGTCGAGAAGCTCCGCCAGGCGGGCCACGACCCTCTGCCGGCTTCGCCGGACACCGGGGTCGACACGCTCACAGGTGAGGGACTGCAAGAAGCGCTCGAGGGGGCCGAGGTCGTCGTCGACGTGTCGAACGCCCCCGCCTGGGACGACGGGGCCGTCCTGGACTTCTTCCAGACCTCGTCGCGGAACCTGCTGGCTGCGGAAGCCGCCGCCGGTGTGAAGCACCACGTCGTGTTGTCGGTGGTCGGCGCCGACCGACTGCCCGAGAGCGGCTACATGCGCGCGAAGATCGCCCAAGAGGAGGCGGTGAAGGCGGGGTCCGTGCCGTACACGATCCTCCGCGCGACGCAGTTCTTCGAGTTCATCGGCCGCATCGCCGACTCGAGCACCGAGGGCGACACGGTTCATCTGCCGCCGGTGCTCGTTCAGCCCGAGGCGGCCGACGACGTCGCCGCAGCCCTGGCCGACGTCGCGGAGAGCGCGCCGGTGAACGGCGTCGTGGAGCTTGCCGGCCCCGAGACGTTCCGCTTCGACGAGCTCGCCCGGCGCGTCTTGAGCGCGAAGCACGACCCACGCCGGGTGACCGCCGACGTCCACGCGCGCTACTTCGGCGCAGAACTCGACGAGCGCTCCCTCACCCCCGGCGACAACGCACGCATCGCCCCGACCCGGTTCGAGGACTGGCTGAGCCAGTCCACGCCCGGGCAATCGAACCTCGCGACCCAAAGGAGGGTCTCATGAAACCGACCATCGTTCTCGTCCACGGCGCGTTCGCCGAGTCCGCCAGCTGGGACGGCGTCATCGACCCGCTGCTCGAAGCGGGCCATCCCGTGATCGCCGCCGCCAACCCGCTGCGGGACTTGGCCACTGACGCGGCCAGCATCGCCGACCTCGTCCGCACGATCGACGGGCCCGTCGTGCTCGTCGCCCACTCCTACGGCGGAGCCGTCATCTCGAACGTGCCCGCGGACGCCGGCGCGATCAGCGGACTCGTCTACGTGAACGGCTTCGCACCCGATCCCGGCGACAGCGCCTTCTCGCTTGCCGGGATGTTCCCGGGCAGCATGCTCGGCGAGGAGACGCTGCGGCCGGTTCCGCGCAGTGAGGGCACGACCGACCTGTACATCGTCCGGGACCGCTTCCACGAGCTGTTCTGCGCAGACCTGCCGGCCCGGGAGGCGGCGCGGATGGCGGCGACGCAGCGGCCGGTCACGCAGGAGGCGCTCTTCGCGCCGTCCGGCGAGCGGCCCCTGTGGCGTGAGCTGCCGTCCTGGTTCCTGATCGGCGAGGAGGACCGCAACATTCCGCCGGAGCTCCAGCGCTTCATGGCCGAACGCGCCGGCTCGCAGCGGACAGTCGAGATTCCGGGAGCGTCGCATGCGGTTGCCGCCTCGCAGCCACAGGCGACGGCCGACCTGATCCTCGAGGCCGCGGCGGTTCCCGCCCACGCCTGACCCGTACATCGAGACACGAAGGAGTTGCAGTCATGGCAATCAGCACTCGAACACGGGTCGTGCTCGAGCCTGCGTCGCAGGCGTTCGTCGAGGCCACGTCGACGCCGCCTTTCATCTACGAGCTCACTCCTGCGGAGGCGCGCAAGGTGCTCGACGACGTCCAGGCCGAGCCGATCGAAAAGCTACGGGTCGACGAACGGTGGATCACCGTCCCTGCCGACGTCGGGGAAGTGCGCGTCCGAATCGTGCGCCCGCCGGACGCCAAGGGGACGCTCCCCGTGATCCTGTACATGCACGGCGGCGGCTGGGTTCTCGGCAACGCCCACACGCACGACCGGCTCGTCCGTGAGCTCGCCGTCGGCACCGGCGCCGCGGTCGCGTTCGTCGAGTACGAGCGCTCACCCGAGGCCCACTACCCAGTTGCAATCGAGCAGGGCTACGCCACAGCCCAGGAGATCGTCCGGAACGGCTCCGAGAACGGTCTCGACCCAGACCGTATGGCCGTCGCCGGCGACTCAGTCGGCGGCTGCATGACAGCGGCGCTCGCGCTCATGGCCATTGAGCGAGGCGACGTCCGCTTCGTGCAGCAGTCGATGTGGTACCCGGTCACCGACGCCGCGATGGACACGGAATCCTACGAGCAGTTCGCGGAGGGCTACTTCCTGACCGCGAAGGGGATGGCATGGTTCTGGGACGCCTACCTGCCCGACCTCGAGCGGCGCTCGGAGCCTCACGCCTCGCCGCTGCGCGCATCGGACGAGCAGCTCCGGGGACTGCCGCCGGCGTTCGTGATCGTCGACGAGGCCGACGTGCTCCGCGACGAAGGCGAGGCGTACGCGGCGCGACTGCGGGCTGCCGGCGTTCCAGTCACGACCGTCCGCTACGACGGCATCACGCACGACTTCATGATGCTCAACCCGCTCAGCAACACTCGAGCCACGCGCGCCGCGGTCGCCCAGGCGATCTCGATCCTGCGCGACGCCCTGCACGGCGCCTGACAAGTCCCGGCAGCGCGCCGCGCCTCGGCGAGACGCGGCGCGCTGCCTCTCGGAGAAGCGAATGACGGGCCGCTGCACGCATGTCAACACGATTCAGATATGAGCGATTTGCCGAAAGCTTCAGCTCGAGCTTCCGCTCGCAAGCAGCGGGCAGGCGCCGCTCAATCCGACCGGTGGGTAAGGACGTTCACGATCGTGCCGCTTGGCTCGCGAAGCATGAAGCGCCGAACTCCCCATTCCTCGTCGCGCAGGGAGTAGGCGATCTCGAGGCCCCGCTCCACGGCCCTGGCGTGGACCGCATCCACGTCGTCCACCTCCACCGAGATTCCCGGCGCGGCCGGGTCATCGTTGGCGATGATGCCCACCTGGACGGCGGGATCACTCGGCGCGGCGACAGTCACGATCCAACCCATGTCCATCGCCACCTCGAAGCCAAGCAGGTCCACGAAGAAGTCCCGCGTCTCGGCCGGCAGATCGGCGCTGATGTTCGGGACCGCCCGCCTGATCGTCACCCCGCATCTTCTATCAGCCCACACTCGTGGCCCGGACCGCCTACTCGTCGAGGATGGTCAGGTCGAGCCTGCTGAGCCGCTGCGGGTCGGCGAGGATGTCGATCTCGACGATCTTCCCGCCGCTGACGGTGAACGCACCGACGGCGAACGCCTCGCCGTCGAGGATCGCGACGGCTCCGACGGCGCCGTTGACGAGCGCCGGCCGCATGAAGGCGCCAAACCGCGTGTAGGCGAGCGCCTGACCGGCGACCGCCCTCGCGCCGCGAACTTCTCCCGCTCCGCCGAGCGGCGCGACGTCCCGGCGGAGGACGACGTCTGGATCGAGTACCTCGAGCAGCCCCTCGAAGTCGCCTTCCCGTGCGGCGGCGAGGAAGGCGTCGACGACCCTGCGCTGCGCGCCGAGGTCGGCGTCGGGAACCGTCTGCTCCCCCTGGACGCGGCGGCGCGCTCGGCTGGCGAGCTGACGTGCGGCCTCCGGTGAGCGGTCCACGATCGGCGCGATCTCGTCGAAGGGCACGGCGAAGATGTCGTGGAGGACAAACGCGACCCGCTCGGGCGGCGACAGCGTCTCGAGCACGACGAGGAGCGCCAGACCGACTGAGTCCGCCAGCAAGGCCTCGTGCTCAGGGTCGACGCCGTCAACGCGATCGACGATCGGCTCGGGCATCGGCACGCCGAGCGGCTCCTCCCGCCGCACTCGACGAGCGCGGAGCATGTTCAGCGAGACCCGAGCGACGACGGTCGTCAGCCACCCGCCGAGGTTCTCGACCTCGCTCGTGTCGGTGCGGTTCAGCCGAAGCCAGGCTTCCTGGACGGCGTCGTCTGCCTCGTTCAGCGAGCCGAGCATCCGATAAGCGACTGCTTGCAGCCGGGTTCGGTGCTCTTCGAATCGCTGCGCCAGGAACTCGCGTTCATCCATCCGTCACATCGCTCCCTCGCATGGGGTCATACACGTAGACCCGCGAAATCCAGCGAATGTGACGAAAAGGAGATCACGATGCGAGTGTTTGTCGCGGGAGCGAGCGGTGCGATCGGCGCCAGGCTCGTTCCACAGTTGCTCGACCGAGGACACGAGGTGATCGGCACCTCGAGGTCACCCGAGAGCGCAGAACGCATTCGGGCACTCGGCGCGAAGCCGATCGTGCTCGACTTGCTCGACCGGCGCGCCGTGCGCACGGCTGTGCTCGAAGCGGCGCCGGATGCGATCGTCAACCAGGCGACCGCCCTGGCGAACGTGCGCTTCTCAAAGAACCTGGACAGGAGCTTCGAGCAGACCAACCGGCTCCGTAGGGAAGGGACTGACGCGCTCATCGCCGCTGCACGGGAGGCCGGTGTCGCGCGCTTCGTCGCCCAGAGCTTCGCCAGCATGCGCTACGCCCGCCTGGGTGGTCCGGTGAAGACCGAGAACGATCCGCTCGACCCCACCCCCGTGGCCGGAATGACCGAGACCGCCGCGGCCATGACCTACCTCGACGAAGCGGTGACGAAGGCGGACGGAATCGCGCTCCGCTACGGCAACTTCTACGGCGCCGGCAACGACGGGTGGGTCGCGCCCGTGCGCAAGCGGCAGTTTCCGATCGTCGGCGACGGAGGCGGAGTCGCCTCCTTCATTCACCTCGAGGACGCGGCGGCAGCGACCGTGCTGGCGCTCGAGCACGACGGCCCGGCGATCTACAACATCGTCGACGACGAACCTGCGCCGGCGCGCGCGTGGCTGCCCGTGCTCGCCGAGGCGCTTGGGGCCAAGCCGCCGAGACGCTTCCCGGTCTGGCTCGCGCGCCTGTTCGCCGGCGAGGCCGCCGTCATGCTCGGAACCACCGCCCGCGGCGCCTCGAACGCGAAGGCCAAGCGCGAGCTCGCCTGGACGCCGCGCTACCCGAGCTGGCGGCAGGGCTTCGCCGAGGTCTACGCCGCTCCGGCAGCGTCGACCGTCGCGCCTCGGTCGCCTCGCCCCGCCAAGGTCGCGTCATGAGAGAGCGCGTCCTCCGCATGCCGATCGGACACTGGAGCGAGGAGATGCAACGCTTCTTCGAATGCTGACGTTCACTACCGCAGAGGAAGCGTCCACGGACGCATTCCTGTCCGTCTCGGAGAAGTCGCCTCACCAGCCGCAGCTCCGCGAGTACCTGGAGTCGCTCCTTCGCCAGGAGAGCACCAAGCCCGGCTGGTGCGTCATCGGCTACAGAGGCGAAGCTCCCGTCGCCCGGGCAGCGTTCTGGGCGCTGCCGGGCCAGCCGGTGCCGACCGACCTGGTCCTGATCGACGCGGATTGGGACGAAGCGGATCTCTCCGCGGGGCGCGCCCTGCTGGCGAGGATGCACGAGCGGGCACGCAATCTCGGCGCCGAGAGCCTGAGCCACTCCCTCGACAGTCCGCCGCAAGCGCCGCAGTTTCAGGAGAACGAGGACGCCCGGATCCGCCTGCTCGAGCAGTCCGGCTACGAGCTGCTCCGGGACGGATTGCGGTGGCGCTACGCCGGCTCGCCGGCGCGAGGGGGCCGTCGCCACTCGCTCGTGTTCCGCGCGCTGCCGGAGGTCGGTGAAGACGCGTTCGTCGACGCGATGGCGGCGACGTACCAGGGCACGCGGGACTCCTGGATCACACACACCATCGAGGAGCGAGGGAGGCAAGAAGCGGCACGCGCCGACTTCCTCGACTATCAGAAGCTGGAGCACCGGCCCGAGTGGTGGGAGCTCGCCTACACGGAGGACGGCGCCCTCGCGGGCGTGATCATGGCCGCGAAGAACCCGAGCATGGCTGTCATCGGCTACGTCGGGGTCGTTCCCGAGCAGCGGGGCCGCGGCCACGCGACGCAGCTCGTGCGGCGCGGGACGGAGCAGCTCCAGACCAGCGGAGCGGCCGCCATCGGGGGCGACTGCGACCGAGGCAACGTCGGCATGGTCAAGGCCTTCGAGCGAGCCGGCTACGAGCAGTTCGCCCGCCGACGCACATACCACAGGGCGGCCGGAGGCTCGTCCAACTGAACTAGTCGTCTTGCAGGTTCGCTGGGTTGCCGCGGTCCCGCGCAACGACTGGAGCACGCGGCGCGTACGGGACGCGATGATTCCTCGCGATCAGGTGCCGTTGCTCGACGAGGGCGACGAGGCGTTCGACGCGCTGGCGGAGCTGTCCGCGAGCCAGCTGAATCGAAGCCTCGTCGTCGACGACGGACGCTTGGCGGGGTTGCTGTCGATCACCAATCTCGCGCGGGCTCTCGAGGTGGCACGGTCCCCCCGACCGGTGAGAGGCGCCGCTCCCGAGCGGGCGCAGTAAGGCGGCGTTGGGGAGCGCGAAGCCTTCGTCTATCGGCAGTCAGCTCGCTCCCGCATTGGGCGGGCGTCTGCCGGCTCGAACGCTTCTCCAAGCCCACAGCGACCAGACGCATGCGAGAACGAGCGCGACAAGAAGGATCACGTCGTACGGCGACGAGGGCCACTCACCAAATGCCGCCATCCCGAAGACGATGGCGATGAAGATCCAGCAGACGGCGTCCAGGACGATCCACCAGCCACGAAACTCCACCATGTCGTCTCAGCTTACAGCTAACACAAGTGGCCCGTTTGCAGGCCTTTTGCAAAGCCGGATTCGAACCGGGGACCCCTTCATTACGAGTTATGGGCGACTGTCTGCTCGAGTCACCGCCAGTCGTGTCTGGCGCTTCGTTTATGTCGATGCGCCGGATTGGAGGTGACTCTCGGTGACCCGAGCTGACAGCCTTGTAGACCCGTGGATTCCCGCTACCGTCGGCCGCCACCAATACACCCAGCGTCGGAGTCCGGCATGTCATCGGTCGCCGTGGCCGAGGTCGCCCGCAAGGTCGGGGCGGCAGCCGGCCGGACGGCCTCCGGGCATCGGCCGGCGCCGCGAGAACGTCCTGGGGGAAAGGTGCCCGCGTGAGCGTCGCACCCGCGGGCACCTTGCTTGCCGGCGGCAGCCTTAATCCTTTACGACCTCAGCGAATCGCTGGAGGTAGAGCGGCCAGCCGTCCGGGGCGGCCACGCCGTCGCGTACCGCTTCCCAGCCCGAGCCGTGGCGCGCGAGGTTGCGGTGCTCGATTTCCACGCGCGTGCGCTGCGGCGCCTCTGCGATGAAGCGGACTTCCCATTCACTCGTCTTCTCGAGATCGGTCTCGAGCTGCCACTGGGGGCTGATGTCCCATGTGAGCAGCACGCGGTGAGGCGGTTCGTAGGCGAGCACGCGCGCCCAGCGGCACTCGCTCCCGTCGACGCCG
>Ga0081538_10005942_pt1 | contig 10865 bp, 14 predicted proteins | sample TabmetS5T2R1_FD_71022 | JGI IMG/M metagenome (GOLD analysis project Ga0081538, IMG submission 71022) | Tabebuia heterophylla rhizosphere microbial communities from the University of Puerto Rico - S5T2R1 | ecosystem: Host-associated > Plants > Roots > Rhizosphere ...
CGAATTCAGGGAGGGAGTATGAAGCCATCCACGCCAGACCTAATCCAAATGTAGACTCTGTTGGCGAACTCCTAGGCAGCGAACGCCAACGCCGCCAAGGGTGCGGCTCGTCGCTTCGGAGGGCGTGGATCGGTCAACCACGCGACGACCCGGACCAGGTTAATGGCGGTGGCCATCAGGAGGTGCTGGAGAGGCGTTTTCGCCAAGCGTAGGTAGCGTGATCGGCGCAAGCCGAACGCCCGCACGCCCTGGGACAGCAGCCCTGCAATGCCGGCCCGCTGCGCGTATTGTTCCTGAACCTCCCCTGTCCTCTGGCGTTGCCGGGCGGCCTGGAGCCCTTCATGGTCGCCTTGGGTCCGGACCGTCAGGGTGCGCGGTGCGGCGTTGGCTCGGGGGCACGCGGGACGCATCGGACAGGCCTGGCCGTCTGTTTTGGCAACGCGGATGTGGATCACATCCTGACCGGCCACATCCGTGTCGGGCGGCCACGTCCGACTCTGGTGGCCTGGCGGGCAGGTCGCGGGGTGAGTCTCCCCATCGCTCGTGAAGGCACTATGATCAACGCCGGTGGCCTCCCGTGCCTGCCCGCTCGGATCGGCGGCCACGGGGCCCCCGAGGGTCACCCCATCCGCCTGTTCGCTCCCCACGAGGATTTCCGCATCCGTGTCGCCGCAGGCGACCAGATGCGCTTGCGGCAGGCGGGCGTGCTCGGCGCGGGCCGCGGGGCTCGTGTCCAGCCTCTGGGCATCGGGGGGCGTCGCCAGCGTCGTTTCCACATGCGTGATCACCTGCGGGGTGTCCTCGTCACACGTCTCGGTCACAGGCACCTTCTAACCGCTCCAGGCCATGCCCCGCTGCAGACTGTCGCGCGCCTCCAGCGCGTCGGGGGAATGGCTCAACCGCGGCGGCGGCGGCACCTCCCCGTCGTGCCGCCAGCGGGGCGGCTCGTCCGGGCCATCATAGTGTTGGCCCCAGATGCGGCGCACGACCTCCACCGCCGGCTCGGTCCGCACCTCCAGGGGGGGGCAGGCGCGTAGACAGCCTGAAGAAGGGCGAAGCCATCGGCACCGATCGTCGCGGCCAGCCGCTGCCCTTCGGCTTCCGTCTTGGGACGCCGAGAGTGTTCGGCACGCGCCCCCTAACGCTCCAGCCCTACCGGTTGCAGGTGGGCTTGCCACCACGCCGGGGCCACGGCGGCCCGGCGGTTCAAGGCAAAGCGCATGGTTTCGCCGACCAACTCGAGACGGTTGAGCGCCCGGATGGCCGCCAGAAGATGGGTGGAGTCGGTGCGTTGTGTGCCCCGCCCTGTGAGCAGCCCCCGCTCCTGGAGAGCCGTCAGCATCGTCTCGAGCAACAGCGGTTCACCCCCGCCAGCGATGAGCCGCATGCGGAACTCGCGCAGGACCGAAGAATCACAGCCAGGGGCGGTCAATTCGAGCCCGAGGGCCGATTGCCAAGCAATGCGACGGCGCACGGCATCGGCCGCCTGGCGGTCGGCCCGCCCTTCGGCACACGGCAGCACCAGGACCAGCGCCAGCCGGGCGGGGGCTTCCGCCGGTTGGCCGGTATGGGAAAACAGGCAGGCCAACGGCGGATCACGCTAGAGGGGGCCAAGGGTATCGCGCATCCGCATGCACAGGCTTCCCCTGGGAAAGGCGGCGTGGGCCACACGGCGCGGTTCCGCAGGGAGAGGAGCGGCAGGGGACGCAGGCAACGACATCGCACCCCTCCTCGCTCAAGACCAGCTTCTGGCACAGAGCATCAGGGACGGTCAGCCCATCTTCCACCCAGCGTGCGAGGTTGTGTCCCAAGACAGCTCCTAGCAGGGACTTATAGGAGTTCGCCAACAGAGTCAATGTACGGGTTACACTCGGGATCGAGGTGTCTGCTGGCCGCTCTCCTCGTGGGGGCGCTTTCGTCGGCCTTCATCGGGCCGCGACGGAACGCTGCGGCGGCGGCAAAGTAGCCGATGATCTCAACTCCAACGCTATCGTGGCAGATGATGCGGGGACTGGACTACCGTACGGGCGAAATGACACCCGAGCTGCAGGCCATCATCAATGAGCTAGCACGCGCGCCGGGCTACATGGTGCCCCTCGAAGACAATCTCGAAGAGGTGACGGAATTCCTCCTGGTTCCGTATCCGGGCGCCTGCATCCATGTTCCGCCGCCCCCTCCGAACCAGATCGTGCATGTCATCATGGAAGGCGACAGGAAAGCTCAAGTCAGGCTCTGGATCGAGCCAGTATGGGTCGAAGGCACGCTCAAGCTCGCTGAAGCGACCACGCGCGATGGAGCATTATCGTTTTTTCAACTGACGGCTAGCCTCATCCAATCCTATCAGGAGGGGAAATGACCGCCCGCCGTTGGAAGACGGCTATCATGTGTTGTGTGGCGCCGGCCTCAGCCTGGCTGCTGCCGGAACTACGAAAAAGCGACATCACCACGGGGCGCATGTGCACGGCACCGCGACGGTGAACATCGCCATTGAGGAGCGATTGGCCACCGTCGAGTTTACATCGCCCGCCGAAAGTGTCGTCGGCTTCGAGCATCAGGCGAAAAGCGCTGCGGACCAGAAAAAGCAAGCGGTGGCCCTCGACCTGGTGCGGAACAAGATCGCCAGTATGGTGATTTTCGACCCCGCGCTTGGTTGCAGCTTCTCGCCAATGACGGTCGAGGTTATTCATCAGGAGGAGGAGCACGCCGAGGTTCACAGCACCTTCGCGGTCAGCTGTAACACCCCCCTGGCGGGGAGCAAGCTGCGCTTCGGTTTTACCAAGACCTTCCCGGCGATTCAGACTGTAAACGTCCAAGTCGTCGCGGCGACGCAGCAAGTGGGGGCGAGCATCAAGCGGGACAAGGGTGAGCTGGAGGTACCGCGGTAAATGTCGCAGGTGGCGCCCATGGCCCCAGCTGAGCCTGCTGAGCTGTCTCCTGCCGTGGAACTCGACCATGTACGCTTTCGTTACGAAGGCAGACCGGACATTCTGCAAATCCCCTCGCTGGTCATCGCGCGCCATGAACGGATCTTCCTCTACGGGCCAAGCGGCAGCGGGAAGACAACGCTTCTGGGGCTGTTGGCTGGGGTCTTGAGGGCCACCGAGGGAAGCGTCCGTGTGCTTGGCCATAATCTCACGGCTTTGTCCGCCCGGCAACGCGATGTGTTCCGCGGCGCACACATCGGCTATATCTTTCAGCTCTTCAACCTGATCACCTATCTGAACGTTGAGGAGAACATCCTCTTGCCCTGTCGCTTGCACCGCGAGCCTCGCACACGCCTCGGCGGTCAGTCGCTACAGGCGGCAGCGCTGGCGGTGGCGACGCGACTCGGCATTGCCCCCTTGCTGCACCAGAGGGTGACAAACCTCAGCGTCGGTGAGCAGCAGCGTGTCGCCGCGGCTCGGGCGCTCGTCGGCACGCCTGAGGTGATCCTGGCTGATGAGCCGACCTCATCGTTGGACTACGATCATCGCCAGCGTTTTCTCGAACTGCTGTTCGAATGCGGTGAGGAGGCTGGCTCGACGCTGATTTTCGTCAGTCACGATCGCACGCTCATGCCGCTGTTCCACCGTGCCGTCTCGCTCCAAGAGATCAACCACGTGCGAGCAGCCTGAACCGAGATCGCCTGATATGGTATTGCTGTCCCTGGCCTACCATTCTCTGAGAGATCGGAAACTTACCTCGGCGCTGACGTTGGGTTCGATCGCCCTCAGTGTGACGTTGCTCATCGGCGTTGAGCACGTGCGGCTCGGCGCCCGCGAGAGCTTTGCCAACACCATTAGCCAGACCGACCTGATCGTGGGCGCCCGCGGAGGCGCGCTGCAGCTCCTGCTGTATACCGTCTTTCGCGTCGGCTCGGCGACGAACAACATCGCTTATGAATCCTATGAATACTTTCGCAACCACCCCGCGGTCGCCTGGACCATTCCCTATTCGCTGGGCGACAGCCACCGGGGCTTCCGGGTTGTCGGCACCACCGAAGATTTTTATAAAAACTATCGTTACCGACGCGACCGTCAGGTTGAGCTCGCTGAGGGGCGCATTCCATCCGACATCTTCGATGTGGCCTTGGGCTCCGATGTGGCCGCCGAGCTGAAATACCGTCTCGGTGACCACGTGATCATCACCCACGGCATCACCCATGGCAGAGGGCTGCTAGAGCATGACGACAAGCCGTTCACGGTGGTTGGCATCTTGGAGAGGACCGCAACCCCCGTCGACCGGTCGCTGTATATCACGCTCGAAGGCATGGAGGCGATGCATCTGGACTGGTCAGAAGGCGCCCCGCCCTTGCTAGGCGAGGCCATACCGGCCTGGAAGATCGCCAAAGAAGAGATCACGATCAAACAGATCACCGCCTTCTTGCTGCGGGCGCGGTCTCGGATCGACACGCTGCGCTTGCAGCGCGAGGTGAACACCTTTGAAGACGAGCCGTTGATGGCCATTATTCCCGGTGTCACCTTGGGCGAGTTGTGGCGCACCATCGGCTATGCGGAAGACGCGCTGCGGGTGGTGAGCCTCTTCGTCGTCATCATCGGCTTACTCGGCATGCTCGTCTCGCTCTATACCGCGCTCACTGAACGGCGGCGAGAAATGGCGGTGCTGCGGGCTGTGGGGGCCGGGCCGTTGCGGATTGTCCTGTTGCTGGTACTCGAGTCCGGCTTCCTCAGCATGGGCGGGGCGATTGTCGGTGTGCTTCTGGTGTACGCGCTGTCGTTCATCTCGCAACCGATCGTGGAGCGGCATTTCGGGTTATTCATCCCCATCCAACCGCTGACCGTGACCGCATACCTTTACGTCCTGGCCGTCATCGTGGCCGGGCTGCTGATCGGCTTTGTCCCTGCCCTGCGGGCCTATCGTAACTCGCTGGCCGATGGCCTGACGATGCGGCTGTAGGCGCATCCCCGAGGAGCCCGCGTCGCAGCTGGAGCATCGGGGCTGCTGGCGGCGGCCTTCCCGCTCCGTGTGCTAGACGCGGATCCCCTCAATGACACTGAATTCGGTCGGAGAATGCGTCGGGATGACGCGTGACAGCTCGAAGCCGGCCTCCGCGAACAGCGCACGATATTCGGCCTCCGTGCGGTGGCGACCCCTGTACAAGACTAACAGGTTGAGATCGGCGAGCTTGCCGTAGAATGGCTCGTTGCCGGTGGGAATGATGCGCTCGACGACCAGCAGCCTGCCGTTCGCTCGCATCGCCCGACGGCAATTTTGTAGGATGGTGACAGCCCGCTCATCGTCCCAACTGACGAGGATCCACTTCAGGATGTAGGCATCGCCACCGGCAGGCAGCCCCTCAAAGAAATCGCCAGCCACGAGCTCGCAGCGGTCAGCGACGCCCTGAGCTTCGAGCCCAGCTCTGGCCGTTGCAATGACGTGTGGAGCCTCGAAGAGGACCCCGCGGAGGTGTGGATTGGCTTGTAAGATCGCCCCCAGCAGGGCACCGCGTCCTCCGCCCACGTCGACGACGCTGGTCAATCCCGAAAAATCATACACCGGAGCTACCGCTAAGGCTTCCTCGCCGGTCGCGACATCCATAAACGCTTGAAACGTATCGGCGGCATCGCGATGCTGCGCGAGGTAGGCGTCAAACTCCAGACCAAAGAGGCGGTCAAAGGCTGGATTCCCGGTCTTGACGCTGTAGAGCAGGTCCCCCCAGGGCTGCCACACCCACGGCTCACCGTTCATGATCGCCGCCGCCCTCCAGGACTGAGGAGAGTCGGTCAGCAAGAGGGCAGCCAGCGGAGTTAGGGCAAACCGTCCCTGCACCTCCTCGGCGAAGACCCCGACGCTGGCGACCGCCCGCAGCAGTCGGTACAGCGCACCGGGATGGACATCCACTGCCTGCGCCAGTTCCTCAACGGTCCTCGACCCTGCTTGCAGATGGTCGGCGATACCGAGTTCGGCCGCCACGGCGACCGCTTTGGAAATCCAGAAGCCGGTGCTTAACTGACGCAGGGCGACAGCGGGTGAGACCTCGTGTGATGAATGGGAAGAAGAACTATCCGTCATCAGCATCCTCCAGGGCGATGGTTCCAACCCCGATGTATCGAAATTCTTTCACGGCGCATCAGGGGCACACCTCAGGTCCGCAGCGAAGCCCAGCGATTCTAGGGAAGCCACCGCGGCGTGTCAACATGCACCTCAGTGCCGGCAGTGCGTGCATCGTCCTTCCAGCGCCTGTCTCGGGGTGCGCATCAGCGTGTTGCGCTGTCTTGCCAAAGCTTGCTTTTCGCCCCTCTCCCAGCGGGAGAGGGCATGAGCTTTGCGACGGCGTCGCAAAACTGTGACGCACACCCCTTGTCTCGCGGGCTCTTGCATATGGTCCGGTGGGGATGATAGCATAGCGCATAGCTTAGCCTTATCGGACGCCATTTGTACAGCAAAGCCCTCGACGACTTTCGGGCTCGGACAGCTTTCCAATCCTTGGGAGAATCGCTGTCTCCCAGAGGAGGCGAAGTTGCTGCGTTGACCTGTGGGGATTTATTGATGAGGACACCGCTATAGCCTTTAGGGTTCTGTTGGAGGAGGGAAGGCAGATGCGTCTGCAGTGGGTTGGGAGTGTCGCGCTCGCGCTCGTCCTGCTGGCGGGGCTTTCGCTGGGAGGCCAGGCCCCAATGCCAGGGAGCGATATTCCGATCGACCTGATTCGGGTGAAGCAGGTGGCTCAGCTGCTCAGCGATGGCGCTCAGGTGGTGCTCGTCGATGTGCGGAGTCGCCAGGAGTTTTTGATTCGGCATATCAAAGGCGCGCTGTCGATCCCCGTTGACAGCATCGATTCCCGATCGCGGGAAATCCCCCGCGACGGGTTAGTCGTCCTCTACTGAGCGTGTCCCCACGAATTGGCCAGTTTGGCCTACAAGAAGCTGTACGCCAAGGGATACCGCAATCTCAGAGTGCTCGATGAGGGAATCCCAGGCTGGGTCGAGCAGGGCTACCCGACCGAGGGGTGGCGCGCCAGCGATGATTCGCCGGTTGGACATCGTCCAACCTATCGTTATCCCCCCCTTCTCCGTCCATGAAGGTCGACCTCAGGATCGACCTAGCCCAACTGTTGTATTGACGAGGCCGCGCAGGCTTGACACGATGAATCGTCTGCAGAGTCCGGGCTGTAGCGATTGCTCCCACAATCCAATACACGTCAACCTGCGATACGCGGAGGCCATGACAAGATAGCCATTTGAGGGTTATGGAGAAAGCTATGGCAGACTATGCACATCCAGAAGTCCTGGTGAGTACCGAGTGGTTAGCACAACACTTGACTGATTCGGGCATCCGCATTCTCGAGGTGGATGTCGACACCTCGGCCTATGAACAGGGCCATATCCGGGGTGCGGTCGGCTGGAACTGGCAGACGCAACTATGCGATCAGGTGCGCCGCGACATCTTGACGAAGGAGCAGTTCGAGCGCTTGATGAGCGATTCCGGCGTCACCCCCGATACGACCCTGATCTTCTACGGCGACAATCACAACTGGTTCGCCACCTATGCCCTGTGGCAGTGCCGCTATTGGGGTCATCCCGAGGCGCAGCTGAAACTGCTGAACGGCGGGCGGGCCAAGTGGGTGGCCGAGGGACGGGAGCTGGTCACGGAGGTCCCCTCGTATCCGAAGACCACCTATCGCGCGTCCTTCCCTGATGATAACGTCCGCGCCACCAAAGACGTGGTGTTCCAGACGCTTTTGGAACACGGCAAGTTTAATTTGGTCGATGTCCGCTCCCCCGATGAATTCACCGGTAAGGTGATCGCCCCTCCAGGGATGAGCGAAACCGCCCAGCGCGGCGGCCATATTCCGGGGGCGGCGAATATCCCCTGGGCGCAGGCGGTGAAGGAGGATAGTACCTTCAAATCGGCCGATGACCTGCGGGCACTGTATGAAGGCAAGGGCGTGGCCCTCGATAAGGAGACGGTGGCATATTGCCGCATTGGCGAGCGTTCCAGCCACACCTGGTTCGTGCTGAAGTATCTGTTGGGCGTGCCCAAGGTGCGGAATTACGACGGATCGTGGACTGAATGGGGCAATTTGGTCGGCGCCCCGATCGAGAAGGCATAGTCTCCCTCGCAAGGACGCCCTGCGGTCTGCGGTGAAGAGTACGCCCCTCACAGCGCTGCGCGTCCCCCACCCAGCTCTGCCCCCCGAAGGGGAGGGCTGGGTGGGGGTGAAATGGCGGCGCACACGACTCACCGCCGGAGGGCACCTCTCTGACGTGAAGCCTGTGCACGCATGGGTGACTGTAGGCGAGGAGACCTTCGCGGCATGGGAAGACGTTGGGAGTGGTCGACATGCACGTAGGTCTCTTGCAGAGAAGCCGACTTATCCCGAGTGGCCGGAGACTGGCCGGGCTCCTTGTCCTTTGGGCCTTTGGCCTCTCCGCGCTCGACCTTCCTGTGCACCTCGTGCATCACCTCGGTGAAGTCAACCCCCATTGCCAGCTGCTGGGTTTGTCAGTTTCGCTGAACTCATCCATCCTTGAATCCGGCTGGCTGCCCACTGTCGATTGCACCTGGGATGAGCTCGTCGTTCCACTCCTATTGCCCTATGTTTCACTGTCATGGGACTGTGCCCAGGCTCGTTCCCCTCCTCCCTCCGTCCGGTCGCGATAGATCACGTCGCACAAGCGGTGTCACGCGCAACGTGGAGGACGCAACGATGAGCCATCGCTGGACCAGTGTGTGGGGAGTCATGTTCATCCCGGCGCTCGTCCTGGCGTGGGGCCTATACGCCCACCAGGCGGGGGAGCGCTCGCATGCGGCGGAGGCCGGTCCACACGATCAGCCGAAAGCTCCGATTAAGATCACGACGGAAGAACTGCACCGCCTCGGTGGGGTGCCGCCCGGCTGGCGGTTCCGCTTCCCCGACGGGGACCCAGCAGCGGGTCGAGCGCTCTTCGCCAAGCTCGAATGCTACCAATGTCACACCATTCAGGGCGAGTCATTCCCGCAGGCTTCTACACCAGCGGGCAACACCGGACCCGAGTTGACGGGAATGGGCGACCATCATCCGGTCGAGTACTTCGCCGAATCGATTCTCAACCCCAATGCGATCATCGTCATGGGGCCCGGCTATACCGATGCCGACGGCATGTCGATCATGCCTGACTATCGAGACACCATGACGGTGGCCGAGTTTATCGACCTGTTGGCCTATCTGCAAAGTCTGAAGGGCGACGACGAACACGCCGAAGCAGCGCACCACGAAGGCCATGACGATCATGGCGCGCTGCTGGACCGGGTCGTCGGCGATTACCGCATCCGCGTCATGTACCACGAGGCCAAAGCCGGAGGTCATAGCCAGGAGGGTCACGCCCATCGCGCGCCTGGGCATGAAGGGGATAAGACCAAGGCGAAAGCGCCGAACCATCTCATGGCGTTCATCACCGATGTGAAAACGGGAGCGCCCGTTCCCTACCTGCCTGTTTCCGCGAGGATCGCGACTGCGAGGCAGTCACCCCGCACGGTGAAGCTCGCGCCCATGGTGGGAAGTCAAGGGTTTCACTATGGTGCCGATGTGACGCTTCCGCCCCAAGCCGCCAAGGTGACTCTCTCGATTGGGACCACCACCATGCGCGTCATGCCTTCGGCCGGGGGACGCTTTGCCAAACCCCAGAAGGTGAGCCTCGACTGGATGCCTCAACCGCCCGCTAGCCCTGGCGCGGGCGGTCATGCATCGCCACAGCAGGGCCGCGGCCAGCATGGCGGCGCGAAGGACACGAGATGACACGTCAGCACCGTCCCATGGTTGTGGCAGCAATCGGCGGTCTCTGGAGCATCGGCTTCGCCGCGGCCGCTTGGGCCCATCATCCGATGCCTCGCCCGGACGCCGGCGGTGGATGGCCCTGGTCCCTGCTCTGGTTTCTCGGCGCCGGCGTATTTATGGTCGCTTTCGTGGCAACGTTGGCCGTGTTCTCGATCCTTGAGCGCCGCCAACGGGCAGGGGCCAATGCGCGAGAGTCCGCGCGGAGATCGTGATGAGACGTCCTTTGTGGTTGAGGTCGACCCTGTCGATCGTGCTTCTGATGGTCCCCATCACCGGTTGGGGGCATGCGTATCTAGTCAAATCCTCGCCGGCTCGTCGCGCCATGCTGTCAAGCCCGCCGACGCGCGTGGTGTTGTGGTTCAACGAACGGCTCGAGGCGCAGTTCTCACAGGTTGCCGTTTGGGACGCAGCGGGGCAGCAGGTGGACGGGGGCGATGTACAGGTCGGCCCGGACGACGGCAAAAAGCTTTCGGTGGGAATCCCGACGCTGCCCGCGGGGACGTATACGGTGAAGTACCGTGTCCTCTCCGTTGACGGCCATATCGTCGAGTCGGAGTTTCCGTTCACCGTGCGGGATCGGCAATGACCGGCCTCAGCATCGTCATTCGCAGCCTTCACCTCGGCGCCGCGCTGTTCCTGGTCGGCCTCTTTACTTTCCTCTTGGTGGTGGCGCGCCCGGCGTTTCAGGCCGCCAAAACGGAGAGCCCATCGGCGTTAGAACCCTTCGATGCCCGCGTGCTCCGTTTGGCAGGGTGGACCATACTGGTGCTATTGCTCGCAGGGCTCCTTGGCTTCTGTGTACAGCTGGTCACGGTGACCGGGCTGCCGTGGTGGCAAGCATTGACGCCCGACGCCTTATGGAGCCTACTCGCCAGCACGCAGTATGGTCGCGTCTGGGTCATTCGCGTGGCGCTGATGGCGTTGTTGGGCGGCATCCTGTGGTTGCGCGACCGGGAACGGGATGGCAAGGACTGGTGGGCCTTACGATTCGAAGGCATGGGGCTGGCGGTCAGTATCCTTGTGGCACAAGCATGGATGGGACACTCAGCCGCAGGTGAGGGACTCACCTTGGTGTATCAGGTATTGGCCGATGTCCTCCATCTGTTCG
>Ga0081538_10005943_pt1 | contig 10862 bp, 6 predicted proteins | sample TabmetS5T2R1_FD_71022 | JGI IMG/M metagenome (GOLD analysis project Ga0081538, IMG submission 71022) | Tabebuia heterophylla rhizosphere microbial communities from the University of Puerto Rico - S5T2R1 | ecosystem: Host-associated > Plants > Roots > Rhizosphere ...
CGCCTTCGATCGGTTGGGGCACGGGTGTCGCCGAGTCGACCGGCGCCGGGGCGGACGGCGCCGGTCGTCGCAAGGCCCGGAGGGCCCGACGACCTATGACGGGGATGGTGTCGATGATGATGGCGAGGTCCATGGTGATCGACCGGTTGTGGACATAGAAGAGGTCGAGCCGGCGGTATTCCTCGAACGAGGCTTTGTGGTTGGCTTCGACTTGCCAGAGGCCGGTGACACCGGGCCGGACGAGATGCCGCCGTTGGAGCTGGTGGTCGAACTCGGCTGCTTCGGCGGGGAGGGCTGGCCGTGGTCCGACGATGCTCATGTGCCCGACGAGGACGTTGAAGAGCTGGGGTAGCTCGTCGATGCCCGAGGAGCGGAGGAACCTGCCGATCGGCGTGATCCGGGGGTCGCTCGACACCTTGAACAGCGGGCCATGGCGCTCGTTGCGGTGTCGGAGGTCGGCGAGTCGAGTCTCGGCGTCGACCTCCATGGTTCGCAGTTTGATGAGGGTGAACGGCTCGCCGTGTCGGCCGATGCGGACTTGGCGGAACAGCACTGGTCCTCGGTCGTGTGCCTTGATCAGCACGGCTGCCACCACCATGGCTGGCGCCGTTAGGACCAGCAGGATCGACGCCACCACGAGATCCAGGGTCCGCTTGGCGATCTCCTGGCCGGTCGACTGGCGCGCAGGGCGCACCAGTGCGACGGGCTCGTGGGCCAACGAGATCGTCTGCAGGCGAGCTCCCGAGATTCCCGCCAGCCCGCTGGAGACGTAGACCGGGACACCAGCTGAGGACAAGCCGACCACCAGATGGTTCACCATGTCGCTGGACAGTCCGTTGACCGCCACCAGAACACCTGACGCGCCGCTGCGGTCCACGGCCTCTTGGGTCTGCTCGAGGCCACCGGCCCAGGGCACACCGTCGCTGTTGGCGTTGCCGAGGGCGGGCCGCTCGCCGACCGTGGCAATGGCGTGGAACCCGGCCTCCGGGTTGAGCTGAAGGAACTCGACGAGCGTGGCGGTCTCCACGGCCGCCCCAGCGACCACCACAGTGGTATGAAAGTCGCCGTGTGCCCGGCGGCCGACAAGCCACACGTCGAAGCCGTAACGAGCGATCACGGTGACCGCCAGCGCGACGCCCACCGAACCCAGCACCAGGCCGGGAACAACGTCGCCCAGCACGGCCTGCCAGACAACGACGATCATCGCGGCCACGCCCGCGCAGTGGAGCAACCGGCCCAGGGCCCCCGACCGGATTCCCTCGACCGGGAGCCGATATAGACCTACGGCGGCGAAGCACACAATCGACGCCACGACCCCGACGGTGATCACCCCCAGACCGGTGCTCGGAGCCACCAACGGTGTGTCCCCACCGCCAATGACCCAACCCAGCCACCAACCCACCAGCAACGACACGACGTCGACAGCGACCAAGCGTCGACGCAGGACTCCCGGGCGGCGACCCAACCGCGCTTGCGGCGCACGCAAGTAGACCGCCCTGTCAGCGGCACCACGCCGTACGTCCAGCTCGGACTCCGGCGCCGCATGCACGACCGCGACCTGAGGACCAAGCCCCCGCCCCTTGACCTGCCGAACTCCACCTCGCGCGTGCAGGGAAAGCAACCTTGCCGCTCCTGTGCCGCCCATCCGCCAACCCACCGTCGGCCCAACCCACAGTCTCCGAACCCGGACTGAAGACCCGCTTAAGTCACACTGAGCCCCACCTGAAACAGGCTGCACCCGCACGCCGTCAGGCCGTCGAGCCTCAACTGTCGACGGCCAAGCGTTCAGGCCAGAGCGAGCGACCGCCTTCGGAGGGGACGGAAGGCGCGGTCGCCCCGGCCGTCGCACCGGCCATTGCCGTCGCTACCGGCCTTCAGACCCACTGGGCGCAGCGCGTAGCCGGCTCCCCGCACAGTGTGGATGATCCGGGGGCCCGCGGCTTCCAGCTTCCGCCGCAACGCCGAGACATGGACCTCCACCAAGTTGACGTTGTGGTGATCAAAACCCCACACCATAGTGAGAAGCTGTGACTTCGACAGCACGAGTCCACGGTTGTTGCAGAAGGCCACGAGCAGCGCGAACTCGACCGCTGTCAACTCGACGACGCGGCCACGGCGCTCGACCGTGTGCGCACCCTCGTCGACCATCAGGTCGCCCAGCTGAGCAGGTGCATGGCGATGCCCGTTCCGGCGAAGCAGCGCGGTGACCTTGCAGGCGAGCTCGGAAAGCAGGAAAGGCTTGGCCATCACCTCATCGGCACCCGCCTGGAGACCGATCAGCCGGTCCTCGAGCTGCGGCGATGCGCTGAGTACGACCAACGGGATGTCAGTGACCATCCGCACTCGATCGACGACTGGTCGCTCGTCGAGTCCCTCGCTCTCCGCATCGATCACCACTAGCTGTGGCCGGAGGCCGGGCAGTGACCGCTCCGCTGCCCGCCATGTCGCGGCTCGCTCGACCGCATGGTTGTCGTTTCGCAGTGCGTGGACAACTGCATCCGCGAGGAATTCGTCTCCACTCACGACGAGAACCCGCCCAGGACTCGCCATCTGTGCGCCCGCCCTTCTAGCCGCGAACGGTTCCTCCGAATGCGGCTGTCGATCCAACTGATCCTAGCTACGGTTGCTCCCTGTGCCCTGAACCGCAACGTTGTGAGCATACGCGTCGGATCGTGCGCGCACAACATCGCCAACGGCTGGTCGACCTGCGCTTCAGGCCGATCACGTTGGGCCCGAGCCGTGGCCGTCAACCACCGCGCCTGCGTTCGTGATCGGCAGGGATGAGAGCTGACAGTGGGTATGGCCGGGACCCTCGAGGGCACATGCCGCACCATTGCGCGCCCCGGACGACCGACGATCACGACGGGCAGGGGGCCCGCGCGTGATCCCTAGTGAACGGCAGTGCCGTTCTGCAGGGTGCAGATCCGCGTCCGGGGTTCAGCGACACGCGCGTCGGCACGGGACGAACCGGTCGCACAGGCAACACGTGACAGCTAGCCTGGCGGAGGGCGGATGGCATGCGATCAAGCGATCTTGTGGCAGGCTGGCGTACCTCGACGAAGCGTCGCATGCGCAGCACGAAACGAACGGCACCTCACTAGTTGGCGTTCCCTGAGAGGCGACGGCTCGACATGGCACATCGAAGAATGAGCAAGCGGCTGATTACCGGAAGTCTGATCCTCGTTCTTGCCGTGCTCCTCCCGCTACTCGCCTACGCTTGGTACGTCTCACCAAGTGAACAAGACGACGTCGCAGCGTCTGAGACCGATACCTCAATAGCAGCCGCCGATGACCATAGACGGTCGGGTCTTACATCACTTGGCAACACAGCCGCTACGGTAACGACCGAAGTAGCAGCACCGTCTACCACTCAGGAAACCGCTCCACCTGCAAGCGATCGTGATTCGAGCGGTGGCGATAGCGGTGGGCCTTCTGGGAGCACAACCACTTGCCCGCTGCCAGCCTATCCAGATGCCAGCTGTTCAGGTGTTCCGGCCGGCGTCGATCTCACCGTTCGGAGCGGCGACTTGGAGATTGATGAGCCAAATTCGATCATAGACGGTCAAGACATTCGTGGGTGTGTCCGCATCTACGCTTCAGGTGTCGTCATTCGGAATTCAAGGATCACCTGTGAGGGCCCGTATGTAATCGGAAGCTATGCCGAGGACTACGCCGGCGGCGGAGTCGTCCTGGAGGACGTTGAAATCAATTGCGGCAATGCCATCCATTCCACGGCTGTGGGTGACTATAACTTCACAGTTCGACGAGCGAACATCCACTCGTGCGAGAATGGGTTCGATGTTAATGGCAATGCGATTGTCGAACACAGCTACATACACGACCTAGTACCATATGATCCGAGTAGCCCAGCTGACGTTGCCGCGGATCCTCACTCCGACGGCGCCCAAATAACCCCTGTTGGGAATAACATAACGTTCCGGCATAACACGATACATGCCGGTGACGGAACATCTGCAATAATCAGCCCAAACGTTTCTGCCGGCGTCGTCTCCAATATTCTGATAACGGAAAATCTAATGGCCGGTGGGGCAGCCACATTGTATTGCCAACAGGATGGACCTGGTAACAACTTCAGGGTCATAAACAACAGGTTCAGTACCCTGTTCTATCCCAAGGTTGGCGCATACTATCCGTGGGTTGAGTGTGAGGATGAGATTCAGGTCACGGGCAACGTATTCCATGAATCTGGGAGGTCGGTTCCGCTCTAAAGCCGAACGATGCACGTTGACGCCGAGGCCGCATCTCTACAACTGCGATCGACATCACAACCCCGCTCGGCGGCCAACGTACCCGGCCTGGTCAGCGGCGTGATCGGGGCACTACTCCCAGGCGCCGACGGAAGACGACTCTCCGCTCAGGCGGTTACCACAGCCGATGTACTCTCGTGTTCAGCTCGCGAACACCTGGGCGTGGGCGGCTCGCCGCACTGAGAGAGGCGTGTTCGTCTTCGCTGAGATCATGTAGGCCACATCGTGGGGCCCCACCGCGGCGAGCCACTCGGGCGCTCGTTCGTTAGTGAGCGGGACCGTGCCCCAGTATGAGTGGCACAGGGACTCAGACGTCGGGGCGACCCGCTCGGCTTGCTCGACCTGATCAGCAAAGACCCCATAAAGCGTCCACTCCGAGAAGTGCAGCTCCTTCCCGACGGCTTCGAGCCAACGGCACCCGGTCACGTCCTCGACTCGCCGGAGCATCCGATAAACGATGTCACGGTCCCATGTATTCAGGGAGCTCACATAGTCGGGTAACGGGGGTGGCGGGGCGGGTGGTAAGCCGAGCAGGCTATGAGCCACGGCGTGCCACCGGAGATGACGAGGAAGCGAATCTCCGACCCCGTCGTCCAAGCGGTACAGGCGGGCCCGTCCATCTGGAACAAACGTCGCGACGGTGACCGGACGGATGAACACGAGGTCAGAGTCAGCCATGACGATGATTGGTTCCGAGAGCTGCTCGGCGATCGACAGCTTCACCAGCTGCTGGATAATCCAGCCCCGGAGCGGCGGCAGCGGGCGACGAAGGTTCATCCACAGCTTGGCGAATGGGAGGGTCACCACCGACCGGGGCAGGACGTCACGGACTCCGATCACCAGGCATCGTGGTCCTTCGAAACTGCGAAACGCTGGCAGGTCGCTCTCGTTCACGATGGCCACGTGACGAACGTTGGCCGGGAACCACCGCAGCACTGACTCATGGAGGTCGCTGAACAAGTCGAGATCTAGCGCGTACGTGGGCGTTACAACGACGAGGTGCGGTTCCGCTCGTGTCCGCCGTCGTTCCGTCGCGCTCCTGGATGCGGAGTGACGGTCGGCCATCCGCCGAACATACCGCCGCGGTCGGAGCCTCCCGCCTTGGGCCACCACTTAAGGGTCGCGTCAGCAGAGCCTCAGGTCGTCTTCAGCGTTGTGGAACAGCATCAACGTTCGGCGGGCACTCTGCCGAAGTCGCGGGACCCCTCGCACGGAAGGTGACTAGATGCCGAGACTCGGCGCTCAGGGCGGCGACGCGACCGACGGGTCGGAGTTGGACAATGGGGCCGGCACCACCCCGACGGTTGCGTCGACGTCTCGACGTGTTGCTGTCTTTGGAATGGGCTACGTGGGTTGCGTATCTGCAGCGTGTCTCGCGAGCCGCGGCAACACCGTCGTCGGTGTCGATGTCAGCCCCGAAAAGGTCGCGATGGTCACGGGCGGGCGGAGCCCCGTGGTGGAGGAGCGCATAGGCGACCTGGTCGCTGAGCAGGTGGCGACGGGCCGGCTCACCGCGACGACCGACGCAGCCCGGGCGGTGGCCGACACCGACATCGCGCTGGTTTGCGTTGGCACGCCCTCTACCCCGACGGGGAGCCTGTTGACCAAATACCTCGAACAGGTCAGCGAGGAGATCGGGGCAGCGCTGACCAGCCGGACGGGCCGTTACACGGTCGTCATACGCTCCACCATGCTGCCGACGACGTGCGAGGAGGTCGTGCTCCCGCGCCTCGAGGCTGCCTCGGGCATGTGCGGCGGACAGGGGTTCGGTCTGGCGGTCAATCCGGAGTTCCTGCGCGAGGGCAGCTCCGTACGCGACTTCTTCGAGCCGCCGAAGACGGTCATCGGTCAGATCGACGAGGCGAGCGGCGACGCCGTAGCCGAGCTCTACCGGGACCTGCCGGGCCCCGTCTTCCGCGTGCCACTGGGCATCGCCGAGATGATCAAGTACGCCGACAACGGCTTCCATGCCCTTAAGGCGGGCTTTGCGAACGAGATCGGCGCTGTCTGCAAGGCCCTCGGCCTCGACAGCCACGTCGTGATGGACATCCTTTCGTCCGACACGAAGCTCAACATCTCGCCGGCGTACCTCCGCCCGGGCTTCGCGTTCGGCGGCTCGTGCCTGCCGAAGGACCTGCGGGCTCTGACGCACCGCGCCCGGCGGGCCGACGTGCCCCTGCCCATCCTCGAGAGCATCCTCCCGTCCAACGAGGGTCAGATCGACCGCGTCTTCCGCACGATCGAGGCAACGGGCAAGCGGCGCGTGGGGTTGTTCGGCCTCGCGTTCAAGCCAGGAACGGACGACCTGCGCGAGAGCCCGATGGTGGCCCTCGCCGAGCGTCTGCTCGGACGCGGCTTCGAGCTCATGATCCACGATCCTCAGGTAACGGTGTCACGCCTGCTGGGTGCTAACCGCGCGTACGTGGACGAGCGCATTCCCCACCTCTCGCGGCTCATGGCGAGCTCGGCCGACGTGGTCGCCAATCATGCCGAGGTGTGCGTGGTGGGGGCGGCAGACCCGGAGGCGATCGCCGCCTTGGGGCGGGTCGACGGTCGCATCGTGGTCGACCTGGTGCGCTTCCCCAGCTCGGCCGACTACGAGGGCGATCCAGGCTACATCGGTATTGGCTGGTAGTCGGGTGCGAGGCGCAAGGGTCCTCGTCCTCGTCGAGAACCTGTCGGTCCCGTTCGATCGGCGGGTGTGGCAGGAGTGTCGTGCGCTGACCGAGGCGGGCTTCCGAGTCGAGGTGATCTGTCCCCGAGGCACAACGTACGACGCCGAGCCCTTCGCCGAGATCCAGGGCGTGCGCATCCACCGTTACCCGCTCACCCCTGCGACGGCTGGGCCGGCGGGCTACATGCGCGAATACGGCGCCGCGCTCTGGTACACGGTGCGGATGGCCCGGCGCCTGTCGCGGAACGAGCCCTTCGACGTTGTCCACGCGTGCAACCCGCCGGACCTGCTCTTCTTGATCGCACTGGCCCTGCGGCCGAGCGGGGCGCGCTTCCTGTTCGACCACCACGACCTGGTTCCGGAGCTGTTCGAGTCGCGCTTCGCGGGCGCCCCGCGGGCGCTTCACTGGGTCTCGGTGCTGCTCGAGCGACTGACCTTCCGCACCGCCGACGCCGTCATCAGCACGAACGACAGCTACCGCCAAGCGGCCATCAGTCGCGGCGGGCTGCAGGCTGACCGGGTACGGGTGGTGCGCAGCGCCCCCGACGTCTCCCGGTTCGTTCCCATCGAGCCCGACCCGACCCTCAAGCGGGGCAAGCCGTTCCTCGCCTGCTACCTCGGGGTCATGGGGCCGCAAGATGGCGTCGACTACGCGCTCCGGGCGCTTGCCTCCCTGCACCACGAGATGGGCCGCCACGACGTGCACACCACGTTCATCGGGGCCGGCGACGCCTTCGACGCGTCGGTCTCCCTGGCCAGCCGCCTCGGCCTCGATGGGTTCGTCGAGTTCACCGGGCGCGTGCCGGACGAAACCGTGCAGGCTTATCTGTCGACCGCTGACGTCTGCCTGTCTCCTGACCCGAAGAACCCGCTCAACGACGTCTCGTCGATGAACAAGGTCGTCGAGTACATGGCGATGGGCCGCCCGCTGGTGTCATTCGACCTGCACGAGGCCCGCGTCACGGCGCAGGACGCAGCGGTGTACGCGTCCGAAAACGACGAGGCCCAGTTCGCAAAGTTGATCGTCGAACTGTTGGACGATCCCGAGCGGCGCGAGCGGATGGGCAAGATCGGCCGTCGCCGTGTTGAAGAGGCGTTGTCATGGGATGTGTCGCGGGGCAACCTGCTGGCTGCCTACGAGGACCTGCTTGCGCGCCCGCCGCGGCGCCGCGACCGCGTCAAGCGCCGTGGACTCGCCCACAGCCGGGACCGCTAGCAATCGCTCCCGGTGGCGGCGCACACCGGCGCCTCGGGGACCTTGGCCGGCGACGCGGAGCCGTCAGCCTGCCGCGCTCAGGTCCACGCTGGCTGGCTCACAACCGTCGAGGAAGAGCCGGGCCCAGACGTCGAGCGTCAAGAGGCTCCATAGCTCCTTTCCGAGGTCGTAACGGCCGCTGCGGTGCAGCGCGAGCGCCCTGCGTACCCGATCCGGATCGACCAGGGGATCGGGGCGGGCCTTCGGGCCGAGGATCAATCGCTCCAACGAGACGCCCATGCCACCCCGGAACGACGACGCCAATGGCACGGTGAAGCCGACCTTCTTGCGCGATAAGAGCGACTTGGGCAGGCGCCGTCGGGCGATCTCGCGGATGACGATCTTGGTATGCCGGGGGGAAGCTTTGAGCTCTACGGGTAGCCGAGCTGCGTACTCGGCCAGATCCTGGTCCAGGAGCGGCATTCGCCCCTCGATCGACGCCGCCATCATCATCTTGTCGCCGCGCACGACCAGGTTGTCGACCAGGTAGCTCTCGACATCCAGTGCCAGCATGGTGTCGAGCTGGTCGAGTCCGGCGTCGAGGCCGGCGAGCACCGATTCGAGTGGCCGCACGCCATCGGATGACAGCCCCGCTTGGCGGTCGGCGCCGAACCATCTGGGCCAGCGCTCGCCTGGGTCCGCGGTCGCGAGCGCCTCGACGGCCATCCGAGCCCGTCGCGGCAACCGATGCCAACTCGCCAGCTCGCGCAACCGGCGCTCACCGAGTACCGCGCGGGCGGGGCGGCCGGCGTGCGAGAGCACCCCGTCGGCTCGGTACTTCGGGTAGCCACCGAACAGCTCGTCGCCACCCTCACCCGAGAGCACCACCGTGACGTGCTCGCGCGCCATCCGCGATAGCGCCAGCAGCGGGATCTCCGATGGCTCGGCCAGCGGCTCGTCCCGGTGCCAGACTGCCGTCGGGAGCAGCCCCAGGAACTCGTCGGCCCCGAGTCGAGTCTCGTGATGGTGTGTACCGAAGGCCTGAGCGGTCGAGCGGGCCGCCGACAGCTCATCGGGCGCCCAGCCTTGGTCGAACCCGATGGAGAAGGTACGTACCGGCTCGTCGCTCAGCTCCGCCATGAACGACAGCACTGCGCTCGAGTCGAGACCCCCCGACAGGAAGCACCCGATGGGCACATCGCTGACGAGACGCCGCTCCACGGCGACACGCATCAGGTCCTCGATATCATCGGCAGCGAGTGGAAGCTCGGGCGGCAGCTTCGGGCCATAGTGCAGGCGCCACCAACGCTCGACCTCTAGCCGGTCGTCGCTTATGACCATCTTGTGACCCGCTGGAAGCTGACGTACGCCTCGGAAGAGGGTGCGCGGGGCTGGCACGTAGCGCAGCGCCAGGTAGTCCTCGAGCGCGGCGTCGTCGAGATCCGCTGGGACGCCCGCCGCCAGAAGGGCCTTGATCTCGGAGCCGAACACGAGCTCATTGCCGTGCTGTGAGTAGTAAAGGGGCTTCTTGCCGAAGCGGTCCCGGGCGATGAGCAGTCGGCGGCGACGCTCGTCCCAGAGCACGAACGCGAACATGCCCACAAGGTGATGCAGCATGTCGTCGCCCCACTGCTCATAGCCGTGAACGAGGGACTCGGTGTCGGCGCGGGTAGCGAACCGGTGGCCTTGGCGCTCGAGGTCGGCGCGCAGTTCGCGGAAGTTGTAGATCTCGCCGTTGAAAACGACCCCGACCGAGCGGTCCTCGTTGTAGATCGGCTGGTCACCGCCCGCTAGGTCGATGATCGCCAGCCGGCGCATGCCAATGGCAAGTCCGGGTCGGTCGAGCCGCCCGTCACCATCCGGACCGCGATGCACGATGGTCTCGAGCATGTCGCTTATTCGCTGGTCACCCGCGGCGAGATCGCTACCTTTCCAGATACCAGAGATGCCACACATCATCCATGCAAACGCATCCGCGTCAATTACTCCAATTGCACGGAGTATGATTGCCCCTGTGACATAGATTCCAATAATGATTGTGCTCGCTCCCGCTGCCTTGTTAGCGAATCCGGTCAATGTCTCACGTAGGCGATCTGGCGTCGTACGGCGTGCGCGATTGCATCATCCGACGCCGGCGATGGACCGAGAGCTCTCGTCGCGCTCCCAACGCGTGGTTGCGCCGAGAGCGTTGTAGAGACGGGCGGAGACGGCCACGAACGCATAGGTGGCGGCGTCGAGGGCGCCCGGCAGGCTACGGCAGAGGCGCACCATGTCACGGAGGGTCGAGGGGGTGGTTGCTGCCGGCTTGGCGGCCCGCGGGTACTTCTGTTCCGGTTCGTTGGCAGCTGCGCGGTTCTCGACGACGCCACGGTAGGCGCGTCTTCGCACCTTCAGCAGGTCCTCGAAGCGCGCCGGTGCTACGACCACGACGGGCTCGTCGCCAACTATCTCGATCTCGTCCGGGTCGAAATGTTGATGGACGAACAGATCCTCGGCGACCACGTCGGGATGGTCCCCGAACCGGGCCCGGCCGGTGGCGGACAGCCCGTATACTCCCGCTCCCCAGATCGAGCCCATCACCGTTGGCATCAGCGACCGTGCACGGAAATAGCGTTGCACAATGGCGGTGGAGTGGGCCGCGTCGTAGCGGAATGGTGGCCGAGCTGCGACCGCGCCATCCCGCCCGAGGGGCTCCAGCACCTGGCGGGCGTCGGCCACGGCCGCG
>Ga0081538_10005944_pt1 | contig 10861 bp, 10 predicted proteins | sample TabmetS5T2R1_FD_71022 | JGI IMG/M metagenome (GOLD analysis project Ga0081538, IMG submission 71022) | Tabebuia heterophylla rhizosphere microbial communities from the University of Puerto Rico - S5T2R1 | ecosystem: Host-associated > Plants > Roots > Rhizosphere ...
GCGGGTCGACGGCGCCGGCTACTGGCGGCGCATGCTCGAGGTGACCATCCCGCTCACCCTGCCGGTGGTGGCGGTCGCGGCGCTGTTCGGCGCGATCCTCACCTTCACCGACATGACCGTGGTGTACGTGCTCACCCGCGGCGGCCCGACCAACTCCACGCAGGTGCTGGCGAGCTGGGCGTTCATCCGCGGCATCGAGGGTGGCGACGTGGCGCAGGGCGCGGTGGTGGCGCTGTTCCTGTTCCCGCTGCTGCTGGCCGCCGCCATCCTCATCCTCCGCGCCGTCCGCCGCATGGAGGTGCTGTGATGGCCTCCGCGGTGGAGGTCTCCAGCCCGGCCGAGACCGAGCAGCTGCGGCAGCGCTACCGGCGCCGCCACGTCCTCGCCCGCGTGAGCCTGTACCTGGCGGCGGTGCTGGCGGCCTTCGTGTGCGCGGCGCCGTTCCTGTGGAGCCTGATCACCACCTTCAAGCAGAACCGCGACCTCTACAACCCGGAGAACAACCCGTTCTTCTTCAACATGGCGACCACGCCCGACCACCTCCTGTACCTGCTGCGCGACACCGCCTTCGTCTCCTTCGTGTGGAACACCCTCTGGGTGGGCCTGCTGGTGGTGGCGATCACGCTGGTGCTCGGGCTGCCCGCCGCCTACTCCCTGGCACGGCTGGACCGGCCGTGGTCGGGACCGATGGCCATCGCCATCTTCTTCGTCTACCTGGTGCCGCCGAGCCTGCTGTTCCTGTCGCTGTCGCGGCTGGTGGTCACCACCGGCCTCCAGGACTCCACCTGGTCGCTGGTGCTGGTGTACCCGACGATCACGATCCCCGTGTCGGTGTGGCTGCTGATCGGGTTCCTGAAGGCGATCCCCAAGGACATCGAGGAGCAGGCCATGGTCGACGGCTACAGCCGCCTGGCCGCCTTCGTGCGGGCGGTGCTGCCGCTGGCGTTCCCCGGGATCGTCGCGGTGGTGGTGTTCGCGTTCACGCTGACCGCCAGCGAGTTCATCTACGCGCTGGCGTTCGTCTCCCCCACCACCGAGAAGGTCGTGAGCACCGGCGTGCCGACCGAGCTGATCCGCGGCGACGTGTTCTTCTGGCAGTCCCTCCAGGCCGCGGCCATCCTCGTGGCGGTGCCGATCGCGTTCGTGTTCAACCTGTTCCTCGACCGGTTCATCACCGGCTTCACCATGGGCGCGGTCAAGGGCTAGCCGGTCCGCCCGAGCGGCCGCGCCGCCGCCGGCGCCACCTGCGGGCGTACTCGTTGACCAGCATGAGGACCGACACGAGGATGCCCATCCACGCCAGCGTCGCGGCGAGCCTGACCACCGAGACCGGGTCCTCCCAGGGCTCAAGCGTGGCGCCATAGGCCCGGGCGCCCACCAGCAGCAGGACGCAGGCGGCCAGCCCGCCCCACAGGCGGCGCAGCCGTCCCGGGTCGGCGTCCACCGGCGCCACAGCGAACATGAGCGCCGACTCGTTGCTCATGGGGCCCACCAGCCTGATCCGCAGCACGGCCAGGACGACGAACAACGCCACCAGCGCGCTGCTGAGCCGCAGCGCCGAGGTGCTGAACCAGGTGATGAGCAGCACGCCGATGGCGACGGCGGGGCTGACGACCCAGTCGAACAGCCACGCCAGGAGCTGCCGGCGCCGCCTGCTGCGCGAACCGCCACCAGAGGTCGTCGGGCATGCCGCGGACCATCCGGCCGCCGACCTGGAGCGAACAGCGGAGCCGGCCGTGACCGGCGGCGGCCGCGTGCCGGCGGTGCTCGAAGAGGTCGGAGCGCAGCTCGGCGCGGCGGGCGTCGCGGACCTCGCTCGGCAGGCCCCGCGTGTACCACGCCATCCAGCCCTCGGCCACGCGCACGAGCAGCGGCGGCCGGGGCCCGTTCATGCGTCGGCGATCCTGGGCCGGCCGGGGAGCTGCCCGGGGCGGGTGGCCGCCGCGCGCGCCAGGGCCCGCTCGCCGAGCGCGGTGACCTGGTAGAGCCGCCGGCGCGGGCGGCCCTGGTCCGCGGCCACCACGGGGTCCTCCCAGTGGCTGGTGAGCAGGCCCGCCCGCTCCAGCCGCTCCAGCGCCTTGTAGAGGGTGCCGTGCGCGGTCAGGCGGCGCGCCGCCTCGCGCTCCATGAGCTCCTTGGCGACGGCGAAGCCGTGGAACTGCGGCCGGCCGGCCTTGGCCAGCTCGACCGCCACCGCCAGGAGCGCCTGCTCCAGCGGCACCAGGGCACCCTGCTTCCGCCGCATGGCGAAAGAATAGGAAGATATCTTCTGAAAGTCAATCGCCTATCGTGGCCCGATGCTGATCCCGCTCACGCGCGCGCAGCTGGCCACGGTGCGGCACTGGTTCCGGCCCGAGCGGCCCGGGCCGCTGGTCGCCCAGCACGTCCTCGCCACCGGCAACGGCACCTGCCTGGCCGACCGCTGGCCCGACCCGCGGGCGCTGGTGGTGCAGACCGGCGGCAACTACACGCTGGCCGGCGACCCCGGCGCGCTCGACCCCGGCGACCTGCGCGACCACGTCGCCGGGTTCGTGGAGGCGCCGGCGCCGTTCGTGCCGCTGCTGCGGGCCGCCTTCGGCGAGGTGACCGAGTGGCGGCGGGTGATCTTCACCCTGGAGGGGCCGCTCGGGCCGCTCCCGGCGCCCCCCGACGGCCATCTGGTGCGCCGGCTCGGCGCCGGGGACGGCGCCTCGCTGGCCGCGCTGGGCGAGGAGACGGCGTGGATCGCCAACACCTGGGGTGGCCCGGACGGGCTGGCCGCCAGCGGGGTGGGCTGGGGCGCGTTCGCCGGCCCGCGGCTGGTCGCGGTCGCCTGCCCGTTCTTCGTCGGCGAGGCCCACGAGGACCTCGGGGTCGCGACCGAGCCGGCGGCCCGTGGGCTGGGCCTGAGCACGGCGTGCGCCGGCGAGGTCGCCCGCGACGTGCGCCGCCGAGGCCGCGTCCCGACCTGGACGACCTCGCCCGACAACACCGCCAGCCTGCGGGTGGCCGCCAAGCTCGGCTTCGCCCTACGGCGCCGCGACGTCCTCCAGGTCGTCGGCGTCCCGGTCCCGCAGCCGGCGCGCCGCCCGGGCTGACCGCCATCGCACGGTCAGCGGCGGCGGGAACGGCGGACGGCGAGCAGGCCGGCGGCCAGGCCGGCGCCGGCGGCCGCGGCGACCGCGAGCACGCGGGGGCGCTCGGCGTCGGCGAGCGCCTGGCGGCCGGCCAGGTCGCCGCAGGCGCCGTGCACGCCGGCGCCGGGCGGCACGCTCGCGCCCGCCAGGTACAGGCCCTTGACCGGGGTGCCCCAGCGCCACCAGGACGGGCCCGGCCGGAACAGGAGCTGCTGGTCGATGGCGAACGAGCCGGCCTGGATGTCGCCGCCGGCCAGGCTGGTGTCGGCCGCCTGGAGGTCGTCGGGCGTCCACACCTTGCGGCCCAGCACCAGGTCGCGGAACCCGGGCGCGTGGCTCTCGATGATCGCCTCGACCCGGTCGAGGAACGCCTCGGCCGAGCGGCCCCAGTCCCCCTTGGCCCGCGGCCGGGCGGCGTCGCCCGTGGGCGCGGCGGGGACGTGCGCGTACCCCCAGAGGGTGTGCTTGCCGGCCGGGGCCCTGCTCGGGTCGGCCAGCGTCTGCTGCCCGAGGATCAGGGTGGGCTGGGCCGGCAGCAGGCCGTGGCCCGCCTCCCACGCCGACCGGCTCATGGCGGTGGTGCTGTCGCCCACGTGCACGACGGCGGCCCGCCGGCACTCCTCGGCCGCCCACGGCACCTGGCCGTCCAGCGCCCAGTCGACCTTGAAGGTGCCGAGCCCCGGCCGGTAGCCGCGGATCTCGGCCAGGGCGCGGGGCGGGAACGCGTCCTCGCCGGTCAGCCGCACCAGCGTGCCGACGTCGAGCGCGCAGACCACCGCCCGGCCGGCGGTCACGGTGTCGCCGCCGGCCTCGACCGCGACGGCCCTGCCGCCTTCGACCACGATCCGCTCCACCCGGCGGCCGGTGGCGATGGTGGCCCCGACCTCGCGCAGCCGGGCGAGCAGGGCGGCGGTGATCATGCCGGTGCCGCCCTCGACCACGGGCATGCCGAACCGCTGGCCGAGCATCCACAGCAGCAGCGCGTAGATGCCGGTGCCCGGCATCTCCGGCTCGAGGTCGGCGTGCATGGCCGGGCCGGCGAGCCAGGCGCGCGCCTCCTCCGACTCGAAGCGGGCGCCGACCACGCTGACCCCCTGGACGACCATGCGGGCGAACTCGAGCCCGCCGGCGACGCCGACGTGCCGGGCGACCTGGACCAGCTCCTCGAACGGCCAGCGCTGCATCTGCGCGCGCAGGAACGGCCCCATCGCCTCCCCGAAGGCCTCGTCCAGGGAGACCCAGACCGCACCGTCGCCGAGGTGGACCTTGTCGATCGAGGCGCCCGTCTCGGCCGCCGAGCGACCCAGCGCGATCGCCCGGTTGCCGGGGAACGGGTGGGCCGCCGGCAGCGGCGCGTGCACGAAGCGCAGGCCGTAGGGGGCGAGATCGCGACCGACCACCGACGGGGCCGCCCCGACCAGGGGGAAGAAGGCGGCGCCGAAGTCGTGCCTGAAGCCGGGAACGGTGCACTCCAGGGTGCGGGCGGCGCCGCCGACCTCGTCGTTGGCCTCGAGCAGGCAGACCGACCAGCCTGCCTCGGCGAGGCGGATGGCGGCGGCGAGCCCGTTGGGGCCGCCGCCGCAGACGACGGCGTCGTAGTCGGCCATGCTCCGAGCCTACTCCGGTCGGCCACGGCGAGGCGCCGAGCCGGTCGCTACACTCCAGAGCGAGGGCGATATCGCCCAGGAAGCTGCGAAGGGACGGCTCATGGTCACGCGCGACGAGGTCCTCGCCGCACTCGGTCAGGTGATGGACCCTGAGATCCACAAGCCGATCACCGAGCTCGACATGGTCAAGGACGTCGCCATCGACGAGTCCGGCCGGGTCGCGGTGGAGGTGCTGCTGACCGTCGCCGGCTGCCCGCTCAAGGACCGCATCACCAGGGACGTCACCGCCGCCCTCGCGCCCCTGCCGGGGGTCACCGGGGTCAAGGTCGACCTCGGGGTGATGACCGAGGAGCAGCGCCAGGCGATGGTCACCCGCCTGCGCGGCCCCGCCGCCGCCGAGCCGCAGAAGAAGATCTCCTTCTGGGGCGACGACGCCACCACCCGGGTGCTGGCGATCGCCTCGGGCAAGGGCGGCGTCGGCAAGTCGTCGGTGACCGTCAACCTGGCCGCCGCGCTGGCCGCGCAGGGCCACCGGGTCGCGGTGATCGACTGCGACATCTACGGGTTCTCGGTCCCCCGCATGCTCGGCGCCACCGGCCGCCCGGTCGGCTTCAACGGCATGATCATGCCGCTGGAGGCCCACGGCGTCCGGGTCATCTCGATCGGCTTCTTCATCGAGCCCGGCAAGCCGGTGATGTGGCGCGGCCCCATGCTGCACCGGGCCATCCAGCAGTTCCTCACCGACGTCTACTGGGGCGAGCTCGACTACGTGCTGGCCGACCTGCCCCCCGGCACCGGCGACGTCTCGATCTCCCTGGCCCAGATGCTGCCGGGCGCCGAGATGCTGCTGGTCACCACCCCGCAGGAGGCGGCCGAGCGGGTGGCCGTGCTGGCCGGCAAGTTCGCCCAGCAGAACCAGATGCAGGTGTCCGGCGTGATCGAGAACATGAGCTACTTCATCTGCCCCTCCTGCGAGGAGCGCCACCACATCTTCGGCAGCGGCGGCGGCGACACGCTCGCCCGCGAGCTCGGCGCCAAGCTGCTCGGCCAGGTCCCGATCGACCTGCGCCTGCGCGAGGGCGCCGACGCCGGCAAGCCGCTGGTGGTCTCCGACCCGGACGCGCCCGCCAGCCAGGCGCTCCTGGAGATCGCCGCCGCCCTGCCCCCCCGGCGGGGCCTGGCGGGCCGGCGCCTGAAGCTGCTGACCTGAGGAGCTGGGGGCGGCGGAGGTCGAGCCGGGGCGCCGCTTGACGCCCGCTTGAGGAAGTTGTCCACAAATTTCGGTTTGGTCCTTGCATTGGTGGTGGGGTCGGGTAGGCTCCGGGCATGGAACCGAACAGGAGTTCGATAGCGCCGGAGCTGGTGGGGCTCGGCCGCCTAGCGGCGGTGGTGGAGGAACTGGCCGCCCAGGACCTGAACGCCCTCCCCGACGCCGCGGCCGCGCGGGTGCTGGTCATGCGGCGGCTGGTGGACCGGCTGGAAGGCCACTGGCTGCGCGAACTGGCCGCCGTGGACGGCCGCGGCGCCGCCGGCGCCGACCAGGGCACCCCCGCCGACAGCACCGCCGCCTGGCTGCGCCAGCGGCTGCGCGCCGGCCACGCCACAGCCAGCGGCTGGGTCCGCACCGCCAGGGCGCTGTACCGCGGGCCCCTGAGCGGGACCGGCCAGGCGCTGGTGGCCGGCGACATCGCCCCCGGCCACGCCGCGGTGCTGGCCGCCGGCACCCACGACCTGCCCACCGCCACCACGGCGGAGGCCGAGCCGGTGCTGCTGGCGGCGGCCGCCCGGTTGGACCCGCCCCGGCTGCGCAAGCTGGTCACCCACCTGCGCGACGTGGCCGACCCCGACGGCGCCAAGACGCGGACCCAACAGCAGCACGAGCGGCGTGGGCTGTGGGTGTCGCCGACCCTGGCGGGGATGGTGGCCATCGACGGGCTGCTGGACCCTGAGGCGGGTGAGACCCTGCAGGCGGCGCTGGAGCCGCTGGCGCGGCCGGGCAGCGCCGCCGACGACCGCAGCGCATCGCAGCGGCGCGCGGATGCGTTGACGGAGTTGGCCCGCCGGGCGTTGGAGGGTGGGCGGCTGCCGCAGACCGGTGGGGTGCGCCCGCAGGTCGCGGTGACCGTGGACCTGGCCGGCCTGCTGGGCCAGGCAGGTTCGCCCGGCGCCGATGGTCACTGGGTGGGGCCGCTGCCGGCCGAGACCGCGCGGCGGCTGGCCTGCGACGCTGCGGTCACCCGGGTGCTGGTCACCCGCCACCCGGCCGAGGCCACCAGCAGCCCCCACCACCACCCCGACCCCGACCCGGCCCGGGACGACGGCGACGGCGACCCGCCCGGGATCCTGGCCGCGCGGCTGCAGGCGGCGCTGGCGCTGCTGCCGGCTGCCCTGGGTGGGCCGGCGACCCAGCCGTTGGAGGTGGGTCGCGCCACCCGGGTGGTCTCCCCTGCCCAGCGGACCGCGCTGGTGGTGCGGGATGGTGGCTGCCGCTTCCCGGGTTGTGACCGGCCGCCGGCCTGGTGCGAGGCCCACCATGTGCGGCATTGGCTGCACGGCGGTCCGACCGACCTGGACAACCTGGTGCTGCTGTGCTGGGCCCATCACCGCGCGGTGCATGAGGGCGGCCAGCGGCTGCACCCGCCACACCGACGACAACCCACCGCCGCCTGACGCGGCGGGGCGCCCGGCCCGGTGGGGGCGGGCGCCGGTCGCGCCCCGCCGGGCGGGGCCGAGGGGGGATCCCGGCGCCGAGCAGCCCGGAGGCGAGGCCGTCCTCCGCCCGCGCCAGGAGCCGGACGAGTGCGCCGAACCCGATCAGCACGGGCACGACGAGCGGCGTGATGGCAAGCAATCCGGTGACGAGCATCCCGGCAAGGATCACGGTCACTCCGAGGGCGCCGAACGGGACGGCGGTGAGGAAGAAGAGCAGTGCCTTGTAGGTCCCTGGATCCGCGAACGCTCGAAACGGCCGCCCGAGACGCGGTCTTACGGTGGCTTGACCGATCGCTTGCACATCGCCAACGCTACCCCGGCGGTAGCTCCGCGGGAATACGGCGGCCCGGCGTCTGAGACTGCAGGTAACCCGACCCCCTCCGCCGGCGACTGTGGCCGGCGTGTCATCGTTCATGCGTGCGCACGGCCGCTCTGCGATCTGCTCGGCATCGACGTGCCCGCCCGCAGCGGCGGCGAGGTGCGCGTCCATCCCGACCGGCTGCGCGCGCCCGTCGCTCTGCTGCCGGAGGCCCGCCAGTACCAGATCGTGCACCGCCCCGAGGGCCTTCTCGTCCGGATTGTGCTGCGCGAGGACGCGCCGCACGACTTCCCCGACAAAGCTCGCGAGGCGATCGGCACGGCGCTTGCCGACGCGGACGTGCGGGGGCGGGTGGAGATCGTGAGGGCGATCGAGCGCGAGCCCGGTCCCGCGGCCAAGGTCAGGCTGGTGCGCTCGGACGTCTAGACAATCCTCCCGGCAGGCCCCGGTACGATTGTCGTGCCGTCGTGGGCTGTACCGCCTTCTCGCTCTACCCGGAAAGGACGGAGCACCTGACGTCAGACGATCACTCGGGAGCCGGTCGTGGAACGCTCCTCCTCGCCGACATCACCGGTTACACCGCCTTCCTCCAGGCCGTCGGGGAGGCCCACGCCGCCGACATGGCGGCCGGCACGTTCGTTCCCAAGGCGTACCCGCTGCTGAGCAGCCTGCTCGACGGGATCGTCGAACGGGTTGCGCCACCGTTCGTCTTTTCCAAGCTCGAGGGGGACGGGATCTTCGTCTTCGCAGGCGAGGGCAAGCTGGACCTCCGCGGCCAAGCGGTAGTGGACTGCCTGACCGCCTGCTACGAGGCGTATCGCGCTCGTCTGAACGAGGCCGGCGAACTCGTGACCTGCACCTGCAACGCATGCCTGATGATCGGCAGCTTGGAGCTCAAGTTCGTGCTGCATCACGGCGAGTACATCGTCCAGTCGGTCGCAGGCCATCAGGAGCTGCTCGGCCCCGACGTGACGATCTCGCACCTGCTCCTCAAGAACCACGTGGCCGACCTGATCGGCCGGTCGGCCTACGCGCTCGTGACCGAGCCGGCGGCGGCCTATCTCGACGTTCCGCTCGACAGCGCACTCCCGATCACGGAGCAGTACGAGCACTACGCGCCCGTTCGGGCATCCGTCCTGACGCTTCCCTGACGAGCGCCGCTCGGCGCGACGACGCTTAGCACGTAAGGCGAGGCAAACCTTGTTGCACTCCGCATGAGGGTTTTCAATTGATGCGTGTCCGATCCCCGCCAGGTCGTTGCGGTTCTCGGCTCCGCACTCCGCAACCGCGATGTCCGGCGGGCGGAGCTGGCTTGGGGAGCAGCCATCGCGGCGGAGTGGGCGCACTTCGTCGCCTTCGGCGTCTTCGCTTACGAAGAAGGCGGGGCGTCCGCTGTCGGAATCGCCGGGCTCGTTCGACTGCTGCCGGCGGCCGTGGTCGCCCCGTTCGCCGCCTCGCTTGGCGACCGCTTCCCGCGTGAGCGCTTTCTGCTCGCGACGATGCTTGTCGGCGCCGCCGCGCTCGGCGGATCGGCCGCCGCGTTCATCGCCGATGCCGAAGTCCTCGTCTTCGCCTTCGCGGCTCTTCTAGGGCTGGCAGTCACGCTCATCAGGCCCGCGCTGCAGGCCCTCCTGCCGTCGCTCGCGCGAACCCCCGAGGAGCTGATTGCGTCGAACGGCGCAACGTCCACCGTCGAGAGCCTCGGGACCCTCCTCGGCCCTCTGGTCGCCGGCATCCTCGTCTCGGTCGCGGACGCGGGGCTCGTTTTCGCCCTCGGCGCGGGAGCGCTGCTCCTGGCCGCGATCCTCGTTGCCCGGGTCCGAGTCGAGGGTGATGTCGTCCTGGCTTCCGCGGCTGACGAAGGCGGCGCGCGACGGATGCTCGCGGCCGGATTTCGAGCGATCGCGTCGGCGCCGCGGGCTCGCCTCGTCGTGAGTCTGATCTTCGCGCAGGCCTTCGTTCGCGGCTGCCTTAACGTCCTGATCGTCGTCGCCGCATTCCGGGTTCTCGACGCCGGCGGAGAGGCGGTCGGCTACATGACGGCGGCGCTCGGCGTCGGCGGCCTGCTCGGCGCCTTTGGAGCCATGACCCTCGGAGGGCGCCGGCTCGCCGTTCCGTTCGGCGTCGCGCTGGTGTTCTGGGGACTTCCGATCATGCTGATCGGGCCATGGCCCGAGCTCGTAGCGGCGATCTTCCTGCTGACGGTCGTCGGCGCCGCGAACAGCGTCGAGGACGTCGCCGCCTTCACCCTGCTCCAGCGGCTCGTTCCCGATCGGGTCCTCACTCGAGTCCTCGGCGTCATCTGGAGCCTCGCCATGGCCGGTGTCGCCCTCGGTTCGATTGCGGCGCCGGCGGTGATCGACGCGATCGGGCCACGGCCGGCGTTCGTCGCGGTCGGCGCGATTCTTCCTCTGCTGGCGCTCTTGGCTTACCGGCGTCTGGTGGAAATCGACCGAGCCGTCGTTCCCGCCCCCGAGCTGGCTCTCATCCAGCAGGTGCCGATGTTCGCGCCGCTATCGGTTGCGGCGAAGGAGCGCGTGGCAGCGAACCTCGTGCAGCAGTCCGTGGCGCCGGGCGAGGTCGTGATCCGCGCCGGGGAGATCGGAGACCGCTTCTTCATCGTCGGCGACGGCGAGCTCGAGATCTCCGCCGACGGGCTGCGGAGGATCGCTCGAAAGAGCGACTACTTCGGTGAGATCGCGCTGCTGCGGGACGTGCCCAGGACCGCCACCGTCAAGGCGCTCGTCGACACCCGGCTGTACGCGCTGCAGCGGGAGGACTTCCTGGCCGTGGTGACCGGCCACGAGGCCGCTCGCGCGGCCGGTCACGCGGTCGCCGAGGAACGGCTGGCACGCACTCGGAGGACGTAGGGCGGTAGGGCGGATACCGTGTCGCCCCCGCACCGGAGCGCCGTCTTGACAGCGGCTCCCGGCGCCTAAGACTGCCCTCGTCCGGAACCACAAGAGGGGGGAAAGCAATGCCGTCGAGGTCCTTTGGGCGGTTATGGCCCTGACCGCGGCGCTGGCGCTCGCGTTCGCGCCGAACGCCTCGCCCGCGGTGCAAGCAGGGGCCGCGCCGACCGTTTCCGAGGCGGTCGACGTCGCCTG
>Ga0081538_10005945_pt1 | contig 10860 bp, 12 predicted proteins | sample TabmetS5T2R1_FD_71022 | JGI IMG/M metagenome (GOLD analysis project Ga0081538, IMG submission 71022) | Tabebuia heterophylla rhizosphere microbial communities from the University of Puerto Rico - S5T2R1 | ecosystem: Host-associated > Plants > Roots > Rhizosphere ...
TCGGGGCGGCGCTGCTCGTGCCGCGGACGGCCGCGGCGCGCAGCACCTGACGCCGGCTCAGTCGTCCACCTCCACCTCGTTGCCTCGAGGCGAAAGCCGGACCGTCACCGCTCGCTGCCATCCGACCCTGGCGAGGATCCAGCAGCGCGCCTCGCCGCCTGGCCCGATCCGCCGGGACGGGCAGGCGATCACCGCATGCTCGGCATGCCGGAGCCTCGGATATCGCAGCGCGAGCACACGCTCCGCCTCGGCCCGGGAGATCGGCTCGCTGGGCGGCTCGGGGCCGGAAGCCACAGCGATCGTCGCGACGGCCACCGCTGCGAGTGCCCCCGACGCCAGGAGGCCGGTGCGCACCCGGCCGCGCGGCGGACGCCCGAGCCTCGCCAGGAGCGAGACCGCACCGCGCCCGGCACGCCGTCCCTCGATCAGCGCGTGGCCGCAGCGCGGACAGCGATGTGCGGCGGCCGCGATGGTGCCGTCGCACCGCGGACAGCTGACGCGACCGCTCATGCTCGGAGTGTCACACGCCCCGACGCGCGCGGTGTGCAGCTCAGCCGACGAGCCCGCGCGAGCGCAGGTCGGCGAGCGCCTCGTCGCCCCTCTCGGCCACCACGTTGCGCGCCACCCACTCCGCCAGTTGCGGGAGGCCCTCGTCGAGCGCGGTCCTGGCTTCGAAGCCGAGCAGCTCGCGCGCGCGGGACGCGTCCGCGAAGCAGTGACGGATGTCACCGGCGCGGTAGTCGCCGGTCACGGAGGGCGACAGATCCGACCCGAGCGCGGCACCGATCCGCGCGGCGAGGTCGAGGATCCGGACCCGGCGCCCGGTGGCCACGTTGATCGCGTGCCCGGCCGCGCCCGGCGCATCCATGGCGAGGACGGTGGCGCGCGCCACGTCGGACACGTGGACGAGATCGCGGATCTGTGCGCCGTCCTCGAACACGAGCGGCCGCCTGCCGTTCAGGACCCGGGCTGCGAAGATGGCCGCCACCCCGGTGTAGGGGTTGCCGAGCGCCTGGCGCGGCCCGTAGACGTTGAGGTAGCGAAGCGCCACGGTCTCCACCCCGTAGGCACGTCCGAGCACGAGCACCAGCTCCTCCTGATCGCGCTTGGTGATGCCGTAGACGCTCGTGGGGCGCAGCGGAGCGTCCTCGCCCGTCGGAACCGGCTCCATCGGACCGCCGCAGGCGGGACAGAGCGGCTCCCAATCGCGCCGGCGCATCTGCTCGGACGGCCGAAGGGGAGGATGAACCGTGCCGTGCTCCGGGCACCGGTACGACCCCTCGCCGTAGACCACCATCGAGGAAGCGGCGACGAGGCGGCGGATTCGGTCCCGCCGCGCCACCACGGCCTCGAGCAGGGTCGCGGTGCCGCCGGCGTTGTGGTCCACCGCGCGCCGAACGTTCACCATCGACTCGCCGTTGCCCACGACCCCGCCGAGATGGACGACGCGGTCCACGCCGTCCAGCGATCGCCCGACGACGCGCGCGTCGCGCAGATCGCCCTCCACCAGCTCGGCCTCGGGGTCGAGGTGGCTCGGCCGGCCGCCGGGATGGGCGAGCGGATCGAGGTTGTCGAGCACGCGTACCCGCTCCCCGCGCCCCAGCAGCGCGTCGACCACGTGCGAGCCGATGAACCCGGCGCCGCCGGTGACGAGGACGCCGCTCACCAGACCGTGTACAGCAACAGTTCGGTGGCGAGCGCCTGCGTGGCCAGCGCGCCCAGCACGAGCGGGACGCGCCGCTCGGGAAGGGCGGTCGCGGCGGCGACGCACGCGAGCGGCACGAGGAACAGGTAGATCCGCTCGGTCTCGGCCTTGGTGAAGCCGAGCAGGGCGGCGATGGCCAGCACCGCGAGCAGCGCGCGGGCCGCCGGATCGCCGGCGCCGACGGCCCGCAGCAGCAGCCAGGCGATCGGCAGCCCGAGCGCCACCAGGAAGGCGGTTGGAGAGCCGAACACCCAGAACTCGTAGGGCCGGCGGCTCGCAATCCCCTCGCGGTAGACGGTCTCGGTCGCCTCCAAGACGCCGATCGGGTCGTATCCCGTCGCGAGGTGGAGCGCGGCGTAGAAGCCGATCAAAGCGACGCCGCAGGAGGCTGCGAGCACGGTCGCGCGCCTGAGCCCGGCGCGCTGCCAGGCGAGAAGAGCGGCCCAGGCGCCGACAGCGAGGTTGGCGTAGGAGAAGAAGCTCGCCACCGAGAGGGCCGACGCTCCGACCGGAATCGCCGCCGCGGCACGGGCGCGGCTCGCCAGCACCAGCGGGATGGCGGCGAGCAGCCCGAGGGTGGCGTAGAGGGCGTCCGCCGAGGTCGCCCCGTACAGGATCGCGCTCGGCGCGAACACATAGAGCAGCGTGGCGAGACGGGCCCGGCGCTCGTCGAGCATGGCCCGTCCCAGCAGGTATGCGAGCGGGACCGAGACGGCGCCGGCGCCGATCGTGAGTGCGGCGAGTCCCTCGGCCCCGGTGATCCCGAGCCAGTGCATCACCAACAACAGGCCCGGCGGATGACCGATCGCGTGCACGGGAAGCGAAGTCCCGACCTCCGCGAACGTGTCGAGGAAGAACCGCGCGCCGAAATCGAGTGCCGGCAGGGCGGGCAGGTACTCGCTGGCCGCCTCGTGGTTGCCGAGCGCGTACACGGCGTAGAGGCCGTCGAGGCCGGCGCGGGCGCTCCCGAACGCGAGCCGTAGCGCCAGTCCGAGGCCCACGGTGGCGAGGGCGAACTGCCACGGCTTCACGCGAGGCGAACACAGGCGCGGGGCGGCGAAGACTCCCGCCGCGCCCACCGCGGCCGCCGGCAGCGCCGACGGACCCAGCGCGGGGCGCCAGTCGGCGAGGAACGGGGCGAGGCCGGCGCCGAGCTGCACTTCGTTCGCCCTGGCGGCGAGCCCGACGGCCACGGTGGCGGCGAGCACCCCGAAACCCAGCGCCGGAACCCAGAGCTCGCTCCCGCGCCGGACAAGGCGAAGCGCACCGCTGCCGGCCTCCATCGCGGGCACCGTAGGGCCGGCCGGCCGCACGGCGAAGCGGACCGGCCGCGACGTTCTCGATCTGTAATGCCTGCACCGTACGGTCGTGGGCCGTGGTGGACGTGGTCCTGCCGGTGCTGGACGAGGCCGCCGCCCTGCCCTGGGTGCTCGGCCGGGTGCCCGGCGGCTACCAGCCGATCGTGGTCGACAACGGCTCGACCGACGGCTCCCCGCAGCTGGCCCGGCGGCTTGGAGCCCGGGTGGTCGCGGAGCCCCGCCGCGGCTTCGGAGCCGCCTGCCACGCCGGCCTTCTGGCCGCGCGGAGCGAGGTCGTCTGCTTCATGGACTGCGACGGGTCACTGGATCCCGCCGAGCTGCCGCGGGTGGCCGGTCCCGTGCTGGCCGGCGGTCGCGACCTGATGCTCGGCGCCCGCCGTCCCGAGCCCGGCGCCTGGCCGCTCCACGCGCGGCTGGCGAACCGCGCGCTGGCGCTGGAGCTTCGCCGCCGCACCGGGTTGGCCGTGACGGACCTGGGCCCGATGCGCGCCGCCCGCCGCGTCGGGCTGGTCGAGCTCGACCTTCGGGACCGCCGCTTCGGCTGGCCGCTCGAGATGGTGCTGCGAGCGGAGCGGGCCGGCTGGCGCATCGACGAGGTGGCGGTCGCCTACCGGGCGCGCTCCGGCCGGTCGAAGGTCACGGGCACGGTGCGGGGGACGGCGCGAGCCGTGCGGGACATGGCCGCGGCGCTGCGGTGAGGGCCGTGCCGCTCCCGGCGAAGGCCGTGCCCTGCGCGATCGCACTCGTGGCCGGGCTCCTCTCCGCGTGCGGTGACGACTCCGGGGACGAGCTCGACCCGAGCGACCGCGGCGCGGGCGTCGGCGCGCTCGGGGGCAGCGCGCAGACCGAGACGCTCGCCCGCACGTCACTGCGGCGGCCTCCGCCCGGCACCCTCGCCTGGGTCGCGCACGAGATCCGGCTGGAGCCCGGCAAGCCGATCGAGCACGAGCACGAGCCTGCGTTCGCGTACGCGCGAAGCGGGGAGCAGTCGGTGCGCAGGGCACGTGGCGTGCCAGGCTCCGGCGGCCACACGTCGCTCGGCGCGGGTGATGCCGCGGCCGTCGGCGCGGGGGTGCGGCACATCCATAGGGCGGGCGACGCCGGCGCCGTCCTCTGGGAGATCCGCCTCGCCCGGCCCGGAGCCGCGCCGCCGCCCGGTGCCGGCTCCGCGCGGAGCGTATTCGTGAGCGACCCGCTCGAAGGCGTCCCGGCGCCGGCCGCGGTCAGCCTGATCGAGGTGACGGTGCCACCGCGCGGCGGCCGGACCACCGTCCACACCCATCCCGGCCCGGAGTTCATCTACCAGCTCACGGGCCGAATCGACTATCAGAACGCCATCGTCGGCACCAGGCGGCTCGGGCCCGGCGGCGCCGAGGGGATCCCGCCGGGAACCGCTGTGCAGAAGCGAAACCCTTACGCGGATCCGGCGACGTTCCTGTCGCTGTTCCTGGTCGACCCCCGACGTCCCTTCGCGCCGAGGGCGGACTTCTGATGGCGCAGGTGGCGATCGTGGTGATCGCGAAGGCGCCGGCGCCCGGCCGCTCGAAGACGCGCCTCTGTCCGCCCTGTACGCCGGCGCAGGCCGCCGAGCTGGCCGCCGCGGCGCTTCGAGACACGCTCGCCGCCGTGGCGGCGGCGCCGGCCCGCCGGCGCATCGTGGCCCTCGACGGCGACCCGGACGGCTGGGTGCCGCCCGGGTTCGAGGTCCATCGCCAGCGTGGCACGGGCCTCGGCGAGCGGCTCGGCCAGGCCCTGCTCGCCGCCGGCGGCCCGGCGCTCGTGGTGGGCATGGATACGCCGCAGCTCACCCCGTGGCTGCTGCGCCTCGCGGCCGCTCGCCTCGGCGAGCCCGGCGTGGACGCGGTGCTCGGCCCGGCCCTGGACGGCGGCTACTGGACGATCGGCTTGCGGCGGCCCGACCCGGCGGTGTTCGACGGAGTGCCGATGTCGAGCGAGTACACCGGCGCCGCCCAGCGGGCGCGCCTCGCCGAGCTCGGCCTGCGGACCGCCGAGCTGCCGGCGCTCCGTGACGTCGACACGATCGAGGACGCCGTGGCCGTGGCGCGCGAGCGGCCCACCACGCGGTTCGCGGCGGCCCTGCGGAGACTCGCGCCGGCGCTCGGTTCAGGCGCCCACGCGGCCCACGTGGACCAGCCGTAAGGAAGCCGCAAGCTTCGTGCGGTCGAATGCGATGGGTGGGCATCTCACTCGTGGTCGCCCTCGCGCTGCCCGGCGCCGCGCTCGCGGCCTGCGGCGGCTCCTCCGACAGGCTTCCCCCCGCTCCCGAGCCGGCCGGGTCGCCCCCGCTCGAGCGTGAGCCGGCGGGCAGGGTCGTCGCGCTCGGCCACAAGCCCGAGGGCCTGGCCTTCGATCCGGCGACCGGGCTGCTCGCCGCCGGCCTGACGAACCCGGACCGCCTCGCGATCGTGGCCGGCGACACGGGGCGCACCGTGCACCGGATCCCGCTTCCGGAGTCCCCGCGCCACCTCGGCCTCGCCATGCCCGGCGGTCCTGTGCTCGTGCCCGCCGAGCGGGGCGACGCCATCATCCAGGTCGGCCTGCCGCGCGGGCCGGTGCGCTCCACCGGCGTCGGGCGCTTCCCGCACGACGCGGCCCGCGCCCGCGGCCGGCTGTTCGTCGGGGACGAGCTCGCCCACACCGTGTCCGTGGTCGCGGACGGGGCGAGGATCGCGACGCTACCGGCGCCACGTCAGCCAGGTGGAGTGGCCGCGACCGCGGACCGCTCTCACGTCGCCGTCGTCGGCGTGCGGGAGCGCGCGCTCGAGGTGTTCGACACGAGGACGCTCGAGTCGGTGGGCAAGGTGAGCGTGGGAATCGGGCCGACGCACGTGGTGGGTGGCGGCGCCCGCTTCTTCGTGGTCGATACTCGCGGCGACGCGCTGCTCGAGGTGCGGCTCGACCCGTTGCGGGTTCACCGCCGGACCCACCTCGCCGGCGCGCCATACGGGATCGCCCTGGACCGCGAGAGACGCCGCTACTGGGTCACGCTCACGGGACTGAACGAGGTGGCCGAGCTGACCGATCGCCGCGTTCTGCGCCGGTTCCCGACGGTGCGCCAGCCGAACTCGGTGGCGGTGGACCCGCGCAGCGGCCGGGTGTTCGTGGCCGGCCGCGCCGACGGGACGCTCCAGTTCTTCGATCCGCCCCCCTGCCGGGGCGAGGAGTGCAACGAGCGGTGAGGCTGCCCGACATCGGCCCCTTCCGCCCCGGCTTCTGGCGCAGCCCGCTGCGCGGCCCGTGGCTCGCCTCGATCCTCAGCGCCGCGCTCCTCCCCCTCGTCGCGGTTTGCGCGTTGACGGGGTTCGCGTCTCACTTCGCCTACGACACCGACCTCGGCCGTAACGCCGTGTGGGGCGGATCGGCCCCGGGGAACGGCTTCGACCTCTACGGGCTCGACTGGCCGGCGGAGCCGGCGTGGCTGTACGCGGTCACCCAGGGCCTCCACGTGATCACCGGCGTGGCCGCCATCCCGGTCCTGCTGGCCAAGCTGTGGACCGTCATACCCAAGCTGTTCGAGAACCCCCCGGTGCTCAGCCCCGCGCACGCGCTCGAGCGGCTCAGCCTCGTGCTCCTGGTCGGCGGCTCGCTGTTCGTGTTCTCGACGGGCGTCGTCAACATCCAGCTCTGGTACCCGTTCGGCTTCAGCTTCGTGCCGGCCCACTACTACGGCGCGGTGGTGATGCTCGCCGCGCTCGTCCTGCACATCGGCCTGAAGCTGCCGGTGATGCGCGCGTCCTTCCGCCGAAGCGGGGTCGCCCGGCCTCTGCGCGACGATCTCGACCACACCGAGGCGGAGCCCGAGATGCCCAGGGTCGTGACCAGCGCGCCGCGCAGCCCGGCGGCCCCGACGCTCACGCGCCGGGCGCTCCTCGCCGGTGTGGGCGCGACGTCGGCGGGCCTTGCCGTCATGACGACCGGCCAGGTGGCGGGCGGGCCGCTCGCCGAGCTTGCGGTACTCGCCCCGCGCGGCCGTGGGCGCGGCGACGGCCCGAACGACTTCCCGGTGAACAAGACGTTCTCGGCGGTGAACATCCCGCGGGAGAAGGTGGGGCCGGACTGGCGCCTGCTGCTCCACACCACGGACGAGCGCCGCGCGGAGCTGACCCGCGACGAGCTGCTCGCGATGGAGCAGGTGACCGCGGAGCTTCCGATCGCGTGCGTGGAGGGCTGGTCGACCACCCAGACCTGGACCGGGGTTGCGCTCCACGACCTGGCGCGGATCGCCGGCACGGCGGACGCGCGCCAGGTGGAGGCGCGATCGGTGCAGCCACGGGGAGTGCTGCGCAAGGCGACCCTGAACCGCGGCCAGCTCACGCACCCGGAGGCGATGCTCGCGCTCAAGGTCAACGGCGCGGACCTGTCCCTGGACCACGGATATCCGGCCCGGATCATCGTGCCGGCACTGCCCGGGGTGCACTGCACGAAGTGGGTCGGGAAGCTGGTGTTCAGCTGATGGCGAGCCGCTTCCGCGATCGCTACGGGGCGGGCCCGGTGCACCTGCTCGCGATCGTCGCGACCTTCGTGGTCGCCGCCTACGCGCTGGAGCGGGCGCTCGAGCTGACCTCGAGCCCCGACCGGATCTTGATCTGGCTGGGCGGGTCGATCGTCGCGCACGATCTCCTTCTCTTCCCGACCTACGCCCTTTTCGGCGTCGTGGCGGCCGGCATCCTCGTGCCGGCCGATCGCCGCGACCGCGTGCGCATCGCCGCGCTCAACCACCTGCGCGCACCGGCGCTCGTCTCCGGTCTCATGCTTCTCGTCTGGTACCCGCTCGTGGCCGGCCCGGCCGACCGGGGCTTCATCCGCCTGACCGGCCTCTCGAAGGACGTCTACCTCGAGCGCTGGGCGCTGCTGAGCCTCGCGCTCTTCGCTTGCTCCGGGGTGATCTTCGCGCTTCGGCTCCCGCGCCTCAGGCGGGCAGCCTCACGACGATCCGATGGATCCGCTCGAGCATCGTGTGGCTCGGGAAGCGCGAGTTCTCCACCTTGTCCATGAGCGCCTCCAGGTACTCCACGAGGTCGTCGGGCTGACGGATGGTGGCCTCGAGCATGTCCATGTGCAAGCGGCTGGGATAGGCGTCCGCCTTCACGCGCTCGAGCAGCAGATCGACAAAACGTTCCTGAAAGGTCTGATCAGCCACGACTTCTTTCTGCCCGCTGAGCGCACGCGCAAACGCGCGTCCAGCTGAGCGCATGGCCGAGGCAGTACAACTTTGGGGGGACCGCGCGGAGCGCACGACCAAGCACTGACCGTCAGAGCACTTGATCCAGCACGTCTCGTTCGAAGTCAGGCCCGACCAGCTCGACGCTTGCCTCGAGTTCTACGAGCTGCTCGGGTTCCGGCGCGTGACCGCGCCGGAGGAGCTTGCCGACCACGTCGCCTGGCTCGAGCGCGACGGCGACCAGTTCCATCTCATTCAGCTGCCCGAGACCTCGCACATGAACGCGGGGCATGCGGCGCTGGCACTGGGCGACGACTACCAGACGGCGCAGACGCGCCTTCGTGACGCCGGCCACCAGGTGGAGGACCACGACGAGTATTGGGGCTCCCCCCGCTCGTTCGCGCGCGACCCGGCGGGCAACCTGGTCGAGCTGATGAAGTTCGCGCCGCCGCCCCAGCTGTAGCCCCGTGTTGTCGCAATGACCGCCGCTCAGGCGACGACGTCCGAGGGCACCCGAGCGACGACGAGCAGCTTTCCCTCGTGGAGCGCCTCCACGTCTGCCTCGGCGACCTCGCGATCGACACCAGCCTCCACGAGCAGGGCGATGAGGCGACGGTGGGAGACCACAGACACGTCCTCCATCGCGCCTGGGAAGGAGGTGACCGTGTCGCGGTCGACCTGTCCGAAGCTGCCCAGCCGCTCGGCGTGCGCGTCGTGGCCGGGGGCGAAGCTGCCTTCCACAGGCGTCCTCTCCGGCCCGGCGAACGTCCCCATCGGGTCGTCGCCGTGGCCTGCGGCGAAGCTGCCGTGAGGCTCCTCGCGCGCATCGCGCTGTGGGGCGCCGCGTAGGACCCGAACGTTCTCGCCCGGAACGCCACGAGCGATCAGCGATTCGACCTCGTTCAGGGCCGCCGCCTCGTCATCGAAAACCTTGCAGAGAGTGGCCATCTGGGTGTCCCTCCTGGTCGGTGGTTCCAGTGCCCACGAATCTATGCGGTTTGCGCGCCACAAAGAACTTCCAGTCGCTGATGACCGCTTGCCTCACCAGCGGAAACGGCGCGGGCGAGGTGAATGGACGCCGGACAACGCGGCGGCGCCGCTTCTCCCCACTGAGGCATCTTCATCCCTGGGGATAGGGTGATTCGAGCCGCCACGAGTCGAAGGGAGAGCAAGTGCCCGAACGCGACGGATACATCCCCGGCGTCCCGTGCTGGGTGGATGCGAGCGAACCCGACCCGCAGGCGGCGGTGGACTTCTACGGCGGCCTCTTCGGCTGGGAGTTCAGGGATGTGATGCCCGCGAGCGCGGAGGGCAGCTACTTCATCGCCCGGCGTCAGACGCGCGGCTGGTCGCTGTTCGACATGTCGGGCGAGCCGCGCAGCGGCAACGTCGCGGCCATCACATCGATGCCCGAGCGGGCGGCGCCGCGGGCAATGTGGAACACCTACATCTGGGTTGCCAGTGCCGACGAGGCGGCCGCCAAGGTTCACGACGCGGGCGGGGGTGTCGTCGTGGAGCCCTTCGACTTCGCCGACGCCGGCCGGACGGCTGTCTTCACCGACCCGGAGGGGGCGGCGTTCCGTATTTGGGAGGCGAATGAGCACAGGGGCGCGCAGCTGGTCAACGACCCCGGGTCTCTGAACTTCAACGGCCTCAATACGCGCGACGTCGAGGGAGCGAAGGCCTTTTACGGATCGGTCTTCGGCTGGCGGACGTTCGCGATGGACGGCGGGCTCGAGATGTGGGCGCTGGACGGGTACGGCGACTTCATCGAGCGCCACCACCCCAACCTTCGCAAGCGGTGGGCGGAGGCGGGTGCGCGGCCGGGCTTCGAGGACGTGGTCGCGACCATCAACCGAATCGGGGACGACCAGCGCGCCACGTCGGCGCATTGGAGCGTCACGTTCGCCGTCGACGACGCGGACGCCGCGGCCGCGACGGCGACCCAACTCGGCGGAACGGTGCTCGTGCCGCCGTTCGACGCCCCTTGGGTCCGGATGACGATCCTCGCCGACCCGCAGGGCGCGACCTTCACCGCGAGCCGGTTTACGCCGGAGAACAAGGATCTCGGCGGCTAGACCGACGAGGCCAGTAAGGCGGGGGCTCCTGCGTCGCGGCCCCGGCCGCGCTCAAGACTTCGGGAGGTAGGTGAGGAGAACCACTCCGGAGTCGAACCGCTTCATGTCGTCGAGCTCCATCCGGACGGTCCCCCTGTCGCCGAGCACGTGGACGTTTCCCCTGCCCCAGACGAGCGGGTTCAGGTAGACCTCGTACTCGTCGATCAGGCCCTTCTCGGCGAGGGCGTACGCGAACTCACCGCTCCCGTGCATGAACAGGTCGCCGTCGACCTCGTCCTTCAGCTTCGGGATCGAGTCCTCGAGTTCCCCCTCGAGCAGCGTCGCGTTCCACTCGAGATCGCCGGACAGCGTGTTGGACCCGACGTACTTCGGCATCGGGTTGACCATGTCCGCCCACTTGCCCGACTGGCTCGGCCAATATCCCGCCAGCCCCTCGTAGGTCTTGCGGCCCAGCACCAGCCCGCCGGACCTCGCCTGACGCTCGAAGGAGTAGTGGCCGTGGTCCCCGTCCGGCTGCACCCACTCGCCGACCGGGTCTACGACGCCGTCGAGCGTGGCCTGCGTGGTCGCGATCAG
>Ga0081538_10005946_pt1 | contig 10859 bp, 9 predicted proteins | sample TabmetS5T2R1_FD_71022 | JGI IMG/M metagenome (GOLD analysis project Ga0081538, IMG submission 71022) | Tabebuia heterophylla rhizosphere microbial communities from the University of Puerto Rico - S5T2R1 | ecosystem: Host-associated > Plants > Roots > Rhizosphere ...
CGGCGGACGCCGGCCGGCCTTCCGCCACCTCGTCGTACACGCCCGCGAGCCCCCGCGCCAGCGCGGGCCACGCGTAGCGCGCGCGTGCAACCTCATAGGCGAGCTCGCCCCGGCGCCGCCGCTCCGCGTCGCCGTTCACGGCATCGACGAGGGCGTCGGCCAAGGCCTGCTCGTCGTCGGGCGGCACCAGCCAGCCGGTCTCGCCGGCGTCCACGATCTCGGCCGGGCCGAAGGCGTTCACCGCGATGGTCGGCAGCCCGCACGCCATCGCCTCCACCAGCACCGCACCGAACTGCTCGCGAACCGACGGGAGCACCAGCAGGTCGGCTGCGTTGAGCCCGTCCGGCAGGTCCTCGTGCCCGCGCCAGCCGGCGAGGAATACGTCGTGGTTGCCGGTCTCGCGCACCACCTCGAGCGGATGCTCCCCCTCCCACTCGCCGGGAAATCCGCCCAGCAGCACGAGCGGCGCCGGACGCTCGAAGCGCGCCCGGGCGCGGGCGTGCGCGCGGATGAGGAGCGGAATGCGCTTCACCTCCGTGTACCGGCCCACGTAGACGAGGACGGGACCGCCCGCCCGAAAGGGCGCCAGGTCGGCGTCGGAGTAGGCCACGCTGCCCGGTTTCCCCGACTCGTCCCAGCCCCGCGGCTCCTCGACGAGCCAGCCGCGCCAGCGGCCGAGACGGTCCGCGGCGGACGCCGGACGCCGGTCGAAGCCCTCGGGATCGAAGCCGTTCGGCGCCCACACCACCCGCTCGGGATCGATGCCGAGCCGGGCGGGCACGCGGCGCACAGCGTCCGGCGACAGCACGAGCACACGCTCGCAGGCCCGCGCCCAGCGCCGCATCCGCTCGCCCCACGCGCGCGCGTACTCCCAGCCCGGCGGCGGGCCGTCGTCGATCTGCCGCAGCATGAGCACCTCGGTACCGTGCACGTGGCCCACCCGCGGCACATGTGGAAACGCCCGCTCGGCCGCCTCGTTCAGCGGTGTGAGGTGGTGCAGGTGAAGGACATCCGCCTCGCCCGCACCCGCCGCTCCCAGGTGCTCGATCCAGGCTGCCACGAGCCGCTCGTAGGCGTCGTCGTCCACTCGTGCGAACACCCGGTCGGGCGCCCCCGCCCGGTCCTCGTAGGACGGATGGAACGGCGGGTCAGCGGCGAGCGGGTCGGAGGCGGCGGCGGAGGCCGTGTAGTCGAGCGGACGCACGTCGAGTCCGCCGAAGAAGGTCGCGGCGTTCGACTGCAGGCCCGGAGGCCCGAGCGATCCGCAGGCGATCGTGGTGCGCCAGCCGGCATGGGGAAGTGAGCCCGCCAGGTAGCGGACGACCTGCGCCGAGCCGCCGCGCGGGAAGAAGATCAGGCCCATCAGGACGCGCCCCATGGCGGCGCCCTCAGATGATCGACGCCATGGTGCCGCCGTCGACCGACCAGGCCGCCCCCGCAACGTCCGACGCCCGCTCCGAGCACAGGAACACGATCACCGCGGCGATCTCCTCCTCGGTGCCCATCCGGCCGATCGGCGCCCCGGCCCCGGTGGCCGCGAGCACCTCGTCGCGCGTGCTGTCCGTGCGGCGGGCGATCTCATCCGCGAGGCCGCCGTCTCCGGTCCAGGCAGGCGTCGACACCGGCCCGGGCGCCACGGCGTTGACCAGCACCCCGTCGGCCGCGAACGCGTCCGCGAACACGCGCGACAGCGACAGCTGCGCCGCCTTGGTAACCGAGTAGGACGCGTCCAGCCTCCGCGACGGCCGCTTGCCCGAGGATGAGGCCACGTTGACGATCCGCCCTCCGCCCGCCTCGGCCATCGCGGGGGCCAGCGCCTTCATCAGGCGCATGGAGGCCATTACATGCACCTCCCACTGCTCCTGCCAGTCGGCGTCGCTGAGCTCATCGAGCGGGCGCGCCCGGCTCCCCCCGCCGGCGTTGTTCACGAGCGCCCACGGGGTATCGCCGCAGGCCGCGAGCACGCGCTCGCCTGCGTCGGGGTCCGTGACGTCGAGCTCGAGCTCGGCGTCGTGCCGAGCCACGGAAAGCACGCGCGCCCCCTCCTGCGCGAGCATGCGCGCCGTGGCGGCGCCGATGCCGCGCGTGGCGCCCGTGACAACGCAGATCCTGCCGTCGAGACCGAGATCCATAGGAGGATCATCGCCCAATGAAGTCGCACACGGTCTACCGGACCTTCAACACCGAGGAGCGCCGCGAGTTCATCCGCATCACCGAGGACGTTCAGGCCGCGGTCGACGAGGCCGGGGTCGCAGAGGGGCTCGCGCTGGTCGCCGCCATGCACATCACCGCGGCGGTCTGGATCAACGACGACGAACCCGGCCTGCACGAGGACACCCTCGAATGGCTCGACAAGGTTGCCCCGCCGAGCTGGAAGCCGCCGGCCAACGCGGTGGCGGGCGAGCTTCTGCCCGATCCCGGCGACTACCGCCACCATCGCGGCGGAGAGGACAACGGCGACGCCCACCTGAAGAACCTGCTCGTCCACCACCAGGTGATCGTGCCGGTCACCGACGGGCGCCTCGACCTCGGCCCCTGGCAGCAGGTGTTCTACACGGAGTTCGACGGCCGGCGCCCGAAGCGCATGATCATCAAGGTGATCGGGGACTAGAGGACCAGTTGGAAGGCAGGATGAGGACGGACTACCATGGCGAACCCCTCGCCGTCCTCACCGGGCTACGGTTCCCCGGAGTCATCCCACGATCACTGTGTAGGTGAACTCTGAGGAAAGGAACGCAATCCCATAGGTGTCAGCCAGCGCGGCGCCGAACAACCCTCCGCTGATCGTCACGGTGTGCGTCCCGGGCCTGAGTGGGTGAAGGAACACGCCGAGGGTGATCATGTGCGTTCCCCCGCCGTCAGGCAGCGGCGGCGTGGTCACCGGCCCGGCGAGGTAGCCGCTGCCGATCGGCGTGCGCTTGCCGTCGACGCTGATCTGCCAGTCGCGGGCGCCGTAATGATCGTCATCGAAGAAGTAGGGGATGGCCTCTTCGCGGGTCCCGGGAAACGGCGCGGGGAACGGCGGGGAATCGTTGACGTTTTGCATCGGGACGAAGAACTTCGTTCCCGGCCGGACCATGAACGTGTTCGACCCGGTGAACGTCAGGCCACCGGGGGGGTTCCCGCTGGAGACGATGGTTCTGGCGTACAGGATTTGGAACGGAGTGTCGGGATAGAACGCGAGGTTGTTTCCGCTGGCGGTAAAAACCGCGAGCGCGGCGGTCATCCGTTCGAGGCTCCAGCCATGGGGCTTTGCGGTCGGCGGGAGCACCGGGCTCGAAGTGGCGTGAGCGCTGCTCGCCATCGCTGAGCACAGGGCCCCAATCGCGGCGGTCAGGGCGAGCAACCGCTTGACGTTACGCATGCCACACCTCCCTTCTTGAGCACGCAGTGTTGCCAGGCAAGACTGGTATCGCATGGCGAGTCCCCCTTTGGGAGAGGATGGATCGTGATGATCCCCCTGACCTTTGCGTCGCGCCCTGGGCGCCGGGTCGGACCAGTGATCCCGGCGAGGAGGACGCCTAGCTGATCGCCTCCTTCCTGGCAGGGTTGAGTCCTCTCGCAACACTCACACCCTCGCCTTGGTGGAGCAAGTGCGTGTCAGCTTTACCAGAGGTCCTCTCGTGGGAACTTACGCAAGAAGGCGGGAAGACCGCAGTAGGAGCGTCGGCCGCCTCTAGCTGACCTGTCGGCTGGTATGGGCCAGAGCCAGTCGTGAGGGGATCACGCCGCCACCCCGCGGCGGTAGGCGTCAAGCCAGGAGGGCTTGAAGTTCAGCGTGTGCCCGGGTCGGCCACGAGCTTCGCCAGTCGCGAAGTGGTCTGGGCAATCCGCAAGGTGGTTCCGACGTACATCTGCAACTCACGTGTCCACAGCCCGAGAAACCTAGCCCTCGTACACCTCGGGGTTCGCGCAGTTCGGCATGCGCTCACCGGCGAGCCCGGCGAGCAGGTTCTCGACCGCCATGTCCGCCATCCGCTCGCGGGTCGCGTGCGTCGCGGAGGCGATGTGCGGCACGACCAGGAGCCCCGGGGCGTCGAGCAGCGGATGGTCGCCCGGGAGTGGCTCGGGATCGGTCACGTCGAGCGCCGCGCCGGCGATCTCGCGGCCGTGCAGGGCCGCGGTCAGCGCATCCGTGTCCACGAGCGGGCCGCGGGCCGTGTTGACGAGGTAGGCGGTCGGCTTCATGCGACGCAGCGCGGCGGCGTCGATCAGCCCGCGGGTCTCGGGAGTCAGCGGGGCGTGGATGGTCACGAAGTCCGAGCGCTCGAGCAGCTCGCCGAGCTCCACCCCTCCTCGGCGGCTCGTGTAGAGGACCTTGCAGCCGAAGCCCTCGCAGCGCCGCGCCACCGCCCGGCCGATCCGTCCGAAGCCGACGACGCCGACCGTCGCCCCGTGGAGGTCGCGGCCGAGCAACAAGCCGGGCTCCCAGGTTCGCCATTCGCCGCGGCGAACGTACGAGTCGCCCTCCACGATCCGCCTGCCGATGCCGAGCATGAGCGCCAGCGCCAGGTCGGCTGTCGACTCCGTGAGCACGCCCGGCGTGTTCCCCACGGGGATGCCGCGCTCGGTCGCCGCCGCCAGGTCCACGTTGTCGACGCCGACCGCGTAGTTCGAGATCGCCCGCAGCGAAGGCGCCGCGGCGATCACGTCCGAGTCCACCGGATCGGTGAGAAGCGTGAGCAGGCCGTCCAGCTCGGGAGCCCGGGCCGCTAGCTCCTCCTTGCCGGGCGGCAGCGACCCTTCCCAAACCTCGACGTCGTGCTCGGCGCGGAGCCGGTCGACCGCACCGCCCGGGAGGCGGCGCGCGACAAACGCTCTCACCGGAGGTCCTCGATCACCGCACGCGCGGCAAGGTAGCCGGGCGCGCCCGTGACCGCGCCGCCGGGGTGTGCCCCGGAGCCGCCCAGGTAGAGCCGCCCGATGCCGCCGAAGGCGCGGCGGTCGATGCGCTTCTCCAGCAGCTGTTCGGGCAGCATCTCGCCGTGGAAGATGTGGCCGCCCGTGATGCCGAAGCGCGCCTCGAGCTCGCGCGGGCCGAGCGCCAGCCGCTCGAGGATGCGGTCGGGCAGCTCCGGGCAGGCGAGCGCGAACCGCGCGATCGCAGAGTCCGCCGCGGCTTCGGCGTCCGCGTCGCGGGGAAAGCACTGGCAGAAGAGCGACAGCACGTGCCGGCCATCAGGCGCGAGCGTCGGATCGACCGTGGTCTGGCTCGCGGCCTCGATCCAGGGTGCGTCCGCGGGGCGGCCAGCACGGGCGTCCTGGGCGGCGCGCTCAAGATCGTCGAGCGAGTACCCGATGTCGATCGCCCCGCGCCAGGCGTCCTCGCCCGGCCACGCCGGAAAGTCGGGCAGGCCGTCCAGCAGCAGCATCACCTTTACCACCGGACCCGCCTGCCTCCAGCCGTTCGGCGGGTCGACTCCGGCGAGAGCCGCCGTGCGGAGCGGATCGGCGTTCGAGAGCACCGCTCGGGCTCGCACCTCCTCGCCGCCCTCGAGGACCAGCCCGGTCGCCTCGCCATCCTCGACCAGCACGCGCTCCACCGGCGCCTCCACCCGCACCGTGGCCCCGGACGCCTCGGCCGCGGAGCGCAGCGCCCGCGTGACGGCGCCCATCCCCCCGCGCGCGAAGCCCCAGGCGCCCGGGGGTCCGGCCGCCTCGCCCAGGTCGTGATAGAGGCCGACGAACGAGGTGCCGGGGTCGCGCGGGCCGGCGAGCGTGCCGATCAGGCCCTGGAGCGCGAACGGGACCCGCACCGGCTCCGAGGGAATGCCCGCGAGCTCGTCGGCGACGGCGCCGTCGAGGAGCTGCTCGCCGATCGCCTCGAGCCAGCGCTCGCGGTCGGGCGGCTCGAGCATCAGCGGCCGGGCGCGGGCTGCCGCGGCGTCCCGGGCGCGCGCCCACGAGAGGTAGGCGTCGGCATCCGCCGCGGACCAGTCCTCGGCGAGCTGGGCATGGGTCCGCCCGGGATCGGACCAGGTGACCACGCGGCGCCCGTCGGGGAGGGGGGCGAACAGGTACGGGTCGTGGACCTCCACGTGGAGACCGTGCCTCGGCAGGTCCAGCTCGCGGACGACTTCGGTGCGCAGCAGCGAGAGCGTGTAGGCGGCGGGCGAGGCGCGCACTCCCGGCCACAGCTCCTCGGTCACGCAGGCGCCGCCGACAAGCTCCCGCCGCTCGAACGCCTCCACCGTGAGTCCCGCGCGGGCGAGGTAGGCCGCGGCCACGAGCCCGTTGTGTCCCGCCCCGACAATCGCGACGTCGACAGCTCGATGATTCATATGGGCGAGCAGCTTGCCAGGCCGGCGTCGCGTTGTACTCTCGGAGCCCATGGCCAGGGATACGGGTCTCCCCTCCGCGGACGCACAATTCGACTTCGGGCGTGCCCGCCGCCGGCGCATGCTCTCGCGCCTGGCGACGCGTTTCAGGGGCGAGCCCGGCGACGTCAACGTGATCCTCCCGTTCGAGGAGGTCGTGGCCGCACTGGGCCGCCGGGGCGAGCGACGGCTGGGCCAGCAGACGATCGACCTCGATTCGATCGTCGGGACCGTGGATCGCGCGCGCGAGTTCGATCGCAGGTTCAGGCCGACCTCCGGCCGCGTTCGCCCACGCTGGGAGCGCATCAACGTGGCTCAGCGGCGGGGCGACGCGATGCCGCCCATCGACGTCTACCGGATCGGCGATCTCCACTTCGTGAAGGACGGACACCACCGCGTCTCGGTCGCCCGCGCGCTGGGGCACAAGGACATCAACGCGTACGTGACCGAGGTGCTGACGGAGGTCGGCGCGGACCGCGCCATCACCCTGCGCGACCTGCCCCTCAAGAGCCATCAGCGCCTCTTCCACGAGCGGGTTCCGCTGCCCGAGGAGGCCCGCGACCGCATCCAGCTATCGGACGAGTGGCGCTACGCGGCCCTGGCCGAGGCCGTGGAGGCCTGGGGCTTCCGCGCCATCCAGCGGCGCGGCGAGCTGATGAGCCGGGCCGAGGTCGCGGAGACCTGGTTTCACGAGGAGTACGAGCCGGTGGTGGAGATGCTGCGCGAGGCCGATCTCGTCCGGCGCGCGACCGAGACCGAGGCCTACATGCGCGTGGCGCAGCTGCGGTACCTCCTCCTACGCACCCACGAGTGGGACGACGCCGTCATCGACGCCGTCCGCCGCGATCTCGAGCAGCCGGGTCTCGAGGAGGACACGATGGTGCGGACTCTGCGGAAGGAACTGCGCTAGGCGGTCGTCTCGCCCTCCTGCGGCGCCGCCTCTGGCTCCCGCCCCATCGGACTCTGACCGTCGCCGGCGGCGGCAGGGCCCTCCTTCTCGGTGGTCAGGTTGCGACCGTCGTCGGGATCGAACAAGTGCAGGCGTGAGGCGTCGACCCACAGCTCCGCCTCCTCGCCCTGGCGCACCCTGCTCTGCGGATCGAGGCGGGCGACGATCCGGCCCTCCTCGCCGGCCATCGGGACCTCGCCGCCGCCGGCGTCCTCGGCGAGCTCACGCAGCTCCTGGGACTCGATCTGCTCGTCGGAGGCGACCGAGAAGTGTGCGTACAGCTCCGAGCCCATCGACTCGAGCACCTCGATCCTCGCCCGGAAGGTCGACCCTCGCTCGCGAGCCTCGCCGGTGAGTGCCGCGTCCTCGAAGTTCTCGGGGCGGATGCCGGCCAGCAGATGCCGGCCCCGCATGCCGCCCACGCGCTCGCGGAGCTCCTGGGGCAGCTTGACGTCGCCGAGCGGGAGCTTCACGGTGTCGTCCTCGACCGTCGCGGGCATGAAGTTCATCGCTGGCGATCCGATGAAGCCCGCAACGAACAGGTTGACCGGCTCGTTGTAGAGCTCCATGGGAGAGCCCACCTGCTGCAGTACTCCGGTTCGCATCACCGCCACGCGGTCGCCGAGCGTCATCGCCTCGGTCTGGTCGTGGGTCACGTAGACCGTGGTGGTGCCCAGCCGCTGCTGGATGCGCGAGACCTCCGTGCGCATCTGGACGCGCAGCTTCGCGTCGAGGTTCGAGAGCGGCTCGTCCATCAGGAACGCCTTCGGATCGCGCACGATCGCGCGGCCCATTGCCACCCGCTGCCGCTGGCCGCCCGAAAGCTGGGAGGGCTTGCGATCGAGATGCTGCTCCAGGTCGAGGATGCGCGCGGCTTCCCGGACCTTGCTATCGACCTCCTCCTTCGGCAGGCCGCGGAGCTTGAGCGCAAAGCCCATGTTGTCGCGCACGCTCATGTGCGGGTAGAGCGCGTAGTTCTGGAAGACCATCGCCACGTCGCGGTCCTTGGGGGCGCGCTCGTTCACGACCTCCCCGCCGATCCGCAGCTCGCCCTCGGTGATGTCCTCGAGCCCGGCAATCATCCGAAGGGCCGTCGACTTGCCGCAGCCCGAGGGTCCGACGAGGATCACGAATTCCCCGTCCTGAATGTCGAGGTCCATGTTGCGCACAGCCTCGAAGCCGTCCGGATAGCGCTTCGTCAGCCCATCCATCGTGATCTCGGCCATTGGGTACCTCCTCCTATCCCTTCACCGCGCCGGCGGTGAGGCCCGCCACGATACGGCGCTGGAAGATCAAGACCATGATGATGATTGGAATTGTGACAACGACGGACGCCGCGGAGATCGCCCCAATCGGCTGCTCGAACTGGGAGGCGCCCGTGAAGAAAGCCAGCGCCGCCGGCACCGTGCGCGCGTTGTCGGTCGAGGTGAGCGTGTTGGCGAAGATGAAGTCGTTCCACGCGAAGATGAAGACCAGGATCGCCGCCGTGAAGACGCCCGGCGCGGCAAGAGGCACTATCACCTTGCGGAAGGCCTGCATCGGCGTGGCGCCGTCCACCGCGGCCGCCTGCTCGAGCTCCCAGGGGATCTCGCGGAAGAACGCCGACAGCGTGTAGATCGCCAGCGGCAGCGTGAACGTCATGTACGGGATGATCAGCCCGATCCACGTGTCGTAGATGCCGATCGCGCGCCACATGTCGAACAGAGAGCCGACGATCGAGATCGGCGGGAACATCGCCACGGCGAGCGCCCCGGACAGGATCAGCGCCTTGCCGGTGAAGTCGAGCCGCGAGGTCGCGTAGGCCGCCATGGCGGCGAGCACGATCGAGATGAACGTGGCGATCCCGGCGATCCCGATCGAGTTGATCAGCGCGGCGATGAAGGTGTCGTCCGAGAACACGACGTCGTAGTTGTCGAACGAGAAGCCCGAGAAGAACTTCTTGTCGGCGACCTCCTCCGGGGTCTTGAACGACAGCGAGGCGATCCACGCAACCGGGATCAGCGCGTAGAGCAGCACCACGAGGATCCCGATCGTCCACAGCAGCCGTTCCCGGTTCGTGTGCTCCATCAGTGGTACCTCCGGTAAGTCCGTGCCCGGTTCGGCGAGCTCCGGAGGTCGCCAGGCAAGGACGCAGGGAGGGTGCAATGCCAGAAGGCATTGCCCCGACTGAGGACGCCGCAGGGCGGCCTCCGGAGCCGCCGAAGCGGTTGCGGATTTGCCGGAGGTGCCACCACTAAGTCTCCCCTCGCTGTTGCGCCGTGCTCGTCCCGAGCCCCTTCACGAAGAGAACGGCGATCAGGATCACGCAGATGAAGATGAGGATCGACACCGCCGAGCCCAATCCCAGGTTCACCCGGTTGATCAAGACGTTGTAGCCAAGGATCGAGACGCTCTCCGTGCCGAGCGCGCCACCCGGTTGGATGATGAAGATGTTGTCGAAGATCCGGAACGCGTCGAGCGTGCGGAAGAGCAACGCCACGAGGATCGCCGGCTTCATCAGCGGCAGCGTGATCCTGAAGAAGCGTTGGAACGCGTTGGCGCCGTCGACCTTTGCCGCCTCCTGCAGCTCGTCGGGGACGAGTGCCAGCCCTGCGAGCAACAGCAGCGCCATGAACGGCGTCGTCTTCCAGACCTCCGCCGCGATGATCACGAACAGCGAGCCTTCCTTCGTGGTGAGCGGCGCCCAGTCGTCCGGTATCAGCGGGAGGCCGAACACGAAGCCGCTGGTCGGGTCGAAGGCGTAACGCCAGGCGAACGCCGCGACGACGGTGACGATGCCGTAGGGGATCAGGATCGCCGCCCGCACCGGTCCACGGCCGAAGATCGCCCGGTGCATGACGAGGGCGATCAGCATGCCCAGGACCAGCTCGATGGCCACCGAGACCACCGTGATGATCACCGTCGTGCCGAGGGCCGACCACCAGGTGGTTGATGAGAGCACGTCGCCGTAGTTCGCCAGCCCCACGAATTCCTTCTCGTCCGGGAACCGCAGGTCGAACTTCTGAAGCGACAGGATGAACGCGTACACGATCGGATAGCCGGTCACGAGCAGCATCACGATCACCGCCGGCGCGCAGAGCATCCAGGCGAGCCTGCGCTCGGCGCGGGCGCGCTCCGTCATCCGCTTCCGGGCGGGCGGTGCGGCGGCGGGGGCTCGAGTGGTGGCTGCTTCCATCAGTGTTTCCTCCGGGAGGCTCGTGCCCGTTCTGGCGAGCGAAAGCCGAGACTGGCAAGGACGCAGTGAGCCGGCATAGCAGCGCTATGGCGGCGAGCGAGGACGCCGCCAGGCGAAGGCTTGCAGCCGCCAGGCGGGCACGAGACGAGCGGAGGGAACACCATCAGAACATCTTCCCCTCGACGGCCTTCTCGATGCGGTCGCGCAGCGTCTCCACGACCGTGTCGGGATCCACCGCGTCCGGTGGATGGAACGTCTTCTGGATCGCCAGCGCGATGTCGCTGTAGGCGGGCGTTACCGGCCGCGGTCCGGCGTTGTCGATCGACTCGCGAAGATCGTCGGCGAACGGGTACACCTCCCGGACCTTGGGGTCGTCGTAGACGGACTCCGTAGTGGGCGGCAAGCCGCCCAGCTCGGC
>Ga0081538_10005947_pt1 | contig 10859 bp, 11 predicted proteins | sample TabmetS5T2R1_FD_71022 | JGI IMG/M metagenome (GOLD analysis project Ga0081538, IMG submission 71022) | Tabebuia heterophylla rhizosphere microbial communities from the University of Puerto Rico - S5T2R1 | ecosystem: Host-associated > Plants > Roots > Rhizosphere ...
CGGGCGCGGTCGACGAGGTGGTGCCGGCCGACGGGCTCGGCGAGCCGCTGCACCCCCGCCTCCACGGCGCCGGGCTGGCCGTGAACCTGCACGGCCGCGGCCCCGAGAGCCACGAGCTGCTGCTGGCCACCGAGCCGCGGCGGCTGGTCGCCTTCACCCACCCGGCGGTGCCGGCCAGCTCCCAGGGCCCGCGCTGGCGGGCCGACGAGCACGAGGTCGCCCGCTGGTGCCGGCTGCTCGACGAGAGCGGCATCGCCGCCGACCCCGCCCGCCTGGATCTCAAATTGCCGCCCGGCCCGGTGCCCCACGGGGTCCAGGGCGCCACCCTCGTCCACCCGGGGGCGGCCAGCCCGGCCCGGCGCTGGCCGCCCGAGCGGTTCGCCGAGGTCGCCAGGGCGGAGGTCGCCCAGGGCCGCCGGGTGATCGTGACCGGCGGCCCCTCCGAGGTCGACCTGGCCCGGGACGTGGCCGAGCGGGCCGGGCTGGCCGACAGCGCCGTCCACGCCGGCCAGGGCGGCGTCCTCACCATCGCCCGCCTGGTCGACGCCGCCGACCGGGTGGTGTGCGGCGACACCGGGGTGGCCCACCTGGCCACCGCCCTGCGCACGCCCTCGGTGGTCCTGTTCGGTCCCACCTCCCCGGCCCTGTGGGGCCCGCCCCCGGACCGGCCCTGGCACCGCCCCCTGTGGGCCGGGACCAGCGGCGACCCCCATGGCCAGCGTCCCGACCCCGGCCTGCTGGCCATCGACGTCGACCAGGTCACCGAGGCCCTGGCCGACCTCCCGCCGGCACAGGCCCCCCAGCCCGCCCGCCGCACCGCCCTGCGCGGCCGGGTCGCGTAGGCGCCGGCCGACGTGAACGGTTAGACCAGGGCCAGGGCCTGGTCGCGGCCGTCGGCCGGGGAGGGGAGCCCGCCGAGGATGCGGACGGTGACCTCCTCGACCCTGCCCACGCCGTCGACCATGGTGAGCAGGCGGCGGTGGCGGTAGTAGTCGATCAGGGGCCGGGTCTTGATCGCGAACACCTCCAGGCGGTGGCGGATCGTCTGCTCGGCGTCGTCGGCCCGGTGCTGGGCGGCCGCCCGGCCGGCCAGGCGGCGCAGCAGCTCCTCCTCGTCGGCCTCGAAGCAGAGCACGGCGTGCAGGGGCACCCCCAGGTCGCCCAGCCGCCGGTCGAGGGCCTCGGCCTGGTTGACGGTGCGCGGGAACCCGTCCAGCACGAACCCGGCCGCGCAGTCGTCCTCGGCCAGGCGCTCCATGACCATGGCGATGACCAGCTCGTCGGGGACCAGGTCGCCCCGGTCCATGTACTCCTGGGCGGCCCGGCCCAGGTCGGTCCCCTCGGCCACGTTGGCCCGGAAGATGTCCCCGGTGGCGATGTGCGGGCAGCCGAACCGGCAAGCCACTCGAGCGGCCTGCGTGCCCTTTCCAGCCCCAGGCGGGCCGAGGAGAACGATACGCATCGGTGCTCCGCTCGATTGGGGAATGAGACCTCAGAGCGTAGGCGGCGCGCTTGCCATCAGTCCAATAGATCGTCTAAATGGCCGGCATCGGGTTCCTCTATGGCGAGGGATGGAGATGCTGCCCCAGATCGAGGCGTTCCTGGAGGTCGCCCGCCGCCAGAACCTCAGCCGGGCCGCCGAGGCCCTGTTCGTGTCCCAGCCGACCCTGACCGCCCGCCTCCAGAGCCTGGAGGCCGCCCTGGGCGAGCGGCTGTTCGTCCGGACCCGGCGTGGGATGCGGCTGACCGAGGCCGGGGACGCCTTCCTTCCCTATGCCGAGCACGCCGTGGCCGCCCTGGCCGACGGGCGGGAGCGCCTGGCCGAGCTGCGCCGGGGCGTGGCCGGCCGGCTGGTCCTTGGGGCGCCGCCGACCGTCAGCACCTACACCCTGCCGGCCCTGCTGGCCCGCTTCTCGGCCGAGCACCCCGGCGTCCGGCTGGCCGTCAAGACCGGCACCTCCGAGGAGATCCTCGACATGGTCCTGCACGACCAGGTGCAGCTGGGCATCATCCGCGCCCTGGCCAACCAGGAGATCGAGACCATCCCGCTGTACACCGACACCCTGGTCCTGATCGCCGGCCCCGGCCACCGGCTGGCCCGCTCCCCCGCCGGCCGCCAGGCCCGCATGGCCGACCTGGCCGGCGAGGTCCTGGTCCTGTTCGGGCGCAGCTCCAGCTACCTCGAGTTCACCACCGCCACCTTCCGCCAGGCCGGGGTGCTGCCGGGCAGCGTGCTCGAGCTGGACAACATCGAGGCGGCCAAGAAGATGGTCGAGCGCGGCCTGGGGGTGTCCCTGGTGCCGGCCAGCACCGTCGCCGGCGAGCTGGCCGCCGGCACCCTGGCCCGGATCGAGCTGGTCGACGCGGCCCCGGCCCGGCGCCAGATCGTGGCCGTCCGCCGCCGCGACGCCGGCCCGCCCAGCGGCGCGGCCGCCCTGTTCCTCGACATGCTCACCGAGCTGCCGCAACCCGACTGACCGTCCGCGCGGTCAGCCGAGCTGGGCGAAGCCCTCGGCGCGGTCGGCCTCGCCGGCCACGACGAGGATGTCGTTGGGACCGGGGACCGTCTCGGGGGTCGCGTAGGTGAATGACCCACCCTCCGGCTTGATGCAGACGACGGTGATCCCATAGCGCTTCCGCACCTGGGCGTCGCTCAGGGACCGTCCCACGATCTGCTTGGGCGGCTTCAGCTCGACCAGGGCGAAGCCCTCGTCCAGCTGGACGAACTCGATCATCCGGCCGCTCACCAGGTGCGCGACCCGGCGCCCCATGTCGTGCTCGGGAAAGACCACGTGGTGGGCGCCGACCCGCTCCAGGATGCGGCCATGGGGCACGGTGATCGCCTTGGCCCAGATGTCCGGCACCTGGAGGTCGGCCAGGACCGAGGTGGTCAGGATGCTGGCCTCCAGGTCGGTGCCGATGCCGACGACGGCACGGCCGAACTCCCCCGCCCCGAGCTGGCGCATGACCTCGTCGTCGGTGCCGTCGGCCTGGACGACGTGGGTGAGGCGGTCGGCGTTGCGCTGCACGTTGCCGGGGTCGGAGTCCACCCCAAGCACCTGGTGGCCCAGGTCCATCAGCGTCTCGGCCAGCGCGGTCCCGAACCGCCCGAGCCCGATCACCAGCACCCCGTCGTCCGCCACCGCCGTCCTAGCCAATGATCGGTCGCTCCTCCGGGTAGCGGTAGCGGGGCTCGCGTTCGCGCAGGGCGAGCGCGGTGGCCAGTGTAATCGGGCCGGTCCGCCCCAGGAACATGAGCAGGATCAGGACGTTCTGCGACGACAGGGGCAGCTGGGGGGTGATCCCGGTCGTCAGCCCGACCGTCCCGAAGGCCGAGAACGCCTCGAACAGCGTGCGGGACAGCGGCAGCCCGCTCTGGGCGGTGATGGCCAGCGTGGCCAGGACCACCGCGCCCAGCCCGATCAGGGCGACCGCCAGGGCCTGGCGCTGGGCGCCGTGGGGGATGCGCCGCCCGAAGGCGTTGACCGTGGACCGCCCGCGCGCCTCGGCCGAGACCATCAGCACGAGCACGGCCAAGGTGGTGACGCGGATGCCGCCGCTGGTGCCGGCGCTGCCGGCCCCGATGAACATGAGGACGTCGGTGACCAGCCAGGAGGTCTCCCCCATGGCCGCGTAGTCGACCAAGTTGAACCCGGCCGTCCGCGGATTGGCGCCGTGGAAGAAACCGGCCAGCAGCTTGCCGGGCAGGTCCAGGGGGCCGAAGGTGGCCGGGTTGGACCACTCGAAGCCGAGGATCGCCAGCGTGCCCACGGCCAGCAGCACCCAGGTCATGGTCAGGGTCAGCTTGGTGTGCAACGTCCAGCGGCCCGGCCTGGCCGGCCGGCGGACGAGCTCGATCAGCACCGGGAAGCCCAGGCCACCGGCGATCACCGCCAGGGTCACGGTCAGGCTGACCCAGCCGTCGTCCACGAAGCCGACCAGGTTGTCGCTGTACAGGGCGAACCCGGCGTTGTTGAACGCCGACACCGCATGGAACAGGCCGAGCCAGGCCGCCCGGCCGAACGGCTCGCCATGGCCCAGCCACAGCCGCCCGGTGAGCACCGCGGCGGCCAGGACCTCGAAGGCCACGCTGAACGCGGCCACGCCCAGCAGGACCCCGCGGGTCTCGCCGAGCTGGGCGACGTTGATCTCGGTCTGGGCCAGCAGCCGCTGGCGCAGCCCGAGCCGGCGGGACATGGCCAGTGCCAGCAGCGACGCCAGCGCCATGAAGCCGAGGCCGCCGGCCTGGATGAGCAGCAGGATCAGCACCTGCCCGAAGGTCGACCAGTAGGTTGCGGTGTCGGCGACGACCAGCCCGGTGACGCAGACGGCCGAGGTGGCGGTGAAGGTGGCCACGTGCAGCGGGGCCGCCCCGGGCCCGGCCCTGGCGGCGGGCAGGGCCAGCAGGACGGTGCCGACGAGGATGGCGACCGCGAAGGCGGCCGCCACGGTCTGGGCGGGATGCCGCAGGCGCTGGCGGCGCAGCGTGTCACGCAGCGGTCTGGAGAGCATGCCGCCGGCATTCTCCGGCATGCCGGGACCCTGCGCCGGTGTTTCCCGGGTCGCGGGCAGGGGTAGCTGGCTGCACCAAGGCGTCGGCCGGGAGAGCAGCGGCGACCGCGGTCGCCGGTGGCCAGAGGGAGGTCGGATGCGCGTCGTCGTCACCGGGGCCAGCGGGAACGTCGGCACCAGCCTGCTGCGGGCGCTGGACGGCGAGGCGGCCGTCACCTCGGTGGTGGGCCTGGCCAGGCGCCGGCCCGAGCTCGAGCTGGCCAAGACCACCTGGGCGACCGCGGACGTGGCCGCCGACGACCTGACCGGCCACTTCCGCGGGGCCGACGTGGTCGTCCACCTGGCCTGGCTGATCCAGCCGTCCCACGACCCGTTCGCCATGTGGCGGACCAACGTCGTCGGCACCGAGCGGGTGCTGGCCGCGGCCGCCCAGGCCGGGGTGGGCGCCGTGGTCTGCGCCTCCTCGGTCGGGGCCTACTCCCCCGGCCCCAAGGACCGGCGGGTCGACGAGGCCTGGCCGACCCACGGGGTCACCACCTCCTCGTACTCGCGCGACAAGGCCTACCAGGAGCGGCTGCTCGACCTGTTCGAGCGGGACCACCCGCAGGCCCGGGTGGTGCGGCTGCGGCCGGCCCTGACCTTCAAGAAGGAGGCGGCCTCCGAGATCCGCCGTTTCTTCCTCGGCCCGCTGGTCCCTGGCTCGCTGGCCAGGGCCGACGCCATCCCGGTGGTGCCCAAGGTCAAGCGGCTGCGCACCCAGGCGGTGCACGCCGACGACGTCGCCCAGGCCTACCGGCTGGCCGTGGTCGGCGACGCCCGCGGCCCGTTCAACCTGGCCGTCGACCCGGTGCTGGACGCCGACGCGCTGGCCGCCGTCCTGGCAGCCCGGCCCGTCCGGGTGCCGGCCGGGCTGCTCAAGGCGGGCGCGGCCGCGACCTGGCGGCTGCACCTCCAGCCGGTGTCGCCCGGCTGGCTCGACCTGGCCCTCCAGTCGCCGCTGCTGGACGCCGGGCGGGCCAGGGCCGAGCTGGGCTGGCGGCCCCGACGCAACGCCACCGAGACCCTCCAGGAGCTGCTGGCCGGGCTCCGCAAGGGCGCGGGGGCGGGCACCCCGCCGCTGGACCCGCAGGCCGGGGGGCCGCTGCGGCTGGGCGAGTTCCGCACCGGGGTCGGCGACACCTAGCACCACCCCCCACCACCGCGAACCACGACCAGGGAGCGACGACATGGCCGAGATCGGCTACTTCCTGTCCAGCGAGGAGCACGGGCCGGCCGGCCTGGTCCGCCAGGCCCAACTGGCCGAGCAGGCCGGCTTCCGGTCGGTCTGGATCTCCGACCACTACCACCCCTGGAACGACAACCAGGGCCAGAGCCCGTTCGTGTGGTCGGTCATCGGCGGCATCGCCGCCACCACCAACCTCAAGGTGACCACGGCGGTCACCTGCCCCACGGTCAGGATCCACCCGGCCATCCTGGCCCAGGCGGCGGCCACCGCCGCCCTCATGCTCGAGGGCCGCTTCCTGCTCGGGGTCGGCACCGGCGAGAACCTCAACGAGCACATCCTCGGCGACCACTGGCCCCGGGTCGACGTCCGCCTGGACATGCTCGAGGAGGCCGTCCAGGTCATGCGCGAGCTCTGGGAGGGCGGCCTGACCAGCCACGACGGCCGCTTCTACCAGGTCGAGAACGCCCGCGTGTACTCGCTGCCCGACTCCCCGCCGCCGGTGCTGGTGTCGGCCCTGGGCCCCAAGGCGGTCAGCCTGGCCGCCCGCATCGGTGACGGCTACATCAGCACCTCGCCCGACAAGGAGGCCCTGGACAGCTACGTCGCCCAGGGCGGCAAGGGGCTCAAGCAGGGCGGCATGAAGGTCTGCTGGGGCCGGGACGAGGCGGCCGCCCGCAAGACCGCCTTCGAGCTGTGGCCCAACACCCTGGTCCCCGGCCAGCTCTCCCAGGAGCTGGCCCTGCCCAGCCACTTCGAGCAGGCCTCCCAGCTGGTCACCGAGGACAAGGTGGCCGAGGTCATCCCGTGCGGCCCCGACCCGGACCGACATGAATCGTCCTTCCGCCAGTACCTGGACGCCGGCTTCGACGAGGTCTACGTCAGCCAGATCGGCAACGACCAGGCCGGGTTCTTCGACTTCTACCGCCGGGAGCTGGCCCCGCGGCTCTCCTGAGCCTGGTCGTCGCCGCCGCCCTGCGCCTCGGAGGACTCCTCCTCCGGGGAGCGTCCCATCATCGGCACGACGTACCAGAGGACGCCGAACAGCACCAGGGCGGCGATCGCGGTCAGCACGGCCAGGTTGGTGGTGAACAGCAGGTCGGTGATGACGTACAGGGCGAGCACGATCGCCGCGGCCAGGAACACCGTGCCCACAATGGCCATCTGGTTGCCCACCCGGACCAGGCGCTCCTTCTCCCCGGCCCGCCACCGCATCCGGTGGTGAGCCGAGGGGGCGATCAGGAACGCGGTGGCCAGGGTGGCGCAGGCGATCGAGGCGAAGAAGGCGTTGCGCATCGAACCGGGGATCTGGGCGAAGCGTTGCTGGAAGGGCACGGTGAGCAGGAACGCCAGCAGCACCTGGACCCCGGGGATGACGACCCGCAGCTCCTGCAGCAGCTCCATCAGCTCACGGTTGAGCCGCTCGCTCTTGCTCTCCCCATTTGACATCCGCCGCCCACCTCCCGTTCACCTGGATTGAGAGTGTAGACGGAAGCTGGACGGCGGAAACCAGGGATCAGTCGGCGCCGAGCTGCCGCTTGCGGGCCGCCATCTCCTCGCCCAGGCGGGCCAGCTCCTCCTTGCCGAGGATCTCCTCGGACTGGGGGAGCATCTCGCCCTCCTCCTCCTCGACGTGGTGGCGGACGTTCTCCATCAGCACCGTGACCTTGGCGTCGAAGGCGTCGTCCTCGGCCGCCATCCCGGCCAGCTCGCCGAGCAGGATCTTGACCACGTGGTGCTCCTCGACGGCCTCGGCGACCAGCTCCTTGCCGTCCTTCTTGGCCTTGGCCTCGACCGCCGGGTAGTAGGTCTCCTCCTCGATGGTGGCGTGGACCTCGAGCTCCCTGATCATCTGCCCGACCAGCTGCTGCTTGGTCTTGTAGGCGCGGTCGCCCGCCTCCTCGAACTCGCGGAACAGCTGCTCCACCTTGCGGTGATCGGCCTTGATCAGCGCAACGGCGTCCTGTGCCATGAAGACCTCCTGGCCGACGATCGGGCGGCCCCAAGCCGCCCCGGTTCGGGGCCACGGAAACCCCCCGGCCGTCAGCCGACCAGGAGCTGGGTGCGCAGCCGCCCCAGGGCCCGGCGCAGCAGCCGCGACACGTGCATCTGGGAGCAGCCCACCCGGGCGGCGATGTCGTACTGGTCGAGGTCGTGGAAGAAGCGCAGGACCACGATCTCGCGTTCCGGGTCGGGCAGGCTGTCGACCAGCCCGGGCAGCACGAGGAGGTCCTCCAGCTCCTCGCGGGGCGGGGCGGCCGGCAGCCGGTCCCCCAGGGAGGTGTCGCCCTCCTCGCCGATCTGCTGGTCGAGCGAGACCTCCGAGCGGGTGTGGGCGACCTCGATCGCCTCCAGCGCCTCCTCTTCGGAGATGCCCAGGTAATCGGCCAGCTCGGGCACGGTCGGGGAGCGGCCCAGGGTGTGCGGCAGCTCGTCCAGGGCCTTGCACAGCCGCAGGGAGCGCTCCTTCACCGGCCGCGACACGTGGACCCGCCAGCTGGTGTCGCGCAGGTAGCGCTTGATCTCGCCGACCACGCAGGCCACGGCGTAGGGGACGAACGGGTTGCCGTAGTCGGGGTCGTAGCGGTCGACGGCCGCGACCAGGCCCACCCGGGCCGTCTGGCGCAGGTCCTCGGCGCTGGCCCCCCGGCTGCCCCGGTAGCGCTCGGCCAGGCGGTCGGCCAGGCCGAGGTAGGACACAATGATCTGCTCGCGGATGTCGGGGTCGCGGGTGTCGACGTACTGGCGGAACCAGGCCTCCACGCGGTTGACGGCGTGCTCGTCCCCGGGAAGGACATCGCTGGCGGCAAGGCTCGACTGGGCCGGGTAGACCACAGGCGTCTCCGGAAGGCGGTCGTCCACGGGGGCTCGGAGGACGAGTCGAACGTAGAACCACTTCTACCCCTGCTCTACGCGGGCCGCAACAGCTACGGTTGCCGTCCGTCTCCCGCCGGCGGGAAGGGGCCGGCCCTGGGGAGCAGCGCCGGGACCTCGTGGCCGAGCCGGGCGCTCAGGAAGGCGGCCGTGGGCAGCAGCGCCTCCAGGTCGTAGCCGGTGTGCAGGCCCATCCGCTCCAGCAGGAACACCAGGTCGTCGGTGGCGATGTTGCCGGTCGCCTTGGGGGCGAACGGGCAGCCGCCGATCCCGCCGGCGCTGGCGTCCAGCACCGTCGCCCCCGCCTCGACGGCGGCCACGGCGTTGGCGAAGCCGGTGTTGCGGGTGTTGTGGAAGTGGAACCGCAGCGGCGGGGTGGCCCCGACGGCGTCGCGGGCCCGGGCCGCCAGGTCCCGGACCTGGGAGGGCACCCCGACCCCGATGGTGTCGGCCAGGCACAGCTCCCGCGCCCCGGCCGCCGCCCCCCGGGCCGCCAGCTCGACCACCCGGGCGGGGTCGACCTCGCCCTCGAACGGGCAGCCGAAGGAGGTGGCCAGGGTCAGGGTGCAGAACAGCCCGTGCTCCCGGGCCCGGCCGAGCACGTCGGCGGCGGCCTGCATGCTCTCCTCGGTCGAGGCGTTCTGGTTGCGCCGGCTGAAGGTGTCGCTGACCCCGACGACCACGTTGACCTCGTCGACCCCGGTGTCCAGGGCCCGGTCCAGGCCGCGCCGGTTGAGGACCAGGCCGGCGTAGGCGACCCCGTCGGTCCTCGGCACCCGCTCCATGACCGCCTCGGCGTCGGCCATGGCCGGGACCAGCCGGGGATGGGCGAACGACACCGCCTCGACGCGCCGTGCCCCGGCGGCGACCAGCCGGCCGATCAGCTCGACCTTGGCCTCGGTGGCGAGGACCACCGGCTCGTTCTGGAGGCCGTCGCGGGGACTGACCTCCACGATGGTCACGTCCATGGGCGCCATGGTAGGCCGACCGGGTGGGCTCAGGCGCGGACGGCGAACAGCCGCCACTCGCCGCCGATACCCTTGAGGGCGTGGGCGCCGCGGTCCTCGAGCACGTAGTCCGACCCGGCCACCAGGTCGTGGACGGTGCCCGAGACCAGCACCTCGCCGGGGGCGGCGGCCGCCATCACCCTGGCTGCGAAGTGGACGGCGATGCCGCCGACGTCGTCGCCCCGCAGCTGGACCTCGCCGGTGTGGACGCCGGCCCGGATCTCCATGCCGGTGCCTCTCAGCCGGTCGCGCAGGGCGGTGGCGCAGCGGATGCCGCGGCCGGGCCGGTCGAACAGGGCCAGGATGCCGTCGCCGGTCGACTTGACCAGCCGCCCGTCGAGCTGGGCGACCAGCTCGCGGGCGAGGCGGTCGTGGATGTCGAGCAGCTCGGCCCAGCGACGGTCGCCGACCTGCCTGGCCCGCTCGGTCGACCCGACGATGTCGGTGAACAGCACCGTGGCCAGGGCCCGCTCCCCCTGGTCGGCCGCCGCGGCCGGCCCCGGCCGCCCTGGAGGGCGCTGCCCGGTCCGCCCCCGGCCCGGCCCGGCGCTGTACACGATGGCGGCGTGCAGCCCCAGCGGGATCAGCAGCAGCAGCATGATCCAGCCGGGCCAGAAGGCCGTGCCCAGGCCCTGGGAGCCTTCGGCGAGCCACCAGACGCCGGTGGAGAACACGCCGACCAGCACGAACAGGCCGGCGTGGAGCCGGAGCCAGCGTCGGCGGCGGTCGACCACGGATTTCACGACGGGAGTGTACAAAAGCGCCGCAGCGGTCAGCGCCCCTGGCGGGCCCGCTTGGCGGCGCGGCCGCGGGTGGCGGCGTCCAGGACCCGCTTGCGCAGCCGCAGCTGGGTCGGGGTCACCTCGACCAGCTCGTCGGGCCCGACCCGCTCGATGGCCTGCTCCAGCGACAGGACGGTGGGCGGGACCAGCCGGATGGCCTCGTCGGCGGCGGCGGCGCGGAAGTTGGTCTTCTGCTTCTCCCGGGTCGGGTTGACGTCGATGTCCTCGGAGCGGGCGTTCTCGCCGATCACCATGCCCTCGTACACCCTGGTCCCGGGGCCGACGAACAGCTCGCCGCGCTCCTGGAGCTGCCAGAGGGCATAGGCGGTGGTGGTGCCGACCCGGTCGGCGACCAGGGCGCCGTTGACCCGGTCGTTGATCGGCCCGGCCCAGTCGTCGTAGCCGTCGAACAGGTGGTGGAGGATGGCCGTGCCCCTGGTCGCGGGGAGCAGGCCGGAGCGG
>Ga0081538_10005948_pt1 | contig 10858 bp, 13 predicted proteins | sample TabmetS5T2R1_FD_71022 | JGI IMG/M metagenome (GOLD analysis project Ga0081538, IMG submission 71022) | Tabebuia heterophylla rhizosphere microbial communities from the University of Puerto Rico - S5T2R1 | ecosystem: Host-associated > Plants > Roots > Rhizosphere ...
ATCACGGTACATAAAACACAGAACGGCTGCTAAGAAATCCAGGAACCAAGCACTCTCCCAAGACAAGTACAATAGAATAAAGTTCTGCATAAATTATGAGATAAGTTTAATAGAACAGCTATATAGCATTCTATTGTAATGGCTACTAGGAACTCAGCCAGGTCCTCCACTTCTAGAAAATTAACAGCTCAGCAAGTTGCTGAAAATATGAAAGAAGCCGCAAGGAAGATCCGTGAGAGTTCTCGTGCTGTGAGGGAGAGTGTAAAAACACTACGTGAAAGTGGTGCAGTCCAAGAAATGGCATATGCCACGCGTGAAGCGGCTGTAACGGCTCGTGATACTACAAGGGACATAAGAGATACGGTCAAAGATGTGGAGAAAAGTGGTGTTGTGTCAGATACAGCAAAAGCCATGGACGAAACAGCTACTGCAGCAGCTGAGACTGAAAGAGCAGCAAAAGGCACAGCACTACAACTACCAAGAGGAGCGCCAAAGACTAAGAGGATGGTAAAGCGTGGTACAAGGAAAGCAAAAAGAGAAGTTAGAACTGCAAAACGTCAGGCAAAAAGAACAATCACTAAGAAAGCTCCAAAGGCAAAAAGGAAACTAAAGAAACTGTCAAATACGCAAAAGGTATCCTAGCCTCAATGAAGAAGCAAAAGCTTTCTCTTTTCTTTGTGTTTACTTCTTTGTCAAATCCTTTGTTATTGTTTTATTTCAGTGACCCCACTGTTCATGTCGCTCCTGTAGCTTTGTATTAAGTGCAGCTTTGTGGGCCAGATCATTCTCAAAACTTTGCTTGAGGTGTATGAGCTATTATTGCGAGAAGGTAAAAAAGTAGAGCAGGTCTGAATTAATGCTAGTGCATTCTGACTTGGCTAACAACAGCGACTTTGACGATGCAGATAGAATTTGGTCTTACTTTATTGGAAGGCCTGCAGAGCACTGCGAACTGCTAAAAGAAGCAGCAGCATTCCTCTGACCTAAGCCACAGTCAATGCTAAAGTGATAGGAATAGGCGTTGTGCAAACTGAAAGTATACCGGACGTGAATCCTTTGTTCAGTGCTTGGGATGCTTCTTATCAACCTTAGGTCATGATCGCTTATTTTCTTCTAAATATCTTTATTATCGTGAAATGTAGGTGATAGCATATATATGTCAACACAACAACAGACTGAAGAAAAAAATATTAAGATTGTCCAGCGTTCCTTTGAAGCTCTAAATACAGGAGATACAAGCAAGGCTTCTGAATTCATACATCCTAATTATTTTAACCATGAGTCTCAAGCTAGCCCTGAGCGAGCGAAACTTCGCGGTCCTGATGAGTTTATGGATACCGTCAAGAAGTTAAGGTCTGCATTTAGTGATCTGCATTACGAAGAACAGGAGAATATTGCTTCCAATGACAAAGTTGTTTCGTTAGTAATAGTAACAGGCAAGCACACGGGGGATTTCTTTGGCATTCCTCCGAAAGGTAGCAACTTCTCATACCAAGCAGCACATATTTCGAGGATTGCAGATGATAAGATAGTGGAACACAAAGCGATTCGTGATGATTTGAAATTCATGATGCAACTTGGCGTAATAGGCGCTGCATCACAAGAGTACGAGCCTATCATTAACGCTTGGAAGGGCTTAATGAATAAGCGTACATGATCGTCCTAGTTCTGGACAGTATGTATTCGTATGTCGCGTCATACAGAAGCAGAGGAACTATATCGACGCAAGCCCTTAACAAACTATGCGGATGGAAAATGGAATAAGTGCGGAAAAAACACCTTCTTTAGAAGGTTGTTGCTGAAGCCATGGATTCAAACTCCTGTCAGTCCAACTTTTTTTACTACTACTAAACTTTTCAAAGAGCAATTTTTATCACTATTAGAATTTAATTTCCACTAGGAATTTTTATCTCATACATTTGCTTTAGAGAAATGGTATGAACATCGATGAAAAAGGAAGAACAATTAAAAATATCGGCGATAATGGTAGTAGTATATGGACCAAATACGGCATTGACCATGAAGCAAGTAGTAATACACCTGCAGAAATTTATGAGCAATGTCTGGTTCCAACTATGTTTGAGCCTTTCGCCAAAGATCTAATCCAATTATGCAATGTCCAACCCTCTGATAGAATACTTGATGTAGCTTGTGGGACCGGCATAGTTTCTCGACTTGTTATAGATTATGTAGATTCATCTATGGGAAAAGTAGTAGGGGTTGATATAAACCCCATAATGTTGAATATGGCCACGTCGTTGTGCTGCTGGAAAGAATATTGAATGGAAGGAAGGCTCTGCCATATCATTGCCATTCCCAAGTGAATCCTTTGATTTAGTGATATGTCAACAAGGATTACAATTTTTCCCTGACAGGACTAAAGCATTAAGTGAGATGAACCGAGTGCTTGTCAGGGGTAGTAATAGAGGCTATAAGAGAGGAGGCAAGGGTTCTAGCTATGGCAGATTAGTTTTAAGAGCATGGACATCTATTAAAGATAGTCCAGGTTTTCATATCCTTGAGCAGATATTGCAGGAGACAATCAGCCGTGGGTCAGCAACAATATTGCAGCTACCTCACTCACTTTCAGACAGCTCAACGTTGGTTTCTCTAGTCAGAGCCGCCGGATTTATTAAAATTCTGTCTAAGGAAATAACTAAAACAATATCATTTCCTTCAGTTGAAGAATTTGTTGTTGGATATACAAACGGATCAATGCTAGCCAGTTACTTCTCCGACAACAAGAGGGTTGATGACATCTCAAAGAATAAACTGCTGAACCGTGCTAGCAGCAAACTATCTCCATTTGTCGATGAATATACTGGAAAGTTGTCATTTCCTCTCAGCACTCATCTTATTTTTGCACAGAAGAATTCATAGAAGTTTTCAGATTCAAGTCCTTCTCAATCTAAAGCTTATTTTTTGATTCATACAAATCTATTATTAGTAGTATTTAGCAGCTTTGAAGCCTGATTCTGCGTTATTCTCTCTGGACATGGTTGGAGAGAGCAGTCAGCGTGAACTGGTTTGTCCATTTTGTCTATTCCCCTCTGCCAAATGACTATTAGTCCATTATTATCAATCTGGTAAGTTACGGTATTACTTTGAGGTTGTTCTATGAAAATGTCGGACAGAACGCCTCACAAGACCGATACCATATCCGTCGTTTATCGACACTTTTACCACAAAACTTGTAAGATTTGCAACTCTCTGACGATAAACACGTCCTCCTCTTCCTGTCAACAACCCAAATAGTGTGTCGACAAAACCCCTTTATGTTGTCTATTTCTTCCTACAGTGAATAACTAAAAATACTTGCTCGAGCCATGCTTGCCAACCTTTTTTGATAAGAAATCAGTATTATTGATGTTATGCTAAAAATGGTTGAAATGGATGAAAATGTGACGCTTGCTGAACAATTGGAAGAAGAACAAAAGGATAGTGGGCGCCCTATAATCTTGATTAATAAATTCAACGTCAAGCCAAAAGATGTAGATCAGTTGCTCAAGGCTTGGGCAGCAGATGCAGCTTATCTAAAGCAGAAGCCAGGGTTCATCTCCACACAGCTTCATCGTGGCATTGGAGGAAGTTGTGTGTTTATCAATTATGCTGTATGGGAGTCTGTCGAGCACTTTAAGCAGGCTATTACCGGCGATCCTGCATTTAAGAAGTTGGCTCTTGCACGTTATCCAGACTGTACCACAGGATCACCTCTTCTATTTAGAAAAGTTGCTGTGCCTGGAATTTGTGTGGACTAAGCAAAGGCTAAGCAATATGAGGATTGAAGACACATGAATGGCATATCTTTGCCACATCCCACTGGAAAACATATGGTTGGTCGCATATCGATTCAATTAACAGATGAAAACCGGTTGGAAGCTTATTCAACTGAGAGGAAAGATCAGAAAAGAGAGTTAGTTGTCTGGATTTGGTATCCCGCATCACCGAAATCTGATTGTAAGCGTGCTATTTATTTCCCTGACAAATGGTCTGAAGCAGATTTTGTTTACGGTGTAAAATTGGGCACGACGAGATTTGAATGTCATTCATTTGAAAACGCTCCTGTGTCTACTTTTCAGCCTATCTACCCCGTACTTATCTTTTCACAGGCAGGGTTTTCAGTATTATCATATTCAGCAATCATTGAAGAAATAGCGAGTCATGGCTATGTCATAGTTGGAATTAATCATACTTATGACGCTCCAGTTACAATCTTCTCTGATGGAAGAGTAATACCTGCAAGTCCACAATTTATGGAAAGGGTCAATTCAAGAGCAGGGTTAATTGAAGAATCTTTTCAATTTAGAGCGGCTGTGGCCGACTACAAGACAGCAGACATCAAGTTTGTAGTTGACCAATTAGCGCATATAAACAAAGGATCAAGTGTGTTGGCAGGTCGACTTGACCTAACGGGGCTAGGTGTGTTTGGTCATTCTCTGGGAGGAAATGCGGCATTAGAATTTTGCAGAAAAGATAATCGTTGTAAAGCTGCCGTAAACCTAGATGGCGCTAATTGGAATGAAGTTGGAAAAGTAGGGCTAAAAAAACCTGCGATGATCCTCGCAGCGGAGCATCCTGAATTTTCGTTGCCCTGCGATGAAATGGTGATTGCTAAAGTCTTTCCTAGCATAGAATGGTGCGAAGAGGAGCGGCTCCTAGTCTCTCAAGGATGGCGGATAATTATCGACCAAGCGACTCCGGGCTATGCACTGACAATACTTGGGGCTAAGCACATAAATTTTGCAGATATCCAATTTACAAATTTACCCTCAGATTCACCCTTCCGGGTGGTGATGGGTTCTGCCAAACCTGAGCTTATTTGGCGTATTACCTGCGATTACCTTATTGCAATGTTTGATACTTACTTAAAATGTAAGACTCCATCACCGCTTCTTGATGGATCCGAGAAACCATATCCAGAAGTCCTTCTAGGACGAATTTTTTGAAAGCTAGATTGACGTGGTCTAAAACTATTTTTTAGCTTCCCATGAACTACAAAAAGATACAATCTGGCATACCTCCAAACCCTATTCAATGACAAGACTTTTTTGTACGTCTCATGGATATTATTCATAGCTGGATTGTTATGTCGTTTCTCGATCATTTTTTAGCTTGATCTATCATTTTTTGTATGGCTTCTTCTGTAGGATCATATCTGCAATAGACCACGAGAGGCTTACGAATACATTATGAGTGGTGTAATTATAACTAGGCTAGTTCTGAGAGGAAAGGATAAGCCTGAATGGATTCTTGAGATAACATATAGATTCTACCTATTCTTTTCTGAATAATGTAGTAGCGTAAAATGGGCTCTCACCTCTTAAATCACAAGTAGATGCTGTGGTATCATAACAACAATGCTAATCGACAACGGAGAACGAAGAAAGCCATTTTTTGTATTGACAGATAATACTATCTGCATATGCATTCTCGCGTTAACTCTGCTAGCAGGTAGCAGCTTTGAGCTCATTAGCCTCACCACGCCACCAATGACTATTGCCTTTGCTCAAGAAGAGAATAATAATATTACTACTTTAGTAACACCGATCCCTAGTAACTCCACCGTCTCTACAACTACCCCCTCATCAGTAATCGAGCTGTCACTACAACCAATCTACCAAGAACACGTAAGAGATGTAAGCGAGACACTGATAAACCAGACCCATGCGCAGTTAATCGTTGAGGGAAATGGGACGTTGACTTTGCCAAATAGCACAGAGACCATTAAAACTACTAGCACTGGAAGTGGGATAGTATCAATTTTCAGCACTTTCGCTGGAAAAGTAATCTTAACCACCGAAGATGGAAACGAGAATGCCACTGCAACGTCTTATGAAATAGCACGTTCTAATAAGGAAGAGGGAATTGGCAAGGGTATTGCGATAGCGATAATTCATACAAATTCGACTGGAAGATTAGCACCACTAGACGGTATGATACTAGTGGGTCAAGAAGAGTTTCAACCAGATGGAAGAGCCTTGTTCACCTATTGGGAGTGGCAGAGTGGAATACCGTTCGTAAGGATGCAGCAGCCTCCTATGACACAAGAGTCTCCCATGAATACAACAGAAATACCTTCTGAGCTTTCACCACCAACTAATGTGCCATAGACTCAAAGAATGGACATAAACCTCTAACCTTTCTTTTCTTATGCAATTCGTTTATTATTTGTGTTATTTGTACTGTAACTACTTCTAGGACGTCGCTCTTGTAGGTTTGGATTAGCTGCATTTCTGTGAGTTCTCCTGTCTCAAAGCTTCGCTTGACAGCACAGAAGGTTACAGGACGTCTATGTTTTTCCTTCCATTGATGCCGTCTCAGATAAATTCAATTTAAGAAGGATAAGTCTGATATCGGGGTTCAAACCCCACCAATTCATTTCTTTTATTGTGGTTAATTAAGGCATTATCGTGAGCTTGATTCTAACAGTTGTCGACAAATTGGAGATACCATATTCGGGACGGACTGGAGCATTTCAAATAAACTATATTGACGACAATAGGATGTAACGGTGTCTATTATATAATTAATTTAGGAATAGGAAAGCAATATGTTTAGGTCCATTATCTTATAGATTTTCAAGGAGTTAGAAGAAGTTCTTAAGGGAGTTCGAAGAAGAGGAGACGAATACAGTTGGTTCAATTTACTGTTATTGATGCTCCTTCAATCTTGGGACTGAAACCGACTGGAGTACAGTATCTTCCTGAAGCACTTAAAGCAGCTGGTCTGATAACTGAATTAGGAGCTGAATATGGGGGACAAGTTTCACCGTTGGATTATAGTCCAGAAAGAGACAAATCAACACTACTGCTTAATCCTTATTCGATCAGAATATTCTCACTACAACTTGCAGACGCAGTCACTTTGGTGCTACGCAAGAAGCGGTTTCCGCTAGTGCTCGGTGGAGATTGCAGTATCCTCATAGGAAACCTTCTAGCATTGCGCCGATTGGGAAAATATGGACTGTTTTTCATAGATGGTCATGCTGATTTTTACCAACCCCCAGCGTCTCCTACTGGAGAAGTTGCCGATATGGATCTTGCAATTGTATCTGGTCGAGGTCCGGATATTCTATCTAACATTGATGGTCTCAAACCGCTTGTTCGAGACCCGGACATTGTTGTATTTGGTTATCGTGATGCCGAACAATCTGCAAGCTACGGAAGTCAAGATGTCCGTGATAGCAACATGCATGTATTTGACCTTCAATATGTAAGAAAGGCAGGAACGATCACCGCTGCCACTTCAAAGGCTGTTGAAATACTGGTGAACCATGAACTAGATGGATTCTGGATACATCTAGATGCCGATGTCTTGGATGATTTACTCATGCCAGCAGTAGATTATCGTCTAGGTCATGGTGGTTTAAATTTCGCTGAATTAAGTGAGCTCCTGAAAGCTTTGGTCGCCTCAGGTCATGCAATAGGAATGGACATTACGATCTTCAATCCTCAGCTTGATTTGGATGGGACAATAACAAGAAGATTCGTCTCGAGCATAATTCAAGGTTTATCTTAAAAGAATAGAAAGAATACAAAAGCTTCAATCTACTTTTCTCGCGTCGAGATATGTCTGCTATCTTGTAGGTGAGAGTGCGTGAGCTAAGGTCGGGTATTCAAATCCTGTTAGGTCCATATTTTCCTGTTATACAACTAGGTACTGAATTCAATTTTTAACAAGAAAAAAAGAATGAGAGCTGAATTGAGGAGTTTAACTTACTGACCTGTGCTGTTACTGCAGCCTGTTGCATTGGTAGTGCTGTTACCACTTGATACTGTTGCGTTGATCATAAACGGATGATCAACTAGCTGTACTTGTGGTGGAAATGATGGCAGGTCGTCACTGGGAATCCATGTGATGATTACTTTACCCCATGTTGGAAGCATCTTTGCCATTTCAGCCTGCGCTTGTTCTGGACTCAATTCTGGCATCATCGGGTCTGCTCTTTCTGGTCTGAGCTCTTCCCTGTGAGCGTGCCAGTATGGCTTTTCTCTGTTTGGAAGCGAGTCGTACTGTTCTTGCGTGATTATGTATTCAATACCAGTGAGAGTTGCATTGACAGAATTGGAGTCATAAAGCTGGCATACCATCATTACCCTGTCATGTGGCTTGCAGAATTGTTCAACTCTGAGGGATGGGTCGTCAAAGTTATGTCAAATTGCGTTCAAGTGACCTTGTGGCAAGTTGTAACCATCGACTGGCTTTGCAGTAAGGTTGCATTTGTCATTCCTTGCTGCTGTTGAGCTGTTGCTGTATTCAAAACTGGAATACTGAACATCAGAGCAGCTACAGCCATCATAAGAGCAGTAGTAGCTGCAAGGCTGCTAGTCAGAATTATCTTTCTTGCTCTTGGATTTTTTTACTCATAGAGGTGTCTTTTACAGATGGATGTTGAATAGCTTAAAGCGAATTGGTTAAACACATAGAATTGCGCAGTAATACATGATTCTATGTGAAACAACTGAGTCTTGTTATATAGGGTGCAATGAAAAAAGGAGCGAGCCGAATTTGAACAACTATCTCTTCTACTCACTCTTAGATGACTAGGACTGGCTGTCACCTGGCTGAAATCGCGGGTTCAAATCCTACCACTATATCCATTTTTATTGTTAATCTAATTGACTACTGTATTGAATTGAGCTTTTGTTTTAGGCAGTTGTATGACAAAAGCCCAAGCAGTGCCCTTAGCGAGTCTTATAGGAAGAACTTTTCGATGAGATATTTGATATTCCCAATAAAGATTATTCCTCCTATTGTAGCTGTATCAAGAAATCACTGGGGTTTCTAGCTTTGCCATCTTTGAAAACGACTTTAGGCATATTTTTCATCGAAAAAGAAGCTGCAGCAAGTAGGACTGGTTCAAACTCTCTTCCTAGATCTGTGATCTCATATTCGACTCTGATTGGATACTCTGACACAATTCTTCTCCTAATAATCCCTAACTTTTGGAGTTCACGCAGTCGCTCACTGAGAACTTTTGGTGTTATGCCTTCTATGTTTTCTAGAAAGCGATTAAATTGTATTACCCCTCGAAGCATTTCTCTTAGGATTAGAACTGTCCATTTTTTTCCTATGATTTTGAAAGTTGCTTCAATCGGGCATGATTTGAGCTCATTGCTGCTGTAGACAGTTTCTATTATTGAACATTTCATCTCCGTCAAATCTTCTTCTCTTCCACCTTTACCACTTTCTATTTGGTAACTAAGTATAGATCTGGTTACGTGAGACTTATAAACTATCATTTTGATATCAAATATACAAATGAAATCATCGGGTGACTACTCAAAACAAACTCAATACAACAAGATAACAGCTATTCTTATAGCTGTCAATGCATGGAGAATCCTTGGGATAGTTTTCCTATGGGGAATGACTCAAGGGCTATTAGATCCGGCTTTTGCTATACCTGCGGGAATTGGAGATATTCTCATAGGAGTTACGGCTATTCCTTTCGCCATTTTTCTATGGAAAGGGTATAGTTGGTCAAAATATGCAGTAGTAGTATGGAGTGTTCTAGGTATTGCCGATCTAGTCAATGCAGCAACTCTTGGTGTCATCACCAATACAGATTTGAGCACCTCCACTATGGCAACATTCCCATGGATTTTGGTTCCTATCGTCGCTGTACCATTAGCACTAACTTTGCATGGGATCACCTTGTACAGACTAAGGAACTGGGTACCAATACAAGGTCACAAGAAACTACCAGCGGCTTGATGTAAGAGTATGCAAAACAGGACGAAGGACTTTCATAGTCTTTGTCCTCTCTTTTCTTGCATTGCAAAGCAATCAACAGGCGACTTCGATCTTGACTACTTTCGTAAGTAATCTAGTACATTACTCTGTTTGAATACCTCCATCAGGGTTAGAGGCTCCCATTCTTTCGTTGTTGTTCTATTTGTTAGGAACATAAATAATAGAAAAAATCATGTAGTTATCTGCCTTAAAGCTAGTTGAGGTCGTGAGTTCAAATCCTCCCACCCGGTCCATTTATTTCATTCTGGCAAAATATGGTATTGTTTTGAGGCTGTTCTAATAGTTATCGGATAACTTCAACAGCACTGCCAATGCAATATCCTTCTATTTGTCTAACATTATGTCCTTATCCTCTGTAGCATACTGAGATTATCTCAAGCGATATCACGCCTCAGGCCACTAAGTCCACCTAATTCTTGTAGTGTTAATGCTGCGACATCTGTCTCGCAGTCTCAATATTTATATCAACAGTCAACGATACTGACATATTGAAAGTCATACAAGCTCTTCCCGGCATGCCAAAGGCTGTCACCGAGTCAGAGGTTAATAATTTACTCCAAAGCAAACTCAACATACAGATTGCTACCATTGACGAAGAAGGATATCCTATCATTCATCCCACGTGGTTCCTCTATGAGAATGACTCTGGCAAGTTATTCACAGGCACTGCAAAAATGACAAGGAAGGTTCAGAATATTCGAAGCAATCCTGACAGAATTTATTTTTCTATTGATGACGAGAATTATCCATACAAAGGAGTAAAGGGAAGGGCAGCTGCAAGAATATTAGAGGATATACAAAAGAACCTGTCAATCATAGAAAAAATAAACTTGAAGTATCTAGGTACACTTGAACACCCTCTTGCCAAGAGGCTAATAGAGAACACTAGAAATGGGAGCCAGGTTATTATTGAAATTACACCAAAATTTTTCTCAGCATGGGATTTCGGCAAGGCTGAGTAGTTGAAAATTGGTTGTGTTTGATTTCTCCTGCCCAAAAATCAATAGCAAAAAAAGCAATGAGAATCAAGAGAAGGCCTCATTGTTCGATATATGCTCGCTCATCCTGCCTTAACGAACCGATATCCTTCCGCGTTCTACTC
>Ga0081538_10005949_pt1 | contig 10857 bp, 13 predicted proteins | sample TabmetS5T2R1_FD_71022 | JGI IMG/M metagenome (GOLD analysis project Ga0081538, IMG submission 71022) | Tabebuia heterophylla rhizosphere microbial communities from the University of Puerto Rico - S5T2R1 | ecosystem: Host-associated > Plants > Roots > Rhizosphere ...
GGAGGAAGCGGGTTGGTGGACAAGGTGAACCTTGCGGCGCAGTTCGGACGCTTCAACGACCACTGGAGCCCAAAGATCGTTGCCGCCCTGAACGACTATGACGTCAAGGTGGTCAAGGTCCAAGGCAGGTTCGTGTGGCACCAGCACGACGAGACCGATGAGCTCTTCCTGGTCATGGCCGGTCAGCTCCGGATTCAGCTGCAGGATCGCGATGACGTCGTCCTGGGCGCCGGCGAACTCTTCGTGGTCCCACGAGGGGTGCGGCACTGTCCCGTCGCCGATGCGGAGACGCATGTGCTGCTCCTGGAGCCACGCGACACCGTCAACACCGGCGACGCCCGGCAGGCCGGCACGGCGGGCGAGCTGCTGGGCTGAGCTCATCCGCCTGCTTCCCGGGGGCTGCGTTGGGCGTGGACCGGCCGGTGGTCGCGGATGACAGCCGCATCGCAGGGTCAGTTGCTGGCCGGGACGAGTTCGGCAAGCAGCTGCTGGACACGGGCGTCGATGTCGTCGCGGATGCGGCGGACGACCTCGACCGGCTGGCCGGCCGGGTCCTCCAGCTCCCAGTCCTCGTAGCGCTTGCCCGGGTAGATCGGGCAGGCGTCCCCACAGCCCATGGTGATGACGGCATCCGCGGCCTTCACGAACTCGTCGGTCAGGGGCTTGGGGAACTCCTGGGAAAGGTCGATGCCCCACTCGTCCATGGCCGCCATGACGGCCGGGTTGATCCTGTCGCCGGGGGCGCTGCCGGCCGAGCGGACATGCACGCGACCCTTGGCGTGGTGGTCGAGGAGGGCGGCGGCCATCTGGCTGCGGCCGGCGTTGTGGACACAGACGAACAGGACCTCGGGGACGTCTTTGATGATGGCTCCTTGGGCTTGGGCGAGGGCGCGCAGCTGCTCGCGGGCGAAGCGGTGCACGAACAGGGGGATGAAGTCCACGACCCGGGCTCCCGACAGCCGGTCGACCGCCTCATCCACGTAGCGTTCGATCGTCTCCAGCGAGTAGATGCCGCGGAACTCGGTGGCCAGGGACTCGATGGAGCGGGCGAAGGTCTGGCGGGTCACCGGGTCCATGGAAGGGTCGCCGAACGGCATGGGCCTGCCTCCTGGGCGCGTGGCCGGGCGGGAGCTGGGGGACGGGGGTCGGCCGTCGACGGCTCGGCGGCAGGCCGTCCCGGCCAGGGCCGTGCGGGCCAGGCCGTCCAGGTGGTTGGCCAGGAGCTGCAGAGCGTCGGGGTGGAGCCGGTAGTAGGTCCAGTAGCGGTAGCGGTCGGTGCTGACCAGCCCGGCCGTCCGTAGCGCCTTGAGGTGGTGGCTGACCAGGGGCTGGCCGACGCCGAGCTCCTCGGTGAGGTGGGCGACGCACAGCTGCTCGCCGGCCAGCAGCTCCACAAGCCGCCAGCGCAGCGGATCGGCCAGCGCCCCGGCCACCTCGAGCGCCGCAGCCGTGGCAGGTCGGAGCAACGTTGTCGTCATCTGAATCAAGATTGACTGATCTAGTACGCGTGGGCAAGTGGTCAGCCGGCTGCGGCCGCCTCGGCCGACCACCCGGCCGAGCCGACCCGCCGGCCGCCGGCCAGGGCGGCCACCACCGAGCGGACCTGCTGGTAGCCGGTGGCCAACAAGAAGGTGGGGGCGCGGCCGTAGCTCTTCATGCCAACGATCACATAGCCCGCTTCGGGGTGAGCGAGCTCGGCGATGCCGTGGGCGGGCACGGTGCCGCAGGTGTGCACGTTGGGGTCGATGAGCGGGCCCAGCGCGGTCGGGCTCTCCAGCGCCGGCTCCAGGTCGAGTCGGAGCTCGGCGGCGATGGCGTGGTCGGGCCGGAACCCGGTGGCCGCGATCACCCGGTCGGCCCCTACCTGCAGGCGCCGGGCGGCAGCGAGCCTGTCGTCGAGCAACTGGTCGCCGACCAGCCGGACCCGGCCGCCGGCGGGCTCGACGGTGTGGATCCGGAAGCCGTTGACGAGCTCGATGCGGCCGGCGTCGACCAGGGAGGCCAGCTCCGTGGCCAGGCGGCCCCGGGCGGGGAGCTCGTCGGCGTCGGCGCTGCCTCTGCCGACCAGCGGCCGAGGCCTGGCCGAGCGGACCGCCCACACGACCTCGGTCCCGGGCGCCCGCTGTTGCAGCTCGGCCAGGGCGAGCAGGCTGGTTGCGGCCGAGTGCCCGGCGCCCACGACGACCGTCCGCTGGCCGACATATCGCGCCCGGTCGTGGCCGGCGATGTCGGGCAGCCCGTAGACGATCCGAGACGCGGCGGCAGCCTCGCCGAGGGCCGGCAGCCCCGAGGCGCCCAGCGGGTTGGGCTGGGTCCAGGTTCCGGAGGCATCGATCACCGCCCGCGCTCGGAGGTCACGGAGGTGTCCGTGGCGGTCGCGGATTCGGACCAGGAAGGGAAGCTGGTCACGGCCAGGGCCGCGGACCTTGTCCAGCTGGTGACGGGCGACCGCCACGACGGTGGTGGACAGCCGGATGCGGCCGGCCAGGACGGGCAGGGCGGCCAGGGGGTCCAGGTAGTGCTCGAGCAGGTCGGCGCCGGTGGGTAGGGCGTCGGGGTCAGGGCCGGTCCAGCCCACCTGGTCGAGCAGCCGCGTGCTGACCGGGTCCAGGGCCAGACACCAGGGCGAGAACAGCCGCACGTGCCGCCACTCCGCGATGGTGGCCCCGACCCGGGGGCCGGCTTCCAGGACGAGGGGTTCCAGGCCACGCTCCAGCAGGTGGGTCGCGGCGGCCAAGCCGACCGGACCGGCCCCGATCACCGCGACCGGCAGCCCGGATCGGGAGGTCGGGGCGGCGTCGGGGTCATCGACCCAGACCGGCTGGTCATTGCCGCTGGTCATGAGCTGCTCCTCGCACATGAATCGACAGATGTCGATGTATAAGGTCGTGTCGATCCCTCGATGGAGTCGGAAACCGGCAACAGCCTCCTGCCCGGACGAGGGGATGCCTTGCCCGGGCGCCGGCTGGTCAGGTCAGCAGCAGCCGGACTGCTGCACCACCGGAAGCTCGCGACGGGCGGCGGTGGGCCCGGCCACGTCGGTGGCGTCGGCTGGTCGGGTGGCCTTGATGATGGCCGAGTGGAGGCCGTCGCCGACCGGGTGGGTGAAGCGGACCGAGATGTCGGTGAACCCGGCCTGAGCGAGCTGGGCCTCGTACTCGGCCCTGGTCAGGGCGCCGGCGATGCAGCCCACCCAGGCCCCCCGCTCAGCCCGGTCCTCGGCGCTGAGGTGGTCCTCGGCGACCACGTCGGTGATGCCCAGGCGCCCGCCGGGCTTGAGGACCCGGAAGGCCTCGCTGAACACCGCCGGCTTGTCGGTCGAGAGGTTGATGACGCAGTTGGAGATGATTACCTCCACGCTGGCAGCCGGGAGGGGGATGGCCTCGATGTGGCCCTTGAGGAAGTCGACGTTGCCGGCCCCGGCCTCGGCGGCGTTGGCCCGGGCCAGCGCGAGCATCTCCTCGGTCATGTCCAGCCCGTAGGCCTTGCCGGTGGGGCCGACCCGGCGGGCCGACAGCAGCACATCGACGCCGCCGCCCGAGCCCAGGTCCAGGACGACCTCGCCTTGGCGGAGCTCGGCCACGGCGGTCGGGTTGCCGCAGCCGAGGCTGGCCAGCACGGCCGCGTCGGGCAGGGCCTCGCGGTCGGTGGCGGCGTACAGGCCGGCGCCGATCCCAGGCTGCTCGTCCCGGACGCTGCCACAGCAGCCGCTGTCGCAGCCGCAATCGGCCGGCTGGCCGCAGCCGCAGTTGCCCTGGCCCCTGCTGACCTGGAGGGCGGCGGCGGCGTAGCGGGCCCGGACCTGCTCGCGCAGGGTGTCGGGGTCGGTCTGCTGGGTGGTCATCGGCTGCTCTCCTGGAGCTTGGCGGCGCTGGCCAGGCGGTCGAAGGCGTCGCGGCGCAGCGAGTAGTAGGCCCAGGTGCCGCGCTGCTCGCGCTCCAACAGCCCGGCCTGCACGAGCTTCTTGAGGTGGTGGCTGACCGTCGGCTGGCTCAGCCCCAAGGGCCCGGTGAGCTCGCACACGCACACCGGCTGGGGGCTGGTGGCCAGCAGGTTGATGATCTTGACCCGGTGGGGGTCGGCCAGGGCCTTGAACACCCGGGCCGTCTCGATGGCCTGCTCGTCCGAGAGCGAGGGACCACCCAGGGGCGCGCAGCACGTCGCTGTCGCGCCGGTCGCGTCGGCTGCCGTGGCCGTCGCCATCCGCGGATGCTCCTTACATCGACAACAGTCGATCAAAGGGTGCCATGATGCATCGACAGCTGTCAATGAATTGTGTCACTCGATCAGCCGGCTGCGGCGTTCCAGCAGGAGCACGTCGCGCCAACGGCCGTGGAGGCGGCCAAGGCGCTCGCGGACCCCGACCACGCGGAAGCCGCAGGTCTCGTGCAGCCGGACGCTGGCCTGGTTCTCGGGGAAGATGCCGGTCTGGACGGTCCAGATGCCGCCCCGCTCGGCCGAGGCGACCACCGCCGTCAGCAGGGCCCGGCCGACCCCACGGCCCTGGGCCTGGGGGGCGACATAGAGGCTGTCCTCGGCCACCCCGGCATAGGCGCAGCGGTCCGACACCGGCGCCAGCGCGGCCCAGCCAACCACCCGGCCGTGGTCGCGGGCCACCAGGCGGTGGTCGGGCAGGTGGGCGGCGTCCCAGGCGGGCCAGTCCGGGGCGGCGGTCTCGAAGGTGGCGTCACCGGTGGCGATGCCGGCCTCGTAGATGGCCCGGACCACCGGCCAGTCCTCGGGCCGCAGGGGCTGGAGCTCCATGGCAGGTCTCCCGGGCGACGACGATCATCGTCGATCAGAGCACGCCGGGACCTCCAGCCGCTACCAGGTCAACCCCCGCTGCCTGGCCGCCTTCCCCACCGCCGCCGACGCCGTCATGGGACGCCGACCGCTCAGCTAGCACCCGGGCATGAGCCGGACACCATCGCGTGCGGCCTGGTCCAGGCGCAGGTGGGTGCCGCCTGTGATGCGGGAGAAGTACGACCGGTGGCCTGGACTGCCCGGCGGCCACTGGGCCAGGAACCGCGCCCGCCACTGGTCGAGGTCGAACCGCACCGGCAAGGCGTCGCAGCGCAGCGCCCCCACGGTGGTGCCGTACAGGCTGTCGGCGGGAGGTCGAAGATCGCCGGACAGCCGAGTGATCACGCCGTAGCTGGTGCCGGCGAAGTTGGGGAGGCCGGCCGAGCCGTTGTTGATCACCAGGCGATCCTGGCGGCCGTCGGCGATGACCTGGGCGAACGGGAGGCCGGTGTGGGTGCTGGCGAACACGCTGACCTTCGCCCGACCGAACCAGTCCAGCAGCTCGGCGGTGGTCGTCGGCCGGCCACGCCAGCCGACCTGGCGGCGGACATCGGGGTCACCGGGCTCCATCGCCTCCAGGGCCAGGCGCCAGCCGGCCTGGGACTCGGGATCGCCGTGGACGATCCCGATCCGCTCGGTCGCCACCTGGGCCGTCAGATACCGGGGCAGTGCGCCGAGGCGGCCCACCAGCTCCGGGAACCGCGCCGCGGTCGCCCGCAGCCGGGTCATGATCTGGTTGGAGCGGTCGACGACCTCGTCGGTCACGTAGTCGGGGTAGGCGCAGCCACACCCGGCGTCCTGGTCGGACCCCTCGGAGGCGAGCTCGGCCTCGACGTTGCCCTTGGTGGCGTGGCGGGCCAGGACCGCCTCACTGATCGCCTGGAAGTCGCCGGGGTCGACGTCCAGCCAGTGGACGTCTCCGTTGCACACGATCGCCGGTGGCCCGCCGGGCTCACGGTCGGCCCGCTCGAGGATGGCCCGGAGGGCGACCGGGTTGCCGTACAGGCCGCCCACGACGTAGAGGGTGTGGGCCTCCAGCTTCGCCGGCTCCGCGAGCGCCTCGGGCTGGTACCGGTAGGACAGCGGACAGGAGCGACCGCGAGCCTCCATGGCGTTCCTCCCGACGGCGATCGCGAATGACCGGATGTCTCCCGCTCATGATGACCGCTCTCCGGCGAGGGTCGACGAGCTATAAGTAGCAATACTACACATAGCGACGCTACAATGGCCCGGGACCTGCCGATGTCGCATCGCTGACCGAGAGGGAGCCGTCATGGCAGCACCTGCCATCACCATTCCCGCGGACGGCGTCGTCTTCACCGCAGCGTTGGCCTGCCACATCGCCTCCGGGCTGACCTGTGTCGTCACCGGTGCGCTGGCCGCGACCGCCAGCAAGCGACCCGGCCGACACACCGCCGCCGGCACCATCTACATCTGGTCGCTGGCGGTGGTGTTCGCCTCGGCCACCGTCATGGCGCTGCTGCGGCTGGCCGAAGACTGGCACCTGCTCCTGATCGCCGTGATCGCCTTCACCTCCGGCAGCCTCGGCTACCTGGCCCGCCGGCGGCGGTGGCGAGGCTGGCTGTGGGTCCACCTCCTCGGCATGAGCAGCTCCTACATCGCGCTGCTCACCGGCTTCTACGTCGACAACGGCCCCAACCTACCGTTGTGGAACCGGCTGCCCACCGTCGCCTTCTGGCTGCTGCCCAGCCTGGTCGGGATCCCGCTGGTCCTGCGGGCCATGGCCAGGCGCCGCCGGTCGCTGTTCAGGCCACCAGCCGGCGGGCGGCGACACAGCGGCCCAGCGCCCGGCCGGCCAGGGTGAGCCGGGTGGCGCTGGCCGCCCCGGCCGTGACCGCCAGCGGCCAGACCAGCCCACCCAGGGTCACCGCCCAGGCCACCAGCCCCGACAGCAGGAGCAGATCCCCGGCCAGGCACAGTCCGGCGGCCAGCCCCGCGGCAGTCGGCGCGGTACGGGGGCCGGCCGGCAGCCGGCGGGCCAGCCGCCCGGTGACCAGGACCGAGATGACCGCGGCCGGCACAGCCACGGCCAGGACCACGCCGAACATCGCCGCGACCACGGCCAGACCGGCCGGGAGCTCGGGCCCGGGCCCGGCCGCGCTCGCCGCCGCCATCGCCAACCAGGTCAGCCCGACCAGCGGCCCGGTGGCCAGCAGGCCCAGCCCGACCCGGCGGCCGGTCGCGGCGGCCAGCTCAGTGCCGAACCCGGCCGCCATCAGCCGGGCGTCACCGAACTCGGCGACCGCGGCCCGGGCCGCGGCGGACGGCGGCACCCCTCGCGCCTGGTGAGCGGCGGTCGCCTCGGCCAGCCCGTCGGCGACCTCGAACAGGATCTCGACCCGGGTCGCCCGGGGACCGGCCAGGCGGGCCGCCAGCTCGCCCAGATAGCCCTCCAGCACCCGCCGGGCGGCCGGGTCCAGCGGCGCCAGGTTCAGGCCGGCGCCGGCCACGAGCGCCCCTCCAGCACGGCCGACACGGCACTGGAGAACGTCCGCCACTGCGACCGTTCCGCGGCCAGGGCCCGCCGGCCGGCCGTGGTCAGCGCGTAGGAGCGCCGCCGGCGGCCACCCTCGGTCGACCAGCGGCTGCGGATCAGGCCGGCCCGCTCCAAGCGGTGCAGGGCCGGGTACACGGTGCCGGTTGGCAGGTCGAAGCGGCCGCCGCTGCCGACCCGCATGGCCTCCATGACCGCATAGCCATGCCGCGGGCCGGCCTCCAGCGTGGCCAGCAGCAGCCCGTCGAGATGACCCTTGAGCATCTCCGCCCTCATGAGTAGCAACACTACCGATGCGGCGGTCGCCACACCAGCTTCAGGGTCTGGCCGCCGACTGACCGGGTGGTGGGCCGAGGAGGCGCTCCAGCAGCCGGGGGTCGGCCGGCCAGGCGTCCAGCAGGACCTGGCGGGGCACGCGGCGGGCGGCATAGCGCAGGGCCAGGGCGACCACCAGGACGTCGTCCAGCGGACCGATCACGGGCAGGAACTCGGGCAGCAGGTCGATGGGGGACAGCAGCCACAGCCCGGCAACCAGGACGGCCAGCCTGGCCCGGGCCGGCACGCGCGGGTCGTTGCGCAGCCGCCGCACGGTGGTCAGGCAGGCGGGCAGGAACCCGGCCAGATCCCTGAGCAGGCCAGGCGGCAGCCGCCGCGCAGCCACCACCAGCAGCCCCCAGGTCACCCCGAGCACGACCACAGCGATCACAAGGGCTCGCAGCATCATCGCCTCCGGCCGACACCCCTTCCTGGTCAGGCTGACCTGCCTCGGTCGCTGAACCGGTCGAAGCGAGGAACAACGGTTACCCGGTTCGCCGGTGGACCAGCCAGACCGCGATGGCGAGCAGGATCCCCGCGAGGGCAACCAGCAGCCCGGCCTCGATCAGCTGGAAGGTCCAGAACCGATCCCCGGGCTGGTACACCTCCAGGCTGCGGATGCCGTGCTGGTGGAGGTAGGCCAGCGTGTCGTTCGCGTCGCGGGCCGCCCGCAGCATCGCGGTCTCCTGTGCAAGGGTGAGCCGGTGACCCGCGCGGTCGATCAAGCCGCTGTCCAGGACCCAGTCCTGGCCCGCTCCCAACGCCGGCCCGGCGGTCGCGTCCGGCGCGTCGGTGCCCAGGTCGAGGGCGCGGGTGCGCGGCGCGAGGAACCGGGGGCGGCCCACCAGCTCCAGCGGGAGCCGCACGACCCAGTAGCCGAAGAAGGTCAGGGCCATGGCCGGGATGGTCCGGCGGGCCAGGGTGCCGGCCAGGGTGCCCAGCGCGAAGGCGAACACCGCCGAGGCGATGGGCACCACGCCCTCGAAGTTGTAGGCGGCGCCGTCGAAGCGTCCCTGGATGCCGTCCAGGGGACCCCGCCACCAGGTGAACAGGGCGGTGAACCCGGCCCCGAGCACGGCCACCGCGGCGGTCAGCAGGGCGAGCTTGGTGGCCAGCCACCGCGTGCGGGTGACGCCCTGGGCCCAGGCCAGCCGCCAGGTGCCGTGCTCCAGCTCCCGGCCGAGCAGCGGGGCGCCGATGAACACCCCGGCCAGGGCGGGCAGCATGGCGAGCACCACGACCAGGTCCCCCAGCCCGACATAGCGCCTGACGAACTGCTCGACGAGCGCCTCGCAGTCGGTAGCCGGGACGGCCCCGGCCACGCAGGCGGCCACGCCCTGGTCCTGGTAGGTGGCGTACATCGGCAGCCCGATGGCCACCAGCACGGCGCCCAGCACCGCGAGCAGCAGCAGACCGCCGAGGACCTCGGCCCGGTGCTGGCGCCAGGTGACCCAGAGCATCTAGCGGTCGCCCTCCTGGTCCGTGGCGGGTCGGGGCTGCTCGAGATAGGCGAGCACGAGCTCCTCGAGGGAGACGTCGTGGGCCTGCCAGCGCGGGTGGAGCTCCGCCCCGCCGTTGGTCCTGACCAGCAGGTTGGTGTGCCGCGCCCCGCTGGTGGCGCGCAGCAGGCCCGGGATGGCGACCAACTCGTCGTCGGGGCAGCGCGGGCCGACCAGCAGCCGGTGGCCGGCGAGCAGCTCGTCGATGTCGGCCGCCAGCCGGATGCGGCCGTCGCGCAGCACGATCAGGTGGTCGCAGACGCGCTCCAGCTCGGTGATGACATGCGACGACAGCAGCACGGTCAGGCCCTCGGCGGCCACCGCGTCCATCAGCGCGCGCAAGAAGTCGCGGCGGGCCAGCGGGTCCAGGTTGGCCACGGGCTCGTCCAGGACCAGCAGCCGGGGCCGCTTGGCCAGGGCCAGGGTGAGCGCGACCTGCACCTGCTGGCCGCCGGACAGCTTGCCGGCGCGGCGGGCCAGCGGGATGCCCAGCGCCTCCAGGCGTCGTTCGGCCAGCGCCTGATCCCAGGTGGCGTTGAGGCTGCTCCCCAGGTGCAGCAGGTCGGCCACCGTGAAGCTGCGGTAGAGGGGGTGCTCCTGGGCGACGAACCCGACCTGGGCCCGCAGGGCGGTCCCCGTCCCGTCGACCGGCGTACCGAACACCTCGACCGTCCCCGCCGTCGGCCTGATCAGGCCCACGGCCAGGTGCAGGAGGGTGGTCTTGCCGGCGCCGTTGGGGCCGACCAGCGCCACAACGCGGCCCTGGGGCAGCGACAGGGTGCAGTCCCGCAACGCCCAGTTCTTGGCATAGCGCTTGGCCAGCCGCTCGGTGCGCAGCGCCGCGGTCATGCGACCCCCTCCCTGCCCGCGGTCTCCTCCAGCACGCTCGCCATCACCGCGGCCACCCGCTCGTGGTCGAGCCCCGCGGCATGGGCGTCGTGGACCCAGCGGCGCAGCGCCTGGCGCAGCCGGGCGTAGGTCGCGGGGTCGACGCTGGCGGTGGTGGTCTGGATGAAGGTGCCCTGTCCCGAGCGGGCGGCCGCCAGGCCCTCCCGCTCCAGCTCCCGGTACGCCTTGGCGACGGTGTTGGGGTTGATCGTCAGATCGGCCGCGACCTGTCTGACGGTCGGCAGCTGGTCACCGGGCTGGAGATAGCCCAGCAGGATGGCCTGCCTGACCTGGCTGACAAGCTGCAGAAACGTCGGAACGCCCGAGCGCGCATCCAGCCGGAACGCGAACACGACACCCCCTCACGTCTGCTTGTACTAGTAGCATAGTACACCGGCAGGGCCGCGAAGGGTCGCAAGAGATTGCCAGAAACCGCGCCACGACTAGCCTTGCGTTGCCTCATCACCCAACCCTCCCCAGCGCTTTTCACCTGCGCAGTTGCGTGGTTGCATGAAGTGCCACGGAGCGAATGAAACCCCCCGCGCATCGAGGTAGGGATGGGGTCGCCGGTTCGATTCCGGCGGGGGCTCCACCAAGCCGATGACCAGAGCAAACGCTGGTCATCTTTACATTCGGGGCGGGTACTGCGGGGTGGTTCAGTCGTTGCCTCAGGTTGGTTGGCGATGGTTACAGCATCTTGCCCGGGTTCATGACGCCGGTCGGGTCGAGCGCCCGCTTGATCGCGCGCATCACCTCTGTCGCCTCGCCCAGCTCCTTGACCAGGTAGCTCTTTTTCCCAAGGCCGATCCCATGCTCGCCGGTGCAGGTCCCGCCCAT
>Ga0081538_10005950_pt1 | contig 10856 bp, 11 predicted proteins | sample TabmetS5T2R1_FD_71022 | JGI IMG/M metagenome (GOLD analysis project Ga0081538, IMG submission 71022) | Tabebuia heterophylla rhizosphere microbial communities from the University of Puerto Rico - S5T2R1 | ecosystem: Host-associated > Plants > Roots > Rhizosphere ...
TCGACGAAGACGATGTCGAGGAGGTCGACCGTAAACGCGATGCTCGTGCCTCGCTGCTCGACCAGCTCGCTCAGGCGAGTTTCCACGGCTCCGCCCACGATCACCTGGTCGTCCTCAGGGCGCTCGGGCGGGCCGTGCGTTCGCAGCCAGTCGGGGAGCGTCTCGTCCGGCGCGCGGGTTCGCAGGTAGTCGGAGCAGCGCCGGAACAGCTTGGGCAGCACGAGCTGGCCGTCGGGGCCGATGGAGTCCTGGTCCACCAGCTCGAAGCCGGGGCTCCTGTCCTCCGGCCAGACGCCGAGGCGCCGCTCGCGGGCGTCGGCGGCCGTCGCCCGGAAGGCGGCCCGCATCGGCGGCGCGCAGGAGTCGTAGAGCGTGAGATAGGCGCTTCCGTCGGCGAGCAGCGCGGTGTTGGCGCTGCGGCGAAGGACGTCATCGTCGACCTCGACGTAGTCGCCGTCCGGCAGGTCCTCGTCGACCAGGAGGATGCTCACCGGGCGCCCGTTGGCGTCGACCAGCTCGCTGAGAATCGCCGCCGGACGCCGCTCCGGCGTCGCGGACACCACCTCCTCCCCGTCCCGCCGGATCTCGCTGAAGCCGCACAGCTCGAGCAGGGCGTCGCGGGCCTGGCCGCCGAGCGGCTGGGCGAGCGCGCCGTAGTGCGTCTCCGGGGCGTCGATCCCCTCCAGGCGCAGCTGGACGGTGCCGTCGCTCGACCGCCGGACCCTCCAGCTCCGTCGCAGGGAGTCGAGCAGGTCAGGCGTGTCCGGCAGGAACCGGATCGAGTCCCCGTCCGGCTGTTTGCCGACCACGACGAGGTCCCCCCGCAGGCACAGCAGCGACGGGAACCGGGGGCTCAGCGGACCTGGAAGCCCTCCCCGGAGAGCCTGTCGATGTCGTTCGACAGGCCCACCAGGAAGATCAGGATCACCAGCATGAAGCCGATCACACCGGCGCGCTCCATCACGCTGAACGGCACCGGCTTGCGGCGGATCTTCTCCACGATCGCCCAGAAGATGTGCCCGCCGTCGAGCGGGAGGAAGGGAAACAGGTTCACGATCGCAAGCGAGAGCGAGATGATCGCGAGGATCCCCACCACCTCGGCGAGGTCGTTCAGGATCGTCTGACGGGTGACCTCGTATGAGCCGACCACGCCGGATATCTCCTTGCGCTGCTCGGGATCGATCAGGCGCGCGGGCAGCTCGAGCGTGGCCTTCGTGATGAACCAGAAGCGGTCCGCCGTGAGGTCGAAGGCACTGCCGAAGGGCAACGGATCCCGCGGTCCCGCGGCGTACGAGAAGCCAAGCCGGGTGCGTCCCGGGTTGTCGGGGTTGGTGGTCGGCGCCGCCGGGTCGTAGATCGGCGTGATCTCGAAGGTGCGCTGGCGTCCGTTGCGCTCGATCGTGACGGTGGCGGGCGAGGCGGCCTCGCAGCCCTTGGTGGGCGGCCGCTCCGGGCACCTGTGTCGCGCGATCAGAGCCGACAGCTCCTGCGGCGTGCCTCGCCGGCCGTCGACCGCCACGAGCTCGTCACCGGGACGCAGCACGCTGGCGGCCGGATAGCCCTTCTCGAGAACACCCACGCGGCTGGTGCCGGTCTCGGCCCCGATTGCCCAGAAGAAGACGAGCAGCAGCAGGAACGCGAGGATCAGGTTCACCGCGGGCCCCGCGGCGATCACCACGATCCGCTTCCAGACCGGCTGCGAGTAGTAGGCCCGGGTCCTGACCTCGTCGGGCAGGTTCTCGTCCGGGTTCATGCCGGTGATCTTCACGTAGCCGCCCGCGGGGATCGCCCCGACCGCATACTCCGTTTCCCCGATCCTCTTCTTCAGCAGCGTCGGCGGGAAGAAAAGCGAGAACTTCTCTACGCGCATGCCCACGGCCTTGGCGGCCGTGAAGTGACCGAGCTCATGCAGGATCACGAGCAGCGCGAACCCGACGAACGCGAGGATCCAGCTCACGCCGCCACTGCCTTGGCCACCTCGCGGGCGTGCGAGTCGGCCTCGTAGAGATCGGAGAAGTGCCGCACCGGCCGCGCGGGCAGCTCGGCGAGCGTCGACTCGATCACCCGCGCGATTCCGGCGAAGGGCAGCTCCCCGCGGAGGAAGGCGTGCACGGCCACCTCGTTGGCCGCGTTCAGCACGCAAGGGGCGGTGCCCCCGGCCTCGGCCGCCTCGCGGGCGAGGCGCAGGCACGCGAAGGTTTCGAGGTCCGGCCGCTCGAACGTGAGCGCGCCGACCTCCACCAGGTCGAGCGTCGGCACCGGCACGTCGGCCCGCTCGGGATGGTGGAGCGCGTACGAGATCGGCACGCGCATGTCCGGATAGCCGAGGTGGGCGAGAGAGGCGCCGTCGTTGAGATGCACGAGCGCATGGACGATCGACTGCGGGTGGACCACCACGTCGAGCCGCTCGTATGGGACGCCGAACAGGTGGTGGGCCTCGATCAGCTCGAGGCCCTTGTTCATCAGGGTGGCCGAGTCGATCGTGATCTTGCCGCCCATGTCCCAGGTCGGGTGGGCGAGCGCCTCGTCGCGCGTCACCCCGTCGAGGTCGGTACGGCCGCGGAACGGGCCGCCGCTGGCCGTGAGCACAAGCCGCTCCAGGGTGCCCGGGGGCTCGTTCCTGATCAGCTGGTAGAGCGCCGAGTGCTCGGAGTCGACGGGAATCAGTTCGGCTCCGGTGGCCTCGGCAAGCGCGATGACAAGCTCGCCGCCCACCACCAGGCTCTCCTTGTTGGCGAGCGCCAGGTCGATTCCCTCGCCGAGCGCGGCCACCGTCGGACCGAGTCCGGCGGAGCCCACCAGAGCGTTCAGCACGAGGTCGCAGTCCGTCTCCGTGATCAGCTCGACCAGACCCTCGGGGCCGGCGAGCACTTCGATCGACGAGTGCTCCGCCGCGCGCGCTGCGGCGTCGCGATCGGCGAGCGCCACGCGCGGAACCCCGAAGCGGCCGGCCTGGGCCAGCAGCGGCTCCCAGCTCGAGGCGGCCGCGAGGCCCACCAGCTCGAGCTCGTCGCTCCGCTCCACCACGTCCAGGGCCTGGGTGCCGATCGAGCCGGTGGAGCCCATTATCAGGATCCGGCGCACTCAGCTGAGTCTAGGGAGGCGCGTATAGGCTGCCCACGTGCGCTTCGGGATCTTCTACGAGCACCAGAATCCGCGCCCCTGGGAGGGCGAGCGCGCCGACCACAAGCTGCTGAAGGACGCGCTCGAGCAGGTCGAGATCGCCGATCGGGTGGGCTTCGACTACGTCTGGGAGGTCGAGCACCATTTCCTCGAGGAGTACAGCCATTCCTCGGCCCCGGAGGTCTTCCTCGCCGCGGCCGCGAGCCGAACCTCGCGGATCCGCCTGGGCCACGGGATCGTCCAGATCCCGCCCGCGGTGAACCATCCGGCGCGCGTGGCGGAGCGGGTTGCCACCCTCGACCTCGTCTCCGACGGCCGCGTCGACTTCGGCACCGGCGAGTCGAGCTCGGGCGCCGAGCTGGGCGGCTTCTTGGTGGAACGGACGCAGAAGCGCGCCATGTGGGAGGACGCGATGGACGCCATCTGCCGCATGTTCGTCGAGGAGCCCTTCGCCGGTTGGAGCAGCGAGTTCTGGCAGATGCCGCCGCGGAACATCGTGCCCAAGCCGCTCCAGAAGCCGCATCCCCCGCTATGGGTGGCCTGCAGCCGTCGCGAGACGATCCAGTTCGCCGCCCGCAACGGCATCGGCGCGCTGTCCTTCTCGTTCGTCGAGCCGGAGGACGCCGGGCGCTGGGCCGACGAGTACTACGCGCTGATCGCCTCGGAGGAGTGCGTGCCCGTGGGGTTCGACGTCAACCCTCACCTCGCCGTGGTGCTCCCGATGATGCTCCACGATGACGAGGCCACAGCCATCGAGCGCGGCATCGACGGCGCCCACTTCTTCGGCTACTCACTCGCCCACTACTACGGGGTGGGCCACCATCGGCCGGGGCGCACGAGCGTCTGGGACGAGTTCCTCGCGAACCGCGACCAGCGCGGGTTCGCCCGCAGCATCGTGACGCCCGACGACGCCCCGCTCGCCGTCAAGATCATGCAGCACGGCCTGGGCTCGCTGCGCGGCGCGATCGGCACGCCGGAGCAGGTGCTCGATCTCTGCCGGCGCTACGAGGCCGCGGGGGTCGACCAGGTGATCTTCGTGCTCCAGGCGGGACCGAACAAGCACGAGCACGTCTGCGAGAGCCTCGAGCTGTTCGCCGACAAGGTGATCCCCGTGTTCGCGGAGGGGCGCGAGGAGAAGGAGCGGGCGAAGGCCGAGCGTCTCGCGCCCGCCGTCGAGGCCGCGCTCGCGCGCCGGCCGCCCCAGCGGGAGGCCCCGGCCGCCTACGTGATCGACGAGCCCGCCGAGCTCGAGCGCGCCGCCCGGGCGCGCCGCGCCGGCGGCCTGCGCGAGCGGATAGCGGACCTGGGCGCCGAGGCCCGCAGTTCGCTCCAGCGGCGCGGCCAGGAGGCCCTGGCGCGGCTGGTCCGAGGAGCCAGCGACGAGCAGCTCGAGCGCCGCTTCGGCAGCGGGCTGGCACAGCGGGCCATCTTCACCGGCATGGCGCGCCAGTTCGAGCCGAGGTTCGCCTTCGGCTTCGAGGGCGACATCGCGTACGAGCTGGCCCACCACGGCAACTCGAAGCCGCCCGCCGAGTGGACCGTGCGGGTTCGGGACGGAGCCGCAACGGCGCTGCCCGGCCTGAACGGAACCCCGGCCGTGACCTTCCGGCTCACGGTGCCGGACTTCGCGCGACTGGTCGCCGAGGAGGTCGACCCACAGGAACTGCTCTTCGCCGGGCGCTTCGAGATCGAGGGCGACCTCACGCTCGCCGCGCGCGTGCCCGAGATGTTCGGAGCGGCGCCGCGGTTCTAGGTTCGCGAGCGTGCCCATCGCGGCCCGAGCGCCGCCCCGGGGCGAGGCCAACGACAGCACCGAAAGCAGCCCGGCGCCGGCTGGGCCTCCACGCGTTGGTCCTTTTACGGGATATCGCCGCACAAGGACGAACGCGTGAAGCGGGCGGGCGGCCCTGGTCCCCCCGAAGCGACTCCCTTACCCCGCCCGCTGCGCGGCCGGCCGCGACGCTGACCGGGCGAGCGCCTCCTACCTCGGCCAGTCCTCCCCCACCCAGGCCATCTCCCAGAACGCCAGCTCGTAGCGGCTGCTGGTGCCAAAGGCCCGCTCCATCCGCCCGAGGTTCGCGCCCTCCATCCGGTCGGTCAGCTCGCGGCACCAGGCCGCCAGCTCCGCGAACTCGTCCGACGCGTACATCTCTATCCAGGCTGCGTAGCGGTCCTCAGCCGGGCGGCTGCGCTCGGCCAGCCGCAGGCCCAGCTCGCTATATCCCCACATGCAGGGCAGCAGCGCGGCCACCAGCTCGGCGAAGTCGCCCTGCGCGGCGGTCCGCACCAGGAAGTCGGTGTATCCCTGCGTCGTGGGGAGCATCTGCTCCGCGTCGAGGGCGGAGTCGGAGATGCCGAACGACGAGGCATAGGCGCGGTGCAGCGACATCTCATCCTCGAGGATCGCCCTCGTCAGACCGGCGAATCGGGTCATCGTCGGAAGGTCGGGCGCCCGTGCCGCTCCCAGGGCCAGCATTCGCGCGTACTCGATCAGGAACAGCCAGTCCTGCCGCAGCCAGACCTGGAACCGCTCGACCGGGAGCGATCCGTCGCCGATGCCGGTCACGAACGGGTGCCGGTGCTGGGCTTCCCAGACGTCGGCAGCCGACTCCCGGAGCCGGGCGCTGAGCGGCGTCGTCACGCCAGCGAGTCCCAGAACGTCAGCTCGTACGCCTGCAGCAGGCGCGCCGCGCGCTTCGCCCTGAGCGGCGATTCGCCGGCGGCAAGACCCTCATCAATCACCGCCAGCGCCTGTTGCTCGAAGCCCTGCGGTGGTGTGGCAAAGAAGTCGAAGAAGGCCGTGTCCTCCTCCAGGGCGTCGTAGGACTCCCGTAGTGCGCGGCCCACGCGGCCGCAGTTCGCGCCCCAGGCGGCCAGGTTTGCCACGAAGGCGAGGGCGACGTCCGCGCGGTCTCCGTTCAGGGCGAGCCAGGAGACGAAGGCCGTGTAGGCCTGGCATCCGGGCCGAGGTTCGTAGCGTTCGAGCGCCGCCTCGTCCAGGCGGGCCCAAACCGCATACGTCCGAAGCAGCGAAAGCGCCTCGCCCTCGCCCTGCGCCATCGAAAGGAAGAAGTCGCCCGCCAAGCCACGAGGAAACCGCGACGCCAGGAATCCGAACGCGCGACGGTCGCTGGCGATGATCGTCCACTGCTCGCCGGCAAGCGCGGTGAGCCGGTCGCGTTCCACGCCACCCGCCTCGAGCGCGTCCAGGAATCGATTCGCGCGTATCGCCTGCTCGACCGGCGCGAGCTCGGAGCGTGCCTCGGCCAGCAGATCGGCGGCGTTCACGCGTACCCCAGCGCCAGTGCGGCGTAGTAGCCCACAACGATCGTGAAGAAGAGGGCGTCCAGGCGGTCAAGGACGCCGCCGTGGGCTCCGAAGAAGCTGCCGGCGTCCTTCACCTCGAGGTCGCGCTTGATAAGCGATTCGAACAGGTCTCCCACCGGCGCGGCTATCGCCACCAGACCGCCCATCAGCAGCGCGTGGGGCCCGGTCAGCCAGTCCTGGTAGAGCCCGGCGAACCAGAACGCCAGTGTGGCTCCGATGATTCCTGCGATCAGGCCCTCCAGCGTCTTCTTCGGGGAAATCTGCGGGGCAATCCGCGTGCGGCCGTAAAAGCGGCCGCCGAAGTAGGCGAAAGTGTCGCCGACGAAGGTCGCCACCAGCACGTCGATCACCAGGCCGTCACCGTGGGGAGTCTCCCGCAGGAAGACCGCTGCCACCATCGCGATCCCGATCCAGAGCACGCCGAACAACGTCGCGGCGATCGCCCAGGAGACGTGCTCGCGCCGAGGACGGAGCAGGGCCAGCAGGAATGTGACTGGGAACGCGGCGGCCAGCACCATGAGCACCTGGCGGGGACCGCCGTAGAGGGCGGCGGCGATCATGCCGGCCAGCGTCAGGAAGCCCGCGAGCGCGGCCGGCCGCACGCGGCCCATGAGCGTGTAGAGCTCGCCGAGCGCGATCACGCCGAGCACGTAGATGCCGATGGCGAATACGGCGCCGCCCTGCACCACGATGAAGATCGCGTAGGCGATCGCCGGGATCGCAATCAGCACCCGCGGACCCAGATCTGACCGGCGCGGGGCGCGCTCGACCTCGCGACGTACCGCCATCCCGGCTACCTGCCCCCGAAGCGGCGCCGCCGCGCGGCGTACTCGTCGAGCGAGTCCGCAAACGCCTCACGCGAGAAGTCCGGCCACAGCTCGTCGCGGAAGACGAATTCGGCGTAGGCGAGCTGCCACAGCAGGTAGTTCGAGATGCGCAGCTCCCCGCTGGTGCGGATCAGGAGATCGGGATCGTGCATGTCGGGTGCATAGAGGTGGCGCCGGAAATCGTCCTCAGATCCTCCCGTGAACCTTCGAGCGGCGTCGACGATCTCCGCTCGGCCGCCGTAGTTGAAGGCGACGAACAGCGTGATGCGCTCGTTCTCTCCGGTGACGTCTTCGGCCCAGTCCATTCTCCGGGTCAGCTCCTCCCCCAGCCCCTCGCGGCGCCCCATGAAGCGCATCCGCACGCCCTCCTCGTGCAGCTCGGGGGTCTCGCGGTCGATCCGCTGGGCGAACATCGCCATCAGTCCCTCGACCTCCGCACGCGGCCGCGACCAGTTCTCGGTCGAGAACGAATAGACGGTCAGCTCCTTGACCCCGAACTCCACGGCGTCGCGCAAGCGCGCCTTGACCACGTCGGCCCCGGCCTCGTGGCCGGCCAGCACAGGCAGCCCTTGCCGCTGGGCCCAGCGTCCGTTTCCATCGGTGATGATCGCGACGTAGCGCGCCCGTTCCGAGGCGCTCTCGCTCACACCTCGAGAATCTCTTCTTCCTTGCCCGCGAGTGCCGCGTCGATCTCGCCCGTGTGAGAGTCGGTGAGCTTCTGCAGCTCGGCCTCGGCGCGGTGCTCGTCGTCGGAGCCGACCTCGCCCTCGCTCTTCAGCTCGCGCAGATCGTGCATCACGTCGCGACGGACGGTGCGGACGCCAACCTTGCCCTGCTCGGCGATGTTGTGCACGACCTTGACGAGCTCCTTGCGCCGCTCCTCGGTCAACTCGGGGATCTGGAGCCGGATCACCGTGCCGTCGTTCGAGGGGGTGAGCCCGACGTCGGACTCCAGGATCGCCTTCTCGATGGCCTTGATCGAGTTCTTGTCGTAGGGCGTGATCGTGAGCAGCCGCGCCTCCGTGGCCGAGACCTGGGCCAGCTGCCGGAGGGGCGTCTGGGTGCCGTAGTAGTCGACCTCGATGCGGTCGAGGAGGTGCGGCGAGGCGCGTCCGGTGCGCACTGTGGCGAACTCGCTCTTCGTCGCCTCGACGGACTTCTTCATCCGCGCGGTTGCCTCGTCGAGGAAGTCCTTCAACACCCCATTGCTCATGATCCGGTCCTAACCACTGTCCCTACTCGCCCGCCGCACACTATCCGGTCGATGTTGCGCTCGTCGTCGATGTTGAACACGTAGAGCGGCAGGCCGTTATCCATGCACAGCGAGAGCGCCGTCGAGTCCATCACCTGAAGGCGCTGCTCGATCGCCTCCTGGTGGCTGATCTCCGGGATGAACTCTGCCCCGGAATCCAGGCGGGGATCAGCGCTGTATACGCCCTCCACGCCGTGCTTCCCCATCAGGATCGCCTCGGCGTGGATCTCGAGCGCCCGCAGGGCCGCCGCCGTGTCCGTCGTGAAGAACGGGTTGCCCGTCCCCGCGGCGAAGATCACGATCCTGCCCTTTTCGAGGTGCCGCATGGCACGCCGGCGGATGTACGGCTCGGCGACCTCGGAGATCGTGATCGCGGACTGCACCCGGGTGACCGCGCCGGTCTTCTCGAGCGCGTCCTGAAGCGCAAGCGCGTTCAGCACGGTCGCGAGCATTCCCATGTAGTCGCCGGTCGCGCGGTCCATGCCGTCGGCGGCGCCCTTCAGGCCACGATAGATGTTGCCGCCGCCGACCACGATCGCGATCTCCACCCCGCGGTCGGCCACCGTCTTCACCTGCTGAGCGATCGCCGCGATGCGCTCGGGATCGGCGCCGTAGGGGAGCTCGCCGAGCAAGGCCTCCCCGGAGAGCTTCAGCAGGATGCGCTCGAAAGCCGGCTTCACTCCTCCCCGACCTGGAACCGCGAGAACCTCCGGACCACGATGTTCTCGCCCGTGTTGGCGGCAAGCTCGGAGCGCAGCTCCTCGAGCGTCTTGCTCTCGTGCTTCTCCTCGTTGACGTGCGTCTGGTTGAGAAGCACGACCTCCTCCAGCCATTTTGCGAAGCGCCCCTCGACGATCCGTTCCTGCACATTCTCGGGCTTGCCCTCGGTGGCCGCCTGCTCGCGCAGCACGCGCAGCTCGTCCTCGCGGTCGGCCTCCGACACGTCCTCCTCCGAGATGTAGAGGGGCGCAGCAGCCGCGACGTGCAGAGCGACCTGGCGGGCGAACTCCTGGAACTCTTCCGTGCGCGCGACGAAATCGGTCTCGCAGTTCACCTCCACCAGCACGCCGATCTGGCCGCCCGCGTGAATGTAGCTCGAGATCACGCCCTCGGCGGCCGCGCGGCCGCCGCGCTTGGCGGCGGACGCCTGCCCCTTGACGCGCAGGATCTCGACCGCCTTGTCGATGTCTCCGCCCGCCTCCTGGAGGGCGGCCTTGCTGTCCATGATGCCCGCGCCGGTGCGTTCGCGCAGGGCCTTCACGTCCTGTGCCGAGATGGCGATGCTCACTTTGAATCTCCTCTAGAGATCTTCGTCCGGATCAAACGTGCGGCGCTCGCGCGGCGCGGTGCCGGCGGGCGCGGGCGTGGCCGGCTCGTCGGGCGAGAAGCCCGCCTCCTCGGCTTCGCGGCGCGCGCGCTCCTCCGCCTCGCGCCGCTCCTGCTCCTCCGCCTCGCGCAGCGCCCGCTCCTCGGCCTCTCGGCGCTCCTGTGCCTCACGCTCGAGGCGGGCGGCCTCCTCCTCGGCCCGGAAGCGCGTTGCCCGTTCCCTGACCACGTCCGCAATGGCGTCGATGACCAGCCTGCAAGAGCGGATCGCGTCGTCGTTGCCGGGGATCACGTAGTCCACGGGGTCCGGGTCGCAGTTGGTGTCCACCAGCCCGATGATCGGGATCCGCAGCCGCTCGGCCTCACGTACGGCGATCGCCTCGGTCTTCAGGTCGACGACGAACATCGCGTCGGGCGGACGCTGCATGTCGGCCACCCCGCCGAGGTTGACATCGAGCTTGTCGCGCTCCGCCGTGGCCGCGAGCCGCTCGCGCACGGGCAGCAGATCCATCGTCCCGCTCTCAGTCCAGTCGCGCAGCTCGTGCAGGCGCTTGATGCGCTTGGAGATGGTCTGGAAGTTGGTGAGCAGGCCGCCGAGCCAGCGCTGGTTCACGTAGGGCATGCTGCAGCCCTCGGCGGCGCGCTTGATCTCGTCCCGTGCCTGCTTCTTGGTGCCGACGAACAGGACCGTGCCGCCCCGGCCGGCGAGCTCTCCCACGAAGTCCTGCGCCTCGTGCAGCAGGCGCTCCGTCTTCTGAAGGTCGATGATGTGGATGCCGCCGCGCTCGCCGAAGATGAAGCGGCGCATCTTGGGATTCCAGCGGCGGGTCTGGTGGCCGAAGTGGACGCCGGCCTCCAGCAGCTCCTTGATGCCGATCTCGGTCGTCAAATCCGGTCGCTGCGCTCGCGGATTTTCAATTTCTTGAGACAACGGGTACTCCCTTTAGTGGTTCGCACGTCCGCCCGCCGGCCGGTCGCGGACCCGAGAGATGAATTCCCGG
>Ga0081538_10005951_pt1 | contig 10854 bp, 8 predicted proteins | sample TabmetS5T2R1_FD_71022 | JGI IMG/M metagenome (GOLD analysis project Ga0081538, IMG submission 71022) | Tabebuia heterophylla rhizosphere microbial communities from the University of Puerto Rico - S5T2R1 | ecosystem: Host-associated > Plants > Roots > Rhizosphere ...
GGGCGAACTCGCTTAGGGACGGCGCGATCCAGCAGCGAGTCGTCCCGATGGAGGGCGGCGGGAGCCTCGTACTCGAGGATGGGCAGGCCACGCTCGTCGCCTGCCTCGACGCTCCGCCGGCCGGGAAGACCTACGAGGCCTGGGTGATCCAGGGTGAGACGCCGCGGCCCGCCGGGCTTTTCTCCGGCGGCTGCAGGTCGGTGCCGCTCGAACGGTCCGTCGCCGAGGGCGACACCGTGGCCGTGACGATCGAGGACGCCGGCGGCGCCGAGACGCCCCAGGGCGAGATCCTCCTGAGGGCGAATGTCTGACATCGCGATCCACCTCTCGTCGCCGCTCGGCCGCGAGGAGCCGGCCGTCCAGGCCCGCAGCGACGAAGACGTCCTCGATGCCGTCGGCCGTGGCGACGACGATGCACTCGGCGAGCTGTACGACCGGTACGGGCGGCTCGCCTACGGGCTCGCATTCAGGATCCTGAGGGACCGGACGCTTGCCGAGGACGCCGTCCAGGAGGCGTTCCTGGCCGTCTGGCGGTCGGCCGACGCCTACAAGCGCGAACGCGCGAAGCCTTCCACGTGGATCCTCACCGTCGTGCACCGCCGAGCCGTGGACCTCGTCCGAAAGGAGCAGCGCCGGCGCGGCGAGCCGCTCGAGACGGCGCCCGAGCCGACCGCCGGGCCGGCGGACGAGGACGCCGCTCTCCGCGACCGCCGCGCGGCCGTCCAGGCGGCGCTGACGGCGCTTCCGGGCGACCAGCGGCAGGCGCTCGAGCTCGCCTACTACGGCGGCCTCACCCAGTCGGAGCTCGCCGAGCGCCTCGGCGTCCCGCTCGGGACCGTCAAGAGCCGGATGTTCGCCGGGCTCGGACGCCTACGAGAGCTTCTCGCAGAGGCGTAGACAAACGAAAGGCGGCACGCGGCCGCCTTTCCTGACAGGTGACGTGTCGGTGGTTACCTCTTCTGGGCCTTGCCCTCGATGGTCGCCTGCTCGCCGGAGCCGATCTGGATCCGGCGCGGCTTGGGCGACTCGGGCTTCGCGACGTGGATCTCGAGGACACCGTTGCGGTAGTCGGCCCGGATCCCCTCCTCGGACACGCCCTGCGGCAGTCCGACCGTGCGCGAGAAGCTGCCGAAGCGGCGCTCGAAGCGGTAGAAGCGGTCACCCTCGACCTCCTCCGTGCGCTCGCGCTCGCCGCTCACGGTCAGCGCGCCCTCGTCGAACTCGAGGGAGATCTTGTCCTCGGGGATGCCGGGAAGGTCGAAGGCGTAGACGACCTCCTTCTCCGTCTCCCACACGTCGACCGTGGGCATCCAGGTCCGGCCGCCGTTGTCGCCGGTCAGCTGGCCCTGGCCGAGGAACGTGCTCATGAGGCGGCCCATGTCGTTCTGGAGGGCCGCGAGCTCACGGAACGGCTCCCAGCGAACCAATGTCGCCATGTTCCCACCTCCTGGCTCGATTGACTCGTTTGGAATGATAAAACCTGAGCGTTCGAGTGTCAAGTCTCGGCATCAGTAGGATCCACGCGGTGTCGACGGTCCCCGAAACGCTGAAAGGCCGCCATTTCACGCGCGTCGCGGACTTCTCCCGCGAGGAGCTCGAGCTCGTCCTCGACACGGCGGCACGGCTCAAGGAGGCGCCACGCGAGGAGCAGCACCTCCTCCCCGGGCGCTCGCTCGGGATGATCTTCCAGAAGCCGTCCACCCGGACACGCGTCTCCTTCGAGGTCGGGATCGCGCAGCTCGGCGGGGACGCGCTGTACCTGCGGTCGGACGACCTGCAGCTCGGCCGCGGCGAGACGATCAGGGACACCGCCACCGTCCTCTCTCGCTACCTCGACGCGATCATGATCCGCACGTTCGCGCAGTCGGACGTCGACGAGCTGGCCGCGAACGCGTCGATCCCGGTCATCAACGGCCTCACCGACTCGTCGCACCCGTGCCAGGCGCTCGCCGACGTGCTGACGATCCGCGAGCGGCTCGGCCGGATCGAGGGCGTGCGTGTCGCGTACCTCGGCGACGGGAACAACGTCTGCTCGTCGCTGATGGTGGCCGTGACCCGTCTAGGAGGCAGCTTCGTCGCCGCCACGCCCGAGGGCTACGAGCCGAGCGAGGAGGCGCTCGCAATCGCGCGGCGGGACGGCGAGGTCGACGTGACCCACGATCCCGAACAGGCCGTGCGCGGCGCCGACGTCCTCTACACGGACGTCTGGACGAGCATGGGCCAGGAGGAGGAACGCGAGCGGCGGCTGCGGGACCTCCAGGGCTACGGCATCGACGCCGGCCTGCTTGCGAAGGCGGGCGGCGACGCGATCGTCCTTCACTGCCTGCCCGCGCACTATGGCGAGGAGATCACCGAGGAGGTGCTCTACGGGCCGCAGTCGGCGGTGTGGGACCAGGCCGAGAACCGGCTGCACGCCCAGAAGGGGCTGATGGCGCTGGTCGTCCGCTAGGCCGGTCGCGGCTCGTGTTCCCGCTCAAGGACAACGTCCCGACGCGGTCGTTCCCGATCGTGACCTTGCTCCTGATCGTGGCGAACGTCGCGGTCTACTTCCTCTACCAGGCACCGGACTTCGACCATTCCGTCAGCCAGCTCGCCTACCGCCCTTGCGAGCTCGTCAACGAGTGCCCCAACATCGGGGAGGGCTGGCCGGTCAACGCGTTCACGGCGATGTTCCTCCACGGCGACATCCTCCACCTCGCCGGCAACATGCTCTTCCTCTGGATCTTCGGGAACAACGTCGAGGACGCTCTCGGCAGGATTCGCTACCTCGTCTTCTATCTGCTCGGCGGCTTCGCCGCGACCGCGCTTCAGACGTTCATCACGCTCGGGTTCGGAACGGCCGGCGACGCAGAGATCCCGAACCTCGGCGCGAGCGGAGCGATCTCGGCGGTGCTCGGCGCCTATTTCGTGCTGCTGCCGAACGCCCGCGTCGTCACGATCATCTTCCTCCTGATCTTCTTCATCCGCGACTTGCCGGCCTGGATCTTCCTCGGCATCTGGATCCTGCTGCAGCTCTGGTCGGGCGGCTTCTCGCTGATGCATCCGGAGGGCGGCGGCGGCGTCGCCTTCTTCGCGCACATCGGAGGGTTCGCGTTCGGTGCGCTCACGGTGAAGCTCTTCGTGAAACGACGACCGCTCCAGCCCGCCTACTGATGGACGAGAAAGAGTTCGAGGAGCACATCGGCGCCGCGTTGGACGCTCTGCCACCCGAGATCGCCGGCTGGCTCGAGAACGTCGCGGTCGTCGTGGAGGACGAGAACCCGGAGGACCCGTCCATCTTCGGCTGGTACGACGGTCTCGGCCCCGGACGCGACAGGACGGGCGCCCTTCCAGACCAGATCGTGATCTACCGGATCCCGCTGGTGGAGGCGTTTCGCGACCCGAAGGAGCTCCGCAGGCAGATCCGGATCACCGTGCTCCACGAGGTCGGGCACTTCTTCGGGCTCGACGAGAATCGAATTCGCGAGCTCGGGTACGGCTAGGAGGGAATGGCCGCCTCGGCGGATTCGTTTTCATGAGCGTGAAGACGATCGAAGACATCCGTAGCGAGATCGAGCGCGCGAGCGAGGACCGCGCCGACCTCCTGCACCGTCTGTCCGCTGGACACGACGTCGTCCTCGCCAAGGAGCTCCGCGACCTCGACGACCGGATCGCGCAGCTCTGGGACGAACACCGCGAAGCCCGCGTGCGCCTGCGGTTCGGCGACCGGGCGGAGATCATCCGCCGGGCCCGCCTCGAAGAGCGCATCGACCGGGCGGCCTAGACCTCACCCCGACCGACCAGCTCTCTCCCCGAGAACAGCGGAGGGGGCGCGTTCGCGCCCCCTCCTTGCTGTGCGTTAGCTCTTCAGCTTCACCTCAACGACGGCGTGGCCGACCGTCCGGTGGCCGAGGCCGTCGGTGACCTCGATCCGGACGTCATAGGTCCCGCGGTGCTGGTACTTGTGGTGCACCGACGGGCCGTCCGTCGTGACGTACGGCGTGCCGTCGCCGAGGTCCCAGCGGTAGCGGACGATCGCAGCGCCGACGCTCGAGTCGGCATCGGCCGTCAGCGTCGTGCGCTTCCCGGGCTCGGCCGTCGACGACGCGAGATCGACGTCGACCTCGTCGAGCAGCCAGTCCATCGCCCGGTCACCGAGCTGGGTCGCGGTCGGGCCGCCGACGAGCCCCTCGACGCCGAAGCCCATCGAAAGGGCGCGGTACAGGTACTCCTGCCGCTCCTCCTCGAGGCTCGGCTCCGAGGACCGACCGAACGAGATCGCGCTGCCCGCAGGCGCCGTGCCGCCGATCTGGCGGAAGAACGGCATCGTCGTGTGCGGCGCGTTGTACGTGTCGGTGTTCGGGCTCGGCGAGTAGCCGTCGATCGAGCTCTGGTTGAGCGACAGCGTCATCCCGGCGAACGGGCCGAGACCGGTGGCCGTCGGCTGCGGCGCCGTGCTCGTTCCGTAGACGCTGTTCGTCTCGAACGCGAGCCCGAGGTAGCCGCTCGTGATCCGGCCGCGGTCGAGCCGCGAGTGGAACGAGCCGCTGTCCGCCGTGAGCGCCCAGTTCTGGCCCACGGCCCAGAGGCGACCGCCGCTGTCGAGGTACTCGGCGAGCGCGTCGTGGTTCGCAACGGTGAAGCCGCTCGTCGCGAAGCTCGCGTGGTCGCCGGTGAAGACGACGACGCTGCGGTACCGGTGGAGGTTCTCCACGGTCGGGAAGGCCGTGGTGAACGCGTAGACGTCGTAGGTCAGCCCGAGCGAGTCGAGCAGCGACGTGTACGTGCTCCGGTAGTCGGCCCGGCCGCCGCCCGGCGAGCCGTCGTCGTCGATCAGCAGCACGTCCCGCGAGACCGGCGGCAGTACGCGCAGCCAGACGGGGATGTGCAGCCGCATACCGGTCGCCCGGCTCACGAGGACGACCGAGCCCTCGTAGCTACCCGGGACCGCCGCGGCCGTGGCCTCGACGGTGACCGAGAACGAGCCCCGGCCCGAGCTCGACAGCGAGAGCGACGAGCGGTCGGCGAGAATGTTGAAGTTCGCCGTCGCTGCCGCGTCGCCCGTCTCGACCGTGGAGATGTCCCACGTGTCCGCGGTACCGCCGATGTTCCAGCCGTCGACGTTGAACGTCTTTGTCTGGCCGGCGCTCATATGGCGCCCGCTCAGACTCGGCTTGTCGACGATGAGGCCCGGACTGCCGGCCTTCGTCAGGTCGATCCGTCCCGCTCCGCGGGCGAGCACGCCGGCCCTGGTCGTCCGAGCCGTCGTCGCGAACACGTCCTCCGTGGCCGTCGTCATCAGGGCCGACTTGACCATCGCCGGCGTCCACCACGGGTTCTTCTGGAGCAGGAGCGCGGCCGCGCCCGCGACGTGCGGGGTCGCCATGCTCGTGCCCGACTGGGACCCGAAGCCTGTGAACGGCGTCGGGAACGGTCCGACCGCGTAGCCGCCGGAGAGGACGTCGACGCCCGGTGCGACGACGTCCGGCTTGATGTCCTTGTCCTGCGTCGGCCCGCGGGAGCTGAACCCGGCGATGACGTCACCGGGGTTCGGGCCTCCGTGCGGGTTGTAGAAGAACTCGGCCATCGCGGTGGTCGGGTTCGCGGTGTAGTGCGCAGCCATCGCGAGCCCGTTGCTCCGCCGCATGAAGACGGACGGGATCGTGACCTGACCGCCGACGAGACCGCCGCCCATGGCCTGCAGGGCATCCCCGCCGGCGACGTTGTTGTAGATCAGCGCGCCGATCGCGCCGGCGTTCTGCGCGGTCAGCACCTTGAACCCGAACTCGCAGGTGCCGCGCTGGATGAGCGCGATCCTGCCCGTGAGCGAGCCCGCCGGGTACGGACTGCACCCCTCGACGTTGCCCGCGACGACCGCCTCGGCCGGCACGTAGGGAGCCGGCCCGATGTGCTGGCCGACCATCGAGGGCCCGAACTGCGCGGGGCCGGTGTCGAGGTTCTGCAGCGACGCCGGGACCGGCGCCGGAGCCGTGACGTTGACCGTCGACTGGATCAGGGTGGCGTACTTGGTGACGGCGCCCACCGAGATCACCTTGTCGGAGGCCGAGGGCAGATTGCCGGTCGCGGTTGCCGGGCCGCTGTTGCCCTGCGCCCAGACGCCGACCACTCCGGCGTCGACGGCCGCCTCGGCCGCCTGCACCATGGGGTCGGGCCAGTCGAGCGTGTTCTGGTGGCTCGAGCCCCACGAGTTGCTGAGAACGTCTGCACCGTCCGCGACCGCGTCCTCGATTGCCTGGACGATCTCGACGACCCAGCCGTTGCCGTTCTCGAACGCGTCCGGCGAGTTCGACGGATAGAAGATGCGGTAGTTCATGAGATACGCCGCGGGCGCGACGCCGCTGATGGTCAGCGTCCCGACCGCAGGCGTGTTGGCGTTACACGCGACCGTGCCGCCGACGTGGGTGCCGTGCGGGCTGGCGCCCGGCCCCTGGATCGGCGTGTCGTTTCCGGTCGTCGGCGGATCGCTCGGCCGGAAGTACGCCCGAGCGACGATCACCTTGTTGTTCGTGAACCGGGTGTCGCCCTTCGGGTAGCCGGCGGGCATCGTGTAGCCCGCGTCGTCGAAGCACGGGTTCCCGGCGTAGTTCCCGGCGGCGTCTCTCGTTACGTAGACACCGCTGTCGATGATCGCGACCTTCACTCCGCGTCCGGCATTCGCCTGCCCACCGACCTGATTCCAGAACTCGGTGGCGCCGATCTGCGCCGGGGTCGCGTACATCAGCGGCTTGTACGGGACGTCGGGCACAACGGCGCGGACGCCCTTCATCCGGCGGACCTTCGCCGCCTGGGACGCGTTCATCCGGACGGCAAGGCCGTTCAGCGTGAGCCTGTACGAGCGCTCGACGCGGAAGCCCTTGACGACCTTGGCCAGCCGGGCACGGAACGCCCGCTGGCCCTTGGCGAGCCCACGAAGATAGTTGCGGTTGGCCGCAGCAGCGAGGTTGAGCTTGGCGGGGTTGCCGCCGGACAGCCTCAGCCCTCGCTTCGCGCGCGGGTACCGCGCGAGCGGCTTCTTGTCGAGCATCACGATCCAGCGCTTGGCCGGATACGTCGCCAGGTCGATCGCCTTCGGCGCCGCCTTGGCATGGGTGCCGTTCGAGCGTGCTGCAGCGCTCCCGGCAAGCGTGGCCGCGAGCAGGGCAAGCAGCAGCCCTCCCGCGAGCAGGACACGGGTCCTCAAGTGATCTCCTCCCCTTCGGTCTCTCCCCAGGACGGGTCGTTTCTACGAGACCCACGTAGGAATGTCAATCGACATTCCTCTATGTCTGGACGGCGCTCGAACCGTTCGTGCTCCGCTGATTCCCGCTTTCGCGCATGGAAAGGGCGAAAACCCCGTTCTCAAGCCGCTCGTTCGGCTAGGCGGACCTAAACGCCGAGCGCTGGATACTGAATCACCGCGGCCCGCGGCGGCCGTGGCTTTGTTTCGAAAAGGGAGCAGCCGGAGTCTTGCAGCGCAACGGCGTCGCCAGCCTGATCGCCATCCTCGGGACGGCGATCCTGCTCGTCATCGGCGGGCCGGCCGGCGGCGCCGTCGCGGATCCGTGCGCGGGAGCTCTGAACCCGGTCGTCTGCGAGAACGCCAAGCCGGGCAATCCGTCCGGCGAGTGGGACATCGCCGGGTCGGGCGATCCGACCATCCAAGGCTTCGCGTCGGAGTTCAGCGTCGACGACGGCGACGAGGTCGGCTTCAAGATCAAGACGGACGCCGTCGACTACCGCATCGACATCTACCGGATGGGCTACTACGGCGGGAACGGGGCCCGCAAGGTCGCCTCGATCAACCCGTCGGCGCCGCTGCCGCAGACCCAGCCGGCCTGCCTGACGAACACCCCGACGGGGCTCGTCGACTGCGGGAACTGGGCCGAGTCCGCGCGCTGGCAAGTGCCACCGGGCGCCGTGTCGGGGATCTACTTCGCCCGCCTCGTCCGGACCGACACGGGCGGGGACAGCCACGTCTTCTTCGTCGTCCGCGACGACGACGGCGGCTCCGACCTCCTCTTCCAGACGTCGGACACGACCTGGCAGGCGTACAACCGCTACGGCGGCAACAGCCTCTACGTCGGCGCCCCTGCCGGCCGCGCGTACAAGGTCAGCTACAACCGGCCGTTCACGACCCGCGCCTTCGCGAGCCCATCCTTCGTGTGGGAGGACGAGTACCCGATGGTGCGCTGGCTCGAGCGCAACGGGTACGACGTCAGCTACTTCTCCGGCATCGACACCGAGCGGCTGGGCGCCGAGCTCCTCGAGCACGAGGCGTTCCTCTCGGTCGGCCACGACGAGTACTGGTCGGCAGGGCAGCGGACCAACGTCGAGAACGCCCGCGGCGCCGGCGTCAACCTCGCGTTCTTCAGCTCGAACGAGGTCTTCTGGAAGACGCGGTGGGAGAGCTCGATCGACGGCACGGGCACGCCGCACCGGACCCTCGTCTCGTACAAGGAGACGCACGCCGGCGCGAAGATCGACCCGACACCGACCTGGACGGGCACCTGGCGCGACGCGCGCTTCAGCCCGCCGGCGGACGGCGCACGGCCCGAGAACGCACTCACGGGTCAGCTCTTCACCGTCAACGCCTACCGGAACGACCCGATGCGCGTGCCGGCCGAGTACGCGTCGCTGCGGCTCTGGCGGAACACGAGCGTCGCCTCGCTCCTGCCCGGGCAGGTCGCGACCTTCGCGAACGGGATCGTCGGCCACGAGTCCGACGAGGACGTCGACAACGGCCACCGCCCGCCCGGCCTCTTCCGCCTGTCCTCGACGACGATCGACGTGGACAAGCACCTGGTGGACGCCGGCAACACGTATGTCCCCGGCACGGCGACCCACTCGCTGACGATGTACCGCCACGCCAGCGGCGCCCTCGTCTTCGGCGCCGGTACCTCGCAGTGGTCCTGGGCGCTCGATGGCGAGCATGACTACTTCTCCGGCGCTCCCGACATGGCGCCCGACCAGCGGATCCAGCAGGCGACCGTGAACCTCTTTGCGGACATGGGCGCCCAGCCGTCGACGCGCCAGAGCAACCTCGTCGCGGCGACGGCGTCGACCGATTCGACACGGCCGCAGTCCTCGATCACCTCACCCGCTCCCGGCACGGAGGTCCGCGCCGGCGACACGCTCGTCGTCAGCGGAACGGCGTCCGACTCCGGCGGAGGCGTGGTCGCCGGGGTCGAGGTGTCCGTCGACGGCGGCGCGACGTGGCATCCCGCACCCGGGCGGACGAACTGGAGCTACACCTGGACGGTCTCCGGCTTCGGCAACTTCCAGGTACTGTCGCGCGCCGTCGACGACAGCGGGAACCTCGAGGTCGCAGGCCCCGGCGTCACCGTCTCCATCAGCTGCCCGTGCAGCATCTGGAACTCGTCCTTCGTGCCGGCTTCCGCATCCACCACGGACACGAAGGCCGTCAACCTCGGCGTGAAGTTCCGGCCCGATGTGAACGGCTACGTCACCGGCGTCCGCTACTACCGCGGACCGGCGAACGGCGGCACGCACGTCGGCAGCCTCTGGACGGCCGGCGGCGCGCTCCTCGCCCGCGCGACGTTCACGGGCGAGTCGGCGACGGGCTGGCAGGAGGTCTCGTTCGACAGCCCGGTGGCGGTGACGGCGGGCACGACGTACGTCGCGTCGTACTTCGCGCCGGTCGGCCGCTACGCGCTCAACGCGTTCTTCTTCTCGTCCAGCCTCCACAACGCGCCGCTGCGTGCGCTCGCCGACGGCCTCGAAGGTGGCAACGGCGTCTTCAGATACGCCTCGACGAGCAGCTTTCCGAACCAAACAAACAAAGCGAGCAACTATTGGGTGGACGTCACGTTCGACACGGTCCTCCATGCCGACGTCACTCCCCCGCATGTCGCTGAGACGTCACCGGTGGCCAACTCGACCGCCGCTGACCCCGGCGGCTCGGTCACCGCAGCGTTTTCCGAGCCGATGAACGCCTCGACGGTCACCGGTGGCGCCTTCAAGCTCCGCGGCCCCACGGGGAACTTGATCCCGGCGACGGTCAGCTATGACGCCGGCGCAAGGAGGGCGACCCTGACGCCGTCGGACAACCTCGCCTTCGAGACGTCGTACACGGCCATCGTCGCGGGCGGGCCGGGCGGCGCGGCGGACGTCGCGGGCAACACGCTGGCCGACGACTACGTTTGGACGTTCACGACCTCGGGCCCGCGCGGCTGTCCGTGCAGCCTCTGGAACGACACGGCCCGTCCGGCCATTGCCTCGAGTACCGATTCGAAGGCCGTAGAACTCGGCGTCAAGTTCCGTACTGACTCGAGCGGCCTGATCACGGCGATCCGGTTCTACAAGGGTGCGACGACAAACGGGGGAACGCACGTCGGGAACATCTGGTCCGAGTCCGGGACGCTGCTCGGCCGGGTCACGTTCACGGCAGAGACCGCGTCTGGTTGGCAGACCGCCCGGTTCGAAACGCCGGTGCCGGTCGCTGCGAACACGACGTATATCGCCTCCTATTTCGCACCGCTCGGCCGGTACTCGCTCAGCACCGACTACTTCCTAGCTCCCCTCAGCAACGAACCGCTGTGGGCGCCGTCGGGAGCGAACGGCGTCTTCACCTACGGCCCGACCTCGCAGTTTCCAGCCTCGACCTACCGCTCGAGCAACTACTGGGTCGACGTGGTCTTCGAGCCGTCATAGAGCCTCTCGGCCACCGATCGAGTCGGGCAACACCTCTAGACTGTGCGCAACCTGGGGCGTTAGCTCAGCTGGGAGAGCGCCGGCTTTGCAAGCCGGAGGTCGCCGGTTCGATCCCGGCACGCTCCACTCTCATTTTCACGACGGGGTCCTTCGTGCTTGAGTTCGTCGGCTTCCGAGCGAAGGAGAGAACGTGCCCGAGGATCG
>Ga0081538_10005952_pt1 | contig 10853 bp, 12 predicted proteins | sample TabmetS5T2R1_FD_71022 | JGI IMG/M metagenome (GOLD analysis project Ga0081538, IMG submission 71022) | Tabebuia heterophylla rhizosphere microbial communities from the University of Puerto Rico - S5T2R1 | ecosystem: Host-associated > Plants > Roots > Rhizosphere ...
GCCGCCCCGCGCGAGCGGGGCGAGCGCGGCCGCCCGGTACATGGCGCCCGAGTCGAGGTACGTGAAGCCGAGCTCGCGCGCGAGCGCGCGCGCGACGGTGCTCTTCCCCGCCCCGGCGGGTCCGTCGATCGCCACGACCATCGCGGCCTGAGGCTAGAGCTACGAGGGCTTCGTGGCCATCAACCAGATCGCGACCACGTAAGCCACGAGCGCGATCCCCACGAGCACCACCACGGCGCGCCCGAGCCCGCCGCCGCCGGCCCCCGCGCGCCCGGTGCCGCCTCCCCCGGCCTCCACCCGGCCGGCCCGGCGGGCCGCCACGCCCGCGCACACGGTCGCGGCGATCAGCAACAGGAGCGTCGTCTCCGAGATCATGTATCCGGCGTCGACCCAGCCGGGCGGATCCTCGTCCAGGTTCTCCTCGGAGGCGAGCCACTCGGCGGTCACGCGCATCACGATCCACGACGGCAGCGCCGCCAGCAGCAGCCCGCGGAACCCCAGCCGGACCGCGCCCACCGAGCCGCCCTGCGAAGCGCCCGCCAGCGAGACGGCGACGAGCACGAGCGTCCCCACGAGGACCATGGCCGCGAGGACGTGCAGGAAGAGCGGAAGGTTCCACTCGTCGGGGCGGATGGCGGCGAAGAGCGTCATGCGCCGGGCTTCCAGACCATCAGCACGAGCAGCCCCAGCACCGCCAGCGTGCGAACCCAGTGGACGGCCGCCGCGCCGCGGCCGGCGGCAAGCTCCGTGCGGGCTCGCTCACCGGTGCCCGTCGCGACGAGCCACAGCACGATGGCCCCGAGGATCCAGCCGTCCCAGACCTCGTAGCCCTCGACGTAGATCGCGAGCCAGATGCCGAGCACGAGCGTGCCGATGCCGCCGACGTTCCAGCACGCGTCGGCGACACGGATCGCGGGGCGGCCGGTCGCGGCGCCCAGCGCGACGGCGCTGTAGGTGACGGCCGTGACCGCGATCAGGAACGCGGCGAGGAGGTGCAGGAAGAGCAGCCAGTCGTACACGCCGGGCGAAAGCGTACGGAGACGGGCGGCGGAAGGCCCCGGTCACTCCGGTTTCAGCAGCGCCCCGAGGTCGCGCTCGAACCGCGGATAGGAGACGGCAGCCGACTCCATCCCGATCACCTCCACGCCGCCGCTCGAGGCGAGCCCGGCCACGGCGCCGAGCATCGCCATGCGGTGGTCGCCGCGGGCGTCGATCGTCCCGCCCGGCAGCGGCGAGCCCTCGCCGCGGACGACGAAACCGTCCTCCGTCGCCTCGATGTCGGCGCCCAGCCCGCGCAGCCCCTCGACGACCCCGGCAATCCGGTCGGATTCCTTGAACCGCAGCTCGCCCGCCCCTCGGACGACGGTCTCCCCGTCGGCGAACGCGCCGAGCAGCGCCACGAGCGTCAGCTCGTCGATCGCGGCGGGCACCTCGTCGGGCTCGACCACGGTGCCCTCGAGCGGGGCCGAGGCGACGTCGAGCTCGCCGACCGGCTCCTCGTCGGCCTCGGCGCCGGGCGCCTCGAGGTCGCCCACCACCACCGCCCCCATGCGCTGGGCCACGCGCAGGAAACCGGTGCGGGTCCAGTTCAGCGCGACGTCCTTCACCACCACGCGCGAGCCGCGGACGAGCGTCGCGGCGGCGACCACGAATGCCGCCGAGGAGGGGTCGCCGGGGACGGCGATCTCGTCGAGCTCAAGCTCCTCGACCTGGGATACGGTGAGCCGCGGCCCGTCCCGGTGGAACGGGACCCGGGCCCGCCGCAGGATGCGCTCCGTGTGGTCGCGGCTCGGGGTTCGCTCGCGCACGGTGGTCGATCCGTCGGCGAGCATGCCGGCGATCAGGACGCACGACTTGACCTGGGCGCTCGCCACGGGCAGCTCGTACTCGATCCCCGCGAGCGGCGCCCCGCGCACCGTGAGCGGCGGAAAGCGCCCGTCTCGGGCCTCCACGCCGGCGCCCATCGCCGCGAGCGGCTCGGCGACGCGGTCGACCGGTCGCCGGCGGATCGAGTCGTCTCCGTCGAGCGTCCATACCCCGCCCGGCTGACCGGCGAGCCAGCCGGGCAGAAGGCGCATGAGAGTGCCGGAGTTCCCGACGTCGAGCAGGCCGCCGGTCGCCTCGAGCGGCGCTCGCAGGCCGACGCCGCGGAGGAGGACGGAATCTCCCAGCTCCTCCTCGACTCCCGCGCCCAGCTTCAGCAGCGCCGCCAGCGTGGCCCGGGTGTCGGCCGAGTCGAGGTAGTTGCGCACCTGCACCGGCTCGTCGCACATCGCTCCGAACAGCGCGGCGCGGTGCGAGATCGACTTGTCGGCCGGCGGCGTGTACTCCCCGCGGAGCGATCCCGCGGGATCGAAGCGGACGCTCCGGGTCACTCCTCGCCGACCGGGAAGCCGAGTTCGGCGATCAGATCGCGCGCGCGCTCCGCCGGCCCGTCGCCGGCGATCCAGAGCGTCATCGCGCCGGAGCGCATGTCCGCCGCCGGCGCGAGGGCCATGTCGACGATGTTCACCCCTTCCCTGCCGAGCGCCAGCGCCACCCGGGCGACGATACCCGGGCGGTTCGGCACCGTCAGCCTCAGCTCGTGGACGGGCCCGCCGGCCACGTCGGCCTCGAGCAGGGCACGGCGGTGCTCGCGGGCGGCGTCGTTCCAGGGGGCGACGTCGCCCTCCATGAGCCGCCGCGCCACGTCGTCGAGTGCCCGCTCGAACCGGCGGATCTCCTCGACGATCGCGGTGCGGTTGGAGAGGTAGATGTCGCTCCACATGGCGGTGTTCGCCCCCGCCACGCGGGTGGCGTCGCGGAAGCTCGGGCCCACCTGCCTGAGCGCCTCCCCGTGCTGGAGCAGGCTGCTCGCGGCCTGGCCGATCAGCACGTTGGCCAGCACGTGCGGCAGGTGGCTGAACACGGCGACGAGGCGGTCGTGTGTCTCGGGGTCGACCGCCACGGGGCGGGCCCCGAGGTCCACGACGAAACGATGGAGGCGCTCGTAGAGGAGCCCCTCCGAGCGCGCCAGGGGGGTGAGGTACCACACCGCGCCCTGGAAGAGGTCGGCGCGGGCGTGCTCGACGCCGGCGGTCTCCGCCCCGGCGATGGGGTGCCCGCCGATGAAGCGCGGGTCGTCGATCGTGCGCAGCAGCTCCTGCTTCGTGGAGCCGACGTCGGTCACGGCGCAGCCCGGGCCGGCCGCCGCGAGCGCGGCGCGGACCAGCTCCGGGAGCGCCCCGACGGGCGCGCAGGCGAAGCAGAGCTCGCAGCCCTCGAGCGCCTCCTCGAGCGATTCCGCGCCGCGGTGGATCGCGCCCAGCTCGCGGGCCCGCTCGAGCCGCCGCGGGTCGCGGCCGAAGCCGACCACCTCGGCGCCCTCGACGAGCCCTCGCGCCGCGAGTCCGATCGACCCGCCGACCAGCCCGACGCCGAGGACGGCGATCCTCACGCGCCGGCCGGGACGGTCAGACGGCCTCCAGCTGCTTTCCGGCCAGCTCCGCGACGGCCTCGACGCGGCGCAGATAGTCCGCGAACTCGTCGGCCACCAGAGACTGCGGGCCGTCGACGACCGCGTCCTCCGGGGAGGGATGGACCTCGACGATGAGCCCGTCGGCGCCGGCCGCCGCGGCGGCGAGCGACAGCGGCTCGACGAGCGAGCGCTTCCCGGCCGCGTGGCTCGGATCGACGATCACGGGCAGGTGCGTGAGCTCCCGAAGCACCGGCACTGCCATCAGGTCGAGCGCGAAGCGGTAGCTCGGCTCGAAGCTCCGGACGCCGCGCTCGCAGAGCAGCACGTTCGGGTTTCCCTCCTTGAGGACGTACTCCGCGGCCATCAGGAGCTCCTCGAGCGTCGCGGAGAGGCCGCGCTTCAGCAGCACCGGCTTGCCCGTACGCCCCATCTCCGTCAGCAGCGTGTAGTTCTGCATGTTGCGGGCGCCGAGCTGGATCACGTCCGCGACCTCGACCACCGCGTCCAGGTCCCGTACGTCCATCAGCTCGGTGACGATCGGCAGTCCGGTCTCCTCCTTGGCCTCGGCCAGCAGCCGGAGCCCGGCCTCGCCCAGGCCCTGGAAGGAGTAGGGCGAGGTGCGGGGCTTGTAGGCGCCGCCGCGGAGCAGCTGCGCCCCGGCGTCCCTCACCGCCCTGGCGGACTCCAGCAACACCTCGCGCGACTCCACCGTGCACGGTCCGGCGATCGTGGCGAATCTCGTGCCGCCGATCTTGCGGCCGTCCACCTCGACCACGGTTCGCTCCCCGCGTCTGTACTGCTCCGAGGCGAGCTTGTACGGCTTGAGGATCGGCACGAGGTGATCCACCCCGGGGGCCCCCTCGAGCCCGAGGTTCGCGACGTGCTCGCGGTCCCCGATCGCCCCGATCACGGTGACGAGCTCGCCCGTGGAGACGTCCGCATGCGCGCCGACCGCCTCCACGCGCTCGACGACCGCGGAGATCTCCTCCGCCGTCGCCCCCTCCTTCATCACGATCATCATTTGTCCTAAAGCCTCTCAGAAGTTGTGCGAGTCGACTGGCACTGCGGATGCGGGGCGGCGTCCGGCGGGAGCGACGTTCGCGAGGGCGGCCATTCGTGGGCGGCCGCCGGGCCGGACGCCTAGATAAATCGCCAATAGACGTAGGCGCGCCGACGGGCGCCCGGGTGGGCGACGAGGCGGGTCGGCGTGCCGAGGCGGGACATCAAGGGGTTTGTAGCAGGTCGGGTCATCCGGCGACCTCGCCGAGTGCCGCGAGGAAGCGGTCGTTCTCGCTTCGGGTGCCGTACGTGACGCGCATCCGGCCCGCCTCGCCGAGCGCCTTTCCGGCACGCACGATCACCCCGCGCTCCTCGAGCCCGCGGACGACCTCGTCCTCGTCGCGGTCGCCGAGCGAGACCCAGGAGAAGTTCGCCTGGCTGTCCGTCGTCTCGAGCCCGCGCTCCTCCAGCTCCATCTCCACGTGCATGCGCTCGATCGCCGTCTGCTCGACGCGCCGCTCCACCTCGTCGACGTGGTTCAGCGCCTCGGCGGCGGCGGCCTGGGCCAGCGCGTTCACGGAGAAGGGCTGGCGCACTCGATCGACGGCGAGGCGGAAGTCCTCGGAGCCGAGCGCGTATCCGGCGCGCAGTCCACAAAGCCCGTAGACCTTCGAGAAGGTGCGCAGCAGCACGAGGTTCGGATGCCGGTCGAGCAGGTCGATCGACTCGTCGGGGTCCTGGAGCGTCGAGAACTCGACGTACGCCTCGTCAAGGAGGAGCGCCACGTGGCGCGGCAGCTCGGCGGCGAAGGCGTCGATCACCGCCGGGGACAGAGCGGTCGCGCTCGGGTTGTTCGGATTGCAGACGATCACGATGCGCGTGGCGACCGTCACCTCGCGGGCCATCGCCTCGAGGTCGTGCTCGCCGTCCTCGTTCAGCGGCACGGTGACGGCGCGGGCCCCGGACATCGCGGCCAGGTGCGGGTAGATCGAGAACGAGGGCCAGGCGTACACGACCTCGGCGCCCGGCTCGAGCATCGCCTCGGCGGCGGCGAGCAGGATCTCGCACGACCCGTTCCCGACCGCCACCCTCCCCACCGGCACGCCCGTCCGCTCGGCGATCCGGCGGCGCAGCAGCGACTTCTCGGGATCCGGATAGCGGTTGAGGGTGCGGAGCTGGGCCTCCACCGCCTCGAGCACCTGCGGGTGCGGCGGCCACGGCGTCTCGTTCGAGGCGAGCTTCACGAGCTCCCCCTCGAAGGCGTAGGTCGAGGCCGCCGGGTAGACCGGGATGTCCACGATGCGCCGGTTGAACTCGATCCCCGGCGTCACTGGGCCCCCTCCAGATCCCTTCGCAGCCTCACCGCCTCGCGGAGGTACACGTGGTGCGGGTCCCGCTCGGGGTCGGCGTAGCAGTGGACGAGCAGCCTGATCACCCGCGGCAGGGCGCCCGGCACGCCGATCTCGCGCGCGCACAGGAGCGGGACGGCGGAGAGCCCCATCCGCCGCGCGGCCACCGCGGGGAACTCCGCGTCGAGGTCCTCCGTGCAGGTGAAGATGCAGCTGACCAGGTCCTCCGCGCGGAGCGCGTTCCTGTCCATCACCTCGCGCACGAGCTCGTGCGTGGCGTCCAGGATCGCGCCGGAGTCGTTCTCGGCGACGGTGATGGCTCCCCTGAGCGCCCTGAGCCTCATGCGGCGGCGGATTCTCGCAGGCGGGCTACCGCCGGCCCGCCCGGCGCCGCCCCGGCGCGGTCGCTTCGCGCAGGCGCTCGACCTCGGTCTTCGTCAGCCGCCGGCTCTTGCCGGGGGCGAGGCCACGGAGGCCGAGCGGCCCGAACGCCACCCGCTCGAGCTCGACCACCCGATGGCCGACCGCCTCGCACATGCGGCGCACCTGTCGCTTGCGGCCCTCCCGGATCGCGATCTCGAGCACCCCCTGGCGGGGATGGCGCACCCGGGCCGGCGCGGTCGTGCCGTCATCGAGCGGGACGCCCTCGCGCAGTGCGCGCAGCGCCGGCGGCGCCACCCGCGCGGGCCGCACCCGTGCGCGGTAGACCTTTCGCAGGCCGTAGCGGGGATGGGTAAGGCGCTCGGCCAGCTCCCCGTCGTTCGTCAGCAGGATGAGGCCGGTCGAGTCGGCGTCGAGGCGGCCCACCGGGTACAGGCGGTGGCGCGAGCGAACGAGCTGCACGACGGTCGGGCGTCCGTGGGGGTCGTGCGCGGTCGAGACGACGCCGGACGGCTTGTTCAGCGCGTAGACGACGCGCGGCTCCGGCTTCACCGGGCGGTCGTCGACCGCGACCCCGCTCGACTCGTCCACGTCGCGCGCCGGGTCGGTCACGACCTCGCCCGCTACGGTGACCCGGCCCTCGGCCACGAGCCGCTCGGACGCCCGGCGCGAGGCCACTCCGGCGTGGGCGAGGAACTTCGCGAGGCGCACGGGGCAGAGCCTGCCACTCTTGCGTCGTGGATCTCGTCCGGCTGGAGCAGCGCCTCGCCGCCCGCGGCGAGCCCCCGTTCCGCGCCCGCCAGGTATGGGAGTGGGCGGCCCGCGGCGCCGACTCCTACGACGCGATGACGAACCTGCCGCTCGAGCTGCGCGGCCGGCTCGACGAGGAGGTGCCGTTCTCCTCGCTGCGCACGTTGCGCGAGGCGCTCGCCTCGGACGGCACGGAGAAGGCGCTGTTCGAGACCGCCGACGGGCGCCCGGTCGAGACGGTGCTGATGCGCTATCGCGACGGGCGCCGCTCCCTGTGCCTCTCGAGCCAGTCGGGCTGCCCGCTCACGTGCACGTTCTGCGCCACCGGGCGGATGCGGTTCGGCCGCAACCTGACCGCGTCCGAGATCCTCGACCAGGCCCTCCACTTCCGGCGCAAGGAGGCGGCGAACCACGCGGTCTTCATGGGGATGGGCGAGCCGCTCATGAACCTCGACTCGGTCCTCGCGGCCTGCGAGCGGCTGCCCGACCTCGGCATCGCCCACTCGAACACGGCGATCTCGACGGTCGGCTGGCTGCCGGGGATCGAGCGGATGGCGGCGGAGGGCCCGCCGGTGCGCCTGGCCCTGTCCCTGCACGCCGCCGACGAGGCGCTCCGCTCCGAGCTCATGCCGGTGAACGACCGCTACTCGCTGCGCGAAGTGCTCGACGCCTGCCGCCGCTGGCGGGAGCGCCGCCGCCGCCAGGTGTTCGTCGAGTACCTGATGCTCGCCGGCGTGAACGACCGCTACGAGCAGGCGGTTGACCTGGCCCGGCTGCTGGAGCCGCGGGAGGCCTTCAAGGTGAACCTGATCCCGTACAACCCGACCGACGCCCCCTACGAGGGCTCCGGGCGCGCAGCGATCGCGGCGTTCCGGGCGGCGCTCGAGGAGCGCGGCGTGCGCACCACGGTACGGCTCACGCGGGGGCGCGACATCGACGCGGCCTGCGGGCAGCTGGCGGCCCGGCGGTAGCGGTCCCTAGGCCCGCACGCGGGCGCCCGCCGGCTCGCAGCCGTCCGGCGCGCCGGTCCCCGCCGGCGCGATCGCCTCGACCGGCGCCGGACGCCGCCAGGGCAGGCGGCCCTCCGCGGCCACCCACGAGCCGGCGATGATCAGCACGAGGCCCGCGGCGGTGGCCACGGTGAAGCGCTCGTCGAGCAGGGTGACGCCGTACACCACCGAGAAGCCCGGCGCCACGTACGCGACGAGCGACGCCTTGGCGGGGCCCTCGCTCGCGACGAGCGAGTAGAAGAGGATGAACGCCAGCCCGGTGCCGAGCACGCCCAGGAGGGCGAGCGAGCCGACCGCGTCGATGCCCGGCGCGTGGTCGGGGAGCCCGAACGCGGCCAGCGGAAGGGTCATGACCGCGGTCGCCGCGGTGGTCGCGCCCACGGCGCCGACCGGCTGAACGCCCGGCAGCCGCCGCTTGAGGAACCACGCGCCGACCCCGTACCCGAGCGTGGCCAGCACGACGAGCAGCCCGCCGACCACCGCCGGCGTACCGCCGGGGGCGTCCACGCCGAGCAACAGCGCCACGCCGCCGATGCCGATCGCGACGCCGGCCAGGCTGAGCGCCCCGGCCCGCTCCGCCCCGGAAAGCACGAACGCCAGCAGGAACGTGAAGATCGGCGCCGAGGCCACGAGGATCCCGGTGAGCGAGGACGAGATCTCCTGCTCGCCGATCGTGATGAGCATGAACGGGAAGGTGACCTGGATGAATGCGAGCACCACGAGCGCCCCGAGCCGCTCGCGGAGTCCCGCGAGCGCGCCGATGTGCGCGGCCAGCGGGAGGAGCACGAGCGCGGCGAGCGCGCAGCGGGCGAACACGATGAACGGCGGCGACAGCCCGTCCTCGAGGGCAACCTTGATGAAGAGGTAGGAAGCGCCCCAGACCGCCGCGAGCAACCCGAACATGACCCAGGAGCGGCGCGACATCGTGGGCCGAGGATCGCAGATCGCTCGCATCAGTCCAAATGAACCTCCTACGACGAGCGATAAGATGGCCTAATGCTCGACGTACGCCGCATGAAGGTGCTTCGGGAGGTCGCCACACGCGGGTCGTTCTCCGCCGCCGCCGAGGCGCTCAACTTCACCCAGTCCGCCGTCAGCCAGCACATCGCCGCGCTCGAGCGCGAGGCGGGCACCCAGCTCGTGGACCGAGGCTCGCGCGGCGTCCGCCTGACCGAGGCCGGGCGCGTCCTGGTCGATCACACCGACGCGATCCTCACCCGCATCGACTGCGCCGAGGACGACCTTGCGGCGATCGCCGGGCTGCGCGGGGGTCGGCTGCGGCTCACGTGCTTCCAGAGCGCCGGCGCCACGCTCGTCCCGCGCGCCGTGGCCGCCTTTCACGAGCGTCATCCGCGGGTCGAGCTCGGCATGGTCGTGGCGGAGCCGGACGAGGCCGCCGCCCGGCTCCGCTCCGGCGAGGCTGACCTGGCGCTCGTGTACGACCACGAGTCCACGCCCGGCCTGCTGCCCCCGGAGCTCGAGCTCACGGAGCTGATCGACGACCGCTACGACGTGATCCTGCCGAAGGGGCATCCGCTCGCCGACCGCCGCCGGCTGTCGCTCGCCGACTTCGCCGAGGAGCCATGGATCGCGTCGACGAGCGCCTGCGGCTGCCGGCGCATCACCGAGACGGTCTGCCGCGAGGCCGGCTTCGAGCCGCGCGTGGCGTTCGAGGCCGACGAGACGCTCGCCGCGCAGGCGCTCGTCGCGGCCGGCGTGGGCGTCACGATCCTCCCCCGCCTGGCGCTCGCGTCGATTCATCCCGGCGTGGTGGCGCGCCCGCTGCGCGACGCGCCGGTGCGAAGGGTGCTGGCCGGGCGCCTCGAGACCGCCTACCAGTCGCCAGCGAGCGTGGCGATGGTGCAGATCCTCGAGGACGTGGCCGCGGAGTTCAAAGGGACGCGGCTCGAGCTCGCCGCGTCCTGATCACACCCGCTGGGCTCCCGGTCTTCCGTCCTCCACGACGAACGAGGCGAACGTGTACACGGGGGCGTCGGGGCGGCTCACCGTGGTGACCATGCGCAGGCGCCCGGTCGGACAGAAGTATCCCGACCCGTCGAGAGAGGAGATCTGGTCATGCAGGGTCGACGGTCCATCGTCCTGGCCATGCTCGCGGCCGTGCTGGTCGCGGCGGCGCTCGCTCCGTCCGCGGCGGCGGGCGGAGACCGCAAGAAGCCGGCGCGGGTGCTGATCATCATGCTCGACCAGGCCCGCCCCGACACGATCGAGCGCTACGGGATGGAGAACGTGAAGGAGCTCATGCGGCGGGGCGCGAGCTTCCCGAACGCGCTCGTCGGCCACATGGCGGCCGAGACTACGGTGAGCCACAACGTGATCACGAGCGGCCTGTTCCCGAAGCACATGGGCTACTCGAACGAGGTGCACAGGGACGTGGCCGGGGTGCTCGGGACGCCGGGCGACTACTACGTGACCTCGAGCATGTCGTGCGATCAGTTCAAGGCGCTGATCGAGCACGGCGGCTAACCGCTGGTGGACCTGGCAGGCCTCGGGCGCCTACGGCACGGACTCGATCCTCCCCGGACGCATCTATCCCTCGACGGCAACCGGTTCGTGCCCGGCCGCGACCCGGCGCACCTCGGCGGCGACACCTGGTCGGCCGACGCGGCCATCACGGTCATCCGGAACGACCCCGGCTGGCGCGGGATGCTGGTGAGCCTGGGCGGCATCGACAAGCTCGGCCACATGTGGGGCCCCGAGGACATGGAGACCGGCCCGCCCGGCTCGGACCAGGAGATGCGGCACCTGCCGTTCGTGGCGAAGAACGCCGACGTCCAGGTGGCCCGGATCCTCGGCGCGCTCGGGGCCCGGGGGCTGCTCGACGAGACGCTGATCGTCGTCACGGCCGACCACGCCGCCCAGACCGGACGCCCGTTCCACGGCCGCTTC
>Ga0081538_10005953_pt1 | contig 10852 bp, 11 predicted proteins | sample TabmetS5T2R1_FD_71022 | JGI IMG/M metagenome (GOLD analysis project Ga0081538, IMG submission 71022) | Tabebuia heterophylla rhizosphere microbial communities from the University of Puerto Rico - S5T2R1 | ecosystem: Host-associated > Plants > Roots > Rhizosphere ...
CGGGTGCACGTTCCGATCATGTCGGGGAGTATCGCCACCGCGGCACTGCTTGTTTTCGTCGACGTGATGAAGGAGCTGCCCGCGACCTTCGCCATGCGGCCATTTAATTTCGACACCCTGGCGGTCGAAGCCTACAACCTGGCCAAGGATGAGCGCATCGCTGAAGCCGCCGTTCCCTCTCTGGTGATGGTCGGCGTCGCCTTGCTGCCCCTGATTCTGCTCTTGCGTCAGATCGCCCGTGCCGGCCTTAACAAGTAAACCGTCGCAGCTCCGCGACTCGATGAAGCTTGATTTCAATCAACGGCTTCGTGGGCACCCGGCATTAATCAAAGAACTCTTCGATCCAAGCTCAAAACTTTGCCCAGTTTCAGGCAGGTGGGCCGACTATAATTGGACATGAAAAATTGTTCGGACAAAAGCCAGAATCAGATCAGTTAGTCGGGTTGACAAACTTTTTTTATTTGCATATACGAAGATCGTGAATTTAATGATACCAAAAAGGAATACGGGCACCTACAAACGTATGTCCCTTGGCGTTGCCTTATTGCTTTTTGCTAACAGCCCGGCGCTCTGGGCTGCCGATGAAGGAAAAAGGGTTTTGGCGCTAATCGACTACATCGGCGGCGACTATCGGAATGCCGTCCAGGCGGGCAAGATCATCAACCAGGACGAGTACCAGGAGATGACCGAGTTTTCCGCCCGAAGCCTGGAGCTTTTCGAACGGCTCAAAGAGAGTGAGGGAGGAGACCGCGCAGGCATCGAAAAAGATCTGCGGGCAGTCGCGCTTCATATCCAGCAAAAATCCGGCGAAGATGCGATTCCACAGCTGGCTCAGCAAATCAAGGATCGGCTCATCAGGACTTACAAAATCGTTACCCATCCCAAGGTTCTGCCCAACCTGGAAACGGCCAAGACGATTTATGATCAGAACTGCGCTCAGTGCCATGGCGAAACCGGCCGCGGCGACGGTCCGGCAGCCGAGACCATGCAACCCAAGGAGCCCAAACCGGCGAACTTTCTCGATGCCGATTTGATGAATGGTCTGTCCGCGTTCAAAGCCTACAACACGACAAGCTTCGGCATAGAAGGCACGGGTATGCCGAACTTCTCGGCGCTCAGCGATGAAGCGAGATGGGAGGCGAGCTTTTACGTCTTGGCGCTGCGCTTTTCACCGCAACAATCCGCCACGGGTAAAAAACTCTACGAGACCAAAAAAGTCCCCGCAGAAATCACGGACGTGGCGCCGCTGTCAACCATAACGGATGGAGAGTTGCTCAACAAACTGCGCTCTTCGTTTCCGCGTGCGGAAGACGCTGAAGCCGTGCTGGCCTACCTGAGAAGAGGCCTTTTGGAAGAGCGCAAGCCGGATCCTTTATTGACCGCCCGGACCTATCTCCGCGAGGCCACGGATCTTTATCGGCAGGGCAAGAGACAACAAGCCTATGAAAAATCCGTGGATGCCTACCTCGACGGCTTCGAATTGGCCGAGCCGGCGTTGTTCGCAAAGAACGCCTCCCTTGGACGAGAGTTGGAAACACAGTTCGCGGAATTTCGCGGCGCGATCAGAAGCGGCGCCGACATCGGTCAAATCGCCGACCTTTATGGCCGCTTGGACCAAGGACTTGCGGAAGTTCAAGATCTGCTGAGTAGCGACGACTCGGGGAGTGGGGCCTATACGCTTTTCAACGCAGCGCTCATTATTGTCAGGGAAGGCGTGGAAGCCGCGTTAGTCGTTGCCGCTATCGTCGGCGTGCTCAAGGCCATGGGAGCGCTCGACGCCATGCGCTATGTACATCTCGGCTGGGCTCTCGCTCTTTTATTCGGCATTCTCACTTGGGTGCTGGCGCAGACGGTGTTGACAGTGAGCGGCGCTCATCGGGAAGTCATCGAAGCGTTCACGGCTCTCTTGGCAGCCGCGGTGCTTTTTTCGGTGAGCTTCTGGCTCATCTCGAAAGCCGAAGCCAAGAAGTGGCAGCGCTATATTCAACAAAGGGTGCAAGAAGCCCTGACTACCCGCAGGGTCGCCGCCTTGGCGGGAGTTTCTTTTCTGGCTGTCTACCGGGAAGCTTTCGAAACGGTGCTGTTTTATCAGGCGTTGTGGCTGCAAAGCCAGGCCACGCAGAAATTCGTCATCTGGGGATTTTTCGTTGGTGTCGCCCTGCTCGCGGTGACCGTATGGATCATTTTCAAGCTCGGGATGAGAATTCCCCTGCGGCTTTTTTTCGGGGTAAGCAGCGCTGTGCTCTACTTTCTCGCTTTCGTTTTCGCCGGAGAAGGAATCAGAAATCTGCAAGCCACCGGTTGGTTCAGCGAAACCCCACTCCAGCATGGACCCTATCTGCCGACGTTAGGGATCTATCCGACCATGGAAACGCTGGTTACCCAGGGCATCATGGTACTGGCCATGATCGGTGCTTTGCTGTGGCTCGCCCGAGGAAACCATACAACCGCATGAGGGAATTGAACTTGAAGCAACGTAACCAAGATAAGCCGGGCCAGGAACAGCAGGCCTTCAAGCCGTTTCGCTGCCTGTGCGGCAGCATGCTGGCACGCCTGGTGGCGGGCGGGGTCGAGCTGAAGTGCCGTCGGTGCAAAAGACGAGTCATCGTCCCTTTAGAAGAAAATAGGGCTGCAAAAATGATTCACGAAATTTAGCTTGATTCTAGATTTCGCTGTTCAGCGGCCAGAGGTTTAAACCCAGAGCCCGATATTTTGTCCCAACACGGCGGAGTATCGGGCTCTTTTTTGTGGAGGACTGGATGAAAAAAAACCGAAGATGGGAAATCGCTATGTGTGCAAGAGGCAACGTCCACCTGCACTACGGCACAGGTTCTCTTCATATTCTCAAGGAAGACTTTCTTGATTTGGCGGTGGAGCTTCAACAGCTCGCAAATCGATTGGAGGCATCACAAGAACACGAAACTCAAAACAAGAAAGGAATGTTGCAGTAGTCATGTCTGAGATCATTTCCATTATCGTCAAAGGGGGGCTAGTGATGATCCCCCTGCTCTTGTGTTCCGTGATCGCACTCGCCGTCACCATCGAACGTTTTTTCTATTGGCGCCGAATCAGCTCCAAAAAACCGGTGGAGCAGATGCTGTTAGCGGTTGAAAAGGGAAATTTCTCGGAGGCGCTGACCCAGGGGGAAGGTTCGCCCTTCCCCGCCGCCCGGGTTCTTGCCGCCGGCCTGGCGCACCGCAATCCCTCTTATTCCAAGGCCATGGAAGTGGCGGCCCAGGGCGAAATGCCGATTCTTAAACGCCGTCTGGTGATTCTCGATACCATCATCACTCTGGCTCCGCTGCTGGGCCTGCTCGGCACGATTACCGGTATGATCAGCTCCTTCGGCATTATGTCCGACACCGGATTGGGCCAGCCTCACGCGGTAACCGGCGGCGTCGCCGAGGCTCTGATTGCGACGGCAACGGGTCTGCTCATCGCGATTCTCGCCTTGATTCCTTACAACTATTTCACCACCCGCGCCGAGAAGGAGATGGAGGACATCGAATACTATGCCTCGCGCATGGAGCTCGCTCTGCTCGCGCAACAGGAGACCCACTGATGCGGCTGCAACGAAAGGGAGCCCTAAAAAAGGCGCGCATCGAGATCATTCCTATGATCGACACGATCTTCTTTCTGCTGGTCTTTTTTATGATCTCAACGCTTTCCATGGCGCGTTTCACCGGCGTGCAGGTGAACCTGCCCAAGGCCGCGTCGGGCACGCAACCGCCAACCGAAACCATCGTGATTTCCCTTACCAAAGAAGGCCAGCTCTTTTTTAACAAGAACACAGTTTCAGAAGAATCGCTGCATCAATTATTGCGCGCTGAATTGGTCAAGAGCCCCGAATTGCTGGTGGTAGTCAATGCCGACGACGGCGTGCAACACGGCAAGGTTGTCGAAATCATGGATCAGGCGCGCCAGACCGGCGCTACTAAGTTGTCCATCGCCGTCAAGCCCAGGGAGACCAAGCAATGAAGGATTCGTTGCTTTCTAGTTTTGCTCTTTCCTCGTTGATCCACGCGGCACTGATCCCCGCGGCTTCGCTGCTCATCGCGGGCACCAAGCCGACGATGCCGACAGAGCGCATAGAGGTTTCTCTGACTGACATTCCAAAAGCGAATCAACCGGAGCCAACGCCCGAGCCAAAACCTGAGCCCAAAAAACTCGAGAAGATTACAGCACCCAAGTTAGTTAAGAAAACCGAGCTCGCTCGGGTAGAGCCCAAGGACCCACCGCCAAAACTCGAACAGCTTCCACCACCGACTGAGGTCACCGCCTCAGGTCCAGAGAAAGGCAGTGTCGCCAGCAAAGCGCCCGCCGGAGAGGCGGCAGGAGGCGAGGCGGGTGTCGGTGGTCTTTTTGGTGGTGGCGACGTGGGCGTCGCAGGGGGCAGCGGCATGGGCGGAGGCGGTGGTGGCACCGCAGTCGCCGGCCTGGGTAGAGGCGATAAGGGCGACGGTTTCGGCGGCGGTGGCAATGGCGATGGACTCGCCGCAACGGCCCGGCCTCTAGGCGGCTATCAGGTCAAGCCCCGTTACCCCGAATCAGCGCGAAAAATCGGCGCGCAAGGCGTTACGGTATTGAGAGTGAGGGTGCTTGAAAACGGGCGCGTGGGTGAAGTGCTCGTCGAGAAATCCGCCGGTTTCAGTGAACTCGATTTGTCCGCGACTGAGGCAGTGAAAAAATGGCTCTTCGAACCAGCGCGGCGGGGTAAGGAGGCCGTGCAGGTCTGGGTGCGACTGCCTGTTAAATTTGAGCTCCATTAGAAGGACGATGGAAGAGAAACGGACAATTTTCGATCCTGAAAGATCCGATCCGTCCGGGGTTGAACCAATCACGGCAACGGATAAAAAACCCAGAGTCGAAAGTGCTCATCTCTTTCAGGGCGAGCGCGAAATTGTCATCGTCCATCAAACGAAGGAATACAGCTTACGCATCACTCGTAACGGTAAATTGATTTTGACCAAGTGACATCAATAAAAACCAGCCAGCCAGCGTATGAAACGACTCATGCCAGCCAGCGATAAAAAATTCACATTTTGGAGGAAACCATGAGTCGACAGGAAAGACGCGCCAATGAAAGACGGAGGAATAAGCTCCTCCACAAGATTACCCTTGCCGCCGGGGAGGGTGTCGGCCGGGCGGTAGCCTTTACCTTTGCACTGGCAACTAATGCATTCGCAGCAGATCCGGAGCTAAAAAAGGAAGAAACATTCACGCTGCCCCAGGTGACTGTCACCGACAAGAGCAATCCTTATGTAGTCGAGAACCTGGGACTGCAACGTCTGCCCGAACCGGTTCAGAGAATTCCCCAGTCCATCACCATCGTGCCGCAACAGATCATCCAGGAACAAGCAGCCACTACCCTGCGGGATGCGCTGCGCAATGTCACCGGCATCGGCATCGCGGCAGGCGAAGGGGGCGGCGCTCAAGGGGACAACTTCACTCTGCGCGGTTTTAGTGCGCGCAACGACATGTATTTAGACGGGGTGCGCGACCAGGGCACCTACTTTAGAGACACCTTTAATATCGAGTCCGTGGAAGTGCTCAAGGGACCTGCATCGATCTACTTCGGACGGGGCTCCACCGGCGGTATTATCAATCAGGTCAGCAAGGCCCCCCGGCTCGAGGGCTTTTACGACGGGACGGCCAGCGCCGGCAGCGGACCTTTCTTCCGCGGCACCGTAGATATCAACCAGCCGCTCTCTCCCACGATGTCCTTGCGCGTCAACGCCATGGCCCACCACGCCGATATCGTTGACCGGGACCACGTCAAAGTGACCCGCCAAGGCTTCGCTCCAACGCTCACCCTCGGTCTTGGCACGCCGACCCAGATGACCTTCGGCTATTTCTTTCAACACGAAGACAACATTCCGGACTACGGATATCCTTTTTTCCACGGCAGGCCCGTGCGGGTTAACCGGGATACCTGGTATGGCTTGACCAAAGACGACTATGAAAAAACCTACACCAACATCGGCACCATCAGCCTGAACCATCGCTTTAGCGAGGCTCTCAATTTACGTAGCGCGTTTCGTTATAGCAATGTCCGCAGGGACCTGGATGTGAGCATACCCCAAACCGTCTGCGCAGCTCCCACCACTTGCGGTCCGGGCGCGACTATCACCGGGGTAAACCGAAGCCGGCCCGAGCGCCATACTACGGAAAGCATCGCGGACAGCCAGACCGATCTCACGGCCAAGTTCGACACGTTTGGGTTCAACCATACTCTCAGCAGCGGCGTAGAGCTATCCCTGGAAGGATTTGACAACCTGCGTTACGCCAGCAACGGCCCGGCTACGACCCTCAATAATCCAAATAATGGTCAGTCCCCGAATCCGAAGACCCTCAATGTAAAAGCATTTACCAATGCGACCGGCTTCGGTATTTTTGCCGCCGACCAGATCGCATTGCATGAATACTTCGACATCATCGGCGGCTTGCGTTGGGATTACTTTAGGGCCGACCAAGACAATAAATTGCCCGGGCAAGTGAATTTCGACAGCAGAGACAACATGTTAAGCTACAGGGGCGGGTTGGTTTTTCATCCGACCCCGCAGCAGAGCTACTATTTCTCCTATGCCACGGCGTTTAATCCTTCCGCTGAAGGATTGGTGTTGGCAGCCAATAACCAGTCGACGCCGCCTGAAAAAAACGAAATCTTTGAAATTGGCAGCAAATTTCTTCTAATGGGCGGCACCCTTACCCTTCAAGGGGCGCTGTTCCAGATCGAGAAAACCAATGCCCGCACCAACGATCCTATACTCGGAGTGCAAGTTCTGGACGGTAAACAGCGTTCTCGAGGGGTGGAGTTGGGCGCCGCCGGACGGATTCTTCCCGGCTGGAACGTTTTCGCGGGCTTCACTTATCTCAATGCCGAAATTACCAAGTCAAACGATACTCAGGTTGTCGAAGGAGTAACTTATTCCCTCCAGGGCAAGGTACCGCAGAACGTACCGAAATATAGCGCGAGTCTCTGGACCACTTACGATTTCTTGGACAAGTGGCAGATCGGCGGTGGCCCAACCTACGTCGCCAGCCGCTTCGCGAACAATTCAAATGCCAATGAGGTTCCGGGTTATGTTCGCTGGGATGCAACGGTCGCTTACAAGGTGTCAGAGAAAATTGAGTGCCGTTTCAACGCCCAAAATTTTACCAACAAACACTATATTGAAAGCGTGCATCCGTCCCACGTCGTGCCCGGCGCTGGGATGACGTTCATAGCCAGCACAAGCTTTAGGTTTTAAGGGAAGGCAACCCCGTGATTGTCCATATTCAAGCGATCCTTAACGCAGAACAAGTCGCGCATTGCCGGGAAGTAATGAACCGAGCTAGTTGGGTAGACGGGCGGGTCACCGCTGGCTATCAATCCAGTGTCGTTAAAGACAACCGCCAACTTCCGGAGAATAGTCCGGAGGCGCGGGAGCTGGGCGATATGATCGTCGCCGCTCTGGAGCGCAACCCCCTTTTCATTACGGCGGCGTTACCGCTCAGGGTCTTTCCGCCGCTTTTCAATCGTTACGAAGGAGGCGAAACTTTCGGCGCGCATCTCGACAACTCGATCCGGCAAATACCCGGAACCCCTTACCGGATCCGCACTGACGTCTCGGCGACGCTTTTTCTCAGTAATCCTGAAGACTACGACGGCGGGGAGCTGGTCATTGATGATATCTACGGCGCCCATTCGGCGAAGTTACCAGCGGGGGACATGATCGTCTATCCCGCCAACAGCCTGCACCATGTCAATGCGGTAACCCGCGGCGTACGGCTGGCGTCGTTTTTCTGGGTCCAAAGCATGGTGCGGGACGACAGCCAGCGCACGCTTCTCTTCGATCTTGATATGTCGATTAACCAGATCAATCAAGCCTTACCCAACCACCCGGGGGTCGTAGGGCTGACCAAGTGTTATCACAACTTGCTGCGTCGGTTTGCAGAAGTGTAGCCGCCATGGACCAACCATCTCGCTGGATACTTTACCCGGCTTTACTCGTGACCGCGTTGTCCGGTCCGGGTGACGTGAGAGCCGCTGCGCACCCCGAACATGTTGCTCGAATTCACGTCGTCTTTGTGCAGCGTGAAAAGTTCACCGATGCAAGACGTGCAGACTTTAAGCCGAACTCCGAAGCCATACTCGATGCCATCGCAAAGTTCATGCAAGAAACGGGGGAAGAGACTCTGCCGCGGAAAATGAATCTGGACATCAGAGTCACCGACGTTGATCTCGCCGGTGATTTCGAACCGTGGCACGGACTGCAATTCGATCACGTTCGCGTTACGAATCAGCTTTATCCGCCACGCATCGCCCTCGAGTTCCGCGTCATCGACGCCGCCGGACAAGTGATTCAAAGCGGCAAACGCAACCTAACCGACCTCAATTATCAGCTTCGCACCTCTTATCCGGTCGATGACTACCTACGCTACGAAAAGGATCTCTTGCGCAACTGGTTCCGCGAGGAGTTTGGCAAGCTCAAGGGCTGAAGTATCGAGTCAAAGGACACCGCTTTATGAAACTGCTGCACAAGATCATTTTTTGGAGTCATCTGCTCGCCGGTATAGCGGGCGGCCTGGTGATTTTTATCATGTCCTTCACTGGCGTCATTCTCATGTACGAGCCGCAGATCGCCGAATATTCGGAATGGAACCAGCGCTGGGTGACGCCCCCGGGCCCTGAAGCCAAGCGGTTGGCTATCGACGACTTGGTCGCTAGGGTCCACGCGGCCAATCCCGAGGGACGTCCAGCAGCCATCACAGTGAAGTCGGATCCGACCGCCTCCGTCATCGTAAACCTCGGCCGCGAGAACACGGTTTTCATTAATCCTTACACCGGCGAGCTGTTGGGCGGCCTTTCCGCCACCCATCATTTCATGCACGAAATCGTCGATTGGCACCGCTGGCTGGGAATGGAAGACGAAGGACGGGCTACGGGGAAGGCCATCACGGGCGCATGCAACCTGGCTTTTTTCTGGCTCGCCGTCACCGGAGTCTATCTCTGGTGGCCGAATAGTTGGAAATGGCGTGGTCTGAAAACCAGCCTGTTATTCAACGTTCGCCTGATTGGCAAAGCGCGGGATTGGAACTGGCACAACGTCATCGGCTTTTGGTCCTCGAGTGTTCTCGTGATTCTTACGTTGACTGCAGCCGTCATGTCTTACCCCTGGGCCAACGATCTGCTCTACACGCTTACGGGGAGCGAACCGCCGCCTAGAGCTCAAGGTCCCACCGGCCAGGCCCAGCGCGCTGGTCGAAGTTCGGCTGAAGCCTCCCCAGCTCAGCCGATGGCCAGTTTCGAAGCGCTGCTCACCACCGCCAAAAACCAGGTTCCCGGCTGGACCATGCTCATGATGCGCTTTCCGCCCCGTCCGGATGGGCCTGTTGCCGTTTCCATCATGGAACCCAACGCGCCGCACCCCTTCGCGCGCTCTCAGTTGACCCTCAACCGCGCCACCGCGCAAGTGGTGAAGTGGGAACCTTACTTGGAGAATAGTTCTGGGAGGAAACTCAGGACTTGGTTTAGAGGTCTTCATACCGGCGAGGCGTTTGGATTTTTCGGCCAGACCATTGCCGGTCTGGCCTCTCTCGGCGGCTGTTTCTTGGTCTGGACCGGTTGGTCCATGGCATGGCGGCGTTTTCGTTCTTGGCGGGCCGCACCCGCTGAGATTCGCGGTGCAGCAATTTCCCAGGCGGCCGACGTTCCGCCTCGCTATGAAGCGACGAACAATGCACCAGCGCAACTTAGCACCGAGCCACAAGACAATAGATTGCAGACACAGCCCGCAGACGGGCAAAACGTTAATGCTTCTGGAGGCGAGATGTTTAGCGACCACGAATCCATCACGATTCTCTACGGCACCATGATGGGCAACGCCGAATCCGTTGCCTATCAAGTGGCCGCCACTCTGCGGCGCGCCGGTCTTTCCGTGCGAGTGAGCGATATGGCGCATTGCCAGGCGAGTTTGCTGACACGTCTGAAGTCGGTGCTGATAGTCACCAGCACTTACGGTAACGGCGAACCCCCCGACGATATCATTCCTTTCTGGCAAGCCGTGGTGCATGGCAACGTTCTCGATTTGCGCGGCCTTAAATTTTCCGTCCTCGCTTTGGGCAATACTACTTACGATTACTTTTGCCAGTGCGGCCGCGAGTTTGATTTGGCCCTGGAACGTCACGGTGCCACACGCTTTTACCCTCGCGTCGATTGCGATGTAGATTACGAGGCGCCCGCCAAACGTTGGATCGACGGAGTTCTAAGGGCTTTGCAGCGTCCCCAAACAGCTTCGGCCTGGACGAGCATCGAAAAGAAATGGTCCGAGCTCGAATCGGCATCATGAAGTTGAAGGAGAGAAGGCATAAAGGTGTTTCGGGCTCAAAGTTCAAGGTTCAGAGACCGAGACGAGTTAGGCGTTGAACCTGAGACTCTGAATCTCGTCTGGAAGAACGGTGTACCCGCGAATGGTAGCCGCTAGACAGTAGCGAGCGGCCAGAGATTGCAAATCCAGAGCCGGCGTTCCGTCAAAAAAGACGGGGAACGCGGGCTTTCTGTTTTTGGGAGGAAACAATGAAAGAGAATCCAAAGATAAAACGATGGGAACTAAGCCTTTCACCGATGGGAATGGTCCACCTGCATTACGAGACCTTGCTGTCAAACGTACTGCAAGACGGTATCGGCGGCCTGGCCCGTGAACTTCACCAGTTGGCCGACGAATTGACCCGCTTGGGAACCACCCGGGAGACTCCAGTGGCTCGTGAACCGGCGACGAGAATCGTGGGATTGCCCGCCAAGCCGTCCTAAACTTCGTCACAGTAAGATTTTCGATTGGTGATGCACCCAGGACCGCACAGCGCATCGGCC
>Ga0081538_10005954_pt1 | contig 10851 bp, 7 predicted proteins | sample TabmetS5T2R1_FD_71022 | JGI IMG/M metagenome (GOLD analysis project Ga0081538, IMG submission 71022) | Tabebuia heterophylla rhizosphere microbial communities from the University of Puerto Rico - S5T2R1 | ecosystem: Host-associated > Plants > Roots > Rhizosphere ...
GCCCGGCGATCGTCGGGCTCGGCCGCGCGTCGGGCGGTGAAGAGGTCGCCGACCGGCGCGACGACGCCGACGACGCGGTCGTCGCCGCCGACCGGCGCGACGAGGCCGCGGCCCGCGCGGCGCTCGTGCGGCTCGCCGGCGCGGACCCCTCGCCCGCCGACGCGCGGCTCGGCGGCGACCGCCTCCTCGGCCCGCTGATCGCCGCCCGGCCGGGCCTGCGGATGCCGGGCACGGTCGACGGCGGCGAGCTCGCGGTGCGGGCCGTGCTCGGCCAGCAGGTCTCGCTCGCCGCGGCGCGGACGCTCGCGGGGCGGCTCGTAGCCGCCGCCGGGGAGCCGCTGCCCGAGCCGTCGGGGACGCTGACGCACGTCTGGCCGGCTCCGGAGGCGATCGCGGAGGTTGCGCCGCGGATGCCGATGCCGCGCTCCCGGCAGCGGGCGCTGGCCGCGCTCGCCCGCGCGCTCGCCGACGGCCTCCGCCTCGACCCGCCCGCTGACCCCGACGAGGTCCGTACCGCGCTGCTCGAGCTGCCCGGGATCGGCCCCTGGACCGCCGAGTACGTGGCCATGCGCGCGCTCGGCGACCCCGACGCGTGGCTGCCGACCGACCTCGGCGTCCGCCACGGCCTCGCCCGCCTCGGGGCGAGCGTGGGCGACGCCGACGCGTGGCGGCCGTACCGCGCCCACGCGGTCAGGCACCTGTGGGCCGCCGCGGCGGGATGACTACCGGGCGGGTAGGAGTGCGGCGGCTGGATCCGCCCAGATCTGACCGGCCGGCTCCCCGACCTCCTTGCCCGGCCGCGGTTGACGTTCGCCGGGCTCACGACCCGGCGCCGTGACACCCGTGGACGGTGGAGCGACGCGACGGGCCAGCCCGTCATCATCGCCGCGTGACCTTCGACGCCGAGGCGCTGCTCGACTGGTACGCGCGCGTGCGTCGCCCGCTGCCCTGGCGGGCGACCCGCGATCCCTACGCGCTGCTGGTCAGCGAGGTGATGCTGCAGCAGACGCAGGCCGCGCGGGTGGTCCCGTACTACGAGGCGTTCCTCGAGCGGTTCCCGGACGCCGCGGCACTGGCCGCGGCGCCGGTGCGCGACGTGCTCTCGGCGTGGAGCGGTCTCGGCTACAACCGGCGCGCGCTGGCGCTCCAGGCCGCGGCCCGCGTGGTGGTCGACCGGGGCTGGCCTGACGACCTCGCCGACCTGCCGGGCGTGGGGCCCTACACGGCGGCCGCGGTCGGCTCCTTCGCCTGGGACCGGCAGGAGGCGGCGGTCGACACCAACGTCCGGCGCGTGCTCGAGCGCCACGACGGCGTCGAGCGCCGGCCGCCCGCGCTCGCCGCCCGCGCCGCGGACCTGCTCCCGCCTGGCCGGGCGGCGGAGTTCAACCAGGCGATGATGGAGCTCGGCGCCACCGTCTGCCGCCCCCGCGCGCCGCGTTGCGGCGAGTGCCCGGTGCGCCGCGGCTGTTCCGGCCCGGCCACGGCGCGTCGCGCCGCTCGCCGTGCCGAGCGGTTCGAGGACACGGATCGCTGGGCGCGCGGCCGGATCGTCGCCGCGCTGCTCGCCGGCGAGCGGCCGCCCGCGGCGATCGCCGGCGCCCGTCGCGAGCGGGTGCTGGCCGGCCTCGAGCGCGACGGGCTCGTCGTGCGGGGCGCGGACGGGTCGCCGCGACTGCCCGGATGACCGGGCCGGGTGCGACGAAGCCCTGCACCGCACGACTATCCTGACCGCCGTGGACCGAGACGCCATCGAGCGCCGCGACTTCCCGATCGGTCGTCGCGGCTACGACCCGGCGGCCGTGGACGAGCATCTGCGTCGCGTCGCCGACGAGATCGACGGGCTGCGCGAGCGCCCGCCCGCGTCGTCGCTCTCGGCCGGCACGTCCGAGCAGGTGCGCGTGATCCTCGAGGCGGCCGAGGCGAGCGCCGCCGAGCTGCGCGCCGACGCCGGCCGCCAGGCCTCCGACCACGTCGCCCAGGTCCAGCAGGCGGCCGGCGGGATGCTGACCCGCCTCGACGAGCTCGAGCGCGAGCTCGGGACCCTCCTCGACGCCCTGCGGGCCAGCGGCGAGCGCCTCAGCGAGGGCCTCGCGCGGCTGCACGAGCAGGCCGGCGCGCTCGGGGCCGCCGCCGGCGGCGAAGTCACGCCCGCGGCCCACGAGGCGGTCGCGCCCGCCGCCGCCGACGCCGCCGCGCCCGCCGCCGACGACGCGGTCGTGCCCGCCGCCGACGACGCGGTCGTGCCCGCCGCCGACGACGCGGTCGTGCCTGCCGGCGACCCACCCGACGCGGTCAACGGCGACGAGGCCGGGGCGCGGCTCATCGCGCTCAACATGGCCCTCAGCGGCGCCGCGCGAGAGGAGACCGCGCGCTACCTGGCCGAGAACTTCTCGCTCGCCGACCGCGACGCGCTGCTCGACGACGTCTACGCCCGGGCGGGCCAGTGAGCCGGCCGCGCGAGATCGACGCGCTGCGGACGCGGATGGCGGAGCTGAGCGACCTCCACTCGGTCAGCATGCTCCTGTTCTGGGACCAGCAGACGATGATGCCGCCGGCCGGCGCCGCCGCGCGGGCCGAGCGGGCGGCGACCCTCGCGCTCGCCATCCACGCGCGCGAGAGCGACCCCGCGCTGGGCGCGCTGCTCGACACGCTCGAGCCCTGGGCCGCGGGCGAGGACCCCGACTCCGACGACGTCCGCCTCGTCCAGTGGACCCGGCGCGACTACGAGAAGTCCGTCCGCGTTCCCGGCGAGCTCGCGGCCGAGATCTCCAAGGCCAAGGCGCTCGGCCAGCAGGCCTGGCAGGAGGCCCGCGCCGCCAACGACTTCGGGCTCTTCCGCGACGCGCTGGCCCACCAGGTCGACCTGCGCCACCGCTACGTCGCCTGCTTCGAGGGCCACGACCACCCGTACGACGCGCTGCTCGACGACTTCGAGCCCGGTCTCACGACCGCCGAGGTCCGCCCGCTGCTGGCCGAGCTGCGCGACGCGCTCGTGCCGCTGGTGGCCGCCGCGGGCGACCCCGACCAGCCCAGCAACGACGGCGCCTTCCACGGCCGGTTCGACGTCGACGCCCAGCGCATCGCCGTGCTCGACGTGCTCGAGGGCGTCGGCTTCGACCCCGACGCCTGGCGCCTCGACCCCGCCCTCCATCCGTTCGCGTCCGGCCTCGGGCCCGGTGACATCCGCCTCACCACCAGGTACGACGAGCGGGACTTCGCGCCCGCGCTCTACTCGGCCCTGCACGAGTTCGGCCACGGGCTCTACGAGGCGGCGGTCGACGACCATCTGTTCCGCACCACGCTCGACGACCCGGTCTCGCTCGGCGTCCACGAGTCGCAGAGCCGGATGTGGGAGAACATCATCGGCCGCTCGCGCCCGTTCTGCGCCTGGCTGCGCCCTCGGCTGGCGGCGTCGCTGCCCGGCTCGCTGAACGGACTCGACGTCGACGGCCTGTACCGCGCCGTCAACACCGTCCAGCCGTCGCTCATCCGCACCGAGGCCGACGAGACGACCTACAACCTGCACATCGTCCTGCGCTTCGAGCTCGAGCTCGCGCTCACCGAGGGCACGCTCAGCGTCGACGACCTGCCCGCCGCCTGGGACGAGGGCATGCAGCGCCTGCTCGGCGTCGAGGTCCCGGGGCCTGCCGACGGCGTCCTCCAGGACGTCCACTGGAGCGCCGGCCTGCTCGGCTACTTCCCCACGTACACGCTGGGGAACCTGATCGCCGCCCAGCTCTGGGAGCGGCTCAGCGACGACCTGGCGGACGTCGACGGCCTGCTCGAGCGCGGCGACTTCGCGCCCGTCCGCGAGTGGCTGCGCGAGCACGTCCACCGCCACGGACGCAAGTTCCCGCCCCGCGAGCTGCTCCAGCGCGTGACCGGCGAGGACCTCCGCGTGGAGCCCTTCCTGCGCTATTTGCGGGAGAAGCTCGCGGACTCCGGGGTCCTCGCGCGGACCGCCTGACCCGAACGTCCGTTCCCGTCCCTATCATCGGAGCGGTCTTATGTCCCGTTCCGGTTCCCTGGTCGTCTCCGGCGCCCGCGAGCACAATCTGAAGGACATCTCCGTCACGCTGCCGCGAGACTCGCTGGTGGTGATCACGGGGTTGTCCGGCTCGGGCAAGTCCTCGCTGGCGTTCGACACGATCTACGCCGAGGGCCAGCGCCGCTACGTCGAGTCGCTGTCCGCCTACGCCCGCCAGTTCCTGGGGCAGATGGACAAGCCGGACGTGGACTCGATCGAGGGCCTGTCGCCGGCCATCTCGATCGACCAGAAGACCACGTCGCGCAACCCGCGGTCGACGGTCGGCACCGTCACGGAGATCTACGACTACCTGCGCCTGCTGTGGGCGCGGATCGGCAAGCCCCACTGCTTCAACTGCGGGCGGCCGATCGCCGCCCAGTCGGCCGAGCAGATCATCGACCAGATCATGAACGTCGAGGACGGCGAGCGGTTCATGGTCATGGCGCCGATCGTCCGCGGCCGCAAGGGCGAGTACGGCAAGCAGCTCGCCGAGCTGCGCGGCGAGGGCTTCACGCGAGTGAAGGTCGACGGCGAGCTGCGCCTGCTGGAAGAGGACATCGTGCTCGACAAGAAGTTCAAGCACGACATCTCGGTGGTCGTGGACCGGCTGGTCATGCGGCGCGACCTGCGCAAGCGGCTGGCCGACAGCGTCGAGACGGCGGTCGCGCTGGCCGACGGCATGGTCGAGATCCAGACCGTCCCGCGTGACGGCGGCGAGTCGCAGGTCACCACGTACTCCGAGAAGTTCGCGTGCCTGCACTGCGGGATCTCGATGCCCGAGCTCGAGCCGCGGTCGTTCTCGTTCAACTCGCCGCACGGCGCGTGCCCGCGCTGCACGGGCCTCGGCTCGCAGATGGAGATCGACCCGGAGCTCGTCGTGCCGGATCCGTCGCTCTCGCTCAACGAGGGGGCGATCCTGCCGTGGTCGACCGGCGCGACGACCGGCCACTACTACGAGCAGATCACCCAGGCGATCGCCGACCGCTACGAGGTCGATCTCGACGCCGCGTGGGAGGACCTCGACGACGGCGAGCAGAACCTCTTCCTCTACGGCACGAACGGCGACAAGCTGTACGTCTCGTATCGCAACCGGATGGGGCGCAAGCGGTCGTACATGACGACCTTCGAGGGCATCGTCCCGAACCTCGAGCGCCGCTACCGGGAGACGGACAGCGACTGGTCGCGCGAGAAGATCGAGGAGTACATGTCGGTGCGGCCGTGCCCGGAGTGCGGCGGCGCGCGGCTGCGGCCCGAGTCGCGGGCGGTGAAGGTCGGCGGGGTCGCCATCCACGAGTTCAGCGCCATGAGCGCGAAGCGCTCGCTCGAGTGGCTCGAGCGGCTGGACCTTTCGGAGCAGGACCGGGCGATCGCGCGGCTGATCCTGCGCGAGATCGACGAGCGGCTCCGGTTCCTGGACAACGTCGGCGTCGGCTACCTGTCGATGGACCGCGCGTCGGCGACGCTGAGCGGCGGCGAGGCGCAGCGGATCCGGCTGGCCACGCAGATCGGCTCCTCGCTGGTCGGCGTGCTCTACATCCTCGACGAGCCGTCGATCGGCCTCCACCAGCGCGACAACGAGCGCCTGATCGCGACGCTCAAGCGGCTGCGCGACCTCGGCAACACCGTGCTCGTCGTCGAGCACGACGAGGGGACGATGCACGCCGCCGACTACCTGGTCGACATGGGCCCGGGGGCGGGCGAGCACGGCGGCTACGTCGTGGCGCACGGCACGGCGGAGGACGTCATGCGCGTCCCCGAGTCGCTCACCGGCCAGTTCCTGAGCGGCGCCCGGCGGATCGAGCCGCCCGAGGCGCGCCGCAAGCCCAGTGCGTACGTCGAGATCCAGGGCGCGACGCAGCACAACCTCAGGGCGGTCGACGTCAAGGTCCCGCTCGGCGTCTTCACGGCGGTGACCGGCGTGTCGGGCTCCGGCAAGTCGACGCTCGTCAACGAGATCCTCTACAAGGCGGTCTCGAACAAGCTGCACCGGGCGCGGACGCGGCCGGGCGCCCACAAGCGCATCCGCGGCCTCGAGCACCTCGACAAGATCATCAGCGTCGACCAGTCGCCGATCGGCCGCACGCCGCGCTCCAACCCCGCGACCTACATCGGGCTGTTCGACCAGATCCGCGACCTCTTCTCCAAGACCCAGGAGGCACGCGCCCGCGGCTACAAGCCGGGCCGCTTCTCGTTCAACGTCAAGGGCGGCCGCTGCGAGGTCTGCCGGGGCGACGGGCAGATCAAGATCGAGATGCACTTCCTGCCCGACGTCTACGTGCCGTGCGAGCAGTGCCACGGCAAGCGCTACAACCGCGAGACGCTCGACATCCGCTTCAAGGGCAAGAACATCGCCGACGTCCTCGAGATGCCGATCGAGGAGGCGCTCGAGTTCTTCGCCCACATCCCGAAGATCAAGCGCCGGCTGCAGACGCTGCACGACGTGGGGCTCGACTACATGCGCCTCGGCCAGCCGGCCACCACGCTCTCGGGCGGCGAGGCCCAGCGCGTCAAGCTGGCGGCCGAGCTCTCGAAGGTCGCCACGGGGCGGACGCTGTACATCCTCGACGAGCCGACCACCGGCCTGCACTTCGCCGACATCCAGCGGCTGCTCGAGGTGCTCCAGCGGCTGGTCGAGACCGGCAACTCGGTCGTGGTCATCGAGCACAACCTCGACGTCATCAAGGTCGCCGACCAGGTGATCGACCTCGGCCCCGAGGGCGGCGAGGAGGGCGGCCTGCTGATGGCGGCGGGCACGCCGGAGGAGGTCGCCGCGGTCGCCGGGTCGCACACGGGCGCCTTCCTGCGCGAGCTCGTCGAGCCCGCGAAGGCGCAGGCGAAGCCGAAGCGGCGGCGCAAGGTCGCCGCCGCCGCGTAGCGCCGCGCGCGGGCGGGACAACTTCGGCATTGAGGGGTGGCGCGGATGGGGTCGGTTGCGGATCGTGGAAGTCCGGGTCCCGGCGGCGAGGCGCGTGGCGGTTTCGTGTCGCTATGCGGGCCAAAAACGCCACACGCTGACGGTGCGGGTCCGCCGGGCCTCCTAATCCCGCCGCGCATTGCGCATCGTGGAATCACGCGGCCCGGACCAGCCGACCCCGCCTCCCTCAATGCCGAAGTTCGTCCCGCCCCGCGGCGAGCCCCTCAGTCCGCGCGGTCGGTCACGCCCGCAACGCCCTGCTCGCGCGCGCAGTTCGCGCAGCAGAAGATCTGCCCGCCGGCCTCGAGGCCGTGGCCGATGATGCGGCAGCCGCAGTGCGCGCACTGCGGGGCGATCGCGTGGATGGCGCACTCGAAGGAGTCGAACACGTGGCTCGTGCCCTCCTTCTCGATCGTCATCGCCTTGTCGTAGTCGTTCCCGCAGACCTCGCAGGTCGCCATGTCGCCTCCCGGTCGGGTTCGGGAGTAGAGCTACCCCCACCGACGCGCAGCTACCCGGCGCGTACGATGCGGCGCGTCATGATCGATCGCCGACGGTCCTAGCTCCGCACGCCCCGCAGCGCCCGCCACGAGCGTGCGCCCGCGTGCACCGGTCCGTCCGCGTCCTTGACATAGACGTCCTCTCCGCCGCCCACCGACGGTTGCCGCGGAGAGTGCGGACGGACCGCTCAGCCGCCTCACCGCGTCAACGAGGAGCGATCCATGCCCCGTCATCCGATGAAGCGCCGTCACGACAAGCGCCACGCGCCGCCGGTCCGGCAGCCTCGGCCGCGGCTCGTCAAGCCGATGCCGGCGCGGAAGCCGCCGGCGCAGTACCGGCGCGCCTAACGGTCTTCGCCGCGCTGCACCCGGTCGAGGATCGCGCCGATCCGCCGCTGGGCATCCGCCGCGTCCGCGTGGAACGGGTGTCCGGCGGTCGCGGCCCACGGGACGAGCACGTCGAACTCGAGCTCGCGCAGCCGCTCGAGGCTTGCGACGTAGGCGGAGCGGTCGACGCCGCTCACGTTGAACGCGGCCACCCACTCGTCCTCGTCGAGGTAGATCGAGTCGCCGGTGAAGAGCAGCCGGTGATCGCCGGTGTCCCACAGGAAGGCGGTCGCGCCCGGCGTGTGGCCGGGGATCGGGATCAGCTCGAAGTCGCCGAGCCGCTCGGGCCCGGAGAAGGTGCCGGCGATCGCGGTGCGCTGCTCGGACGGCTCGCGGTCGCGCGCGTGCACGAACGTCGGCGCGTCGAGGTCGGCGGCGAACATCGCCTCGTGCCAGTGGCCGAGGTAGCGGCGCTCGACGTCGTCCAGCGCCGGCGCCGTCTCGGCCCCGTAGACGAGCAGGTTGCCGTCGTCGCGCTCGAGCGCGAACGAGCGGACGTGGAGGCTCGGGGCGAAGGGCAGCGGCTGCGGCTCTGAGGCGTGAAGTCGTTCGATCACACGGCGAGCGTAGGCGCGGCAGACGTGTCAGCCCACTGGCAATTCGGCCTAGGACTCCGGTCTGGGTACGGGCAGCCGTATCGACTTGACGCAACCGGTCGACATAGCCTCACCGGCCCAAGCTCGTTCCAAGGTTTCCGCAAGCTCGCATTGGAACCGTGCTGGACCGCCCGCCCTGGCAGGGGCTCGGGCAGTTGCCGTAGACGAAAGACGACGGGAGGCATTGATGTTCAGGTCCATCCTCGGGCGCCGAGGGGCGCTCAGGAGGTACGCGGTCGGCCTGATGGCGGGCGTCGCGATGGTGTCCGCCGCGCCGGCGGCGGTGGCACAGGACGTGCCGTACGAGCAGGTCCCACTCCACGGTGACCGCCAGTACGCGAGCGGGCTGGCCGACGACGCCCGGATCGAGCGGCTGATCACGCGCAAGCTCGGCGGCAACGTCGCGGTCTTCATGTACCAGCGCTGCCCGACCTGCGCCCTGCATTCGGTGGCGATGCCGAGCATCTTCCCGCTCGCGAAGGTCCCGGAGGGCACGCTCAAGGGCCACGCCGAGCGGCGGATCATGGACTTCCTCGACCGGGCGGGCATCAAACGCTCGTGGGTGGTCGAGATCTACTCGGAGCTCGAGCCGTGTGACATCGCGCCGAGCCGCTGCAAGGTCAACATCGTCACCCGCGAGAACTTCCCGAACCTGCGGAAGGTCTACTACTCGCTGGGGTACGGGGCGAAGCCAGAGCGCAACGCGAGCCGCGACGCCCTGCGCTCGCACAACGTCGGCCAGCTCAAGGCGTACGACCAAGCGAACAAGATCATGAACCCCGGTGGCGGCCGCGGCGGCGGCGCGCTGCCCCTCAATCTCGGACGCCCCGGCGGGATCGACTTCTCGACGCTCGAGCTGCGGCACGTCGCCGACACCGGCAAGCGCGGCCTCCGCTACGCCTTCACCGCGCAGCCGGCGAGCGGCGAGACCGACCCGACCGTCGGGCTGCAGACCGCGAGCCAGGCCTCGGACGCGTTCTTCACGTGGCTCGCGCTGCCGCCGTCGTCGCACTGGGTGAACCTCAACCCGAACGAGCCGAGCCGGATCTTCGACGCGCAGTTCGGGCGTACGGATGCCGGCCGCGTGCTGCTCGAGGCGGACCTGGCGATGAAGAAGTCGTTCGCCCGCGCGATGCATCCCGACACCCCGTCCGGCGCGGCGTTCTGGAAGGAGTTCGACGCGCTCTACGACAACCGGCCCGACGGCAACTACTGCTTCTCGTTCCGGCAGGAGATCAAGCCCGCGCCGGCGACCGTGCGCGAGGACGGCGACGAGCTCTACATCCTCGACGCGCCGCTGCGGATCGAGGCCGTCGCGCAGCACTACCCCGGCTACACGCCGTGCTCCGAGGCCGAGGCGCTCGACCCGCGCAAGGAGGAGATGTACCGCCGCCTGATCGTCCCCGTCGTGGAGCAGGCCGTCAACACCGAGCCGCAGTACGCGGCGCTGCGCCGCGTCTATCTCAGCCGCGTCGCCGCCGAGTGGTTCCGCCAGCGCAGCGCGCAGCGCAGGACCGGCGTCAGCGAGATCGTCGACAGTGGCAACGTCGACCGGTGGGCCCTGAACCCGCCGTGGAGCCCGCAGCCGGTGTTCGACGAGATGGTGCGGTCGCTGACGCAGGGCGAGTTCGTCGTGCAGGTTCCGAAGAACACCCACGGCGTCGAGTGGACGCGTGTCTACGGCTTCGGCGGCGTCGACTTCAGCCGCCCCGAGCGCCAGAACGTCAGCGCGCGCGACTTCAAGGCCAAGTACCCGAAGCTCGCGTCGAAGGTGCGGCGCTCCGAGCAGCGGCCGACGCGCGACGGCGACGAGGTCTGGGTGGGCGGCGCTGACGCCCGGGCGGCGACTGCCGGCGGCGTGCGGCTGCGGCTGACGACGCGGAACCGCCGCGTGCAGGTCGGGCAGCTCGTCCGCTACCGGCTGCATGTGACCAACCGGAACGACGTCACGGCGCGCGACGTCCGCGTCTGCGACCGGCTGCCGGCGCAGCTCGCCTTCGTGCGCTCGAGCGAGCGGCGGCGGCTGCGGAACGGCCGCCACTGCTGGGACATCGCGCGCGTCGGCGCGGCCGGCACGAGCACTGTGGACGTGACTGCGCGCGTGCTCAACGGCGCGGGCGGGAGCGCCGTCAGCCGCGCCACCGCGGCGGTCCGTGGCGGGCGGACGACGCGCGCGCGGCGGGCGGTGCAGGTGGTCGCCGGCGGTACGAGCCAGGGCCGGCCGGGCGGCGTCACCGGATGAGCCGCCGCTGGATCGCCGGGGCGGCGGTAACGATCGCCGCCGCCCCGGCTCCGGCCTTCGCCGGCGAGCCCCCGAGCGCTCCTGCGGGAGCCTCGGGGGCACCGCCCGCGGTCGGGCGGCTCGCGGTGCCCGCGGGCGCGGCGGTCGAGCCGCTTGCGGTGGCCGCGGGCGCGGCGGTCGAGCCG
>Ga0081538_10005955_pt1 | contig 10850 bp, 11 predicted proteins | sample TabmetS5T2R1_FD_71022 | JGI IMG/M metagenome (GOLD analysis project Ga0081538, IMG submission 71022) | Tabebuia heterophylla rhizosphere microbial communities from the University of Puerto Rico - S5T2R1 | ecosystem: Host-associated > Plants > Roots > Rhizosphere ...
TGGGGGAGGGGCTGCTGGCGAGCGGGTTCTGGCCGGTTCCCGGAAGGCGCTTCGTGGTCACCGACGAGTCGGTCGGCACGCTCTACCGCGTCGCGGACGCGCAGGCCGAGCTGGCCATCCCGGCCGGCGAGGCGCACAAGACGCTGTCCAGCGTGGAGAAGCTGCTGCGCGGCCTCGCCGCGGCAGGCATGGACCACGACGACCACGTGGTCGCGCTCGGCGGCGGCGTGGTCGGCGACGTGGCCGGCTTCTGCGCGGCCGTCTACCAGCGCGGCGTGAAGGTCGTGCAGGTGCCGACCACGCTCGTCGCCCAGGTCGACTCGGCCTACGGCGGCAAGACCGGCGTCGACCTGCCGGAGGGCAAGAACTACGCCGGCGCCTACCACCAGCCCGCGGCGGTGCTCGTCGACCCGGCGACGCTGGCGACGCTGCCGCAGGCCGAGCTCGCCGCCGGCTGGGCCGAGGTGATCAAGACCGCGCTGATCGCCGGCGGGCCGCTGTGGGAGCGCGTGCGCGGCGGCGCGGCGCTCGACCGCGACCTCGTCCTCGCGTGCGCGCGCACGAAGCTCGCCGTGGTGGCGAGCGACGAGCGCGACACCGGCCGCCGCCAGGTGCTCAACCTCGGCCACACGGTCGGGCACGCGATCGAGACGGTGACCGGCTACCGGCGCTACCGCCACGGCGAGGCCGTCGGGCTCGGCCTCCTCGCCGCCCTCCAGCTCTCTGGCCAGGCCGAGCTGCGCGCCGAGGTGGCGGGCCTGCTGGCGGCGCGCGGGCTGCCGACGTCGCTCGACGGGGCGGTCGATCCCGGCGACGTGGTGACCGCCACCGCGCGCGACAAGAAGCGCCGTGCGGGCCGCGTCGGGTTCGTGCTCGTGGAGGCGCCCGGCGACGTTCGGCCGGGCCGCCCGGTGGCGGAAGGCGAGCTGCGGCGCGCCGTGGCAGAGTTGCGCGGCTAGATGCGCAACCGCGTGGCCGTCCTCCACGGCGTCAACCTCGGCGAGCTCGGGCGCCGCCCGGCCGAGCACTACGGCGGGCTGACGTTCGACACGCTCGAGCGGCGGATCGACGCGTTCGCGCGCGAGGTCGGGCTGCAGGCGCGCTTCTTCCAGACCAACCACGAGGGGGAGTACGTGGAGGAGATCCACAAGGCGAGCGACTACGCCGACGGGCTGCTGCTGAACCCGGGGGCGTGGACGCACTACGCGTGGTCGCTGCGCGACGCCGTGGAGGTCTCCGGCCTGCCCGCCGTCGAGGTGCACCTCTCCGACGTCATGAAGCGCGAGCCGTTCCGGCGCGTCTCGGTCTTCGAAGGCGTCTGCGTGGCGAAGGTGAGCGGCAAGGGCGTCGACGGCTACCGCGACGCGCTCGTGGCCCTCAAGGAGGCGCTGTGAGCCGTGCCGATCGCGTCGCCGGGCTCCTCGAGGAGCGCGAGCTCGACCTCCTGCTCGTCACCAACCTCTTCAACGTCCGCTACCTGACCGGCTTCACAGGCTCCAACGGGATGGCGGTCGTGGGCCGGGACGTGCGCCGCTTCGTGACCGACTTCCGCTACGTCGAGCAGGCGGCCCAGGAGGTCCCCGAGTTCGACCGCGAGCAGGGCCCGCAGGACTTCGTCACCGCGCTCGGAGAGGGCTGGCCGGACGGCGAGCTGCGGCTCGGGTTCGAGGATCAGCACGTCAGCGTGCGCACCCATGGGCGGCTGCGGGACGTGATCCCCGACCGGATCGAGCTGGTCGCCGCGGGTGGCGTCGTCGAGTCGCTGCGGGCGGTCAAGGAGCCGGGCGAGCTCGAGCAGATCGCCGCCGCCGCCGCGCTGACCGACGAGGTCTACGGCGTGATCCGCGAGCAGGGGCTGGTCGGCCGCACCGAGCGGTCGGTCGCGCTCGCGATCGAGGACGAGATGCGCCGCCGCGGCGGCGAGCCGGCCTTCCCGTCGATCGTGGCCTCGTCCGAGCGCGGGGCGCTGCCGCACGCCGTGCCCGCGGACGTCGAGATCGCCGCGGGGACGCTGGTCACGCTCGACATCGGCGCGGGGATCGACGGCTACTGCTCGGACTGCACGCGCACGTGGGCCACCGGCGAGCTGCCGGACGACCTGGCCGCGGCGTACGCGCTCGTCCAGCGCGCCCAGCAGGCCGCGCTGGACGCGGTCCGGCCCGGCCCCGAGGGCCGCGAGGTCGACGCCGTCGCCCGCGACATCATCGACGCGGCCGGCCACGCCGAGCACTTCGGGCACGGGCTCGGGCACGGCGTCGGGCTCGAGGTCCACGAGGCGCCGCGGCTGGCCCGCACCGCCGAGGGCGCGCTCGTGGCCGGCAACGTGGTCACCGTCGAGCCGGGCGTCTACCTGCCAGGGCGCGGCGGCGTCCGGATCGAGGACCTCGCGGTGGTCACCGAGGACGGTCGCCGGGTGCTCTCCGGCACCACCAAGGAGCTCGTGACCGTCACCTAGGTGGTCGATCTCGCGGCCCACGTGGCTGGATGGCCGCGTACCGTGGATGCCGGGCGGTCACCGCGCGAGGGGCACAGTGGCGGAGCCACGGGCCCCTTCAGTGGGGGCCGATCCGGCGCCGCGGGACGCGTCCAGACGGTACGTGGGTCGTGCGATCGGCCACCTAGGGCGCAGGCCCCACTCAAGGCCCGGGGGCGGTGCGCCGATACCCGGGTCGATGGAACTCCGAGCCCGCACCCGCCCAATGCTGCGTCGCACCGGCCTGCTGGCCGCGGCGACCGCGCTCCTGGTGCCCGCCGTCGCGGGCACGGCCACCGCTGACGCCAAGACCCGCGCACCGCTCGTCAGGAGCTTCGCGCCCAAGCACGTCTTCGTCGGCGAATCCCTGTCGATCCGCGGCCGCCACTTCCGGCGCGGCGTCTACAAGAACACGGTCGCCTTCAAGCGCCGGGGGGCGAAGGTCGTCCTCGTGCGCGTCAAGAAGGGGACGTCGAAGCTGCTGAAGGTCGAGCTGCCCAAGCGGCTCGAGAAGGTCCTGCTCGTGCGCAACGGCACGCCCGTGCCGACGCCGCTGCAGGTGCGCGTGATGTCCTCGCGCTTCGGCAAGCGCTACACGCGCCGTGCCAAGTCCCCGATCGTCGGTCCCGAGAAGCCGCCGGCGCCGCCCAAGCCCAAGGAGGCCGATCCGAAGGGCGACTGCGACGGCGACGGCCAGATCAACAAGATCGACACCGACGACGACAACGACCTGCTGACCGACACGCTCGAGAAGAGCCACAACCTCGACGGCTGCAAGGCCGACACCGACGGCGACGGCGTCGAGGACGGCTACGAGTACCAGTCCGCTCGCGACCTCAACGACGACGAGCACGAGAACGGCAACGAGTACGTCCCGTACCCCGAGAAGCGCCCGTACCCGAACGCGCTCGACGGCACGGACGGCGCCACCGACCACGACGGCGACGACCTGAACCTGCTCGAGGAGTACCAGCTGTGGAAGGTCACGCTCGCCAACGGCGCGCCGCGCACGCTGTCCGCGCTGGGCTACTCGGCCGGTGAGCAGTACTCGGTCAACGTCCGCCAGGGCGGGTCCGGCCTGCGCGTCCCGACGCTCCCCGCGGGCGCCTACGACAAGCAGAACGCGTTCCTGAGCTGGGCTTCCGGCGCCGGCTACCTGAACATCGGGCTGTCCGACGTCGGCGGGACGTTCAGCATGAGCGACTACTCCGACGTGGCCGACTGGTGGCAGCCGCGCGGCACGTTCGAGATCCGCGACATCGACCGCGTCGGCGGCCCTGCGGGCCCCGAGGTCACGTACTACGACGACGACCGCACCGGCGTGCTCAGCGACGACGAGCGCGACGAGGACGCCGACGGCCTGTCGAACTGGGCCGAGACCCGCGGCTGCATGACCAAGCCGTACTGGGACGAGCTCTACGACAAGGAGACCCCGTACTACCTGAGCTACTCGGGTACGCAGCTCGACGACCCGGACACCGACGGTGACGGCATCCGCGACGGCGCCGACGACCAGGACCACGACGACGTCCCCAACCTCATGGAGTGCAGCCGCGTGCTGGCGTCCGGGCTCCTGAACCCGGACAGCCCTGGGCTCAACGACGCGCCTGCCGGCCGCCCGTGGAAGGGCTTCGTCAACCCCTTCAACCCCTGCCTGCCGCACGTCAAGTCGCGTACGTGCAAGCGGATCATCCCGATGGACGACGCCTGGGCGCCGTTCAATCCGAAGGACGAGTACTACCTCATCAAGAACTAGGGCCTTCCCCGCCAGCCCTCCTCCCGCACCGAGGCCCGCCATGACGGCGGGCCTCGGTCGTTTCGTGCAAGAGTCCCCGCACATCTGCAACCCGGAGGGGAGCGAATGGCCGACAGCGTGTATCGCGTCACCGAGGTGATCGGGGTCAGTAGCGAGTCGTGGGAGGCGGCCGCACGCAATGCGGTCGAGACCGCCGCCAAGACGGTCCGGGACCTGCGCGTGGCCGAGGTGGTTCGTGAGGACGTCACGATCGAGAACGGGGCGATCAGCAACTTCCGCGTTCGTCTGGCGATCTCGTTCAAGTACGAGAGCGGCGACTGACCGCTCGCGTACGGCGCCGCCGGTGACTACATTGATCCGGCGGTGCCGTACCAGCCACCAAGCTCCTCCGACCTCCGCGCCTCGGACGCCGATCGCGAGGCCGCCGTCGAGCGGCTGCGGGTGGCCGGCGTGGAGGGGCGGCTGGACAGCGAGGAGCTCGAGCAGCGGATCGAGTCCGCCTACGCGGCGCGCTGGTGCTCCGAGCTCGACGCGCTGACCTTGGACGTGACGCCGCCGCCCGCGCGGCTGGCGCAGCCGCCGGTCTTCGTCCAGCCGGCCCGCAAGCCGAACGGGCTCGCGATCGGCTCCCTGGTGGCCGCGCTGTGCTTCTTCTGGATCTGGGGAGTCGGCTCGGTCGCCGCCGTCGTCATGGGGCACGTCGCGCTGCGCCAGATCGCGCAGTCGAACGGGACGCAGACGGGCCGGCCGGTGGCGCTGGCCGGACTCGCGCTGGGGTACATGGGGCTGGCGGCGATGCTCTTCGTGATTCTGATGATCGCCGCCTGAGGCGACCGTGACCGAGTTCGACGCGTTCGAGCGGGCCGGGTGGAGCTCCGGCCGTTCGGCGCTGTACCACGCCGGGCTCGGGGCGATCACGGCGCGGCCGGTCGAGACGTTGCTGGATCTCGCCGGCGTGGGAGCGGGGTCGGTGGTGCTCGACGTCGCCTGCGGGCCGGGCTATGCGGCGGGGACGGCGGCTTCGCGGGGTGCGGCGGCGACGGGGGTCGACTTGTCGCCCGAGATGGTCGCGCTCGCGGGATCGCTGCATCCGGGCGAGTCGTTCGTCGTCGCGGCCGCGGACGCGCTCCCGTTCGAGGGCGGCGCGTTCGACGCGGTGGTCAGCAGCTTCCTCATGCCGCACGTGTCGGACCTGCCGGCGGTCGTGGCCGAGTTCGCCCGGGTGACGCGGCCGGGCGGGCGGGTGGCGCTCACGACCTGGGACCCGGAGCCCGAGACGTTCCTGCGCGCACTGATCGAGGCGATCGCCGAGGGAGGCGCCGAGCCGCCGCCCGATCTCCCGGCGGGGCCGCCGTTCTTCCAGTACGCGGGCGACGACGAGTTCGCGGCGTTGCTGGTCGGTGCCGGACTGTCCGACCCGGTCGTCGAGTCGCACGGCTTCACACATCCGGTCGCGGCCCTCGACGGCTTCTGGGCCGACCTCATGTCCGGCACCGTCCGCTCCAGCGCGATGATCCGGGCGCAGTCGTCGCAGATCCAGGCCGAGATCCGGCGCCTGTTCGAGGGGCGCTGCGAACGCTGGCGCACGGGCGACACGTGGGAGCTGCCCTGCGCGGTCAAGCTCGGAGCGGCGACGCAGAGTCGGCACGAACGCGCGTAGATCCGTCACGCGATCCGCGCCACGATCGGGCTCATGCCCGCCGAACGCTCGCTTTGTAAGCCTGACGCACACAAACCGAGCACTCGCCCGGATGTGGCGGTCGCGAGGCTCGCCTCGGCGCAGTGGGGCGTGCTGTCGCTCGACGAACTGCGCATGTGCGGAATGACCCGCAACGCGGTGAAGGTTCGCGTGCGGAGGGGTCACTTGCACCCCCTTTACCGCGGGGTGTACGCCGTGGGCCACACCAACCTCACGATGCAGGGGCGCTTCCTCGCCGCCGTCAAGGCGTGCGGGCCGACCGCGGTCCTGAGCCATGTGTCGGCCGCCGCCCTCTACGAGCTGGTCCGCTGGGACGACCGCTACCCGGAGGTGACGACGACGAGCCAGCGGGCCCACCGAGGCATCCGCACCCACCGCTCCTCAGTGCTCGCCGTTGACGACGTGACGAGGTACCGCGGCATCCCAGTGACCACCCCCGCCCGCACTCTCGTCGACCTCGCCGCCACCTTCACGTACAAGGCACTCCGCCGAACCGTCCGCGAAGCCCAGCGCAACCTGGTCGACATCCGCCACATCCTCGCCACCCTCGACCGCCTGGGGCCACGACGAGGAACGGAAAACCTGACCAAGATCCTCGCCACCGGCCGAGCACCCACGCGAAGCGAGCTGGAGGACACGGTCCTGGACCTCCTCCTCAGCGCGGGGTTCGAGCACCCGCACGTCAACGTCCCGATCCGGATCGGGACAAGACGCGTCATCCCCGATTTCCGCTGGCCCGCCCAGCGCCTCGTCATCGAGGCCGACGGCGCCGCCTTCCACGACGACCGCCTCACCCGCGAGGACGACGCCGAGCGCCAGGCGCTGCTGGAGGCGCACGGCGAGCGCGTCGTCCGTGTCACGTGGGCGCAGGCCGTCTCCCGCCGCGCCCAGACCGTCGAGCGCATCCGAGCCGCCGGCGCTCCCACCTAAACTCCTCGTCGCGATGATCTCCACGAACCAGTTCAAGAACGGCAACCACATCGAGGTGGAGGGCACCGTCTTCAAGATCCTCGAGTTCCAGCACGTCAAGCCCGGCAAGGGCGGGGCGTTCGTGCGGACGAAGCTCCGCCGCGCCAGCGACGGCGCGGTGATCGACCGCACGTTCCGCGCCGGCGAGAAGTTCCGCCCCGTGCGGACCGAGGCCCGCAAGATGCAGTTCCTGTACGCCGACGGCACCGACGCCCACTTCATGGACGAGTCGAGCTACGAGCAGCTCGCCATCCCCGAGACCGGCGTCCAAGAGACCCTGAAGTGGGTCAAGCCGAACGAGAGCGTCGACCTGCTCTTCATCGACGACCAGCCGTCGGACATCCAGCTGTCCGCCTCCGTCGAGCTCGAGGTCACCCACACCGAGCCCGGCGTCAAGGGCGACACCGCGTCCGGCGGCGGCAACAAGCCCGCCACGCTGGAGACCGGCGCCACGGTCAACGTCCCGCTGTTCGTCAACATCGGCGACAGGATCAAGGTCGACACGCGCTCCGGCTCCTACATGTCGCGTGCGTAGGTCCGAGCAGCGCCGGGCGGCGGTCTTCGCCCTCTACCAGCACGACGTCACCGGCCGTCCCCTCGACGACGTGTTCGAGCGCACGGCCGGCCCGTTCACGCGGGCGCTCGCGCACGCCACCGCCGACAACGCGCCCGAGCTGGACGAGCACATCGCCCGCAACGCCAAGGGCTGGACGCTCGACCGGATCGCCCCGCTCGAGAAGGCCATCCTCCGCACCGCGCTGCTCGAGATGCTCCACCCCGACCTCGTCGAGGCCGACCACCCGATCCCGGCCGAGGGCGCCATCGACGAGGCGGTCGAGACGACGAAGGCGTTCTGCGGCGCCGACGCCCCCGCCTTCGTCAACGGCATCCTCGGCGCGGTCCTGCGCGAGGTGCGCCAGAATGGCGGCGCGCATGCCGCCTGAAGCCCTCGACAAGATCGTGGAGCGCCTCGAGCGCACGGCCGCCGAGCTCCGCGCCGGGGACCTGGACCCCGAGCGGGCGGCGAAGCTCGTCGACGAGTGCGCCCGCCTCGCCGTCGAGGCCGGCACCGAGCTGGACCGCGAGGTGCGCGCCGCCGAGGCCGGGGGAGGCCCGGCCGGCCAGCTCGCGCTCCCCCAGTGAGCTACCCCGACCACCTGCGGGCCAAGGTCGAGGACTATCTGGCGCAGATGCGCTTCTCCGAGGAGGCCGGCACGTCCGGGCTCGAGGAGGCGATGCGCTACAGCCTGCTCGCCGGCGGCAAGCGCATCCGGCCCGTGCTCGCCCTCGCCACCGCCGAGGACCTCGGCCGCGACCCCGCCGACTACCTCCCGCTCGCCGCCGCCCTCGAGCTCATCCACACCTACAGCCTGATCCACGACGACCTGCCGGCCATGGACGACGACGACCTCCGCCGCGGCCGCCCCACGTGCCACGTCAAGTACGGCGAGGACATCGCGATCCTGGCCGGGGACGGGCTCTACGCCGAGGCCTTCCGCCACCTGCTCCAGCACCAGCGCGGCGAACCGCAGAGATTGCTGGCCGCCGCCGCCGAGCTGGCGACCGCCACCGGCGTCAACGGGATGGTCGGCGGCCAGTACATCGACGTCCGCGGCGGGGACATCAACCTGCGCCGCCTGCACGAGCTCAAGACCGGCCGGCTGATCGCCGCGTCGGTCGAATGCGTGCTCTTGCTCGCGGCCGGGAAGGACGCAGCCACTAGACTGCCTGGCTTCCGCGCCTTCGCGGCCGAGCTGGGGGTCCTGTTCCAGATCGTCGACGACATCCTCGACGTGACGGGCACCGAGGACGCCCTGGGGAAGCCGCAGGGAAGCGACGAGCGCCATGGGAAGTTGACCTACGTGAGCCAATACGGTGTCGAGGGCGCGCGCCGGATGGCAGCCGACTCGCACCAGAACGCCCTCCACGCCCTCCAGCAGGCGGGCGGGGCAGCAGAGCTCGAGCACATCACCGACTTCATCTACACCCGCACCTCTTGACCAAGCTCCTCGACCGCATCGATCGCCCGCAGGACCTGCACGGCCTCTCCGAGGACGACCTGCAGCAGGTCGCGCAGGAGGTCCGTGAGCTGCTGATCGACACCGTGGGCGAGATCGGCGGGCACTTCGGCGCCAACTTGGGCACCTGCGAGATCGCCGTCGCCGTCCACTCGCTGCTCGACTCGCCGCGCGACAAGGTCGTGTGGGACGTCGGCCACCAGGCCTACCCGCACAAGGTCCTGACCGGCCGCCGCGACCAGCTGCAGACGATCCGCAAGTACGGCGGCCTGGCCCCGTTCTGCTCGATCGCCGAGTCCGAGCACGACATCATGGGCGCCGGCCACGCGTCGACCGCGATCGGCTACGCGGTCGGGATCAAGGAGGCGATGCGCCACGGCTCGGGCGAGAACGGCAAGGTCGTCGCCGTGGTCGGCGACGGCGCGATGACCGGCGGCGTCGCGTTCGAGGCGGTCCACCAGGCCGGCGGCCTCGGCACGCCGGTGGTCGTGATCCTCAACGACAACGGGATGTCGATCGCGCCCAACGTCGGCGCCCTGAGCCGCTACTTCAACCGCGTCCGGCTCGAGCCGAAGTTCTGGCGCGCGCGCGAGGGCGTGGAGGAGAAGCTCACCCGGCTCCCGGCCGGCATCGGCGCGCGGTTCGAGCGTCTCGGCCCGCAGGTGAAGGAGTCGGTCAAGGCGCTGTGGCAGCCCGGGCTGTGGTGGGAGGAGCTCGATTGGGCGTACATGGGCGTGATCGACGGTCACGACGTGCGTGCCGTGCGCGTCGCCCTGCGCGCCGCGTTCGAGGCCGAGCGGCCGGTCGTGATCCACGTCGCCACGGTCAAGGGCAAGGGCTTCGCGCCCGCCGAGGAGGGCGGGCTGGAGGGGATGGAGAAGTGGCACGCCGCCAAGCCGCACTCGATCGCCGACGGCCGTCCCGCGACGCCGTCGAAGAAGAAGGGCGCCGCCGCGCCACCCCAGTACACGCAGGTGTTCGGCGAAGCGATCGTGCGCGAGTGCGAGCGCGACGAGCGGGTGGTCGGCATCACCGCGGCGATGAACTCCGGCACCGGGCTCTCGATCCTGCAGAAGGCGATGCCGGACCGCTACTTCGACGTCGGCATCGCCGAGCAGCAGGCGATCCTGTTCGCAGCCGGGCTCGCCCTTCAGGGCATGCGACCCGTCGCCGCCATCTACAGCACCTTCCTGCAGCGCGCGTTCGACCAGATCGTCCACGACGTCTGCCTGCAGAAGCTCAACGTCACGTTCTGCATGGACCGCGCCGGCCTGGTCGGCGACGACGGCCCGACGCACCACGGCGCCTTCGACATCGCCTACCTGCGGCCGCTCCCGAACATCACGCTGATGGCGCCGCGCGACGAGGCGATGCTCGTCCACATGCTCCACACCGCCCTGCAGGTCGACGGCCCCGCCGCGATCCGCTACCCGCGCGGGGAGGCGGTCGGGGTGGAGATCCCCCGCGAGCCCTCCGTGCTCGAGGTCGGGACGGGCGAGATCCTTCGCGAGGGCCAGCGCGTGGCCGTCGTCGGCTACGGGACCGGGGTCGGCAAGGCGCTCGGCGCCGCCGACCTGCTGGCCGAACACGGGCTCGACGTGACCGTCGTCGAGCAGATGGACGAGCCCCTGTCGACCCTCGACCCCGACATGGGTCGCCTCGTCCACGACGCGATGGAAGACCTCGGGATCGACGTCCAGACCGGCTCCGAGGTGGAGGGGTTGGAAACCGATGACGGGGGCCTCGTTCGCGCTGTCTCCGTCCGCGGCGGGGCTGAGATCCCGGCCGACATCGTCGTGCTCGGCATCGGCGTCCGGCCGAACACCGACGTGGCGCGAGAGGCGGGGCTCGAGCTCGGCGTGAAGGGCGCGATCCGTACTGACCTGCAAATGCTGGCCGAGGGGGATACCGAGGTCTGGGCCGGCGGCGACTGCG
>Ga0081538_10005956_pt1 | contig 10850 bp, 10 predicted proteins | sample TabmetS5T2R1_FD_71022 | JGI IMG/M metagenome (GOLD analysis project Ga0081538, IMG submission 71022) | Tabebuia heterophylla rhizosphere microbial communities from the University of Puerto Rico - S5T2R1 | ecosystem: Host-associated > Plants > Roots > Rhizosphere ...
CGGCGTGGCCGCCGGCGACAGCCTCGCGGACCCGGCCACGCTCGGTCTCGATGCCGCCTTCCCGGCACTGTTCCTCGCCCTGCTGGCCCCCCTGCTTCGCTCCCGCACCCCGGTTGCCGCGGCACTTCTCGGCGCGGGGATCGCGCTCGCGCTGACGCCGATCGCCCCGGCCGGCGTCCCCGTGATCGCGGCGACCGCCGCCTGCCTCGTCGGCCTGACTCGACGGCGCTCCCGGCCGGCCGAGGCCCCGCCGTCGTGAACGCCGCCTGGACTGCCGTGCTCGTTGTCGGCGCCGCCACGATCGCGCTGAAGGCGGCCGGGCCGGTCCTCGCCGGTGAGCGCGAGCTTCCGCCCAGCGCCGCGCGGGTGGTCGACCTGCTCGCGCCCGCGCTGCTGGCCGCGCTCGTGGCCACCCAGGCGTTCGCAAGCGACGAGTCGCTGGTCATCGACGAGCGCGGCGCGGGCCTGCTGGCCGGCGCCGCCGCGGTGCTGCTGCGGGCGCCCCTGCTCGTGGTGATCCTGGTCGCAGCGGTGACCGCCGCGGGACTGCGAGCGATCACGTGACCGCCCGCGGCTGGGCCCTCTTCGCGGCCGTCTCGGTGATCTGGGGCATGCCCTACCTGTTCATCAAGCTGGCGGTCGAGGAGATGTCGCCGAGCCTCGTGGCCTGGTCAAGGCTGGCGATAGCGGCGGCGGTGCTCCTGCCGATCGCGTGGAAGCTGGGCGCCCTCCGCGGCCTGGGCGCCCGCTGGCGAATCATCACGATCTTCGCGGCGATTGAAATGGCAATCCCCTGGCCGCTGATCGGCTTCGGGGAGGTGCGGATCTCGTCGTCTCTCACGGCGATCCTGATCGCCGCGGTGCCGCTGGTGGTCGCCCTGCTCGCAGTGCGCTTCGATCGCTCGGAGCGACCCACGCCCGCCCGCCTCGTCGGGATGCTCGTCGGCTTCGCCGGCGTCGCGTCCCTCGTGGGCATCGACATCGGCGGTCGGGGTGCCGCACTCGCCGGCGCTGGGGCGGTCCTCCTCGCCGCGGTCTGCTACGCCATCGGCCCGATGATCGTCAAGCGCCGGCTCTCCGACGTCGACCCGCTCGGCCCGGTGGCCGCCTCGCTCGGGATCGCCACGCTGCTGGTCACACCGTTCGCTGCGGCCGACCTGCCGGACACGACTCCCTCGGCGGAGGCGCTCGCCTCGGTCGCCGTCCTCGGCCTCGTCTGCTCGGCGCTCGCCTTTCTCTTCTTCTTCAGGCTGATCACAGAGGTGGGACCGGGCCGGGCGACGATCATCACCTACATCAACCCCGTGGTCGCGCTCGCACTGGGAGTCGCGATCCTCGGCGAGAGCGTGACAGCGGGGGCGGTGGTGGGCCTGCTGTTGATCCTCGCGGGCTCATGGCTCTCGACGGACGGTCGGCTCCCTCCGGGACTGGCCGCCGTGGCCGGTCGTCTGCGGCGCCGCCGCGAGCGCTCCTCGCGCCTGCGGCCGCAGGAACTGCGCGGCTGACGGCGAGCCAAGGCCGCCAGACGGCGGCGTGGTGGCGGCCTGAGTCAGGCGCTCTGCGCCTGCATCAGCACGGGGAACGCGCTCGCGTCGCCCCGGTCGAAGAGCCGCTCGTAGGCGTCGAGCGTGTCATTGGATGCCAGCCCGAGGCGCCCCAGGGTCGCGCGGGCGAACTGGACGGGAGACTGCGGGCCGGCGGTGAGCAGCTCGCCGTCGACGACCGCGCGCTGGTCGATATATCGATCGCCTCCGGCGTAGCCCGTCGCGGCGAGGTACTCGGGCGCCGCGCTGGTGTGGTTGCGCTCGTCGAGCAGCCCGGCGCGAGCGAGCCCCGCCGTGGCACCACAGATGGCCGCGACCGGGACCCCGGCATCCAGGAAGCGCCCGGCGACCGCGGCGAACGCGTCGCCGCCGCCCGCGTCCCACATGTCGCCGCCGGGGAGGACGAGCAGGTCGCTGTCGCCGGGGTCGAGATCGGCGAGCGGCGCGTCGGGGACCATCCGGACCCCGCCCATCGTCGTGATCGGCTCGAGGCTCTCGGCCACGGTGACGACGTCGAACCGCTCGCGCGTGAAGCGGCCGGTGCGGAGCTCGGCGAGCAGGTGACCGACCTCCCAGTCTGCGAGGTCGTCGAAGAGGGCGACGTGTGCGGTTCGGTTGCTCATCCATCTTTCCAATCGTCCGGGGTTTCTGTACATTGTACAGCAATGAGGACGGGCCGACCGCGCCGACTGACCAGCAGCCGGGTCGTGGCCGAGGCGCGCCGGATCGGCGCCCAGGAAGGAGTCGAGGCGCTGACGATGCGCCGCCTCGCCGACGCCCTCGGCGTCCTGCCGAACGCCCTCTACACCTACTTCCCGGACAAGGCCTCGATCCTCGACGCCGTGCTCGATGACCTGATCGGCGACGTCGAGCGGCCCGACCCGAACGCCAGCCCGCGACGGGGGCTTGTCTCCCTCATGGCCTCCTACCGCAGCCTGCTGCTCACGCATCCGGGGCTGATCGCGCTCACCGTCAGTCGCCCCCAGATCGGACCGAAGGCGATCCGGCTGCGCGAGGACGGCCTCACGCTCCTGAAGCGAGCAGGGCTCAGCGACGCCGACGCGGTCCGCGCGTACCTGGCCCTGTTCGCGTACACGACGGGGTTCGTCGCGTTCGAGGCCGGGAGGCCCGCCGGCGAACGGGACGCCGAGCAGCGCGCCGACGCGCGCACGCTGCACGACAGCCTGCCGGCCGACGAGTTCCCGACCACCCGCGCGCTGGCAAGCCGCCTGGCCAAGCGCCCCGGCGACGCCGAGTTCACCCACGGGCTCGAGCGTCTGTTCGACGGCTTCGCCGTCACCCGCCCTGAAGCCGCGCCCTCCGGTCGCGCGGCATGGCAAGGATCGCCCCGATGATCCCGTCCGCGGTCTCCTCGATCGCCCGCCCCGACCCTGGACGAACCGCGCTCAGGGTGCAGTCGAGCGGCTTGGTTGGTAGTCGTCAGGGTGCTGGCAGAAGGTGCCCCAGCGACCGGCTCATGATCTGGTTCCGGATATCGGCGTCGCTGATGCCCTCGAAGCCGTGGCCCAGGTAGAGCGTGCGCGGGGTTGCCACCGCTGCCCCCTCCTTGATCCCGAGGCCGCCGCGGCGGACCCAGTCATTGAGGTTCGGCCCCTCGATGCCCGCGTCGTCCTGCGGAGCACCCGGGATCGTCCAGCCGTCCATCGGATCGCCGTCGTCCTCAAACGAGGTGGTGCCCTCGCCGGTCGAGACCGCGATGTCGTCGATGAACACGCCCGGGAACTGCTGGAGGCCCCAGTCGCTCAGCGCGGTGATCGAGATCTCCACCTGCGAGTTCGCGTAGGGAGCGAGGTCGACGCTCCACTGCTGCCAGCCGCTGGAGCTGCCGTTCGCGGCATGCCAATGGCCGGTCGAGCCGGTCGGGCTGCACGACCCGTCCGGATTCTGCGTTTGGTAGTGCGTCAGGAACGGGTGCAGCACGTTGGCCGTGTCCTCCGGGTTGCTCCAGCCGCCAGTGCACGATTGATCGCTGCTCAGATCATCGGTGGTGTGCCCGTTCGCGTCGGGTAGCGTCGTCCAGTCGTCTTGCCCGACGGTGTGGGCCTCCACGATCAGATAGTCGAAGTCCAGCTCGAGGTTGTAGCTCGTCCAGAAGGACAGGGTGGCGCCACCGGCCGGCACGTTGATCGTCCGGCTCAGGCGCTTGTAGGCCCTGTCGGCCCGGTTCGACCACATGAACGACGACCCGGTGTGCGGATCGAACGGACCCGCCAGGCCGCTCAGGTACTCGGCCGCCGGCCAGCTCTCGAACTGCGGGAAGCTGCGGGCTGGGTCGGTGACCTTGAGGAAGTCGCCGGTCGCGATGAACGACGAGTCGGTGATCTGGTTCTGAGCGCTGTCGGCGCCGTTGACGCTCCAGCCCAGGCCGGTGAACGGGTCGTCGATTCCGGCGATCTCGAACGGATCCCCGGTATCCGGGTCGAGTCCTCCATCGGGTGTCGTGATCGCCGCGCCGAACATGTACTCGATCGGGTCGCCCTGCGAGTTGCCCGAGCCGAGCAGGGCAAGGCAGCGCGCCTGAATCGCGGGGTCGGCTCGGCATTGCCTGTTCTCGAACGGGTCATACAGCTGGGTGCCGAGCGCCGGCGTGTACTGCTGCCCGGCGAACTGCCCGGTGTAGAGCACGCGACCGCCCTCGTTGACGAAGTCGCGCACCTCGAGCAGCTCCTGCATCGCAAGGCGCGACGCGTTGCCCGGACCCCAGCCCGGCTCGCGCGTGACGGTGTCGTCGCCGGTGTACCAGAGGACGGCGTTGTAGTGGCTGAGCACACCGAGGTTGTCCGGCGCGGTGCGGCCGTGGGCATCGACGTCGTAGACGTCGTAGGCAACGCCTTCCGCCCTGAGCGCGCTCTCGTAGAACGAGAGGTACTGCGGCGATGTCACACCCGGCTTCGCGGGCGAGGCGCCCGTGTAGTCCTCCGCCGACAGGATCAGCACCCCCCTGTCGGTGTTGGACTCCACCGTGTAGGTGAACGAGTCGCTCGTCTCGCCGCCTCCGGAGAACCAGACCTTCACCCTGTCGCCGGTGTCGGTCCCCGTCACCTGGCCACTCACGACGTGGTAGTAGGTGCCGTTGCCGACTCCATAGCGCTCACCGCCGTCCCACTCGCTCGTGGAGGCGGTCTGAGTGGCGCCGCCGTTGACCTGGTAGTTCAGCGTGACGCGGCCGAGGCTGCGCTTCGCCAGCACGCGGACCTCTTGCGGGTCGCCGTAGGAGACGGCGAACTTGAAGTCGAACAGCGACTGCTGTCCGTTCTGCGGGTCGACGTCGTCCTGGTCCAGATAGAACGGCTTAACGTCGATGCCGACGGGCGAGGCCGGGTTCGCGGGATGTGCCGCGGACCTGGCCAGGCCCAGATGGAAGTCGAGCAGCCGCTCGAACTCCGCCTGGATCAGCGCCTCGTCGTCGGGGAAGACGAACCCCGAGCCCGGTCGGCCCTCGCCCAGCTCGGGCGTGTACGCGATGGTGCCGGCCGCGGTCTCCGCATAGTCGGTGGTCTCGCCGTTGGTCACGTAGAGCGTGTCGGCCGACTGGCCCGGGTTGAAGCCCTCGATTGCCGAGTTCGCGTCAGTGCCGCCGAGCGCCACGTAGATCGGGTTGTCCGCGTCGAGCGTCCCGATCTGCCAGCCCTGCGGATACAGGAGCCACTCGCCGAACGAGTGCAGGTTCGACTGGAACTTGGGCTTGATCCGGTCCAGGAGGCCGGCCAGGAACTTCGTCTCGGGCTCGGATGCCGCGCTTGGCCCGCGATAGGTCTCGTCTCCCGGATCGGACGACGAACCCTCGTTGTCGTAGCCCCAGTGCTCGTTGAAGTTGCGGTTGGGGTCGACGCCGTCGCCAACAGAGATCTGCCCGTCATCGTTGTTGTCGCGCAGGTTCTTGCGCCACAGGCGCTCGGTGTCGAAGGTGTACTGGTAGCCGTCGGGGTTGGCCACGATCACGAACCAGAGCTCGGTGCTCCTGAGTAGTTCCCTGATCTGCCTGTCGTTTGCCCGCCAGCGGGTGATGAAGTGGTTCAGCGTGCGCCGGTTTACCTCGACGCTGATCCACTCACGCGCGTGCTGCAAGGACGAGTAGAGAACGGCGGGACGGGCGCCGTCGGGCGTCCCCCGGGCGCCCTGCGTGAGCTTGAGCGCGATCAGCTCGCGACCCTGGTGGGTTCGTCCGAGAACCTCGAGCTTCACGAGCTGGGGGTTATCGCGCGCCACGGCGTACAGTTCGTCCCGGATTCCGCCGGGCTCGTCCCACGAGCGCCACACGTTGAAGCCGCCCGCCTCCTGCGCGGCGAACTGCTGGGCAACCGTCTGGCCCTTCGCGTTGCGGGTGAGCTTCACACTCACACCGGAGGCCCTCAGCTTTGAGACCTGGTCCCGCGTGAGCACCGCCTCGGCTTTCATCCCCCTGGCCGTCTGCTCAACACCGGCAAGCTCGACGCCCTGGGTGGCCTCGGCGATCTCGTCAGCCGGCCCCTGCACGGTGTACATCTGAAGGCCGTCGCGCCCCTTACCCCCTGCCGCCGGCGCCGCCAGCAGCGCGATCGAAACCACGACCGACCCGACCAGGGCGGTGAGCCTGAACGTCATGGCAAACACTCCTCCGAGTTCCCCGTGCGCTTGTCCGTGGGACGGTCCTACCCAGCCGGAAGCGATCCGAATCTAGCGCCGCCCGTCGGGCAGCCGGTTAGCGCCGCGGGGGACGTCTTCGACTACGAGCCGGGGGCGACCTCGTCGCCGCCCGCCTCCGGTGCCGTCACCGGCGGCGCGCTCGCAACCGGCGGCACGGCGTCGGAGACCTCCTCCCTCACGCGCTCGAAGATCGCCAGCGCCCGGTTCAGGTGGTCGCGCTCGTGCGTGGCCATCACGCTCGTGCGCAGCAATGCGCCCCCGCGCTGGACCGCCGGGTAGATCGCGACATTGACGTAGACGCCGGCGTCATAGAGCGCCTTCCACAGCAGCACCGCCCGCCAGTCGTCGCCCACCAGCACCGGCACGATCGGTGTGATCACCTCGCTGCCGTCCGGCAGCCGGTTTGGCTCCAGCACCCGGTAGCCGAGGTCGGCCAGGCCGTCGTGGAGGTAGCGGGCGTTGTCGAGCACCTTGGCCATCAGCTGCGGGCCCTCGGCGGAGCGGATGATCGCGAGCGCGCCACGCGCCGCCCCGACCGCGGCCGGCACCGCGGCTGCCGTGAACATGAACGAGCGCGACTGGACGCGCAGGAAGTCGATCACGTCGGCCGGCCCGGCGAGAAAGCCGCCGCACGAGGCGAGCGACTTCGAGAACGTGCCCATGCGCAGGTCGACCTCGTCCTCGCAAGCGAACGCCTCGGACGCCCCGGCGCCGCGGCTGCCCAACACGCCCACGCCGTGCGCCTCGTCGATCATCAGGCGCGCGCCGTGCTTGCGGCAGAGCGCGGTGATGTCCGGGACCGGGGCGAGATCGCCCTCCATCGAGAAGACGCCGTCGACCACGACGAGCACGCCGCCACCGTCGGTCTCGGCGCGCTGGAGCATCGTCTCGAGCTTGTCGAGGCGGTTGTGGCGGAAGGGCCGGATTCGCGCTCGCGACATCGACACCGCGTCGAGGATCGAGGCGTGGTCGCCCGTGTCGCAGATCACCGTGTCGCCCGGCTCGAGGAGCGTGCCGATGGCGCCCGTGTTGGCGAGGTAGCCGGTGGTGAAGACGAGCGCCTCCTCCTCGCCCATCCAGTCCGCCAGCTCTCGTTCCAGCTCGAGGTGCAGCGACAGCGTCCCGTTCAGGAAGCGCGACCCCGTGAGCCCGGTGCCGTAACGCTCCAGGGCATCGCGCGCCGCCTGCTTCACGCGCGGATCCCCCGTCAGGCCGAGGTAGTTGTTCGAGCCCAGCATGATCCGCTCGCGGCCCTCCATCTCCACCACCGGGCCGGCGGGACCCTCGAGCACGCGGAAGTAGGGCATGAGGTCGTGCTCGCGCGCTGCCCTGAGCTGCTCCAGGCGCTCGTGGCGGCGGGCCTTGTCGAAGAGGTCGATGGCGGTTGGCATGTAGGGTGCCGCGCCGTGTCCGTGGAGGTCCGAGCGGTGCGGTCGCGCGGAGACAGGCGCGAGTTCGTCGAGCTGCCGTTCCGGCTGCATGCTATAGGCACCCCCTGGATCCCACCGCTCAGGGTCGAGCGGCGCCTGTTCCTGAGTCCGCGCCTGAACGCGTTCTTCAAGCACGGTCAGGCGGAGCTGTTCCTGGCCCGCCGGGAGGGGCGCGTGGTCGGCCGCATCAGCGCGCAGATCGACCGCAACTTCAACGCCTTCCACGACAACGCCTGGGGCATGTTCGGCTTCCTCGAGCTGGAGGACGACCCCGAGGCGATGCGGGCCCTCCTCGACGCCGCGGCCGCCTGGCTGCGGACGCGGGGGCGCGACGTCATGGTGGGTCCGATGGACTTCACCATGAACGACGAGAGCGGCGTGCTGATCGACGGCTTCGAGCGCGAGCCGCTGGTGCGCCAGCCCTGGCAGCCGCGCTACTACCAGTGCCGCTGCGAAGAGGCCGGACTCGAGAAGGCGGTGGACCTGTTCATGTGGGAGCTGCGGATCTCGGACCGCGAGAAGATCCTGCCGATCATCCGCAAGCTGTCCGACGAGCTCGAGCCGAAGCACGGGATCCGGATCCGCAAGATGAGCCGCCGCCGGTTGCGCCGGGAGCTCGACGCATTCGGCGAGATCTACAACGAGGCCTGGTCGACGAACTGGGGCTTCGTGCCCTACGCGAAGGAGGACCTGGACGCCTATGCCCAGGAGCTCCACCTCGTGTTCGACCGCGACTGGTTCATGGTCGCCGAGACCTCCGGGGGAGAGACGGTGGGCGTGGCCATCACCATCCCCGACATCAACGAGGTGCTGAAGCGGATGGGTGGGCGAGTGCTGCCGTTCGGCTGGTGGCACTACCTGCGACGGCACCGGATCGTCGATCGCTGCCGGATCGGCTTCCTGGGCGTCAAGCCCGCGTACCAGCACACCGGCGTGGCCGCGGGTCTCTATATGGAGCACTTCGCGATGTCCGCGGCGACGCGGATCAAATGGGGCGAGGCGGGCTGGGTGCTGGAGACGAACAAGGGCCTCAACCGCGGCATGGAGGCGCTCGGCGGGCGTATTTGCAGGAAGTACCGGATCTACGAACGCGATCTCTGATCACGCCGATAGACTCGCCCGATGCCCGAACCGTCCGCCCTTCCGGATCCGCAGCAGGAGGCCGACCTCCGTCCGCTGCCGGTGCTGGCCGAGCCGCGGCCGCTCGAGCGGCGACGCGAGGCCGCGCTGCCCGACGCGGTGGCGGCGGCAACGGGCGGCTTCCTGCTCGGAATCGCCACGTTCGTGCTCGTGCGGGTGCTGCGACGGCCGCGCTCGGCGGCGAGGCTGCGATTGCGGCGGGGCAGCGCGCGCGGCAGGCGGGTGGAAGTGGCGGCCTCGCGCTCGTTCCTGGTCGACATTCACCTGTTGAAGGACCGATAGCCGCCCTCGGGCGCCGCTAGATTTGAACCATGACCGAGAAGCTCGAGAAGACGGACCAGGAGTGGCGCCAGGAGCTCGACCCCGAGCGCTTCCACATCCTCCGCGAGGCCGGCACGGAGCCGCCCTTCACGGGGGCCTACACGTATTCGAAGGCGGACGGCATCTACCGTTGCGGCGCCTGCGGGAACGAGCTGTTCAGCTCGGACACCAAGTTCGACTCCGGCACCGGCTGGCCCAGCTTCACCGAGCCGGCCGTGGCGGACGCGGTCGAGCTGAGCGAGGACCGCAGCCTCGGAATGGTCCGCACCGAGGTCAAGTGCGGGCGCTGCGGCAGCCACCTGGGCCACGTCTTCCCGGACGGCCCCGGCCCGACCGGCCAGCGCTACTGCATCAACTCGCTGGCGCTCGACCTCGACGAGCGCTAAGCATCCACGCGACCTGGGGCCGGGCCGATGGCCGGCATCGAGGTGACGCCGATCGGGAGGGTCGAGTCGCCGCTGACCGATCTGGCGTCGGCCCCGATGCAGGGCGACGAGGGCGCCCCCGACGCTTGGCTCGTCTTCGACCCGGGCGTGCTAGACGCCCTGCAGGGCGTCCGACCGGGTGACGAGGTGATCGTCCTCACCTGGCTCGACCGCGCCCGCCGCGACGTCCTGCGCGTGCATCCGCGCGACGATCCCTCGAGGCCGCAGCAGGGGGTCTTCGGCACTCGCTCGCAGGATCGCCCGAATCCGATCGGGCTGCACCCGGTGGAGATCGTGGCGATCGAGGGCAACCGCGTCCTGGTGCGCAATCTCGAAGCGTTGGACGGGACGCCCATCGTCGACGTGAAACCCGTGCTGAGCCGCGACATTACGGAACGCTGACCTACAGGCCGAAGCCCGGCAGCAGCCGGTTGTCGTAGGCGGCGCGCGGATCGGGTGGGCGCTCGAGCAGCCGGCTGTCCTTCATCCACGCCGCGAACGCGTCCCACTGTGCCGGGTCCTGCCAGCCGAAGGGCCTCCCGCGCGGGGGAAAGAAGAGCGGCAGCGTGACCTCGACCACCGCCCGCTGCAGCTCGGGGTCGAGATCCGGGTTCGCGTCGAGCAGGCCCTCGATCGCCGTGTCGGGGTTCTGGCGCAGGTCGCGGGTGCCGCGCGACAGCGCGCCGATGAAGGCGCGGATCTTGTCGGCATCGCGGTCGAGCGAGCGCTCGTTCGCGACGAGGACGAGCTCGTTGTAGGACGGCACGCCGGCCTCGTCCATGCGGATGATGCGCGGCCGCTTGTCCTTGAGTCGCAGCTCCGTGCCCTCGTAGTTCCAGAAGGCGCCGAGCACGGCGTCGACCTTGCCCGTCAGCAGGGCGGGCGTGAGGCCGAACCCGACGTTGCGCTCCTTCACCGTGTCCGGTGCCACGCCCGCCTCGAGCAGGATCGTGCGCAGATACGCGGACTGGTAGTCGATCCCGGCGGTGCCGACCGTCTTGCCCTCGAGGTCCGCCGGCTCGCGGATCTTGGCCTCCGGCAGCGAGATGATCGAGGTGAGCGGCTTCTGCACGATTGCCGCCACGCTGACGACCGGCAGGCCCTGATCGCGGGCGCGCAGCACCTCTGGCTCGTACGAGATCGCCAGATCCACGCGCCCGGCGGCCACCTGCTTGATCGGCGCGGCGGGGTCCGGCGGCTGGCGAATCGCGACGTCGAGACCGGCCTGCTCGAAGTCCCCGCCCGCCTGCGCCGCATAGATGCCGGCATGGTCGGCGTTCGGGAAGTAGTCGAGCATCAGCTCCACGTGCTTCGAGCCCCGCGGCTCGAGCACGTCCTCCTTC